>Ga0180222_1000416_pt1 | contig 63511 bp, 72 predicted proteins | sample eDN5th37CKraftOP_FD_151336 | JGI IMG/M metagenome (GOLD analysis project Ga0180222, IMG submission 151336) | Enriched Organic Plus compost microbial communities from Emeryville, California, USA - eDNA 5th pass 37_C Kraft OP (version 2) (version 2) ... | reverse complement strand
TGCCGCTCGACTTGATCGACGGAGCGTCTGCAATCGGGGAGATGACGAGCTTCCACCGCCCGTCAGCGACGATCTCGAGGTATCGCGTTTCTCCGCGCTCGTAGTCCGTGAGGCCGATCGCGGTGGTACCGCTGTAGTCGCCGATCTCGTTCACCGGGAGTGCCGAGAAGTCGCCGGCCGAGTCCAGACCCTGGACGATGAAGTTGCGGTCGCCGGAGTGCGTTGCCTTGATGATCGCGGCCTTCGCACCCTTCGGGAGCTTGATCACATCGTCGCCGACACCGGATCGGGTGATGGGTGTGAACCGGCCGTACTCCCGCTGCGCCCACGAGGAAGCGACCGTCGCGGTCTTCGCCGACGTGCGGGTGAGGGTCGTGTAGCCGGCCTTCCTGCCGGTGACTTTCACCACGATGCGCTTGCCGTACTGGGCAGCCTTCAACGTGTGCGAAGAACTCGTCGCTCCGACGATCTTCTCCCCCGACGCGTACCACTGGTACGTGAGAGTGGTCCCAGACGTCCACCTCCCCGCTGACGCCCGCAGTTTGCTTCCGACCTTCGCGGTACCGGTGATCTTCGGCGTGGCAGCGGTCAGCGTCTTCGCGCCCGTAGGTGGTGCGGCCTGTGAGATGACAGCGGGAGCCGCAACCGGGGCATCTCCGTGGGCGGCACCACCCCCGAAGGTAAGACCTGCAGCCAACAGGATCGCTGTCCCTGCTTTCGTGAAAACGCGCATGATAATTCTCCCCAGAGTCCGGCTGCCCCTCCAGTACGCCGTCCACAGCGCGCGGGAGCATCCCCGCAGACGATATCGGCGACAGGCGACATTGGCCAGCCTTCACATCCGCCTCACATCAGTTATCCGACGCGATCGAAGATGCTCCAGAACTGCTGAGTTGCTCCATGAGCGCATTGAGGATGCGCTGAGACGCCGAAGAGCGATTGCACCATCCGACCTGCTCCAGTGGGAGATGAGGGTGACCTCCAGCAACGCCGACCCTCAAACGGGCTCATCCCAATCGGGGGTGTAGGAGTTGGGGTCTGAAGCCGCCGGTCTCGAGCAGGCTTCGGGCGATGTAGTTGGTCAGGTTGCGGAACCCGAGTGCGGAGCCGCGCAGGTGTTCGAGCCGTCCGTTGAGCGCCTCGGTCGGCCCGTTGCTGGTGCCGGGTCGTTCGAAGTAGGCGAGCACGTCAGCGGCTCGCTTCTTCAGGGTCCGGCCCAGGGTGGTGAGCTCGGTGAGCACCTTGGGGACGCCGGCGCTGAGGTCGGTGATCAGCTTCTCCATGAGCTCGCGGCCACGTTGCCGGTCCTCGTGGCGATAGGCGGCGATCATGCGCTGGTAGACACCCCAGGTCGCCTCGACCTCGACGTGAGCGTCATCAACGAACAGCGCGCGTAGCCTGTCGCTCTGCTTGTCGGTGAGCAGGTCCGCGCCGGTGTGCAGCGTGCGCCGCGACTTGTAGAGCGGGTCGCCCCTGAACCCACGGTACCCGTGGATCGCGAGTTGGACCCGGCGCCGGCACCTGTCGAGGGCGTCACCGGCCAGGCGCACGACGTGGAAGGGATCCATCACCGTGACCGCGTCCGGAATCTCCTCTGCAGCGGCGGTCTTGAACCCGGTGAAGCCGTCCATCGCGACCACCTCGACCGCGTCACGGAAGGCGTCGTCGCGGTCGGCGAGCCAGGTCTTGAACGCCGCCTTCGACCGGCCCTCGACCATGTCCAGCAGCCTTGCTGGGCCGGCGCCATCGCGGACCGGAGTGAGGTCGATGATCACGGTGACGTACTTGTCGCCACGCCTGGTGTGGCGCCAGACGTGCTCATCGACGCCAATGACCTTCACGCCCTCAAACCGCGTGGGGTCGTTGATCAGCAGCCGCTTGCCTTCAGCCAGGACCGCGTTGTTGGCGGTGTCCCACGCGACCCCGAGTCCCTCGGCGACACGGGCGACGGTGAGGTGTGCGACCACGATCCCTTCCAGCGCCCACCGCAGCCCGGTGCGCGAGAGCTTCGCGCGTGGCTCCGCCGCGGCTCTGGTGTCTTGGCGCCACACGTGTCCGCAGTCGGCACAGCGGTAGCGGCGCACTACAACTTCCAGCACGGTCGGTCGCCAGCCCAGCGGCTCGTGGGCCAACCGCCGGATCACGGTGTCACGAGCAGCGCCTTCGCTGCCGCACCGTCGGCACCACTGATCTGGTTCCACCACGCGGCACGCGAGGACCGCACGATCCGGTTCAAGTCGTTGTCCGGTCACGCTCAGACCGAGGCCGTCGAGTCGAGCGAAGGCGGTCAGGTCAGGGCGGCCGAAGCCGGTCGGCGGGGTAGCGTCGGACACGTCGAGGTCTTTCGGATGGATGGCGTAGGCACCTCCGTCGTCGGGAGACCTCCACGTCTATCTGCGGACCGACGCTCCCGGCCGACCTACACCCTCATCTGGGAAGAGCCGCGAATGCTCACACGCCTCCCTAGCGCAGCAGCTCGGAAATGCGCCTCCAGTGCGGATCCTTCACCGAAACTGCTCACGGAGCGCACGGCGTCAGCGGGCGGCGCGACGCGGCTTACCGCGCCCGATCAGTGCTCCGGCTGAATACACGCGATAGCTCGCCAATTGCGGCGCGCCGCAAACCGGCCCGCCACCGTCCTCAGATCAAGCAAGTTGAGCGCCGACGCGCGACTCGACCACGCTCGGACCAAGCACGGTCACCGGCCAATTAGTCCTGTTCCCTGTGCTGCGCACATTGAGAGCAGCCCGTGCGACGACTCTGGCTCTGCCCCGTCGCACGCCAGCGGTGGCCCCGCTCGCAGCCCCAGGCGATGAGCTTGTTGGTGCCGGCGACCACAGCCGTTGGCTTCAGGTCTCCATTGGCTTCTGTGCTCCACAACGCCACGAGATCCGGCCGTGTCGTGGCCAAGTCGTTGAACCCCTGCAAGACTGTTCGGTTGCTGCAGACGGGGCACTGTGCGCCTCTAGCTCGGTTGCGAACCGGGGCCGACCACTCGTGCCCGTGGAGACGACAGACCCACCAGGCGTGAAGCCCGCTGCCAGCGGTGATGGACTCGGCTGTGACTTCTCCGTTCTTCGAAGGATGAAGCTCTTCGGCCAAATGAGGATGCGTTCGACGCAAGCAGTTGTCCGCAGTAACAAGCTTGTTGGCGCACACGCCACATCCGGCATTTCGGGACTGCTGCATAACTGTGGAACGAAAGCTGTGCCCGCGGTCACAGCGGAACCACACCTTCTGGCCCGAACCGGACAGCACATCCTCCGGTCGCAACCGGCCATTCTTTGTAGGGTGCCATCGCTTTGCGAGCGCCGGATGGGTCGCAGCAAGGCTGGTTGTCTTATCTGCGTACCGGCGTTTGCACACCCCGCACGTACCGCCCTTGACTCTTCTCGCGATCGACATGCGGTAGGCGTGCGCCTTTTCGTGGCATTGCCACCACGCGGCACGTTCCGTTGTGGGAGTGACTTGGTCCGCCTGAAGTGGCGCGTTCATCGTCGGGTGCCAGACAGCGGCTACGTCGGGGCGTAGGGCGGCCAGCGAGTTCACCGCGGGGTCAACCGCTCGATTGGAGCAGACTGAGCAGCCGGAACCGCGGGTTCTGACGTGGACACGCTGCCATGTGGTGTGCCCGTTTTCGCATTGGAATGCGACGAGTCGGTCTGAACCGGCGATGAGATCCTCTGGCCCCACGTCACCGTTCAGCGTGGGGTGCCATTGTGTCGCGAGCTCCGGATGCGTGTCTGCGAGTGAGTTGAAACCGGGCATGGCTCGCTTCCCGGCGCAATATCCACATCCGTCGCTGCCTTTGGCGTTACGGAGGATGGCCGGGGTGGAGATGAATCGATGCCCCCTCGCGCACACGTAAACGTTCTTGTGCGCGAAGACTTCGTAGCGGTCGAAGCGAGACCCGGGATGAACGGAGCCGACGTACTGGGCCTCATGAAGGTGCTTCACGCGCGGATAGGAGCAAGTCCGGACTTGCTCAAGGTGGGCGCGATCGTCGAGGCCGGACTCCGGCGCGACGCAAACGAAAGCGTGCGGGTCGGCGCTCTCTCCATACGAGGCGGTGCGGATCAACAGCCAGATGGCGTCCACCAGTACGACGCAGGGACCTTTTGTGATGTCTTGAACCAGTTCGTGGAGTTGGGCGTACCGCGTCGACACCGCACGATCCGTATCGAGCAGTCGATGGATGGCGCGAGGTGGGAGGATCGTAGTCGCGACGCCGATCGCGATGACGAAACGATCCGCCGCGCTCAACTTTGCCGAACACTCGGCGTTAGCCCAGAGCTCGACGCACCCGAGAAGCTCTGCGAGCCGATGGGCGTCAAGAAGTCCGCGCCGACGGAGCTGGCGGTATTTTCGGTCCGCCCGCAGGACGCGGATGTCCACCTGGAACTGCTCATCAGGCGCAGCGGCCGGGCCGATCCATCTTTGGTGCCGCTTGCACACACGGGGACCATCATGTAGCTCCTCGGCAACCGTTGCCCCACCCGAGCACCGTGTACACCCGAATCGCCGCGCCAGACCGGTGGTGCAGTTCTCGCATGTGCTCCCGTCACTGTGTGCCGGCAAGAATGATCCGGTGTTCCCGAAGAAGCCGGGGGCCAATTGTGCGGCACGCTCGAGGAGCTCGGGGGACGGGATCTTGGTGGAGTCGACCGAAGAGTGTGCTCTAAGCCAGGAGTCGACGAGACCCACTGTTGGGATTCCGTTCGCGAACGCGAGCCGCTCCTTGAAGCTGGTGAGCGTCTCGAACCGCGTGGGGCGGACGCGTACGGGCAGGGACCGGATTTCAGGCTGCATTTTGGTTCTCTTTCGGGGACGTGCGGTCGTTCGCGAGGTCGAGCTCACGCTCAGTCGTGAGGTCGAGCTTGATGAGGTCGAGCTGTTCCTTGGTGATGGTCTCGCCGTCCGGGTCTCCGGCGTCGATGAGGTCGAGCGCGGCGGTGGACAGTAGGCGAGAGAGGGCAGAAATGGACCCGCGGGTGCGACTCCACAAGTACGCCGCATGTGGAAGCAGGACGCCCTCGGCGTGGTTGAGCAATGCGTACTGGCGCTCGAAAGCGGCGATGAGCCCACCCCACTGGGGCTTCGCTCCCTTAGCACGAAGATTGATCCTGTTGAGGGTCACCAACGAGCAGCGCGATGCGAACTGCGCGCCAAGCTCGTCGTTGGTGAAGGCTGAACCTTCGAGGTTGATGCCGACGTAGAGGGGCACAGCTTTCACGTTGTTCATGAGGTTTTTCAGGGACTGCGCGGCCTCAAACTGGCCCGAAGCTCTCAGAATGTTCTGCGTCTCGTCCACGACGATGAGGGAGGTGTTGCTCCGCGCCAGCAGGTCGGTCACGATAGCGGTCCGCTGTTCCAGCGTCACCCGGTCGAGTACCGGCGCACCGAAAAAATGAAGGAGTCGCCCCATCAGGCTCTTTCCGTTGCAGTTTGGAGGCAGTTCGATGTAGACGACGGGGACGTCACCGCGCTCTTTCCAGTCGGGGAACCGCTCTTGATGCCGCCGGAAGGCGTACACCATTGTCTGGAAGGCCGCCGTGGTCTTGCCCGCCGTAGGCGGGCCGCTTAGGAGAAGGCCGGTCCGCCCAATGGCCCTACCCGCGACAAGCGACGCGCGCCGGTACTCGACGGCAAGCTGCCGGAGCGCAGGTGTCTCCACGACGATGGAGCCGGCGATGCGGTCACTTCGAACGATGTCGAACTCTCGTCGGCGGGCCGCGTTCCAGCCCTTGTACTGTTCGAGCGTTGCTACTTCCGGCGTCGAGGGACGGTGATGTTCCAGGAGGTATTCGAGGTTCTCGCGCCGGTCGAAGTGCCCGACCGACCGCGTCGGCTTTGCTTCATTGCTGCGGGTAATGAACTCTTGAGTCATCAGCCGACCACCCTCACATCGCCGTAATCACCAAAGTCCTCGTCGTCGACGTCGTCGACCAGCACCCGCGCGACCGGAGCAGGCTTGACGGCCTTCTGGGGCACCTCGGTGTTGGCGGTCTTTTCTGAACGCCCGCGTGACTCTCCAACGATTTCGTCGCGGAGTGCAAGCATTAGGCTGTCCGCTTGGTCGTCTGCGAATCCCGGGCGAGCACTCGTGAGCTGATGTGCCGCGCGATGCAGCTCCTTCTCCATCGGACGGGACATGCCGCGCTCTCGAGTCCACGTGCAGGTAATCCATTCGCCGCTGTCGGCACGCACCCAGATGCGTGTGTTGTCCCCGGGGTCGTAGTGTGCACGTACGAGGTGGGAAACTCCGCCGCTTCGCTTCCGTCCGCGCAGGGGGCCGAGGTGCGGGCTGTCGTACTTGCGCCCCCTGAACTCGATGCCATCGCTCTTCACGGTTCTGGTCTCGCTTGGCATGAGCGAGATGAAATCTGGTTCGTCGTACGCGAGAACGAAATGCCCTGCTAATTCGATGGACGCCGCGAACATGGTGTTGGGCGTGTGTCGAACTGACGGGTCCTGGTGGTCGACGAGGCCGGTGTGCTGACGATTCTGGTAGACGATGGCGGTCCACCGGTCGAACAGTTCATCAACGGTATCGAGGTCAAGCACGTCTTCCTTCGCCGCCTTCTTGCCGAGGTAGTGCACGTTGGCATTGGTGTATCCCGGCAGGAACTGCGTGAACTTGGTGCGGATGGTTCCGAACGCGCGTTCGACCATCGCCTTCGCGGTGGGGTGTTTGGGCGGAGCTTCGGTCAGATGAATGCCGAAACGTTCGCAGGCAAGCCGGAAGACGATTCCGCGGTAGTCCTGCCCGTTGTCGATGAGGATGCGCCGCGGGAAGATGTACGGCCGGTGCGCGTCGAACTCTTCCCGCTGACTCTCAGACAGGTGCTTCCCCCATGGCATTGGAGGCAGGCCAAACGCGTCGTAGTGCTTGCTCCACGACCGCAGGCGTCTGGGTACGAGCGCTTTGGCCAGGAGCACCGCGTGGTCGTATCCCGTTGGAGCGGTTGCCGTGAGGTTGTGCCCGATGATGCTGCGGGTCCGCTTATCGATGAGGATGGTGAGGAAGGGACGAGCGACGGTGCCGTCCGGCATCCGGACGAATGCGTCCAGGCGAGTGGTGTCTATTTGACACTCGTCCCCGGGTGCCGTGACCAGTCGGGGACGGTGTTGACGTGTGGGCGAAAGAGCCTCGGTTTCGCGCTGGCGTCCGGGTTTCGTGGGGTTCTTGCCTCCCGAGAGCACTGTGACGTAACGCTGAAGCGTGGACAGCGAGGGGAGCGGTGGGCGGTCGTCCGGGTCCTCGTATTGGAGCATGAGCAGACGGCCGAGTTCCGCGCGCAGTCGCGAGTAGGACGGACTGGAACGACCTTCGTAGCTCGCGATGAGTTCGGCGAGTGGTTCCTTGATGCGCTTGTCCATACGCGCGAGCGTCGTCTCCGTGCGACCGGTCCGCTTGTCGAGGAGCGCCTCGACGCCGGCTTTCCGAAAGCGCAGCATACGGCGCTTGAGGGTGCCGTCGGAGATGACGATGCCGAGCCCCTCCAGCTCCTTCCGCTTCGATGTGAGCTTCCAGGTCATCGGGATGTGGGCGGCGTACTCGGGCCGGGGCATGTCTCCGACTGCGGGTGTGCCGTCGACCAGCTCCTGCAGGTGGGGGACGAGCATTCGAGTGTCGGAATCAAGCAGGCTCTCCACCTCCTCTAGCGGCTTCGGGGGCGCGGCCTGCTGAACCTTTGTTGCGGGCGGCAGAATTCGGCCGAGTTCGAGGTGATGGACGAGGTGATACTCGCCGGTGTTCTCGTCGCGCAGGCGGAACGTGCCGCTGCTGTAGCTGGCAACTGTGAAGTCGCCTTCGGGGAGCTCGATGGTCTGGCCGATTGTGATAGTTCGCGTTTCGGACATGATGTGCTTTCGGTAGAGGGATTGGGGGTTGGGGGTTGGGTCACTCGGCAGGGTGGACGAGGGTCCACTCGGTGACGGGAAGATGGAGGTCGAATGCGAGCTCGCGGCGCCACATCATGTGCATTAGTGCGGGTATGTGTTCTCCTGGGCACTCGGTTTCGAGAGCGAGACATAGCGCCCCAAAGGTGGGTCGGTCAGCGGCAAGGCTGCGGATGCGCGCCCTCACCTTTTCCGTGGGCGCAAACCGGGGGTGGTGATAGCGGGCCATCATCTCGAGGTTCCACCGGACGACCTCGCTCAATTCCTCGATAAGCGTGTACTTCCAGCCGAGCCGCTCGCACAGGCGGGCGGTGAGCTCAAACTTGTGCCTGTCCGCCTCGGTAGTTGTCGCCTCCGGGTGAACGTCAATGAGTCGACGGGTGCCGTCCGCTTCCACAGCGAGGTAGTCCGGATAATGAGGGGTGCCGTCCTCGAACGTGAGCAGCATGGGCTGGGCAGCGAGGGAGACGACGTCATGGAGGTGGTCGATGAGCATGGCACCGGCGAACTCGGTCATCGATTCGTGGAACACGAGCTGTCGGCTTCCCGCGCACCAGTAGTGGCCTTGATAGGAGGTCTGCCCCTGATGCTTGCCGGGTCGCCGCGTGCGCGCACCGGGCTGTACGCGCTCGGCGTTCACAGCGTCGTTGGCGCGAAGCGCGTGTGTAACGCCGTCGGCGTCCAGCCACTCCATACGGTCGTACCCGTCGGCCGGCGACCTCTTCAGCCTTGGTTTCTTGTCCATGGCTCCTCCATGCGCAAGACGGCCGAAATGAGCCTGTTTTCGACCGACAATTAGCGCTTTTGGCTTGAAATTGGTTCTATTGGGTGCGCGCCGTAGGGTGACAGAGTGTCGAATCCCAGCTACGTCCCCCGCCACTTCGTCGTTCCCGCCTACGACTTCGGGCAGCGAGAGGATGTTCAGTGGCGTGAACCAGACGAAGCATGGACTGCCCGCAAAGTGGCGCAGCTCGAGGCTTCGAGGTTGCAGCACAGGATCTGCTTCGGAGTCGCCCAGCTCTACATGCCGCAGTCCGACTTCACGAAGTACACGAAGCTCGCCGAGGCCCTTGACGTGCCCTACGGCCCCCTCTATAAGAAGCTCACAGGGCACGCTGTGATGAAGCTCGAAGACATCGGACGGCTTCGTCGGCACATCGGTCCACGTCTCGACTACTGGTTGCTTGGAACGCAGACAGCTAGTTCAGTTCGCCTGATCGAGAAGCAGCTCCACGAAGCCCATCTCCAAAGAGCAACTCAACGTCACTGATCCCGCCAAGAGGCGACGCTCGCGCGCTCGCCTCCCGGCGACGCAAGTTTGTGCCCCATGGCGCAAGCGACAGATCCTCGTCAGCCATGCGCGTATTATAATGCGCACCACCCTGGATTGTCAACCTGGTGCGTTCAGGGAGCCAGCAACCCGCGAAGGAAGCAGTGGCGCGCCGCAGGTGCGGCAAGACGACGGTGCTCGTCGCGGGGCATCCCGTGCAGCACAAACGAGCGCAGGTCACCCGCGTCCGGCACATCCCCTATGCGACTGCGAGCATGTGATGTATCAGCCGGCGGGACCGATACCTCCCGTACACACGAGCGGATGGGACTGCCAACTCAGAGGAGACTTGATGCCAACTGAGCACTATGTGAAGGTGACGTACGAATGCCGAAACGGGTACACGTGGGACCTCATCGCCACCGTACGACAGCAGGTCCATCCTCGCCTTCAGGCGCCGCAGCCAAACGGCGTCGCGGGCTCAAGCGGGATCCCTCCTGGGGCGTGCGCGCCGCCGCCTGCTGACGTGCTGAGCCGATTGGTGACGGCCGAGCTTCACAGCAATCGCCACCCGGATCACATCAAACGAGGCTCGGTTCTGGTCCGGGAGTAGCCGCGGGTCGCGTAGACGCATCGCGGTTGACCGCGTCGGAAGGCGGCAATCGCCGCCTCTGCGGTCCATGGTGGGCAGGCTTCGTCTCTCTGGCCGACGATCATACGAAGCCCACCAATCGATACTGGACACGTAAGCAGCGCGTGGCGTGGGCGGCGGCCTCGTATCCCACTGTCCAGCATCGAATCCGCTTCACCCGAACCGCAAGACCGCCACCCCGTGTGGTGGACTCCAGAGGTCATCCCGGAGCGTGCGAAAGAGGCGGAGACCGTCGCCGCCTATCCACGCCACCGTGTCCACGCTCTCCTCTACATGGGGGACACAGAATGAAGATTCGACGCCGTCATAGCTCAGCTTGAGACGGATTGTTTCAGGTTCGCCCCACCTCAGCGACCAGTCGATCGCTTGGAGGGAGATGAGGCGGGTACGAGGCACAACGACCACTGAGACGCTGGCATCCGCGATCTGACCGCTTGGCTTGCCGACGTCGACCGCCACCCAGAATGACTTGGTGACAGATCGCAGGAACAACGCGTCTGCGTAGAAGGCGTTACGCGAGAGACGTTCACCCGCCGCGGGAACCGCGTTCGTCGGCGGCTGCCCAAAGCTCACTTCGAGGTAGGGCGGGTTGCTGTCGAGCTCCTCTCCGACCCATAACTCCAGCTGACGAGCCAGCTGGCTCAACCAGGCAGGGATGCCCTCGTACTTGCGGCGCACCCCTGTCCAGTGATCCTCCAGCCATTCAATTCGGCGAGACACAGCTGCGCTAAGCGGCGGCTGGCCCGATTCGCTCGTAGGCATATCAATGATTCCTGTCCGAGGGGCGAACGCGGACTCGGAACCAGGGCGGGGGAGTCGTCATATCGCTGGAACGGTTCCCGACACCGAGCGTTCGGCTGGTCTCGACTCGTTGCTATAGCGGCGCGGCGGATACCACGAGATGTCGAGGAGTCGGCCGCCGGACTTTGCAGGACCGAGCGTGAACTTCGCGGTTCCTCCCTTGATGCCCTGCCTGCGGAGAGCTTCGTCCGCGAGGACTCGCGCCAGCGGTCGGACGACTGCATCCGGTAGGCCTCGGCCCCGAAGAATCGCGAACGGATCATCCATCGCGGCTAGCCCCCAATGAGCACTCTCGACGGGCGCGCCGAAGAATGCTCCGCGCAATCTGCGTTCGAAGACGTCGTCGGCGGTCATGCCGTTCACGGACATGATGGCTGGCGATTGTTGCTGCCCCGTAGGCCTCATTGTGATTTCGAACGTTTGGCTCCCGGCGGAGGTCGACTCGGTGGCGATGTCAAGGACTCTCACCTCTGCAGAGTCGTGAGCGCCGGCGTACGCAAGATCTCCGCGTGCATCGGGGTACGCGGCGATGAGTTCGGCAACCCGACGGTCGCGGATCGTAGCTCGGACCACAACGCTTTCGCCCGAGGCGCGTGTAGACGTGGCACGGAAGGCCGTCTCCCCCAGCACGACCCACGGGGTCAGCGTCTCAGCCGCCATCGTCTTCAGACGGTCGCGTACGCGCCCCGCGAGCTCGTCAGCATCGACGTAGGGGGCCGTGGTGTAGCGAGCGCGTATGCCTCCTACGAAATCTCGCTGAGGACCGTCGGCGTCGGTGAAGGGGTCTCGTACGAATAGCGCCATCCGCAGGTTCCGTTGATCAGCGTTCCGATACTCGTCGTGGGTCGCAGAGTAGCCATTTTCAAGGGGCTGACCATAACGGGGACCGTAGATTCCAAGATAGATGGTGGAACCGGCTAGACCGTCGAGGTAGGCGCGCTCGGCGGGCACCTCCTGGCCGCCCAGGTCGTGCTCGAACATAACCGGCCGTGCGCCAAACGCCTGAATAGCTGACCTGACTGCTGCGCGCTCGGCACGAAGATCCGCGATGAGGCTCGACACAAAGACCGACTGCTGCGTTGCCCATTGGTTGACGTCCGCATCGTTAGGCGGAACATTCGACGAGGCAAGGTCGACGATGAGGTCACTTCGGAGGGTCATAGCTGTACTTCACCACAACTCAGCTGCCCGCGCCGCAAACCGTGCCGCGCAAGTGGATTCGCCCGACGCTACGACCGCGCCCGCCTCCGGGTCGCGAACCGTCGGGCGGCTCGTTGTCGACGCGAATAGCGTCCCGGGCGTGGGAAGCCAACGTTCGGGACAGCTGGCGAAAACCGCACAGAGGGCGGTGCGACTTGGAGCGCGACCTACGCGGCTGTCACGCAGAACGCCGTCCGCGGCCCCGCTGTCCGGTGGAGGCCATCCAGAAGCGCCGCAGGTGGCCGCGTGATCTCAGTCAGCGGATTCGCAGGGGTCATGGCAGAGCTCCTCCCCGTGCCGCTGACGCTACAAACGGCTGGTGTTTTGAGTACACCGAGTCGAGGACCTCTCCCCCGACTTCCGCGAGCCCCTAATCGCACGTCCGGCGCTCAGCTTACGACTGCCGACAAATGTGTCGCGGACTCGGCGAAATCGCAGATTCGCAACATCGCCGACTCTGCTACACAGCTGCGCTGTCGTCGCGTGTCCTCACTTCAACCGCCCACCGCGCATAGATCCATAGGGCCATCCCCTGGGCCCGAAAGGATCAATCGCTCACCGTGGACCTCGACCACCTACACGCACTCGCAGACTCCCTGCGGTTGGCCCAGCACGCCGACGATCTGGCTGGCGCCATCTATTCGCTGACAGAGGCAGCGATCCTTGACGGCAGTAACGCGCACCATCGCGCGGCTGAGTGGGTGCGGTCTCTGCACCGCTACGAACTGTTTTGGCGCGAGCGCGGCCGCGCACCGCGGGAGAAGACGAGTGCGCGCGCGACCCTCGACGCCGACGAACGGCACCTCGGTGAGTGGGCACGGTACCAGCGGCGCCACCAGCACCGCCTCAACTCCTACCAACGCGCTCGACTGGAAGTATCGCCGGCTTTCGAGTGGGATCCCCGTGAGGCGGAGTGGCGACGCACGTTTGACGCCATCCGCAATCACGCCTGCACGTATGGCGAGCTTCCCCGCCTCAACCGCGACGATCCGACGGAGTTCGCTCTGGCCCGTTGGCTCGGTCGTCAGCTCCGCCTTCTCCAGCGCGGTGCTCTCACGGACAGTCGCGCGCAATTGATTCACGAACTCCTCCGACGGAACTGGGATTGACGAGCCACGCACGAACCCGCGGCGTGTGGCGTAAGACTGTGCCCACTTCGGCCGGACCGGCACATTCGCCGAGCCTGCGACATTCCCCTGGTCCGACGGGGTCGTTCGCCCCGGCGGGTGTGAAAGTGGTAGCGACCGCATTCGCGACGAGCACGCCTCCTGCTGTGGGCAGGGGGACGTGAGGAGACACGCATGGAGGTATTGGAGACCACAGCGGCCGTAGACCTGCCCGATAGACAGGTGGCCGTCTGTGGCGACTGGCACGGTGACGTCGAGTGGTTGCGGACCGTTCGGCACGCGGTGCAGGTCGCCGCTCCCGGTGTGAGGACGATACTGCAGCTTGGCGACTGGGGTATGGACACGGAGGCATGCGACGCGATGTTTTTCGATTCGGGTATCGATCGCGTGTATGTGACGCTCGGCAATCACGAACCGTGGGCGGAGATCACCCCGCTGCTCGACGCCCACCCTGGCCAGGCAGTGCGGGTCTCGGAGGTCACCTGGTTGCTGCCGCGCCCCGCTCGGCTCCAGATCGCAGGCCGCGAGATCCTGTCCCTCGGCGGCGCGGCGTCCGTGGATCGCGAGTGGCGGGTACCCGGGGTGAGCTGGTGGCCGGATGAGGCGATCACGGATGAACATGTGGCGGACGCGATCGCGGGCGGGCGGGCGGACGTGATGTTGACGCACGAGTCACCCGCCCGCACCCCGCTGGGCACGGTGAACCAAATCCTGCGGTCCAACCCGTTGGGGTTCCCGAAGTCCACGTTGATCGAATCGGCGGCGTCGCGGAGTCGCATTACGCGCGTGTGGGATGCCGTCCACCCCAGACACCTCCTCCACGGTCATATGCACGTCGCGGCTGCCGGTCTCACCCATGACGGACGACACGTGACGAGCCTGGCCGCCAACCGTCAGCAGGCGCACCTCGCGATCCTCGACCTTGCCACGCTCTCCGTGGACATCCCCACCCTTCACCACGACGGCTCCTCCCTCGGGTCGGGTCACTGATGCCAGAGCCCACGGACCCGACGGTTGCCCGGTCGATAGCCGCGGCCGTCGGTCCTTGCTACACGGTGGCAGGCATGGCGCGAACCCTCGGCTGGACAGAGTCCGCGGTCCTAGAAGCCGGAGACCATCTACGCCTGCTCATGCTGCCCACCTCCGACGACGTCCCCCTCTTCCCGGCGTTCCAGATCGTCGACGGGAAGGTGGTGAAGGGACTTCCGCGGGTGCTGCTCATTCTGGAGATCGGGATCGAATCCCCGTGGATGTGGGCGCAATGGTTGAACGTCGAATGGCCGGATGCGAACCCGCCCCGCAAGATCAAGTACCTCTACGACGGGCGAATCGAGGAAGCGATCCGCGACGCCAGAGAGGCGGCCTCGGCGTGGAACAGCTGAGACACTGCGATGACCAAGCACCCGGAGCGCGATGACGTCGTGAGCCTCGACATTAGGGAAGTCACCCGCCGCCTCAACGTCGTCCTTGGTGGAACCCTCGTCGCGTCACTGGCAGGCGCCCCCGATCCGACAGTTCCATATCAGTGGGCAAGGCCGCGCGGCCCGCAGCCGAATGCCGAGAGCATCACGCGCCTCCGCTTCGCGTACGAGCAATGGAGGGCCGTAGCAGCCGCCGAGGGCGACGACGTTGCCCGCGCCTGGTTCATAGGCGCGAATCCGTGGCTCGACCAGCAAAGTCCGGTGGACGCGATATGCAGCGGCCATCTAGAAAATGTCGCGGCGGCAGCGCGGGCTTTCAGGGACGGCTCATTCAGCGGCTGAGTCTTCGCCCATTGGCCCTGGAGTGTGCGCCATGTTGGCTGGCGGGCGCTCACCCTCGGCTCGCGCACGCAGTGGGCGCGCTACGTCAGGCCAGTAGCGCGTCCTTGATCCGCTGCTTGACCGCTTCCCGCAGTGGCCGGACGGCGTCGGGCTCCCAGTTCTCCGGGTTGGGGAAGGACCATTCCAGAACTCGTCCGCGCGGGGCGCCCGGCAGCGGCAGCCCTGGCTTCATTAGCACGACGATGTCGGCCTCATTCAGGTCGGCAGCGGTGACCGCGCGCGGCGTTCGGTCCGTGATGTCCATCCCGAGCTCGGCGACGGTGGCGGCGATGGCGGGGTTGACCTCGTCTGCGGGGGTCAGGCCTGCCGAGGTCGCGGTGTACCGGTCAGCCGCGAGGTGCTCGAGGAGCGCCGCGCCGAGCTGGGACCTGCCGGCGTTGTGCTGGCAGATGAAGAGGACGGTGGGAAGTTCGGTCATTCGATCACGTCTTCGTGTATTGACGGGTCCACGTTTGGGTGGCCGTCTGCACGGCATCCCACGGCGAACCCAGGGGCGGGGTATAGGACAGATCCAGGTCGCTGACTTGGTCGACGGTGAGCCCTGCGAACAAGGCCGTGGCGTAGGTGTCTACGCGCTTGGCGGTTTCGGTTCCGAGCCGTCCGACCAGTTGCGCACCCAGCAGCCGACCGGTATCGGTGTCGCCGGTGACGCGGATGGTGATCGGTTGCGCGCCCGGGTAGTAGCGCTTGTGGTCGTCGGCCATAGCTTCCGTGGTGCCCGGACGGTACCCAGCGGCGGCCGCTTCGTGCTCGCGCAGCCCTGTGCGGGCCGCGACCAGGTCGAAGACTTTCACGACTTGGGTGCCGACCGACCCCGCGAACCGCGCGGCCCCGCCGATCGCGTTTTCTCCGGCAACGCGCCCCTGCTTGTGCGCGGTGGTGCCGAGCGGGAGGTAGGTGACCCCGAGAAGTCGGTGGTGGGTGACCACTCCGTCTCCCGCCGCGTACACGTGCGGCAGTCCCGTGCGCATGGCGTCATCGACGACCACCGCGTTCCCGGCACCGAGAGTTGCCCCGGCCTGCTCGAGAAGCTCGGTGTTCGGGCGAACCCCGACGACCACCAGCACGACGTCCGCGGTGCGGAACAGCGGCTGACCGCGGTGGGCGCCGGTGACCGTCAACCCGGCATCCGCTTTCTCGATGCCGTGGACCGTCGTGTCCGTGAGGACATCTACCCCACGCGTGGTCAGTTCGGCGTGCACGATGGTGCCGAGCGCGGGGTCCAGTGTCGAGAGCACTTCCGGACCGCGCTGGATCTGAGTGACCTGCAATCCCCGTGCGGTCAGCGCTTCGGCCATCTCCAGGCCCACATACCCGGCGCCGACAATGATTGCCGAGCGCGGCCCGCGATCATCGAGGAATCGTTCGAGGGCGAACATGTCGGCCATCGAGTGGATGACGTGGACGCCATCTTCTGCGCCCAGCGCGTCCATGCCGGCGATCCCGGCACGGGAGGGGAGCGCGCCGGTGCCCACGATGAGCTCGTCGTAGGCGATCTGCGAGACGCTGCCGCGGTCGTCTCGAACGGTGAGCTGGCGACCGGCGACGTCGATCAACGTCGCGCGGGTGTTGAGACGGAGGTGCATGCCCGTGGCCTCGAGCTCGTCATGGGTGCGGTGGGCGAGGGATTGCCACGGCTGCACCTCACCGGAGAAGAAGTACGGAATGCCGCAGATTGAATAGTTGGGGTAGGCGTCGGCGACGACGACCGTGACGTCTGCGGTGGGGTCAAGTTCGCGGGCACGCAGCGCGGCGGAGATGCCGGCGTCGCTGCCACCGACGACCACAAGATGCATGGCAGCCCTACGCGTGTGCGGGGGTGAGTTCGGACAAGAGAAGCTCGACCCTGCGCTGGACGTCGTCACGGATCTCGCGGACCTCCTCGATGCTGAGCCCGGCGGGATCGGTGAGGTCCCAGTCCAGGTAGCGCTTACCGGGGTAGATCGGGCATGCGTCGCCGCAGCCCATGGTGACCACCGCGTCAGCGGCGCGCACGACGTCGTCGGTGAGGGGCTTGGGAAACTCGTCGTCGACGGGGATGCCGATCTCGGCCAGCACCCTCACCACAGTGGGCACGATCTCTTCGGCCGGCTGGGAACCGGCGGAGCGCACGTGCACCCGGCCACCGGCGAGGTGCCGGGTGATCGCGGCGGCCATCTGGGACCGGCCGGAGTTCTGGACGCACACGTACAGAACCTCGGGGACCGACTTGGCGATGAACCCCCGGGACTGTGCAAGAGCGACCAGCCGCTCTCGGGAGAACTTCTCCGCCAACGTCGGCAGGTGGAGGGTGACCGTCGCGGTGCGTGCCAACGCGATGTAGGACTCGAACACGACGCGTTCCACCGTCTCAGCGCCGACCATGCCGGTGAACTGGTTCGCCAGCCGCTCGGCAGCGTGCTGGAGCGCTGTCTCCGGCGACCGCAGGGGCTCTTGCCCCTTGGTCCAGGTCATGCCGCGCCCTGCGCGGGTAGCAGGTCGGCGATGAGAGCCTCCACGCGGCGACGGATCTCGTCACGGATGGGCCGCACGGCCTCGATGCCCTGACCGGCAGGGTCGTCCAGTTCCCAGTCCTCGTAGCGCTTGCCTGGGAAGATGGGGCAGGCGTCTCCGCATCCCATGGTGATCACCGCGTCGGACTCTCTGACCGCTTCCACTGTGAGGACCTTGGGGGTGTTGCCGGCGATGTCGATGCCTTCTTCGGCCATCGCCTGCACCGCGATCGGGTTGATCTGGTCCTTGGGGGCCGACCCCGCCGACAGCACCTCGATACGACCCCCGGCGAGCTCGCGCAGGTAGCCGGCGGCCATCTGCGAGCGGCCCGCGTTGTGGACGCAGACGAACAGAACGGTGGGGGAATCAGACATGAGGGCTCACTTTCCAGTCGTCCAAAGTATAGAAGGACATCTATGTATTGGAGTATAACGAGAGGTGAACGAGGACTGTCTCGGCCGCTGGGCTAACCTCTTGCGGCGGCGGACACTTACCCCGTCTTCGGCGCGCGCCAGCACGAATAGACGAAAATCTATCTGGGCGTAGGATCAATGGGTGACTCCTTCCGCTCGAGACGCCTCAGCTGCCGGTGCCCCGCTCGGGCGGTCGGCTGCCGAGGAGCTCGCGCGCACGCTGCGAGCAGTTGCGGACCCGACCCGGTTGCAGCTGCTCAGCGTCATCCTCGACTCGGCCTCGGGGCGTGCGACAGTCCGTCAACTGACCGAGGCCTTGCAGTTGCGGCAACCGACGGTGACCCACCACGTGCGGATCCTGGTGGACGACGGACTGTTGCGACGCGAGCCGGAAGGCAAGTACGTCTGGCTGTCACTGGAGCCGTCGCGGCGTGCGGCGGTCGAGGACCTCCTGCGGTGAGCTCTGACGCCCCCCACCGAGTCGGTCGTCCCCTCGACGTCGATGCGGCTCAGGTGCGTGCCGCCCAGGCGGCCGCGCTGGGCGACCTCCTCACACTTCGCGTGCTCAGTGCGATCGCCGCCGGCGAACCTGCCTCGACGGTGCCGGCGCTGCTGCACGCAGATGCGGCCGAGGTGCGTGAGAGTCTGCGAACGCTCGAGCAGGTAGGGATCCTGCGGCGGCACGACGAGAACGGGTACGCACTGCCCGCCGAGTCATGGGTTCGATTCGGCCGACTCCTGGCCGGGGGGACTCCGGCCCTTCCGGATCCTGGCGGCCAGCAGCCCAGCATGGCGGCGCTGCCACCCGCGATCGAGACCGTTGCGCGGGACTTGTCGTATCGGTTCGCATCGACCTTCAGCTCTGAGACCGTCTCGCAGTATGTCGTGGACAGTTACCTCCTGCTGAGCCAGCGGGCGCGCATGCGGGCGCATCTTCCGGCTCTGACCGCCCGGTACGCCGCAGACCGGCTGGATGCATTGGCGTCGGCGCGAGGGCTGGTTCTGCGTGGAACTCCCGAAGTGCTTTTCGTGTGTGTGCAGAATGCGGGCCGGTCTCAGATGGCGGCGGCCTACCTACGTCATCTGGCGGGTGATGCCGTGCATGTGCGCACCGCTGGTTCGGCGCCGGCCTCGGAAGTGCATCCTCGCGTGGTCGAGGCGTTGGAGGAGGTCGGGGTGCCGTTGTCGGACGACTACCCGAAGCCGTTGACCAACGAGGTGGTGCAGGCGGCGGACTTCGTCATCACGATGGGGTGTGGCGATGCGTGTCCGGTGTACCCGGGGCGGCGCTACATGGACTGGGATCTGGCGGACCCGCTCAGCCTCGACGACGACGGGCTGAGGCGGGTGCGGGATCAAATCCGGTCGCACGTTGAGCAGCTGCTGGCGGAGATGGGCGTGACGAGTCAGGCGGCCAACCGGTAACCGACTCCGCGGAGGGTTTCGATCACCGCGTCTCGCCCTACGCCGGCCAGTTCGCTGAACCGTGTCCGCAACCGCGCCACCATCACGCGCACCGACGCCTGGGGGTCGGAGCCGCCCGCGTGCTGCGCGAGCTCGTCGAGCGTCACCATGCGGGGGTGCGCCGTTGCGAGCGCGACGAGCACGTCGAACTCGCGGGGAGAGGTGTGGATGACCGTGCCGCGCAACCGGATCTCGTATCGGTCGATGTCGACGACGAGGTCACCGACCGCCACCGGCTTCGAGACGGCTACGCCCTGGTGCGGCGCAGTCCGCAGTGCTCGCGTCAGCCGTTCAGGCGTGATCGGGAGTTCGACGACCCCGTGCGCGCCGGCGCTGATTGCAAGCGACACGGCGCTGGCAGGGGTCTCGGGGTGCAGGCCGAACAGGACGGTGGACTTGCAGGTGGCCACCGCGAGGCCGAGCACATGCGTGATGTCGGGACAGGGCAGATCCGAGGTAACGACGATCACCGCGGTGGGGTCGTGGACCACCTCGTTGAGCGCGCTGAGGATGTCGTCGCGGATGACGAGTGACACCCCGAAGTGGCGGAACTCGCCGACCGTGCCGCGCACGGAGGTGGGGTCGGACGCCAGCACGACGACTCGTGCCGATCCGGTCACAGTGGGGGCGGGCAGGGTCATCCGAACCTGCCGCTGATGTAATCCTCGGTGCGCTGGTCGGCCGGCTGCTCGAAGATCTGGGACGTGCGGCCGTATTCGACGAGCACGCCTGTGCGGTCGCCCGTCGTGTCGTCGGCCAGTGCGGTGAAGAACGCCGTGCGGTCGGCGACACGGGCGGCCTGCTGCATGTTGTGGGTGACGATGATGATCGTGTACTCACGCCGGAGGTCGTGCATGAGGTCTTCGATGCGCATGGTGGCAATGGGATCCAGCGCGGAACACGGCTCGTCCATCAGGATCACGTCGGGCCGCACGGCGATGGTGCGGGCGATGCACAACCGCTGCTGCTGGCCACCGGACAGCCCGAACGCGGATTGCTTGAGCTTGTCTTTGACCTCTCCCCACAGCGCTGCCTTGGTCAGCGACTCCTCGACCAGATCGTCCATGTTGGAGACCTTCATGCCGGTGACGCGGGGACCGTAAGCGATGTTGTCGTAGATCGACTTCGGGAAGGGGTTGGGCTTCTGGAACACCATGCCGATGCGTCGGCGGACCTCGATTGGGTCGATGTCCTTCGCGTAGATGTCGTCGTCTTGGAAGAGCACCTGTCCTTCGACGCGGGCGCCGTCCACGAGGTCGTTCATCCGGTTCAGCGAGCGGAGAAGCGTGGACTTGCCGCAGCCGGAGGGTCCGATCAGGGCGGTGATCTCGTTCTTCCCGAAGCTCAGGTTGACGTCGGTGACGGCACGGAAGTCGCCATAGAAGACGTCGACGTTCTCGCAGCGAATCAGGCCGCTGGGAGTGTCGGCCACGGGGTGGTCACCCGGGGCGGCGTGGAACTGCGGGTGCGGGGTGTCGTTGGACACGTCGATGCGAGGGCTGCTCATGGCTACCACCGTTTCTGGAACTTGTTGCGGATGAAGATGGCGAGGGCGTTCATGAGGAGGAGCACACCGAGCAGCAGAACGCTCGTCGCGGCTGCCAACTCGTGGAACCCCTCCTGCGGGCGGCCCGTCCAGTTGAAGATCTGGATGGGAAGAGTGGTGTATCCGCTCATCAACCCGTTGGGGTCGAACGTGATGTAGACCAAAGCCCCCAAGACCAGCAGCGGCGCCGCCTCCCCGAGGGCACGGGAGAGCGCGAGGATCGAGCCGGTGGCGATGGAGGGCACCGACGCGGGCAGCACCTGCCGCCAGACCGTCTGCCATTGGGTTGCGCCGAGCGCGAGAGACGCGTCGCGGATCTCACGCGGCACCGCTCGCAGTCCTTCTCGGGTGGCGATGATGATGACAGGGAGGATCAGCAGCGAAAGGGCCACTGCGCCGCCGATGACGATGTTCTTGTTCTGCACCTGGAGCAGTGTGAGAAAGCCCAGGGCGAGCAGGCCGTAGATGATGGCGGGCACGGCGGCGAGGTTCTGCACGTTGAGCTCGATGAGGCGGTTGAACCAGCGCTTCTTGTCGGCGAACTCTTCGAGGTGAATGGCCGCCGCGATCCCCAGCGGCAGCGTGAGAACCGCGGTGGTGACGATCACCCATGCCGACCCCAGCACGGCCGGTCGCGCCCCGGCAGTGTCCGGCGACGCGGAGGGATAGTTCGTGAGCAGCTGTGGAGTCAGCTTCCCCCACCCCTCCACGAGGATCGTGACCAGCAGGGTGGCGAGGACTCCGAACGCGATCAGCAGCGACAGCCACAGCAGGATGAGGAACAGCAGCGGTCCCGGCTTGCGATCGCCGTGGATCCCCCGCGCGAGCGGAGCGGAGATGCGGGTAGTCGACGTCGTCATCAGTACGCCTCTCGATAACGGCCGACGATTCGGATGCTGAGGAAATTCATCAGCAGGGTGATGAGGAACAGCAGCAGTCCGACAGCGAACAGGGTGTTGTACTCCAGGCTTCCCACGCGCGAGTCGCCGAGAGCCGCGTTGGCGATGAATCCGGTCATGGTCTGCCCCTGCTCGAGGGGGTCGGCAACGAGCCGGGCCTGGCTGCCGGCGGCGATCGCGACGATCATCGTCTCCCCGATGGCGCGCGAGACGCCCAGGACGATGGCCGCGACGACACCCGACAACGCGGCGGGGAACACGACGCGCAGGGTGGTCTGCATGCGGTTCGCGCCGAGGGCTGCGCTGCCTTGGCGCATGGCGCTCGGCACCGCCGACATCGCGTCTTCGGAGATGGAGGCGATGGTGGGGATGATCATGACACCCATGACCAGACCCGCGGCCAGCACACTGAACGCTCCGGTGTCGAGCTGCAGCCAGTCGCGCAGGACGGTGCCTTGCACGAACTGCAGTGCGAAGAACCCGTAGACCACGGTCGGCACCCCGGCGAGGATCTCCAGCAGCGGCTTGAGCGCTTTCCGCGTGCGCGGCCGGGCGAACTCTGCGAGGAAGATCGCGGCGCCGAGCCCGAACGGCACCGCAACGAGCAGGGCGATCACCGTTGTCCACAGGGTCGCGGTGATCAGCGGTACGACGCCGAACGAAGCGTCGGCGAACCGGGGTGCCCACCGCGTGCCGAACAGGAAGTCCCACACAGGGACCTCGGCGAAGAAGGAAAGCGACGGGATAAGCAGCGCGACCAGGATTCCCACCGTGGTCACGACGGTCAGCACGGCTGCCAGGCGCAGCGCCATCTTGATGATGGCTTCAGCAGGGCGGCGGCGACCGGTCAGGCGGGCGCCGGGCCGGGGGGCCGGGGTGAGCCCCGGACCCCCGGTCTTGTTCTCGATGATGGCGGTCATTCGCGTCGTGGCGGGATAGAACTCAACCGAGCGAGGCGAGTTCCTCCTGCGCGGTCGTGATCTGCTCGTCCGTCAGCGGGACGAAAAGGCCAAGCTCAGCGATCTCGGCCGAGTTCGCGACGTAGAAGTCGACGAACTCCTTCACCTGCGGCTTGTCGGTGTACGCGGCGTTCTTGACGTAGATGAACAGCGGGCGACCGAGCGGCGTGTAGGAGCCGTCCTGCACTGTCTCGGTGCTCGGGTAGACGCCATCGATGGACGCCGCCACGATGGTGCCCTCGTTCTCCTCGACGTAGCTGAGGCCGAGGAAGCCGATGCCGCCCTGGTCTCCGGCGACGCCCTGGATGGTGATGTTGTCGTCTTCGGAGGGGCTGTAGTCGGTGCGGATCGCGCCGGCCTCACCGTTGACCTCTTCCGTGAAGTAGTCGAACGTGCCCGAGTCGGTGCCCGCGCCGAAGAGGGCCAGCGGCACATCGGGGAAGCTGGGGTCGACGTCTGCCCAGCTGTTGACGACGCCCTCGGACTCGGGCGCCCAGATCTTTGCGACCTGCTCGAGCGTGAGGTCGGTCGCCCAGTCGTTCTCCGGGTTGATGATGACCGACAGCCCGTCGTTCGCGGCGACGATCTCGGTGTACTCGATGCCGTTCGCCTCGCATTCGGCAGCTTCCTCGTCCTTGATCGGGCGAGATGCGTTGGAGATGTCGGTTTCGTCGGCGCAGAAGGCCTTGAACCCGCCGCCCGTGCCGGAGGTGGCAACGGACACGTTCACGGAGGGGTCTTCTTCCCGGAAGAGGTCTGCGGCCGCTTCGGTCAGCGGTGCGACAGTGGAGGAACCGTCGGTGGCCACCGACCCACCGAGGCCGCCTTCAGTGGAGTTTCCAGCGGCGGGCTGGCCACCACACGCGCTCAGGGCGAGGGCGGCGGCAGCGAGCGTCGCTACGGCGGCGAACTTGGCTGTGTTCTTGGTCACGGGGTGCGCTTTCCTTCATGCCCCGGCGGGGCGCTAGGACCGCCCATCTCGGGCGAGTCAGATAGACGGGCCTCTATCTGATTCACATAGAAGCCCTTCTATGTGAACGCACGGTGAACGCGACTTGTCAATCAGTTGGCGGCTGTGGTCAATCAGTTGGCGGCTGTGGCTCCCTCCGCGACCACCTTCCGGCCGGCCAGTGTGGCCTCGTAACCGTCTCGCCCGTGCCGCACCCAACCGAGGTTCTCGAGACGCCACAGCACCTGCACGGCCATACGTGGAAGACTCGCGCGGTGTCGGTCGGAAATGCCCGGCAGCTCTTCGGCCCACGCGGCCGCGATGCGCTCGACCGGCATCGGACCGTCCGCGATGACAATGCGGAGAACCGTGCGGCGTACGCCCGTGAGATGCCGCCGTACGAACGGGGCTTCGGGCTCAGTCATGGCCGGTCTTCGCGCTGCGTCGCTCGACGAGCAGGGTGTCGCACCACCTCCCGGCGTGAGTGCCCAGCGTGCTTCGAGCGATCTTCTCCCGGCGTCCGACCACTCGGAACCCGGCTGCCTCATGAAGCCGAAGACTTGCTGTGTTCTCCGGGAAGATGCTCGCCTGAATCGTCCAGACGCCCACCTCCTCGGCCTGTGCGATGAACGCGTCGAGCAGCAGGCGGCCGACGCCGCGACCACGCGCCGCGCGATCCACATACACGGAATGCTCGACGACGCCACGGTATGCAGGCCTTGTAGAGACGGGCGAAGCAGCCACCCACCCGACCACGGAGCCGGCCTCCTCGACGGCCACCAGCCGTGGGGTCGTCAGCTTGCCGCCATCGAAGTGGGACCACTCGGGCGGATTGGTCTCGAAGGTCGCGTCCCCCTCCTCAATACCGAGCCGGTAGATCTCACGCACCGCTTCCCAGTCGCTACTCGACATCGGCCGCAGTCGGATCATGAGCAGCAGCCGCCGCCGGACACCTGATCGGTCGAGCACACGCCGGTGGCGGGAAGCACGAGTTCCACCTGCTGTGCCGCGCCCATGTCACCGGCGAGCCATGCCGTCACCGACCGCACCTGCTCGTATCCGGTGGCGAGGAGGAAGGTTGGCGCCCGACCATAGGACTTCATCCCGACGATGAAGAAGCCGTGTTCGGGATGGGTGAGCTCCCGGAATCCGTGCGGTTCTACCGTGCCGCAGGAGTGCACGTTCGGGTCGATGAGCGGCGCGAGCCGACGAGGGGCCTCGACGATCTCGTCCAGGTCGAGGCGAATCTCGCGCAGCATGTCGAGGTTGGGGCGGAACCCGGTCGCGTTGACGACCACATCCGTGTCGTGGGTCACCACGTCACCGCCACGATGACCGACCAGCTGGACGCGGTCGTCCGCACGGCGTGCGCGGATGATCTCGAACCCGTCCACCATGGTCACGTCACCGCGCTGCACCGCGCGGTCGACACGACTGCCCAGGTGCGCGCGACCCGTGAGCTGGTCATCGGGCGACGACGACACCCGCACCGCCTGACGATTGCGGATCATCCACGTCACGGACGTGCCCGGCTCCTCCCGAGCCAGGGTGACGAGGGCGAGGAGCGTGTTGGCCGCGGAGTGACCGGCGCCCACCACCGTCACCGACTTCCCGGCGAAACGCTCGCGGTCGCGCCCGAGCACGTCGGGTAGCGCGGGTGTCACCCGATCGGCGATGTCTCCCATGCCCAGGAGCTCCAGACCGCTGGAAGATAGCTGATTGGGGGAGGTGTAGGTGCCCGACGCATCGATCACCGCCCGCGCGGCCAGCTCGTCGACCTCACCAGACCGGTCGCGAGTACGTACGAGGAACGGGGTGTCCGCGCGACCACGAGTGCGGGTGCGATCCATCCCGTCTCGGGAGACCGCCAACACCTCGACCCCGGTGCGAACACGTCCGGCGATCTCGGGAAGCTCCGCCAACGGTGCGACATAGAGTTCCGCCAACTCCGTACCGCTCGGTGCGCGGTCGGGTGCCGGCAACTCCCATCCGCGCCGCTCGAGCAACCGCCGCGCAACAGGGTCGACGAGATGCCTCCACGGCGAGAACAGTCGAGTGTGACCCCACTCCCGCACGCTGTGGGCCACACGATCCCCGGCTTCAAGTACCACGAAGTCGATATCGCGCTCAGCCAGGTTCGCCGCAGTGGCCAACCCGATCGGCCCCGCACCGATGATCACCACCGGCAGCGTCGACAACTTCTCACTCACGTTCACACGCGGGGTCAGATCCAGCAGGGTCACAGCGCCACCTCCGGGCATCGATATCTATCGATATAAGTTCTAGAACGTGTATCGATGAATGTCAATATCGTCTATCATCGATGCATGGCCGGAATCCTGGAAGTCACCGACGTCAGCCCCGGCGCGTGCTGCGCTCCCCTCGTTCGCGAGCCGATCACGGCGGATGACGCCGAGGAGCTCGCGGTGACGATGAAGGCACTGGCCGACCCGGCGCGACTGCGCCTCCTCTCCATCGTCGCGGCGTCTGAGAACGCGGAAGCCTGTGTATGCGACCTGACCGAACCCATCGGCTTGAGTCAGCCGACGGTCTCCCACCACCTCAAGGTCCTGACCGCGGCGGGCTTCCTCACGCGAACCAAGCGCGCCACCTGGGCCTACTACTCGCTGGTGCCCGGTGCGCTCGAGCGAGTATCTACGCTCTTCGCCACCGGCGCGCGCTGAGCTCGCCGAGCATCGATCGGAATCGATACCCTGATAGGTTGGTCGCATCGACGATCGTCTATGCATAGGAGTGACGTAAGCCATATGGCCGCCCCCGCCCGCCTGGGAACCCTCGACCGGTTCCTGCCCCTCTGGATCCTGCTGGCAATGGGCGCGGGTCTCGCTCTCGCCGTCTTCGTGCCCGCATTCGGCGACCTCCTGCACGCCGCGTCCATCGGCACCATCAGCATCCCGATCGCCATCGGCCTGCTCGTGATGATGTACCCGGTGCTCGCGAAGGTTCGCTACACCGACGCCGCCATCATCGGTCGTGACAAGCGGCTGCTGGTCTCCTCGCTGGTCCTCAACTGGATCCTCGGCCCTGCCCTCATGTTCGCTCTGGCGTGGTTATTGCTCCCCGACCTGCCTGAGTACCGCACAGGCCTGATCATCGTCGGCCTGGCGCGATGCATCGCGATGGTGCTGATCTGGAACGATCTCGCGTGCGGCGACCGGGAAGCGGCAGCCTTCCTCGTCGCCATCAACTCCGTGTTCCAGGTGATCGCGTTCTCGGGGCTCGGATGGTTCTACCTTCAGATCCTCCCCACCTGGCTCGGCCTGCCGACCACGAGCGCCGACTTCTCGATCTGGGCCATCACCCTCAGCGTGCTCGTCTTCCTCGGCATCCCCCTCGTGGCGGGCTACCTGTCCCGCCTCGTCGGCGAACGTCGTCGAGGCCGCGACTGGTACGAGTCGGTCTTCCTCCCCAGGGTGGGACCGCTCGCTCTCGGCGGGCTGCTGTTCACGATCGTGATGCTCTTTGCCCTGCAAGGGCAGCAGGTGATCGACCAGCCCCTCGACGTGGCGCGCATCGCCGTGCCGCTCCTGGCCTACTTCGTGATCATGTTCCTCGTCGGGTTCGGTGTCGGCAAAGCCATCGGACTGAACTACGAACGCACGACGACGCTGTCGTTCACCTCCGCCGGGAACAACTTCGAGCTCGCCATCGCCGTAGCGATCGGAACCTTCGGCGCCACGAGCGGGCAAGCCCTCGCCGGCATCGTTGGACCTCTGATCGAGGTCCCCGTACTCGTCGCGCTGGTCTACGTCGCCCTGTGGCTACGGCCCCGCCTGTTCCCTGCCGACCGCACGGCCCGAGATGCCGAACCGGAGCTGGTTCGCGGCTGACAGCCATGCAGACCGGTAGCTATGTGAGGCGCCGAGGTTGCCAGCGAGGCGGCTGAGACGGCCAACGCATGGCACGACCGGGAAGTCACTAGGCCCGTCCCCTGACCGACCAGCGCGGCCATTAGCCGTTCCGTGCTTCGCCGGGTGGCGTCCGCGGCGCTCATGCGAACGGACGTGGAGACGCCGAGCGCTGCCGCGGCTTCCGGGGACATTCGGTTCTGCAGAAGATGAATCGCCTCCGCCGGGTCAGCGGTCGCGACTCCATGGCGAGAACGAGCCAGATGGCGAGCATGGCGCGAGAGTTGAGGATGACGCGTCGCTTTGGCGACCACTGCTCGAGCCTCTCCACGACGCCGGAACGGTCGAGCAGTTCTATCGCTTGAGTGACGACGAGCGTGGACACCGCCTTGCTGGTGGCCGAGGGGATTTTGGTGACAGACATGCTGTCCTTTCGGTCGTGACGTTGGCCTGCTGCCGCCGTCCGTACCCACAACATGCGCTGGGACTGTGGGAGCGTGCGTCACTGAGTCAGAGAAGGGCTCTTCGTCCGTTAGGCGCTGTATTTCCGCGGGTTTTTGCGTTCGCGTGTGCGGACGACTGCGTCTTTTTGTTAGCCGCCGCGTGCTATCACCGCGCGCTGCGTCGGACGCTACTCGTCGGAATCGGTCTCGACAAGTCCCCTCGCGCAGGGGGTGGTGGACCCGGATGACGCGAGTTGATGTGTGCACCGCGCATAGTCCGATACATGGACGTTTACATTGCCCCAGACCCTCGTAGTGCCGGCGAGTGGGTGCTCGACGACTTCTTCCACTTCTTGGGCGGGTCCGACGACGATCACCGCGCGCTTGAGGCGGCGATCGAGAGAAGGCGCGCCGCGGGGTGAGCCTGGTCCGTTCTGAACGTGACGTGCTGTGCAGTCCGATGAGCAGAGCCGCTCGGCGTTGAAGCCGCAGTCAGCCGGACGCGGAGAACAACTGCGCGCCAGAGCCACTCATCCGTACTGAGCCGGTCGAGTGCGGCGCTCGTTGGGTCGCCCCCACCGCAACGAGCGGTCGACGTCGGATCTTGCCCGACCTACAAAGAGGCAATGAGGTTCGAGCAGGCTTGCTCGCAGCGGCGGCATGCCTCGGCACACACTCGGCAATGTTCGTGCATCTCGGCGTGCTGCTCGCACTCGGAGGCGCACGACGCGCAGGCCGCGCGGCATGCCTCGACGAGCGCCCGGAGAACGTCCGAGTTCTCGCCGGTCTGCCGCGTGAGCACCGCAGCCGTGGCAGCGCACACATCCGCGCAGTCCAGGTTCTTCCGGATGCACGCCGTGAGCTCCGCGACCATGTCCTCGGACAGGCACGCGTCCGCGCACGCGGTACACGCTTGCGCGCATTCAACGCACGCTTCGAGGCATTCGAGTAATGCCCTGTTCGGGTCGCCCGTGGTGGCGGGGTGGGTCTGCAGCATTCTCTCCATGACGGTCATCGCCGTCTCCTTCCGATGAGCGGGGGCTGATGGGGGCACCGTACGCGGGAGGCTGCACACTCAACAGGGGGCTTGCATATCCTTCCGGGGTAGAGTAATCGCGCCGACAGTTCTGTCGCGGACCCACTTGCTTGTAATACCCCTGGGGGGTATGGTCGGGGCCATGAACGGATACGTAGCTAACAAGGATGACCTGCTCAAGCGGCTGCGGCGCGCGGAAGGGCAGGTGCGCGGGATCGCCCGGATGGTCGAGGAAGACCAGTACTGCATCGACATCCTGACGCAGGTATCGGCGGCGACGAAGGCACTCGAGACGGTGGCTCTGTCCCTGCTGGGAGATCACCTCAGCCACTGCGTCGCCGAAGCGAGCGCCGAAGGTGGCGCGGTCGCGGCCGAGAAGATCCGTGAAGCCAACGAGGCCATCGCCCGCCTCGTCCGCTCCTGACCAACCCCTCACCCACCCTCTGAAGGAGATCATCATGACCATCGACGACCGCACCGATCTGGGCCTGAAGGACACCGGCGCGAGCTGCGCCTGCTGCGCCACCTCGGAAGCCGCTTCCACGCCGACCGCCGCAACCGAGGCCGCGGTGACGTCGGAAGTGCTGGTGTCGGGGATGACCTGCTCCCACTGTGTGAAGAGCGTCACGGAGGAGTTGTCCGCCATCGACGGCGTGGACAACGTGTCGGTCGATCTCAACGCCGGCGGGACGTCGCGAGTGACCATCCGAAGCTCGTCGCCCGTCGCGGACTCCGCCGTGCAGGCGGCCGTCGAGGAGGCCGGCTACAGCCTGGCCAGCAGTCCCTCATGAGCACGGTCGACGTCGAACTCGACATCACCGGAATGACGTGCGCGTCGTGCGCGACGCGTATCGAACGGAAGCTCAACAAGCTGCCCGGCGTCGAGGCAACCGTGAACTACGCCACCGAAAAGGCACGCGTACGCGGCGACGCCGTGGATCCGGCGGCGCTGATAGCGGCGGTCGAGTCCGCGGGATACCGGGCTGCCCTCCCGGCGCCCCCGGTCACCGGCCCCGAAGACACCGAACGCCCATCGGGAGCAGACCCGGAGCTGCTGTCACTGCGGCGACGGCTGCTGATCAGCACCGCACTGGCCGTGCCCGTCGCCGTGCTGTCGATGGTGCCGGCGTGGCAGTTCACCTACTGGCAGTGGCTTGCGCTCACGCTGACCGCACCCATCGCGGTGTGGGGCGCCTGGCCGTTCCACCGCGCCGCGGCCGTCAACGCGCGGCACGGGGCCGCGACGATGGACACCCTCATCAGCATCGGCGTGCTCGCCGCGTTCGGCTGGTCGCTGTACGCCCTGTTCTTCGGCGGCGCCGGGATGACCGGCATGACGATGACCTTCACGCTCGTCGGCACCCCGCAGGCCGGCGGCCACGAGATCTACCTGGAAGTGGCGGCGCTGGTCACCGTCTTCCTCCTGGCCGGACGGTACGCCGAAGCACGCGCCCGCAGGTCATCCTCCGAAGCGCTGCGAGCCCTGCTGGAGCTCGGCGCGAAAGACGCCGTGAAGCTCGTGAACGGGATCGAAACGCCGGTCCCGGTCTTGCAGCTGACGGTGGGCGACACCGTGCTGGTGCGCCCGGGCGAGAAGGTCCCCTCGGACGGTCTCGTGCTCGACGGCGCCTCCGCGATCGACGCCAGCATGCTCACCGGCGAGGCCGTCCCGGTCGAAGTCGAACCCGGCTCCCGGGTGGTCGGCGCGACCGTGAACGTCGGAGGTCGCCTGATCGTGGAGATCACCCGGGTCGGCGCCGACACGGAGCTGTCCCGGATGCGCCGGCTCATGGAGGAAGCGCAGACGGGAAAGGCACAGGTGCAGCGGCTGGCCGACCGCGTCTCCGCGGTGTTCGTTCCCACCGTGATACTGCTGTCGGTCGCCGCCTTCGCCGGCTGGCTGATCTTCGCAGGCTCGGTGGAGCTGGCGTTCACCGCGGCGGTCGCCACGCTGATCATCGCCTGCCCGTGCGCGCTGGGCCTCGCCACCCCCACGGCCCTGCTGGTCGGCACCGGACGAGGGTCGCAACTGGGCATCCTGATCCGCGGCCCCCAGGTACTCGAGCAGACGCGCAAGGTCGACACCATCGTGCTCGACAAGACCGGCACGGTCACCTCCGGCGTCATGAGCGTCACCGGCACCTACCCGTCGCCCGGCATCACGGAGCAGGATCTGCTGCGTGCGGCAGCCGCGGTCGAGTCCGGCTCTGAGCACCCCGTCGCCCGCGCCATCACGGCCCGCGCGGACACCGTGACGATGGCCGAAACGTTCACCTCCCACGCCGGCTTCGGCGTGCAGGGCATCGTGGCGGGATCCATGGTGGTCGCCGGGCGACCGGCCTGGGTGCAGGAACAGTGGAGCGTCGCCCTCGACCGCGACGTGCACCGCCAGGCCGAGCAATCGGCGGACGCCGGTGCCACGGTGGTCGCGGTCGCCCGCGACGGCGCCCTGCTGGGCCTCATCACGGTCGCCGACACCGTCAAACCCACCAGCACGGAAGCCATCCGCAGGTTCCGCGACCTGAATCTGGCGCCGGTGTTGCTCACCGGCGACAACCACGGAGCTGCTGAGCACGTCGCCGCAACGGTCGGCATCGAGCAGGTCTTCGCCGAGGTCACCCCGGCCGGCAAGCTCGAGGTGGTCCGCCGGCTCCAGTCCGAGGGACGAGTGGTCGCGATGGTCGGCGACGGGGTCAACGACGCTGCGGCCCTGGCCGCCGCCGACCTCGGCCTCGCCATGGGCGGCGGGACAGATGCCGCCATCGCCGCCAGCGACATCACCGTCGTCTCCGGCGACCTGCTGGTCGTCGCCGACGCGATCCGGCTCGCCCGCCGAACACTGGGAACGATCAAGGGCAACCTGTTCTGGGCGTTCGCGTACAACGTGGCCGCCATCCCCGTGGCGATGGCCGGGCTCCTCAACCCGCTGGTCGCCGCGGCGGCGATGGCACTGTCTTCGGTGTTCGTCGTGACCAACAGTCTTCGACTGCGCAGCTTCCGCCCCGTCCCCTCACGCACCGCGGCCGCCGCCGAGGCGACCCGGGCGGTCCACCAAACGGTTTGACACACCTCGAGCACCCGGCCTTCGGGTGCGAGCAGGAAGGAGGCTCGACATGAGCCAGCACGACCACCACGACCACGCCATCCCCACCCCGGTCGACGACGAACCCACCGCCCGCGACCTGCGGGAACAGGCGGCGGCAGCCGGCGTCCGTAACCACACCCACCACCACCACGGGGATGCCGCCGACACGCTCGGGGACCACCAGCACACCTCCGGCCACAACGCGCCACCCACTCCCGCGCCGCGCGACCCGCACGCAGCCCACGACAGCGCCGGCGGCGACGGCGGACATGCCGGGCACACCGGTCATGCCGGACACAGCGGCACCAAGGACCACGCCCAGCACGCCGGTCACGCCGGTCACGGGGGCCACGCCGGTCACGCTGACCATGTGGGACGGTTCCGCCGGCTGTTCTGGATCATGCTCGTCCTCGCCGTTCCGGTGGTCGGGTTCTCGACGATGTTCGCCATGCTCATCGGCTACCCTCTGCCCGACGCCAGCTGGGTGACGTGGATCTCTCCGGTTCTCGGCACGGTGATGTTCGTGTGGGGTGGCGCCCCGTTCCTCACCGGCGCCGTCAGTGAACTCCGGAGCCGGAAGCCGGGGATGATGCTTCTGATCGCGCTGGCGATCACCGTTGCGTTCATCGCCTCGTGGGGTGCGAGCTTGGGACTGCTGCATCACCAGCTCGACTTCTGGTGGGAGCTGGCGCTGCTGATCGTCATCATGCTGCTCGGCCACTGGATCGAGATGCGCTCCCTCGCGCAGACCACCTCCGCCCTCGACTCACTGGCCGCGCTGCTGCCCGACGAGGCGGAGAAGGTCGACGGTGACACCACCGTCACCGTCGCCCCCGCTGACCTGCAGATCGGTGATGTCGTGGTCGTGCGCCCGGGCGGCCGCGTCCCCGCGGACGGCCGCATCGTTCAGGGGTCCGCGAGCATGGACGAGTCGATGATCACCGGCGAATCCCGCCCTGTACGTCGTAGCGACGGCGAGCAGGTCATCGCCGGGACGGTGGCCACCGACAGCGGTGTCCGCGTGCAGATCACCGCAGTCGGCGAAGACACCGCCCTCGCGGGGATCCAACGGCTGGTCGCAGAGGCGCAGAACTCGTCCTCCCACGCTCAGCGTCTCGCGGACCGCGCAGCCGGTTGGCTGTTCTGGTTCGCGCTGATCGCGGGCGCGATCACCGCGGTCGTCTCGTCGCTGGTCGGGCTTCCCGACGAAGCAGTCGTCCGCACCATCACGGTCCTGGTGATCGCGTGCCCTCACGCTCTGGGCCTTGCCATCCCGCTCGTGGTCTCCATCGCCACCGAGCGCGCCGCCCGCGGTGGCGTTCTGGTGAAGGATCGACTGGCACTCGAAAGCATGCGGACAGTCGACACGGTCCTGTTCGACAAGACCGGCACGCTCACCAAGGGCACCCCCGCCGTGACGGGCATCGAACCCGTCGCCGGCATCGACGCGGACGAGCTGCTCACCCTCGCCGCCGCTGCGGAGGCCGACTCCGAACACCCGCTGGCACGCGCCATCGTCAACGCGGCGAAGGAGAAGACGCTTCGCGTACCAGCCTCGTCCGAGTTCGAGTCCTCGCCCGCTGTCGGGGTGCGGGCGCGCGTCAACGACCGCGTCGTGCAGGTGGGAGGGCCGTACCTTCTCGAACAGGAGCAGGCGACGGAGCTCCCCGTCGCGGACCAGTGGCGCGAGGAGGGAGCGATCATCCTCCACGTCCTCATCGATGGCGCTGTCGCCGGTGCGCTGCGGCTCGCCGACGAAATCCGTCCCGAATCCCGCGACGCGATCGACGCGCTCCACCGCCGCGACGTCCAGGTCGTCATGATCACCGGTGACGCTGAAGCGGTCGCCGCTGCGGTGGCGGACGACCTGGGCATCGACCGCTACTTCGCTGGTGTCCGCCCCGAGGACAAGGCGTCCAAGGTCAAGCAGCTCCAGACAGAGGGCCGCAAGGTCGCCATGGTCGGCGACGGTGTCAACGACGCTCCCGCCCTCGCCCAAGCGGACGTCGGCATCGCCATCGGCGCCGGCACGGACGTCGCCATCGCATCCGCCGGGGTCATCCTCGCCAGCGACGACCCCCGGTCGGTGCTGTCGGTGATGGAGTTGTCGAGCGCAAGCTACCGGAAGATGAAGCAGAACCTGTGGTGGGCGGCCGGGTACAACCTGATCTCCGTTCCCCTGGCAGCCGGCGTGCTCGCACCGGTCGGTTTCGTCCTGCCGATGTCGGTCGGGGCCGTGCTCATGTCGCTGTCCACGATCGTCGTCGCGCTCAACGCGCAATTGCTGCGACGCCTTGACCTGGACCCGCGCAACGTGTCTCGCGGCGCGTAGGGGCTCAGGAAAGAGACGTACCCTGGAAGGGAGGAGGGTCAGGATGTCGCTGGTACGGATGGCACAGCACGTGCACGGCCCTCGCACGCTGGGGCGCACCGTCCTTGTGGTGCTCGCTGTCAGCATCGCCGTGATCATCGGGCTCCTGGCGATGCACTCCCTCAACACGCACGCCGTCAGCGGTGGAGCGACGGCGGAGAGTGTCGCTCAAGCACCCACCGAGATGACTGTCCATCACGGTCCGGCTGCCCCTGCGGAGCCGGGGGTGGGGTGCGCGTCCTGCGGTCAAGGCGAGCACACCACCGCCTGGATGGCGTGCGTGATCGGGCTTCTGCTCACCCTTCTGCTGCTGGCGCCGCGCGCGGGCGTCCGAAACGCCGTCCGTGCCGTATGGGGTGAGCGTGTACCGCGTCTGCTGTGGCCGGTACGGTCTCTGGCCGCGCCGCCCGGCCCGTCTTTGAACGTTCTCTGCATCAGTCGAACGTGATCTACGCGGCGCGCTAGCCACGCTGCCGCCGACCACCGATCACCCGGGCCACGCGCCCACACCATCGACACTTGGAGAACCCTCATGAAGATCCGCACTTTGGCGACCCCCGCGATCGCCCTCACCGCCGTCCTCGCCCTCGCCGGCTGCTCGGACACCGGCACCACAGGCAACGGCATGCCCGGCATGGACCACGGCAACGGCAGCAGTTCCGCCCCCGCGGCAAACGCGAACGAAGCCGACATCATGTTCGCGACGATGATGATCGAACATCACCGACAGGCGATCGAGATGTCCGACGCTGTGCTCACCAAAGAGGACGTCGACCCTCGAGTGACCACCCTGGCAGAGGACATCAAAGCCGCGCAGCAACCCGAAATCGACCAACTGGAGCGATGGCTGGAGGAGTGGGGCGCCAGCGACTCCGGAATGGGCACGGATGACATGGGCCACGGCGACGGCATGATGACAGAGGACGACATGCAGGCCCTGGAGGCCGCGACCGGTCCCGAGGCGTCGCGCCTGTTCTTGGAGCAGATGATCGAGCACCACAACGGTGCGATCACGATGGCGCAGGAACAGGTGGACAACGGCCAGAACCCGGACGCTGTCGCCCTCGCCCAGAAGATCGTCGACGACCAGACGGCTGAGATCGCGACCATGGAGGACATCCTCGCCAGCCTCTGACCGGAGCGAGTGGGGCGGGCAACCCGCCTCACTCCCCGGTGGAGCTTGCAGGTCCACGACCATGAAGCACAGCTACGTCAACACACCGTCTCTTTCCACCTTCCGCTCTCGGGCGACTCGACCGTCGCGCCGGTCGTTCCTCGGGGTTGCGCTCGGCGCCACGGCCGCACTGGTGCTCACCGGGTGCGCTGCAACCGCACCGGCACCCACGCCGGAGGCGACCCCGTCCTCATCAATCGCCCACGTCCACGGCATCGTCCCGGACCCCGCAGGGGACGGCTTCCTCATCGGCACCCATGACGGCATCTACACCGCCACCGCGGACGGGGAACTCGGGGCACCCGTCGACGGGCCCGCCTTCGACGCCATGGGGCTCACAGCGATCGACGACGTCCTTCTGGCGTCCGGTCACCCCGGACCCGACACCCCACCCGACCTGGGCGCACCCCACCTCGGCATCATCCGCAGCACCGATGGTGCGCGGACGTGGACGCCGATGGCGTTCACCGGATCGAAGGACTTCCACGTGCTCACCGCCGCACCCGACGGCACCGTGTTCGGATTGTCGACCGACAGCGCCGAACTGTTGCACAGTCCCGATGCGGGCGCATCCTGGGTTCCCACCGGCGCGTCCGTCGAAGCGTTCAACCTCACCGTTGACGCGGAGAACCGCCTCATCGCCTCCACCACCGACGGGCTGCTGACCAGCGCCGACGCGGGGGCGACTTTCGGTGCATGGCCGGGGACGCCGCCATTGATTGCATTGCTGAACTCCTCTCCCGACCGGAAGCGGATAGTCGGTGTGGCGACCGATCTCACCGTGTGGGTGACCGCCGCCGGTTCTGATGAGTGGACGCAAGTGGGTGCCGCGGGAGACGGACCGGAAGCGATCGCCATCACCAACGACGGGGACATCCTCATCGCCGGTGCGAGCGGGATCGTCTCGTTGCCCCGGGAAGCCCAGTCCGCACCCTCTGAATAGCGACGCGCCACGGAGAGGAGGCGGCGTGGGTCCGCCGCCTCCTCAACGCGGCCTGAGCCGCGCTGTCGCGCGCTTCCTGCCCAACGGCGCTGACGACCTCGCTTACGCGAGTGTGTTCTGCTGATCGGCAGGTTGCGCCCACCGCCAGCAACTCTGTGCTGTCGGCGGGCGGCTGCATTCCTCCTGATTGATCGCGTGCACTTTCCGGGTGCGAACCGATTAGGCTGGGCGTGTGATCGCCTCACGCCGAGCTCTCCGCCCGGAAAGGCCAGATCACGCGATGCTGATAACGCGCCTCATTATCAACCTCGGTCTCGCCCTTCTGCTCGTAGTCGGGGCGGCTGCTTCCGCACATCCGGAACAGAGCAGCGTGCCCGCAGCCGGTCAGGCGGCGGTTTCGTCTGCGTCCGACGTGACATCCACCGACGAGGCCCTGCAAGGAAGTTCACAAGGGTCTGACCTTGCGATCAGCGCAGCGATCTGCGCTCTCGGCGTGTTGTGTGGACTCACCCTGCTCGCGGCGGTGCGGAATTCGCTCCGCTCACCGGGAGACTCTCCTTTGCAACGGAGGCGTCGCGTAGCCACGCACGATACGGCGCACCCAAGGTTGTTCGCAGCTCGCACTTTGACCTTGTTCCAGTTGGGCGTGTCCCGAACCTGAGATATGGCACGCCGCACGTTTCGTGCGGCCGTTTCCGGGCGTGCCCGGATCAGTCTTGTGCCGTTGATGTGGTTTGGAGTGCCCAAGAAATGGGAGTTTCGTACAAGGCGATCGTTGTCGCCTCCAGTGTCGCCGCGATGTCGCTGTTGGCGGCGTTGATCGTGGTTCTCTTGGCTGAGAATCGCTTCGGGCCGCCCGCCCCTGACAGGCGGGACGGTTCATCGCAACCCTGCCATCACGTCGGGTCAGCGTTCGCGGGGTGGCCCCAGTGACTCGTGTGGGTCTTTCCCACCGCCGGGTCATCATCGTGGGCGCAGGCCAATCAGGTCTGGCAGTCGCAGCGGCGTTGACATACCAGGGCCTGCAGCCTCAGCGCGACTTTGTCGTGATAGACGCTGCTCCTCCGGGCCAGCGCAGCTGGGCGTCGCGATGGCACTCCATGGCCCTGCTAAGCGATGCGCAACACAGTGTCCTGCCGCCGCGCCGTTTCCCCGGTGACTCCCGCCGCCACCCTCGCGCCGACGAGATGGCCGACTATCTGACCGTCGTCGAAGCGGCCCTTGGAGTGGAAACGATTTGGGGCGTCTCGGCGATCGGAGTGGAGCATCCGGGGAATGGTTCCACGCTGGTCTTGTCTACAACTCGGGGGACCGTGCAGACGCGCAATGTGGTGTGCGCGACCGGAGCGGCTGCGCATCCTCACCTCCCCTCCTGGTCCCGGTCGTTGGCGGTGCCAGGCGTCGCGATTCACAGTTCGCAGTACCTCTATCCGCGCCAGATACCGGCCGGCGACGTGCTGATAGTGGGTGGCGGCAACAGTGGCGTGCAGATCGCTGAGGAGCTCGCTGCGTCGCATCACGTGACACTGTCGGTCCGAACGCCCAGGCGGGAGCGCCACGCGTCGCGGTATCCGTCCATGGCTCAAGAAACTCGCGCGTGGACGGGGCGCGGGTTGATTCGGGAGCCGATCTTCGGTAACAGCTACGAGCGTCTGCGTCGGATCGGCGTCACCATCGTCGAGGCGTCCACAGGCGCGGAGGGCGCAGTCGTGACGCATGCCGACGGTGTGCGGACCACACCAACCTCAGTGATCTTCGCCACCGGTTACGAATCAGGCGACGATTGGCTCCCGGCGATCAATCCGGGCCGTCTCCGCAGCACGACCAACATGCCAGGGCTGTTCATTGCGGGGATGCCCCGATATGGCGGTGCGCGCGTTGACACCATCGCAGGGGTGTGGCGAGACGCCGCACGCATCGCACGCTACGTGACCGATCGCCCATGAGGCGGGAGTTCCAACTGATTCGGGGCGACCCCGAAGGCGCCGCGTCGGGCCCAGGCCCGCTCCCGATCGCGACATGTGGCGTCAGGAGCACTTCGAAACAGCGAAAAGTGGGAGTCGGCGCCCGCGTACGGCTCCGTTGCGCCTCGCTCGCTCACTTGCAACGCGCGCACGCGCCGCCTGACGAGTTGTCTCGCCGATGGCGCCCAACACGTCACCGGGATGTGCACTGTCCCGCGCGCTGCTCACGTGTGCGCCGTCCTCATCAACCCACAACAGAAAGGCTCATCTTGCGCTCTACCGACTTTTTCACCAGGGCCGCTGTCGCGGTCGTTGTTGCCGTCGGCGCAGTCCTCATGGCTCCATTTCCCGCGTCCGCTCACGACGACCTTGTTTCGAGTTCTCCCGCACCGGGCGAACGCCTCGCCAGCGCACCCGTCAGCGTGACCCTAATCTTCTCGGACGACATGCTCGCCGATGGGGCGGAGGTCACCATCGTCGACCGCAGCGGACGCGACTGGGCTGCTGGCGAACCGGTGGTATCCGAGACGACCGTCTCCGTCGAGTTGGCACCGGACATGCCCGACGCCGGCTACGAGATCCAGTGGCGTGTCGTCTCGTCCGACGGGCACCCGATATCGGACATCGTGCCGTTCACGGTGGGTGATTCCGAACCGCTCACACGCACGCCCTCGCCTTCATCGGCCTCCGAGGGAGGGCACGCACCCGGAGAATCGGAACCAGCTGACCGTGATAGCGGGCAGGTACTACTCGCCATGCTGATCGGTACAGCCGTGGTGGTCGTTGGGGCCGCGGTCTACGCGGGCATCCGCCTCGCCCGGCGCCGCTCGCGTGCGACCGCCACGCCCGAAGACGGTGAGGCTCACACGGATCGAACGACCCCGTGAACGCGAAAAGAACCTCCGCAGGGCCAGCTCGCTGCCCAACTCGCGGCTTTCCGGGAGCGCGGGTGCGCAGGTGAGTCTCGTGCTATCCGGTGCGGCGACGGTTGCGGCGTTCGCCGCGGCAAACGCCGACATCCACAGTGGCGCTCCGTCAGGCAGTGCGCTCTTCCCGCTGATCGCGACGGGGGGCTTGGCGACGGTGCTGATCTCAGGCCTCGTGATGGTGCTGCGGCTCGCGTCGGCGCACAAGAAGCAGGCCCATGCGGAGGAGCAGGCCACCTCTGCAGGTGAAGAAGACCACGAATGAACGCTGCCAGCGCGGGCGGGTCAGTGCCGCATCCGATTGACCCGCCCACGCTGAACACGATGCTCCAGCTCGAGGTTCACCGGGTCCCCGTGCTGGCACTGCTCGCCGCCTTGATGTGCGTGCTGTACCTCGCCGGAGCGATCCGACTGTGGCGAACGGGGGCGCGGTGGTCTGTCCTCCGCACCCTCTCCTTCGTGGGCGGCAGCGCGCTACTCACGGTTACCACCGGAACCGAAATCGACGCGTACGGCACCGTGTTGTTCTCGGCGTTCATGTTCCAGCAACTCACACTGATGATCGCTGTCCCCCCACTTCTAGTGTGGGGGTCGCCGGGACGGTTGCTGCTAGAGGCGACGCCGAAGCGAGGATGGGGACGTCGCCTTCGGGGCGTGGTGTCCGGCTCGCTCAGGAGTCGGTGGGCGCGCCTGGTTGTCCACCCCGGCGTCACAATTCCACTCTTCCTGGTCGCCTATTACGGTCTCTACTTCACCGGAATCGTGGACGCGGCCCTCAGCCTCAGCGGGGGCCATACGGCGCTGGAGGCGCTGTTCTTGGTTGCCGGCGTCCTGTTCCACATCCCCGTGCTTTCCGACGGTCCGCTCGGTGGACGCCACGGTCACGCCGGCAGACTCCTGGACGTCTTCGTCGAGCTCGCTCTGCACGCCTTCTTCGGTGTGATCGTGATGATGAGCAGCCGCGTGCTGATCGACGCGTTCGCCACGCCGCCACAGAGTTGGGGCATCGACCCGCTCGCTGACCAGGGGCTAGCAGGCGGACTGGCATGGGGTTACGGCGAAGGACCAACGCTGCTGATACTGCTTGTCATCCTTCACCGCTGGTTCCGCGACGACACGCGCCTCGCCGTCGCGGTCGATGCACGGATAGACCGCGACGGCGACCCGGAACTCGACGCTTACAACGACTACCTTGCCCACCTCAACACCCCGACCCGCCGCGACCCGGCAGAATGGAACAGAGAACAGCTATGACCCGACAACCACCTACCCCTTCTCCGACACAGCGGAACGCACTGATCCCCGGCATGCTCACCGGTGCTGCGCTGCTGGCAGGGATCCCGCTCATCGCTGGACCGGGCGCCCTCGTCATCTGCTTCATCGTGGCGATCCTCGCCCTCGTCATAGGGTGGTTCGCGGTCCAGGCCCGGCAATGGTGGTGGGCGCCGCCGATGGTTGCGATTGCGGTGCTATGGAACCCGGTATACCCGTTCGCATTCGACGGGCCCGTGTGGCTAACCGCCCACATTGTCGCAGCCGTCCTCGTCATCACCGCGGGCATCCTCATCAGCATCCCCCCGACAGCAACCCGGCGGCCGTCATGACCGATGACACGACAAACCCCCGCGAGCGGGGCTTCGGCGGCTTCCTCATCGTCGCAGGCGCTCTCGGTCTCGTGGCGTCGCTCGCTCTGTCCATCGAGAAGGTCGAGAAACTCCGGAACCCCGGGGCGGCGCTCAGCTGCGACGTGTCCGTCCTGGTGCAGTGCTCGGCCAACCTCGATAGCTGGCAAGGCGCGGTTCTCGGGTTCCCGAACCCCTTTCTGGGACTCATCGGGTTCAGTCTTGTCGTCGGCGTTGGTGTGGGTGTCTGGGCGGTTCCTCGCTTCGCCCGCTGGTTCTGGGTGCTCTTCAACGCCGGTCTCGGTGCGGCTTTCGTCTTTGTGGGATGGCTGATATCGCAGAGCATCTACGTGTTGGGTACGCTGTGCCCTTGGTGCCTCGTGGTGTGGTCCGTGACCATACCGCTGCTCATCTTCGTCACCGGCCGCAATCTCCGCCGCGGCGTGTACGGCGCAGCGGCGGCGCGGTTGGGTGAGGCACTTTGGCCATGGCTGACGCTGGTCGTCGTCGCACTATTCGCGATCGTCGCTACGCTCGCGCAGCTACGGCTTGACGTCATCAGTTCCCTGTTGTGAGTTACGAGACGTACGCCACGCGAGGAGCGCTCCCAGAGCGACGCCCGCGCCGAGCGCAACGTCTGCTACTGGTAGCGCCGATTGTTGCTGAGTTGCGTATTCATCAGCGTGGGATCGTGTGAACGACCTTCGGGACTAGTTGGACGAAGACCACCATGGCGACCAGCTCGACCAGCGTCTGCGTCACGACGACGAGCGGTGCGAGGTCGAAAGCTGTGGGCAGGGCAAGTACCAAGGGCAGCACGACTAGCGAGTTCCGGGTCGTACCGCTGAACACGATCGCCCGTCTGCCTGGCACGTCGAGGCCCGCGACTCTGCCCGCCAGCGTCCCCACTGGCACCATCACCGCGACGAACAGGACGTACACGGGCACCGCGAGCAAGAGCAAACCGAGCTGAGCACTCACGCCGGCTATCTGCGAGGCGACGACGACCGCGAGCGTGGCGACCATCAGTGGCACCATCGCCCCGATGGCGACGCGCTCGATCCCCCTTCCGATCCGCCAGCGTGCAGCGGCGAGCTGCGTGAGCGCGGCAGCGATCAGCGGCAGGGCGATGATGAGAACGAATGCCTCGACGAACGGGCCGAGGTCCAGGGACCCGACGAACTCTGCGCCGACGAATAGCCAGAGGTACAGCGGCAGCAGGAGCATCTGGGTGAGCATCAGCAGCGGGGTGGCCGCTAGGAGCTTCTCCTTGTCGCCGCCGGCGAGCCCGGCGAAGACGATGACGTAGTCGATGCACGGGGTCAGCAGCACGAACAGCACGCCAACAAGGAGCACCTTGTCGTGGGCGACGATCCGCGACAGCAGCCACACGACCATGGGCACGAGCACGAAGTTCACGACGAGGATGGTGGAGAGAAACCGCCAGTCGCGGAACGCGTGGCCCAGCCTGCCGAACGGGATACCGAGGAACGTGGCGTAGAGCAGCAGGGCCAGCGCAGGGTGAATCGCGCGCTCGGCGGGGTGAGCGACTTCGGGCCAGGGCAGCCCGACGACGGCCCCGAGCGCCAGCCCCGCGAGGTAGAGCGCGACCTGGTGCCGCTCCATCCATTCCACGCTCTTCCGCACCTGCCCTCCAACCTGATGCTCAACGGCCACTGACGCCGCCTCGAAAACGCTAGACCTTGAACCCGGGTTGAAGGTCAAGTCGGCAGATCCTAGGGTCAGAGGATGAAGATCTCCGAGGTCGCGGAGCGGAGCGGGGTGCCGTCGAGCACGCTGCGCTACTACGAGCGCCTCGGGATCCTCGCTGCGCGCCGGAGCCCGAACGGGTACCGCGACTTCGACGAGAGTCACCTCGAGCGCCTCGACTTCATCGCCTCAGCCAAGCGCCTCGGCCTCGAGCTACCCGAGATCCGCCACCTCCTCGACCTCGCCGACGAGGGCACTTGCACCGGGGTGAAGGCCGCGATGCAGCCGCTGCTGGCCGAGCAGATCGCCGCCGTCGAGCGTCAGCTCCGCGTCCTGACTCAGCTGCAGGAGCAGCTGCGCGGGGCTCAGGTCCACGTCGACGGCTGTCCCGACATCGACGAGGCCTGCCGGTCGGAGTGTGCCTTCAGGGCCTTCGGCGGGAAGGCCACACGCGGACATCGATTACAAGTTACCGATAAGTCAGTGCGAACTGTATAGTTCAGTGCATGCTGACTATCGCTTCACGCCTCAACGTCATGAACCGGCTCGGCCGAGCCATGGCGGATCCGACGCGCTCTCGGATCCTGATGACCCTCCTCGGTGGCCCGAGCTACCCTGCTGTACTTTCGCGCGAGCTGGAATTGACGCGTTCGAATGTGTCCAACCACCTCACGTGTCTCCGTGATTGCGGGATCGTCGTTGCTGAACCTGAGGGTAGGCAGACTCGCTATGAGATCGCGGATCCGCACCTCGCGGCTGCGCTCACGTCTCTGATCGATGTCACGCTCGCGGTGGATGAGGATTCGCCGTGCGTGGATTCTGCGTGCACGGTGCCCGGATGCTGCGATCCGGGGGCAGGCGCGTGAGCGCGGTGACGGGGTCGAAGGTCGACGAGGTGGAGATCGACGACGACGATGACCACGATGAGCCGTGGTGGAAGGACCGCGAGATCCTGCTGCCGGTCTTCTCCGGTGTCGCGTTCCTGACCGGTCTGGTCCTCGAATGGTCCGGCCTCGAGATCCCGGCGCTGGTGCTGTTCTGGGCCGGACTGCTGCTGGGCGCGTCGACGTTCACGCCTGGCGCGATCCGGAAGCTGTTCAAGGGCAAGCTCGGCATCGGGCTGCTGATGACGATCAGCGCGATCGGCGCGGTCATCCTCGGCTACGTCGAAGAGGCCGCGGCGCTGGCGTTCCTGTATTCGATCGCTGAGGCGCTCGAGGACAAGGCGATGGATCGGGCCCGGGGCGGGCTGCGGGCGCTGCTGAAGCTCGTGCCGGAGACAGCGACTGTGATGCAGGGTGGAGTCTCCGCGCAGGTGCCGGCGAGAGAGTTGACGGTCGGCCAGGTCATGGTGGTCCGTCCGGGTGAGCGGATCGCGACTGATGGGGTTGTGCGTTCTGGTCGCTCGAGCCTCGACACTTCGGCGATCACCGGGGAGTCGATCCCGGTCGAGGTTGAGCCCGGGGATGTGGTGTCGGCCGGTGCGATCAACAGCTCTGGCGTGCTGGAGGTTGAGGCGACTGCTGCGGGCACCGATAACTCGCTTACGACGATCGTCGAGTTGGTGGAGAAGGCGCAGACCGAGAAGGGCGAGCGTGCTCGTCTGGCGGACAGGATCGCCCGCCCGCTCGTTCCCGGCGTTCTGATCCTCGCTGCGCTCGTCGCGATTATCGGGTCGCTGCTGGGCGACCCGGAGGTGTGGATCACGCGCGCGCTCGTCGTGCTGGTCGCCGCTTCTCCGTGTGCGCTGGCGATCTCGGTTCCGTTGACGGTCGTCGCTGCGATCGGTGCGGCGAGCAAGTTCGGCGTGATCATCAAGTCCGGTGCCGTCTTCGAGCGCTTCGGCACAGTCCGCCACGTTGCCGTCGACAAGACCGGCACACTCACCCGCAACGAACCGGCGGTCACCGCCGTCCTCACTGCGATCGGCGTGACCGAGACCCAGGCTCTGGCCTGGGCGGCCGCGTTGGAGCAGCACAGCACGCACCCCCTCGCCTCAGCGATCACCGCCGCGGCCCCGGGGACTCCGGCAGCTGCAGAGGTGACCGAGCAGGCCGGGCACGGCATCGACGGCACCGTCGACGGATCGAGAATCACCGTCGGCAGTCCCCGCTGGCTGGACGCCGGCGACCTCGCGGAACGGGTCGCGACGCTGGAAGAGCAGGGCATGACCGTCGTGATCGTCCGCCGCGACGGATCCCCCGTCGCGGCGATCGGCGTCCGTGACGAGCTTCGCCCTGAAGTCCCCGAGGTCGTCCGGACACTCACCGGCCAGGGCCTCGGGGTGACGATGCTCACCGGCGACAACGCCCGGACCGCTCGTGCACTGGCTGCGCAGGCGGGTATCAGCGACGTGCGCGCGGAGTTGCGTCCAGAGGACAAGGCGACCGCGATCGGGGAGCTGTCGAAGGCGGGACCGGTCGCGATGATCGGCGACGGCATCAACGATGCCCCGGCCCTCGCTGGCGCGGACATCGGTATCGCGATGGGAGCGACCGGCTCCGACGCAGCGATCGAGTCCGCCGACGTCGCGTTCACCGGTCACGATCTGCGCCTGATCCCGCGGGCGTTCGATCACGCCCGCCGCGGTCGACGGATCATCAACCAGAACATCATCCTGTCGCTGCTGATCATCACCGCACTGCTCCCGCTCGCTCTCTTCGGAATCCTGGGACTCGCCGCTGTCGTCCTGGTCCACGAGGTCGCGGAGGTCATCGTGATCCTCAACGGCCTGCGCGCCGCCCGCACCCGCACGCCACGGTTGGAGCGCTGATGCTCGCGACCATAGGGTCAGCGATCGGCCTGTTCGCGGCAACCAACATCGACGACATCGTCGTGCTCACCGTGCTGTTCCTCGCCTCGAGTCGAGGGAAACCCCGGCCGTGGCAGATCGTCGCGGGCCAGTACCTCGGGTTCATCACCCTCGTGGTGATCAGCGTGATCGCCGCCCTCGGTCTCACCATCGTCCCGGACGAATGGGTCGGCTTCCTCGGTCTCATCCCGCTCGGCATCGGCATCTGGACGCTCATCCGCGGCCTGCGCCGCAACGGCGATGACGATGACGACGACTCCAAGATCGCCGCGGTCGGACTATGGGGCGTCGCAGGGATCACGATCGCCAACGGGGCCGACAACATCTCCCTCTACACGCCGATCTTCCGCACCAGCACACCCGGCGACGTGACGATCATGATCGTCGTGTTCCTCATCCTCGTCGCTGTCTGGTGCGCGGCCGGACGGCTGATCGGGACCCACAAGGCCGTCACCGAGACCCTCGAACGCGTCGAGCACTGGCTCGTCCCGGTCGTGTTCATCGGCCTGGGCCTGTTCATCCTGATCGAGTCCGGCGTCATCGTCCGCCTATTCGAGGTCCTCGTATGACCCCGGACACGAATACCGACGTCGAGCAGGCGGCGGGAGCGCAGCCGCAGAGAGGTCGCGGGCGGCTCACGGCCTGGGCGCTCCTGATCGCCGTGGTCGTCGTCCTGATCGATCAGGGGACGAAGGCATGGGCGGAGGCCGTTCTGTCGGAGCACGAGCGCATCCCGTTGATCGGCGACCTGCTGGGCTTGCAGCTCGCGTACAACCCCGGGGCGGCGTTCTCCTTCGGCGAGGGCTCCACCTGGGTGTTCGCTCTCATCGCCGTCGCGGCCACGGTCACCGCGATCGTGTTCGCGTTCAGGGTCCGACGCCTTGGGTGGGCGATCGTGATCGGAGCGCTCGGCGGTGCTGCCGCGTCGCATGCTGGCGACCGGCTGTTCCGCCAACCAGGATTCGCTCGGGGGCACGTCGTGGACTTCCTCGCCTACGGCAATTGGTTCATCGGGAACGTCGCCGACATCGTGATCGTCACAGCCGCGATCGCCGGAGCGCTCCTGATGCTCCGCAGCACCGAGAACTGAGAGGACCAATCATGGAGATCACCCTGCAGTACTTCGACGGCTGCCCGAATTGGGAGATACTCGACCGCCGGCTTGCTGAGCTGCTCGATGGGCGATCAGATGTCCGCGTCACACGCCAGCGAGTCGAGACGATCGAGGACGCCGAGCGCCTCGGGTTCCATGGGTCACCGACTGTGCTCGTCGACGGCGTCGATCCCTTCGCTGACGAGCACACGCAGGTCGGGCTCGCCTGCCGGGTATTCCGTACCCCTGCCGGGCCGGGAGGGTCTCCGACCGTCGAGCAGCTGCGTGAAGCGATTTCCGGCCCGGGCTCTGACGGGTGATGCGTGATCAGGAGTGAGCGGAACGGAGAGCCGGGTAGTCGGACCACTCGCCGCCGGCGAGACGCGACCATGAGGCAGCGGACGCCGTCGTGATGCCGAGGAGATCCGAGACGATCCGGGGATGCAGTTGCCGGGTGAGCTCGATGAGTGCTGTCGTGCGGGCGCTCCCGGCAAGCAGGCCTTCGGCGCGAAGGCGACGGCTGAGCGGGCCCGGGGTGAGGTGACGGCCCGGGTTCCTGCCGGGGAACAACCACCCTTCAGGATGGCCCTTTGCGGCATCGACGAGCTCGACGATGGCGTCGCCGAGGATCTCGGGGACCTCGATCGGCTCGGCCCCGACGGTGAGCGTCACGGGCCGCGAGCTCGTATCGACTTGTGCCCGTGTGATCGTGACGATGCGGGTCAGCTGGATCCCGTAGAGCAGCACGAGGAGACCCGCGGCCCGGGTCTTCGGGTCCATGTCGGCATCGGACAGGAACCTGCGGGCCATCTGCCATCGGTGGTCGGAGGCGTAGTCTCGCCCTTCGAGGCGATGGGCTCGAAACTCGACCCGAAGGGTGCTCAGCCGGTGTTTCCGCAGCCAACGGGTGAACGGTGCCAGCGCATCGCGTTGGCTGGGAGAATCGGTCAGATAGGCGTCGAGTCGACGCTGCGGGAACGTCGCCAGCGTCTCCTGCTGCGCCCGGATCTCCCCAAGGAGCGCGGCGCAGTACTTCAGCGCAGCCCGTTGCCTCTGGAAGCCGGAAGCAGGGCTGGACGCGCTGCGCAGTGTCCGAGTGGATCGGAGGAGCTCCCAGGTGCAGTAGCGGCGCAGGATCAGCCGGTCCTCGGGATGATCGATGCTGTCGAGCCAGTCGTTGAGCCAGTGGTCGAAGCGCGTGCCCTCGACGTCGAGCTCCGGCAGCACTCCGGAGCGGACCAGAAGCGAGAGGAGGAACGCGACCGACTGTCCCGACCGGGCTCGGGTGATGATCGCGTCGGCGGTCAGGGGCAGAGTTCCGTCCGCGAGCTCGCGGAGCACCATGGCGCACTTGCTCTTGTGCAGCCAGCGTTCCAGTGACGCCGCTTTGCCGTGGTGCGTGAGGAGGTAGTCCGCGAGTGGGTGGAGGTCTGCGCGGATCTCTCCCGCGTCGTCGGCGAGCAGCTGCTGGATCGCGATGGGCCGGCGGCATTCGACGCAAAGGTGATGTTTGCGGATCTCCTCGATCGAGCCGCATCCGGGGCAGGCCATCGTGACCGGGGAGCCCGCGCAGTCGGCGCAGACCGTCTGGCCGTTCAGGAACCCGGTGAGGAACACTCTGCGCCCGCACTCGGGGCAGGTCTGTGGTCTGCGCATCGCGTAGTAGCAGCGCGCGCATACCCGTCGTCCGTCGAGGTGGGAGGCGACGCGGCCGGGTTCTCCGCCGAGACCGCAGGTCTTGATCGGTGCGGTGTAGCAGGCGAGGCAGACGAGTTCCGGACGGCGGACAACGATGGTTGCGTGCTGACCGCACCGCGAGCAGTCGTCGAACGATCGTGGGTCGGCTCGCCAACAGTCGCGACAGAAGTGCTGTCCGTCGATCGTGCGCTGCACGGGCCGGACCTGGCCACAGGACGCGCAGGATACGGACCGGGCGTTCCGCTCGCATCGGGAGCAGTGCCGACCACCGGCCGGCGTTTTGTGGGGCATTCTCACCGCACGCCCGCAGGACTCGCACGTCGGCAGCACCACCCGGCTTGCCCCGTCTGCGACCAACGCACGGGCCAGATCCTGAACGGTCACCGGCACGTTCGCATGCTGCCCCTCGAGGACGCCGGGCTGCTTGATCAGCGCGAGCTCAAGAAGCCGCTGCGTGAGGGGTACTGGCGCGACCGAATGCACGATCTCAACGAGACGCTCGGGAGAGATCTCGGGAACGAGAGGGCCGACGAGAGCGACGACTTCAGCGACTCTCGGCAGCTGCGGAGGCTTGGCCACCGCGGCTACTTCGTACGCGGTCGACGGATCGTCGCGCGGACAGGGCGGAGATCACCGATCGACCCGCGCGTCGCCTCCTCGCCCACGGCCACCGGGGTAGTGGCCTCCCGGCGCGTGATCGTCACCAGGTCGTCGAGCGAGCACTCCAGCGCATCGCACAATGCCGCCAACACGTCCAGACGCACCCGCTGCGGCGGCTGCGTCACCAGCCGATACACCTGCTCCCGGGACAGGTCGATTCCGCGCTCCTCGAGCAGAGGCTTCAGCTTGGAGGTCTGGAAGATCCCGCGCGACGCCATCACGCTGCGCAGATTCCATCCGGTGTCGAGCTCAACGGTCATCAGCTTCTCCTTCGATGAGTGCCTTCAGCGCTTCCGCGAGCACCCGGTTCTTGTAGTCCGAGCTGACGGAGGCGTAGATCGAGGTCGCCGACGCGTGCATGTGCCCGACCTGCTCCTGGACGAATCGATCGGCATAGCCGAACTCCAGCAGGTGCGTGACATAGGAATGCCGCAGGCTGTGCAGCGTCAGATCCTTCGACAGGCCGGCCTCATCTCGCAGCTCCGCTAACCTCCGGTCGAGATACCCGGCAGACAGACGCGTGCGCCGCTCGGTCACCCAGAGCGCGTCCAGGTCGTCGCCGGGAGCGAACCGCGCCCGGGCATGCTCGAGCCACTGCTGCATGCCGGGGACCCACCAATCGAACTCCGGCACCAGCAGCACCGTGCGACGTCGCGGCGCGCCGCCACCCGCGGCCTTCGCCCACCGCACATGGATCACGCCGTAGCGCCCCCACTGGCGCATCTTTGCGTTGTGGTGCAAAATCGACGGTGTCGAGCATCACCGCCTCAGTGCGGCGCAGACCGAACGCGTAGACCGTCTTCAGCAACTGGGCATCCCTCAGCGCGCCGAGCGCACCCTTGCGGCCCGAGGTCACAAGCAGCTCGACGCGGGCGTCGGCCGTGTCGAACAGGCGCTCGATCTCGTCGTACGTGAACGGGCGACGCTTCCCATCGCCCTCGAACTCGAACCGGTGCGCCACCGTGTTCCACGGCAGACACACTTGCGAGGGGACCTCCCCGAACTCGCGATCGCAGATCTCCATCCAGTCGTACAACGGGTTCGTGAGGTAGTCGCAGAACCCACGGATGGACCCATGATTGGCGCGCATCGTCGACAGCGTCCGAGTGCGGCCGCCGGACTCGGCAGTGAAGTCATCCACATCCGCGACCGTTCACCTCCACGGTGGCTTGTCCACGAAATCACGGAATCGGCTCACTGTCGCCGTCCGATTCCGGATCGTCTGCTCACGGAGCCCGCGCGACAACTGCTGGTTTCGCCAGCCCTCCATCATCGCGGTGAAAACCTGCTCCTCAGGGTTCGCCAACGCGACGTTCGATGCTGACGTGATCAGCCGAAGCGCCGCCGGAGAAGCCCCAAAGTCTTGCATTAGATGCAACAAAGTATGGGACAGTGCATCACCGTGTCAACTCAGATCCCAGCATCCGCGAGATTACGCGCTATGGTCAGAGCGGTTCCGCACCGACCTGAGCAAATAGGCGTCGCTTGCAAGCATGAACAGTTGCATTCACTGCAACATGCGACGGTTCAGGTTGCCGATGAAGAGGTCACCGTACGAGATGAAGTCGACCACATGCCCGACCCCGATCCCAGGGGGCGCGAACAGCCGGTCGAGAAGGTTGCCCATCGCTCCACCCCACAGCAGCCCGATGACCACGGCCCACCCGCCACTGCGGACCTTGGTCGCGGCGATGAACGCGACCGGCATCGCGAGCGCGGCGAGTAAGGTGAACACCCACGTCGACCCGGACCCGAACGACATGATCGTCCCCGGGTTGAACGCGAGTTGGAGCCCCAGCACGTCTCCCAGCAGCGGGACGCGTGCCCGCTCGCTCAACTGATCGATGGCCACCACTTTCGTGACCTGATCGACAGCCACAACGACGGCGGTGACGATCAGAGCAAGCCCGAACCACCGCAGTCGTCTGCTTCTATCGGGTACTGCCGGGCCATGCGTGGGAGATGCGTCAGTCAAGGGAGGTCCTCGTATCGGGTTGGTGGGGTGCGGCGGCGCGCACGCAGGATGGATGTGACGACGGCGACCGCCGCAGTCGCGAGCACCGTGGCGGTCACCCACGGGCCGAGGAGGACCCCAGCGGTGACCCCCGTACGCCGGGGAACCGCGGTCACCCCCGCGGCGGCCACGCCAGGGCTCGCTTCGGCCAGCACCGCGCCGTCTGGCGCAAAGACCTGACTGGTTCCAACCGTGGACACGTTGACGACACTGCGACCTGTTTCAATCGCGCGCATCCGAGCGAAGGCGGCCTGCTGCAGATTCTCGTCCGTACCACGGAAGTCGGCGTTGTTGCTCTGCAAGACCAGCACCTGCGCTCCCCGGTCGATGCCCGCACGGACGACGTCGTCGTAGATGACGTCGAAACAAATGGCAAGACCGACTTGCACCCCATCCACGTTGACAACCGGCGGCGCGACGCCGGGGGCGTACTCCCGTTGGACGAGACCGACCAGGTCCGGAGCGAGAAGCTCATAGAACCAGCGATCCGGCACATACTCACCGAACGGGACCGGATTGATCTTGTCGTGAAGCTTCGGCGGCGAGCCTGGCGTCCACAGCAGCGAGGTGTTGTACGTGAGCCCGCCGCGCTGAGTGGCGGCGTTGACCAGCACCGGGGCATCCACATCCCGCGAGAGCTCGTCGAGCGCAGCCCTCGCCGGGCCGCGTAGCGGATCTGAGTCGACCCCACCCTCAGGCCACGCCAGCAGATCCATCACCTGACCAGTAATCTGCTCAGTCGCTTGCCGCTGAGCGGCGAAGACCTCACCCGCGCCCGCGCCGTCAAAATAGCCCGTGCGGGCGTTGCCTTGCACCCACCCCACCCGCAGAGTCCCACTCTCAGCAGTGGGGAACTGCGGCAGCACGGCCGCTGCTGTCGCGATGACGAACGCAGGGATGGCGACGCGTGCCACCGAACGCCGGCGCTCGCGCACCAGTTCGACGAGCAGCGCCGCGATAGTCGCAACGACCAGCGACAGGCCAGTCACCCCCACCCAGGAGGCGACCTCAGCGAACGGACCGTTGACCTGACTCATCCCTAGTCGTGCCCACGGGAACCCGGTGTACGGCCACATGCCGACAATCACCTCTCGCGCCGTCCACACGACCGCGACGGCCGCCGCCGTCACCGTGGGCCGCCGACCCGCCGACGACCGCCCATCCGCCCACCGGTATACCAGCGCAATCGCGACCGCCCCGAGCGCGAAGAGCGCCGTCTGCAGTGCGGAAAGAGCAAGCCACGGCAACGGTCCCAGGAAGCTCCCGACCCACGACAGATGGCTGAGATGGAACGCGGCGCCGAACACGGCACCGACCAGCAGCGCCCCGCCGGGGCCTCGCCCGACGAGGGTGAGCAGGCCGAGGCAAACACCAACAAACGCGAGCGGCCACCACGCCAGAGCCGGGAATGCGGCATCCAATGCGACACCTGCGCCCGCCGCCACAGGGATGGCGGCGGGCAGCGGAATCGATCGGCGGCGTGTAGTACCGACGGCCTCAGTCGGTGATAGCGCTGTCGAGAGCATCGGTGAGGTCGCTCAGTTGCGTCAGCTCGAGCTTCTCCCCGTCGAGGAAGAACGTGGGGGTGCCCTGCACACTCCACGCCAGGCCATCGTTGTAGTCCTCCTCCACCCGCGCCTGGGTCGCGGGATCGGCGACAGCGGCGTCGTACGCAGCCATGTCAAGCCCGAGATCCTCGGCGAAGCCTCGGAAGCGCTCGGCTTCCGAGCTCTGACCCTCGCCCCACTCAGCTTGAGTTGCAAACATCCGGTGGTACATCTCCTCCAACTTGCCCTGCTGCGCCGCCGCTTCCACAGCGACGGCGGCGTTCATCGAGTTGAAATGGGACGGGATCGGGAAGTAGCGGATCGCGTAATTGATCTTTCCGCGGTACTGCTCCCGAATCTGCTCGATCACGGGGTAGAACGCCCCACACGCCTCGCATTCGAAGTCCAAGAACTCGACAAGCGTGGGCGCCTCGGGTCCGACGTCGTCCAGGACGTGCGTGTTGCTGCGCGTACCTGGGAAACTTCCGTCTCCTGCGTCGGGTGCGGGAGCGGGCGGTCGATTCCACATCGTGACCAGGATGGCGCCGATGACGACGGCGATGACCGCCGCGATGACGATGATGGTGATCTTGGTAGGCGTCTTCATTGAGATCTCTCTTGGGTTGGGTCGGTGGTTCTGAGGTGGTCGGCGCGGATCTGGTGCAACGCGTCGGCGAGGGTGGGGTCCTCCCCGCGGGCGAGGGCGGCGTACTCGATGTGGAGGCGGTGGCCCTCAACCTGAGCACGCACCCATATGCGTCGGCGCGGGAACAGCAGCGCGACCACCATCCCTAACGTCGCGATGACGGCGAAGACCAGCACCCACGTCGCGCCAGCATCGTGTTGGATCTGGAGCGACGCGAATCGCTTGACCGATGCCATGGGATCGGTGCCGTTGGAAGCGTCTTCGAAGGTGACCGTCCCCCACCCGCCGGGAAGATCGGCCGTGGCGCCGGGAGACAGCTCGAGCGATGCGACACCACTGTCACCTCCGCTGAGCTGTCGCATGCCGGAGGTGTCCAGTGTGTAGACCGATCGAGGTGTTCCGTCATCGATGCCAAGGTCACCGGCGAACACGTTGAGTGTGATGACGGGGTCTACGAGGTCGGGATAGATCGAAGTGAACGCGCCGCTTTCCAGCACGCCGCGGGTTGGATAGAGGAACCCCACCAGCCCGACTTGCTCGGGGAGGCCGTCGGGCACCTTCACAATGCCCAGTGAGGTCATCATCGAATCTTGCGGGAGGAACGGCAGTGCGTCACTGTAGACGACATCGCCGTCTGCGTTGCGCACCGTGATGGTCGGCGCGTAGCCGTTTCCCAGCAGGTACACGCGCTCATCCCCGATCGTCAGGGGGTGGTTCACGCGGATGGTCTCGGAGCGCGTGTCCGCCCCGGGTTCTCGTATGGTCACCTTCGCCGCGAAGTCGCCGGCCTGACCGGCCCCTGGGGTGCCGGGGCGCTGGTACGTGACATCGAACGTCTCGAGAGTCATCGCGTAGGGATTGAGCTGGCTGCCGTCGACAAACCTGCCAGGGCTGAACGATGAATAGTCGCTGAGGGCGTTGACAAAGGTGGTGCCCTCCACCACCACACGCTGCCCGGTATAGGTGAAGCCGCTCGCTCCGAGTACCGCGACCAGCACACCGACAAGCGCAACGTGAAAGATGAGATTCCCGCTTTCCCGGGCATACCCTCGCTCAGCCGACACCGACCACGACCTGGAGTCGTCGTAGCGGGCCACTCGGTACCCTCGCCGTCGCAGCACCCGCGTCGCCTGCGCGATGGCGTGCTCGCCGGTCCGCTCGGGATCGTCGCCCGCCTCGATCCGTTCAGAATGATGATGTTGTAGCCGGCTGAACCTGGCTGGGGTGCGCGGCGGCGGGGAGCGAAGGGCCCCCAAATGGTGACGCGCGCGAGGGATGACGCAGCCGATGAGGGACACGAACAGCAACGTGTAGATCGCCGAGAACCACGTTGAGCTATACAAATCAAACACCTGGAGGGCATCCAGGATGCGCGCCGTGTCGGGGTTGTCGCGGTAATACTGCGTGACCCCGTTGGGGTCGGCGGTGCGCTGCGGGAAGATCGATCCCGGTATCGCCGCGAGTGCAAGCATCAGGAGGAGCACGAGCGCGGTGCGCATGCTGGTGATCTGCCGCCAGGTCCACCGGGCCCATCCGGTGAGGTCCAGGCGCGGCGCCAGGATTGCCCCGGAGGAGGGGTGCTCAACGTGGTCTGCTGGGCGTAGTGGGTCAGTGCGTCCGGTTTGTGCCGAGGCTTCGTCAGAGAGGGAGGGTGACACTGAGCATCACCCCCTGCAAGAGCGACATGAGTCGTCCCCACACGCCGGTGACCATCAGCGCGCCCAGCAGGACGAGTGTGGCGCCCCCGATGATGTTGACAACGCGGATTCTGCGTCTTAGCGCCTCCACCGACCGCACCGCCCATCCCAGTCCCAGTGCGAGAAGGATGAACGGCAGTCCCAGTCCGAGGGAGTATGCCAGTCCCAGGATTGCCGCACGCCCCGGGTCGCCAAGATTCCAGGAGACGGACATGATGGCGGCCAGGGTCGGACCGATGCAGGGGGTCCACCCGATGCCCAACGCCACCCCCAAGAGGGGCGCGCTCCAGAGCCCTGCGCGATTGGTTGTTCGTAGACGGAACGTGCGTTGAGCGCGGGGGAACATCCCAATGAAGACCAGCCCGAGCAGGATGACGAGGACACCCAATGCCCGCGTGAGAACGTCCGCGTACTCCAGGAAGAAGCGCCCCAGGGCCCCGCCAAGGACCGTGACCGTCATGAACACGAGCGTGAACCCGGCGATGAACAGGAGGACGCCCAACAGCAGGCGGGAGCGCGAGACGCGGGAGTCGGTGCTGGTGGTTGAGCCGAGGTATCCAAGGTATCCCGGCACCAGCGGAAGCACGCAGGGTGAGACGAACGAGATGAGTCCCGCCAGCACCGCGATCAGCACGGCGAGCCACAGGGCGCCGTCGAACACGACGAGTTCAGGGGTCACGGCTGCTCCGCGAGGACGCTGTCGACCAGCGTGGACAGGATGGACGCGGACGGGAGTTGCCCGATGATGCGAGCGGCGACCCTTCCCTGCCGGTCCATGACGAGGGTGGTCGGAGTGGCCTGAATAGGGGTGGAGGACGCGAAGGCGAGTTTCACGGCACCGTCGTCGACATCGATGACGCTCGGGTAGGTGATCTTGTACTGCTGGGCGAATGAGATCGCGGTGGCGGGCTGGTCATAGATGTTCACGCCGACGAATCCGACCCCGTCACCCTCGTATTCCTGCCAGACCTCTTCCAGCAGGGGGGCTTCAACGCGGCAGGGACCGCATGCGGCGTACCAGAAGTTGACGACGTAGACGCGGCCCGTGTAGTCGGCACTGTTGATGACCGCCCCATGCTCACTCCGACCAGTGAACTCGACGGGTGCTCCGCGGTCTGACTCCGCGATCTCGACGATTCGGCCATCGACGGACACGACGTTGTCGGTCGAGGATGGGCGGTACGCGGCCGTCAGGTCGTCGCCACCGGCGCTACATCCGGTGAGGGCAAGCGCGGCGACGGAGACGGCGGCAAGGTAAACGTATGGACGGCGCGTTGGCGCGCCGGAAGACGGGCGGGGCACGAAGTTCTCCAGGTATCAGCGGACAGGGGCGCGGGTGCGGCGCGAGATGGCGGCAGGCCAGCTTGCAACGCGCAACCCGCGTCAGGTCCTGGAGATGCAGAGTGCAGCGAGAGACGGAGCGGGAGGCAGCGAACGGCCCGTCGGCGTCGACGGCGCCAGACGGCGGAGGGCAGTGACCGCGACGGCGGCGCGGGGGCGGGTGACGCGAAGTCCACGCATGACGAGCAAGCCAAGCAGTCCGCAGAAGAGCCCAAGAGCGCAAATCAACGTGGTGATCTCCCCGGCCGAAGATGCGATGGCCGCGGTGACCGTGATCTGTTCGCCGTCGGTGGCGTCGTCGCTGGCGAGGGCTGAAGCGGAAACGGCCCCACCAGCCGCTGCGGACGTGTCATGCCCGGCACCGGCGGCACCGAGCATCAGCAAGAACGCAAGCATCAGGCTGGTGACGACCTTCGCGATGAGCCACTGGTCGGCGAACATCGCGGTACGACCCGACGCCGGCACGAGACTCATGCAAGGAAATCTACCCTGCCTCCCTGTGAACGGCAGGATTCGGAGCCCTGCGGACGCAGGCGCACGTGAGCCGAGCATCTGCGTCCGGGCCCCAGTGGTCACCGTGGTTGCCGCGTGCCCGTCAGTGAGCTGGCCGGTCCTCATGCCCGATGCCGTTGTGCTCCTTGCCGCGTTCAAAGTTGAGCAGGCGGAGGGCGTTGGCGATGACAATAAGCGTGGAACCTTCGTGGATCAGGACGACAGCGCCGATGTTGAGTCCGAGGAAAGTCGCGATGATCAGAAACGCGACGACCGCCAGGCTTGCGATCAGGTTCTGTCGGATGATGCGACTGGTCGCGCGGCTTAGCCGGACGGTGAACGGGACACGTCCTAGGTCATCGCTCATCAAGGCGATGTCGCAGGTTTCGAGTGCCACCGTCGAGCCGGCTGCCCCCATGGCGATCCCTATGTCGGCGCGGGCCATTGCGGGCGCATCGTTGACCCCGTCGCCCACCATCGCGATGGGCCGGTGCGTTTCGGCGAGACGAGTGATCTGAGCGACCTTATCCTCGGGCAGCAAGTCCCCAAGGGCCGTGTCCACCCCCACTTCCCGTCCGACGGCGTCGGCGACGCGCTGGTTGTCTCCAGAGATCATGATGAGTTGTCCGACGTTGGCCGACCGGAGGGCGGCGAGGACCTGCGCGGACTCCGACCGCGATGCATCCATCACTCCCACGATGCCGAGGAACTGGTTGTTCCGGCGCACGATCATGAGAGTCTGACCGGCATCGCGGGCCGTATCGTATGCCGCCGAAAGTGCGGCGGGGAGTCGCGCATCCTGCTCCTCGAACATGCGGAGGTTGCCCACTTCCACCAGCTCGCCCGCGATCGTGGCACGCAGACCGCGTCCGACCACGGCGGTGATGTCGGCGGCTTCAAGACGCTCGGATTCGGGGACTTGGGGAGAGAGGTCACGAACGATCGCGGTCGCAAGCGGGTGGTCGCTCAGGGACTCGACGGCGACAAGCGTCGGAAGCAGCGCCCCGGAAGCTCCGCTAGCCGGGACAACAGTGACCACTCGCGGTGCTCCCCAGGTCAGTGTGCCGGTCTTGTCGAACGCCATTGCCCGGACCTTCCCCAGGGTCTCCAGCGGCGCGCCGCCCTTGACGAGGACACCCGCCCGAGCGGCGCGGGCGACTCCTGCCAGGACGGCGGCGGGGGTAGCGATCGCCAGGGCGCACGGACTTGCGGCTACGAGGACTGTCATGGCGAGGTAGAACGCATCTGGGAAAGACTGGTTGAACGCGAACAACGCCACGAGAAGTGTCGCGATCACCGCGACGATCACGGCCGGCACATACCAACGCTGGAATCGGTCGATGAACTGCTGCGTCGGTGATGCGGCATGGTCGGCAGCGCGAACGAGTTCGACAACTTTGCTCAGAGTGGAGTCCGCGGCCGTGGCCGTGACCTGAATTTCCAGCGCGCCCGACCCGTTGACCGTGCCGGCGAAGACGCGGTTAGCGGGAGGGAGGGTGTCCGCCGTCCGCGCCGCTTTGGCGACGTCGGCGACGGGCTCCTTCTCCACAGGGATGGATTCGCCTGTCACCGCAGATTGATCAACGGCGGACGCACCGGAGATGATGAAGCCGTCCGACGGGATCCGGGAGTTCGGCCGAATCACGACGACGTCGCCTTTGGTGAGCTCGTCCACCGGGATCTCCACCGTGCCGTCACCACGACGCACCAAGGCGTGCCGCGGGGCGAGCGCAGCGAGCCCTTCAATCGACCTGGACGCACGGCTGAGCGCGTACTCCTCGAGCGCGTGACCGAGGCTGAACAGGAACAGTAGCACTGCCCCTTCCGCCCATCTGCCGATGAGGGCGGCGCCTGCGGCCGCGACCAGCATCAGGAAATCGACCTCAAACCTGCCGCGGAGAGTCGACGACACGGCGCTACGGACGGTGAAGAACCCGCCAAAGAAATAGGTGGCGACAAAGAATGCCAGCGGCCACCCCACGGTGGGCAGTCGCAGCACATACTCGGCGGCCAGTCCGCCGCCGTAAGTCACCCCCGCCGCGATGGCGAACCACAGTTCCCAACGACCCGACCCGTGAGCTTCCGCCTGCTGGTCGGTCGGAGAGCTGGCGGTTTTCGATTCACTCATGATGTCAACATACATCACAAGATCATGATATTTTGTTGTTGTGAATGATTATCGACGTCGATACGGTCCCCGATGAGCGCCGACCGCGGCCTCTTGTCGTTGGGGGAGGCCGAGAGGCTCGCTGGCATCATGCAGGGTCTAGCGTCGCCGGTGCGGCTTCGAATCCTCAGTGCGGTGCGCCTGGAACCGAGCACGGTGACCGAACTGTGCCAGGAACTGGACGCGGGGCAGGCTACGGTTTCCAATCATCTACGGCTGCTGCGCCATCTGAGCCTGGTCAAGGGTCGTCGCCGTGGCCGACACGTTTACTACTCGTTGTTCGACGACCATGTCAGCGACCTTCTGGAGGAGGCAATCCGCCATCTCGGACACGTACCGCACGCTTGATGACGGTGCAGCGTCGCGATGTCTCACCCGCGCACAGCGGCACGGTTCCCGCCGGAAAGGATCAGCCAACGAGCAGATCCGAGGTGGGACCATGCCGTACCGGATGCACGCCGCGAGGCCAAGCGCGACTTCTGTGCTAGGTGGTACATGACGCGGGTACGACCGTGAGCCATCCTTCGCCTGTTTCGTACTGCCGATGATCACATTGACCAGGGTCAGCGCGCTCCGGTTCTCGATGATTCCCTTCACCTCCACGCGTCGTGACTCGCGGTCCTCGCGACGGTCTGTCCCGGCTGGTTCGCGCACGACCTGCACGAAGCGTCCGACCATCGGTTGAGTCGAGCACTACCGCGCTATCGGCCGATCGCCGAGTCGATGGCGTCGGTCAGATCTGCTGGCTGCGAGAGCTCTAGCTTCTCTCCGTCGAGAAAGAAGGTGGGCGTGCCGGTGACGTTCATTAGACGGCCGTCGTTGAAGTCGTCTTCCACGCGTGCTTGGGTTGCGGGGTCGGCGATCGCCGCGTCGTACTGCTTCATCTCCAGTCCGAGCTCCTGGGCGAAGTCCCGGAACAGAGGTGCCAGGGATACCTGCTGTTCACCCCACTGCGACTGGGTCTCGAACAGGTGGTACATGGGCTCCAGCTGGCCCTGCTGTGCGGCGGCTTCGGCTGCGAGAGCGGCGTTCATGGAGTTGTGGTGGCCGGGGAGCGGGAAGTAGCGGATGACGTAGTTGATCTCGCCGTCGTAGTCTTCCCGGATCTGCTCGATCACGGGGTAGAACGCCCCGCAGACCTCGCATTCGAAATCAAGGAACTCCACCAACGTGGGGGCATCGGGGCCTGCGTCATCGAGGACGTGTGAGTTGACGCGGGTGCCTGGCAGTGCGCCCTCGGTCTCTGCGGGCGTGGGCGCATCAGGCTTGTTCGTCATCGCGAGGATCAGCACCACGACGAGCACGACGATAACGACGGCGCCAGCGATGAGGGTCGCTCTGACGGGGGTCTTCATGACAGTCTCCGAGTGGGCAAGATTTTGGACGCCGGGCGGCCGAGAAGGTTCAGACGTGTACGATCTCCGATGGCGTTGGTGCGGCGTGTGCCAGTTGCTTCAGCGGGAGCGGTCGCCGTGCGGCGCGGATGCCGTTGAGGATCACGACCACTTCAGCGACTTCGTGCACGAGGACCACGCCGGCCAAGCCCAGGACGCCGAACAGGGCAAGGGGGAACAGCGCGACGATGATGGCCAGGGCCAGCGCAATGTTGACGGTCATGATGCGACGGCCCCGGCGTGCGTGCGCGAGAGCCCCGGCGAGCAGGCGCAAGTCATGTCCGGTGAATGCGACGCTCGCGGATTCGACGGCCGCGGCCGAGCCCTTCACGCCCATGGCGATGCCGACCGTGGCTGTTGCGAGGGCGGGCGCGTCGTTGATGCCGTCGCCGACCATCGCGGTCGGGTTGCGGGCGGCAAGCGCGTCGATCGCGGCGGCCTTGTCGCTAGGCCCCCATGCGGTTCCTCATCGAGACCCGCCTGACGGAGTTCACGCGACTGATCGAGGAAACCGACTTGCCGATCGCCGATGCATCCCGGCAAGTCGGATGGAACGACGCGCGAGCCGCCTGATCACGCGGTCGGCCGCTCCCGAGGCGGCCTGTCGACGAAGATCCACCAGCTCGTCGACGGCAACGGGCTCCCGCTGGTCGCGCTGCTGACAGCAGGCCAGGCCGGGGACTCGCCGATGTTCCTGCCGCTGATGGGACACCTGCGTGTCGCCCGTCCCGTCGGCCGGCCCCGCACTCGTCCGGACGCGGTCCGGGGTGACAAGGCGTACTCATCCCGCGCGATCCGCGGGCATCTACGCGCCCGCGGGATCAAGGCCGTGATCCCCGAGCCGTCCGACCAGCAAGGCCACCGCAAGCGCCGCGGCTCACGCGGCGGACGCCCCGTCTGCCTCGACGCCGCCGACTACAAGGGCCGCAACGTCATCGAGCGCCGCTACTGCCACATCAAGCAATGGCGAGGACTCGCCACCCGCTACGACAAACTCGCGATCACCTACCGGGCCGCTGTCATCCTCAACGCCGTCATCGCCTGGACCCGGCAATTGTCAGACATGCCCTAGTTCCAACTGACTCCGGAAAGTCCGAAGTAGTTCTGTAATGACACTGGCCCTGAGTCGCTGGTTTCCGCTGTGGAGTTGTGGGTCATCCTCCCTATGCGCCTGGCTCGCCACGCGACCCCGGGCTGCAGCGGGTCGCCATCGTTACCGACAGGGCCCGGAAGATGATGCTGCAGCCGTTCTCACCCATTACCCTGCGGCACATTCGGGCACGTGAGCGGCGAAGCGAGGAAACACATCGCTGAACTTGCCGACGCTAGCCACCCAAGAGAATGTCAATCCGGAGGAAAGCAGCGCTGACCAGGCGTTTTCGTCGGCTTGGCAAGCGTGGGCAGGCGTGCGCCAAGCCCATGGCAAGCTGAGAACCGCTCAAAAGCCCAGGTCACGAGGGGTTTCCGGGAGTTTGGCAAGCACGCCAAGTGCGGGGGGCTATATATAGGGGGATTTCGAAGTCCCTACTTACTTCTACTACTTACTTTTTTCTCTCTATATATACAACTACTACTTGCCAAGGTTGCCAGGCTCTTCAAACCCGCTCCACCACAGGGATCCCAGCGCCAAGGCCTGCTTGGCGGAGCTTGCCAAGCTTGGCGTTTGCACGTCGCACGGTTACCTCATTCGATAACCCTTAGGCCCAGGTGTTATTGAATCCGATAACCCCTAGTCTCAGCCGTAACCGCATCCGATGACCCCGCCGCGCAGCGGTTACCGTATTCGATAACCTCAGACGGTGACGTCCGCAGTAGATCAGTTCATGGTGTATCGCAAGCGCAGAGGACTAAGCCAGTCCGACCTCGCGAACATGACCGGAATATCAAAGTCAAACATCTCCGCCTACGAGAACCACCGGCGCGAACCGAGCACTACGACGCTTGAGAGGCTCGCCAAGGGCGCTGGACTTCGAGTGCTGTTGCTCGACGTGGGGCGGGGCGCGCCTGTCGCCGAACACGTGAAGGTCCTCGCCACGGCGCTGGGAAGAGGGGACGTGGACTACGCGTTCGCAACCCTCCTGACGATCTCTTTGGACTTGACCCACACATCCCCGAGCGTGCGCGTGGTACTGAGCTACCAAGCGCCGCCCAGCATCGACGCGGAATGGGATGCCGCGGTCGCCGGAGTGGTGGAGTGGAGGCTGGCGGAAGCGGGCGCCCCTATCCCGGATTGGGTGACCGCGTGCGAGCGCGATGCGACCAAGCCGTGGGCACCACCAATGGCCGTGCAATTCGAGGACGCGGAGACAAGCGATGTGGAGGCGCTCTCTAGACGAGGAATCCGAATTCACTCGGTCGACCTGGAGCTCGACTAACCGAGCCTCGACGGCTCCCCGACATCCGGCATCAAGAGCAGAAAGGCGGGCGTCGGCGCGGCGTGGCCGTCTGGCCTCAACTCCGTCCACCTCGCCCGGTGAGGCGTTCCTCTCGGGGCGACTCGCACAGGCAACCGACGACGGTTCGGGTCCCTGCCGTCGTCAGAATCCCGCCCACCTTCATCCCCACGACGACTGGAAGCTCGGCTTGCACTCCTTGGCACCCGCCGCTTGACTCTCTGCTCCCCAGCGTCCTCGCTCGAAGTCGAGGGGTCGAAGCGACGTCATCGGCCGGAAGTCGCAGCTCATGGCCCGGCGCATGCTTACTCGATGGGAGGCAGAACTCGATGTGCCTCCACGTGTCGCGCGCTAAGCCCCGGTTCGGCTGAGCTGAATCAACTCTCGCGGAGCTCTTCCCGCGCTGGATACAACGCGACGCCAAGGGCTCGTTCCAGATGCGCGATCGTGCGGAGGTCCGGCCAGATGGTACCCGCGAGGATGTGTCGAACAGTCGCGTCGCTCATTCCGGCGACGCGAGCGACCTCACGGGCGCTTCGATCACCCATAGCGTCCCGCAGATTGAGGGCCAGTATGCGGGCCGCTTCCGCGGCGTAGTCGCTCGACGCGACCTCTGGCCACGACGTCGTGAGCTCGGCGGGCGATTGCCTGGATCGGTTAGCCATTGCGGGTCCACACCCCTGACACAGCAGAACCGAGGGAACACATGGAGCAAGTGCGTCCATCAGGAGCAGGTTCAGTGTGAAGGATCAACTTGGATCTTCCACTGGAGCACGTTCGATTCGTCGGACATCAGTCGAGCAGGAGGGCGGGCTCCTCGAGGATCGAGGCGACGTCGGCGATGAAGCGGCTCATGCCGTCGCCGTCGATGACACGGTGGTCGAACGATCCCGACACCGTCGTCACGAAGCGCGGG
>Ga0180222_1000412_pt1 | contig 63878 bp, 66 predicted proteins | sample eDN5th37CKraftOP_FD_151336 | JGI IMG/M metagenome (GOLD analysis project Ga0180222, IMG submission 151336) | Enriched Organic Plus compost microbial communities from Emeryville, California, USA - eDNA 5th pass 37_C Kraft OP (version 2) (version 2) ... | reverse complement strand
CTGAGATTTTTCGGTATTTGACGCGCTTTCTTAAATTGATTCGGTCAGATAAGGCCGAACTAATGTTGTGCATCAATCACAGAGAGGCGCTGCTCAAACAAGCCAGAATTTTCAAAAGAGCAAGCAGCTTGATTGGGCTGTCCTATTTTATGCGACCTATTTTGAGCACACGGTCAATGCCGTGATTGATGTCGCAGCTAGGCGCAAAAAATTCTCGCATCGCGATGTCGCGTCTATCATCAAAGACATTGGGATGGCCGGAAAAACGACTTGGTTGCTGCGAGCTTTGGGGCTTGCTCCCCTGAGCCAATTTCACCGAAACACTATTTTGAAGATCAATGAAATCCGGAATTCCTATGTGCACTACAAGTGGCAACCGAAGGGTTCGAAAATTGATTCTTCTGCTAAGGAAGCTCTCAAAAGCGTGGAAAAGACTGCCTTGTATATTCGGCGCTATACGGATCGCCTGATGTACGGTGGACAAGACAAGCACCTTAGAAAGTATATGAAGGGTACGAGATGAAATTGCGCCGACGGACGTTCGGACATCAAATCCGTTGTGTGCATCGAATCCGTTGTGTGAATGAGTGACCGGGAGACGCCCGCACCACGCGCAACGCCGGCCTGCACGGGCGAGGAGCAGCCCTGAGGCCGCTACCCCGCCAGCTTGCGCGCCTGCAGCGCCATCGCGATCAGCGCCACGCCGCCGAACAGCATGTTGATGCCGACCAGGAGCCCGATCGCCCATGCCGCAGTGCCCGGCAGCCCGGCAAAGATGATGGCGCCGAGCACCAGATCGACGATGCCGCTGACCAGCATCCAGACCCAGGCGTTAGGCAGATCGCCGCGGTGATCGAGCGCATACATGATCGAGAGCACGCCTTCGATCAGGAAGAACGCGATCAGCACCAGCGTCAGCGACACCGCGCCGCTCGCCGGCCAGCCCAGCAGCACCACGCCGGCGGCGATGCCGAGCAGCGCCGACAGCAGCGACCACCAGAAACCGGGCACTGACCGCATCCAGAACGTGGTTACGAGGCCGAAGAGGCCGCTGAGCAGGAACAGCCAGCCGATCAGCAGGGTGAAGGCCAGCGTCGCGACCGGCGGCAGCACGATCGCGGCGATGCCAAGCACCACCAGCAGGATGCCTTCGGCCAGAAAAAGCCCCCAATGCCGGTGCAAGGTTGCGGTCATGCTGACGCGAAGCTGCTCGTCCGAACCGTTGATCGCCATTGCCGACCTCCATCATCGACCAGCACGAGGGAAAGCACGTATTGCGGAAATTCTATCATATTCCGGCCCGCTCTTGGACCGCGGGCGCGGTGGGGAGCGATGGTCTATAACGTCGGAAACGGCGAATCGTGCCGGTCCGGGCGAGGGGCGCGGCCCATTGATGTTAACGAAGACACGCGGAGCGGTGCCGATGCGCGAGCCTTTGCGCGAGCCTTACCGGAGACATGAGCGGACGATGGCCGGCCGGCTCATGGGGCTGGCGGCGCTGGCCGCCGGTGCGCTGGCCGCGCATCCGGCTGCGGCGCAGCTCGACCTGCCGTCGCTCCATGCCGACCCGTCCAAATATCTGCTCTACCAGTGTCCGCAGCTTGCCGCGGCGCGGCCGCCGCTGCTGCGGCGCAAGCAGGAGCTGGAGGCGCTGATGGCCAAGGCCGAGGCCGGCCCCGGCGGCGCGCTGGCCAGCACGCTCGCCTACCGCAGCGACTATCTGGCGGTGCAACCGCAGCGACTATCTGGCGGTGCAGGGCGACCTGCAGAATCTCGAGGCGCGGGCGCGCACGCTGAACTGCCCCCCGCCTGCCGGATCGCCGCCGGCGCACCGCCAGCCGCGCCGCTGAAGCCTGATCCTCCGGACTGATGGAACTTTCCGGTTCCACCGCGGTTGTCGGGCGGACGACGCGCGGGCGTCGGTCGGTCATCTTGGGGGCAGCATGCTCATCAGCGCTCTGGTTACCTTCCTGGTCGTCATCCTGGTGCTCTATCTCGTCAACATGCTGCCAGTTGATGGTCGCGCCAAGCAGATCATCAGGGTCATCGTCATCATCATCGGCGTGGTGTCGCTGCTACGCATTCTCGGCGTCTGGATCTGACAGCCGCGCGGCGCCGAGCCGCAGCGCATTGGTGATGACGCTGACCGAGGACAGCGCCATCGCCGCGGCTGCGATCATCGGCGACAGCGTCAGGCCGAGCACCGGATAGAGCACGCCGGCTGCGACCGGCACGCCGAGCGCGTTGTAGACGAAGGCCAGCGCCAGGTTCTGCCGGATATTGCGCATCACCGCGCGCGACAGCGTTCGCGCCCGCACGATGCCGGTGAGGTCGCCCTTGAGCAGCGTGATGCCGGCGCTCTCGATCGCGACGTCGGTGCCGGTGCCCATGGCGATGCCGACATCGGCCGCGGCGAGCGCCGGGGCATCGTTGATGCCGTCGCCGGCCATGGCGACGACGCGGCCGCGGCTGCGATGCTCGGCGACGATCGCGCCCTTGCGCTCGGGCAGCACCTCGGCCTCGACCTCGGTGATGCCGAGCCTGGCGGCGACCGCGCGCGCGGTGGTGCGGTTGTCGCCGGTCAGCATCACCAGATGCAGGTCGGACAGCGCGCGGATCGCGGCCGGCGTGGTCGGCTTGATCGGATCGGCGATGGCGATGACGCCCGCGAGCCTGCCGTCGACCGCGAGGAAGATCGCGGTGGCGCCGTCGCCGCGCAATTCCTCGGCCCTGGCGGCGAGCGCGTCGGTTGCGACGCCGAGCTCCGCCAGATAGGGCGCGTTGCCGATCGCGACGCGGCGGCGCTCGACCATGCCGGCCGCGCCCTTGCCCGAGGCGGTATTGAAGCCGCGCACCGGCGGCAGCTCGATCGCCTTCGCCTGTGCCGCCTTGATGATCGCGGCGCCGAGCGGGTGCTCGCTGCCGCGCTCCACCGCGGCGGCAAAGCGCAGCACCGTCGCCTCGTCGAAGCCCTCCGCCGGAACGACGGCGACCACCGTGGGCTTGCCCTCGGTCAGCGTGCCGGTCTTGTCGATCACCAGCGTGTCGATCGCCTCCATGCGTTCCAGCGCCTCGGCGTTGCGGATGAGGACGCCGGCGCGCGCGCCGCGTCCGACTCCGACCATGATCGACATCGGCGTCGCGAGGCCGAGCGCGCAGGGGCAGGCGATGATCAGCACGCTGACCGCGGCGAGCAGCGCGTAGGAGAACTTCGGCTCCGGCCCGAACACGTACCAGGCCGCGAAGGCGGCGACCGCGGCCGCGATCACCAGCGGCACGAACCAGCCCGAGACCGTGTCGGCGAGGCGCTGGATCGGCGCGCGGCTCCTCTGCGCCTGCGCCACCATCTGCACGATCTGCGCCAGCAGCGTGTCGCGGCCGACCTTGTCGGCCTGCATCACGAAGCTGCCGCTGCTGTTGAGCGTGCCGGCGATCACCCGCGCACCGGGCGTCTTGGTGACCGGCATGGATTCGCCGGTCACCATGGATTCATCGAGCGCGGAGCGGCCTTCGAGCAGCACGCCGTCGACCGGCACCTTCTCGCCCGGCCGCACCCGCAGCTTGTCGCCGACATGGACGGCGTCGAGCGCCACGTCCTCCTCGCTGCCATCGTCGGCAACGCGGCGTGCGGTCTTGGGCGCGAGATCGAGCAGCGCGCGCAGCGCGCCCGAGGTCGCCTCGCGCGCGCGCAGTTCGAGAATCTGGCCGAGCAGCACCAGCGTGGTGATGACCGCCGCGGATTCGAAATAGACCGGCGCCGCCATATCGCCCGCCATGTCACTCGCCATGCCGTGGCTGGCATGCGGAATGATGCCGGGAGCGATGGTCGCGACCGCGCTGTAGAGGAAGGCGACGCCGGTGCCCATCGCGATCAGCGTGAACATGTTGAGGTTGCGCGTCATCACCGACTGCGCGCCGCGCACGAAGAACGGCCAGCCCGCCCACAGCACCACCGGTGCGGTCAAAGCAAATTGGATCCAGTGCGACAGCACCGGCTCCAAGAGCTGCAGGCCGACATGTGCGCCCATGTCGAGCACGAACACCGGCACGGTCAGCGCCAGCGCGATCCAGAACCGCCGCGTCATGTCGATCAGTTCGGGATTGGGTCCGCTGTCGGCGGCGACCACGTCGGGCTCGAGCGCCATGCCGCAGATCGGGCAGGTGCCGGGGCCGACCTGCCGGATCTCCGGATGCATCGGGCAGGTGTAGATCGTGCCTTCCGGCACGTCGTCCTGCGCTGGCTTGCCGTCGAGATATTTCTGCGGGTCGGCGGCGAATTTGGTGCGGCAGCCGGCGGAGCAGAAATAGTACGGGTGGCCGCGGTAAGTGTGGCGGTGGGGCGTCGTGTGCGGATCGACCGTCATGCTGCAGACCGGGTCGATCACGCCCCCGTCCTGCGGCGCGGCGGCGTGGTGATGATGACGGTCGGCATGTGGCTGCGGTGTGGTCATGGCGGTCCCGGCGTGGTCTGGCATGGCTTGCCTCATATACCCTGGGGGGGTATATAACCGGCATGAACAGCCAAGCCAAGAGCGCCTGCCTGAAACGGTTGAACCGGATCGAGGGCCAGGTGCGCGGCCTCGCCCGCATGGTCGAGAGCGACCGCTACTGCATCGATGTCGTCACCCAGATCGCCGCGGTGCGGGCCGCGCTGCGCCGGGTCGAGGAGGAGGTGCTGCGCGATCACGTCGCGCATTGCGTCGAGCACGCGATTAAATCCGGCGACAAGGCCGACCAGCGCCGCAAGATCGCCGAGCTGATGGCGGTGATGGGCCGCGCGGCGCGCTGACGCCGCGTCGCGGCCTCGCTCATGATCGCGAGCGTCGCATCGGGCAGGTCGACAGACCGAACAGCCGATAGGCCGGGCAGACGCCGAACAGCGCAGTCAGCACCGGCACGACGCCGATCCAGCCGACCCAGTTCCAGCCGGTATCGGAAAATCCGAGCCGCAGTGCATAGGCGATGAGGGCGAGGCCGACGGCGAGCCGGATGATGCGGTCGAGTGGTCCAATATTGGCGGTCATTGCTGTCTCCCGATGATCCTCAGGCAAGTCCTTGCGGTGGAGGCGGCGCGGATAGCGTCACACCGCGGGCCGGCGGGATCGGACGAGCAGGTGTTCTGCGTGAGCATCGAAATCTCCCGGCCGAGCCAGATATTCAGATTTCGATATGTAATCGGAAGCAGCCGCTGCCGACGTTGATCTGCGTCAAAGACGGGAAGAACCCGGTTCAAGTCCATGTCGCGCGTATCAGCGCCGTTTTACGTCCAGGTCGCGCGCGCCGGTGCCGTGACCCACTTACGTCCAAGTCGCGCGCGCCAGCGCCGCGCCCTTGCCGAGCGCGTCGAGCTTCGCCGCCGCGATGTCGCGGCGCATCGGCGCCATGCCGCAATTGGTGCAGCAGACGATGCGCTCCTTCGGCACGTATTTCATGACCTCGCCGATGACGCTCGCCACGTCCTGCGGTGTCTCGATCTCGTCGGTGGCGACGTCGATGACGCCGACCAGCACGTCCTTGCCTTCGAGCAGCGACAACAGCTGGAGCGGCACCCGCGCATTGCGGCATTCGACCGAGACCTGGTCGATCCGGCTCGCCGCCAGCGCCGGGAAGATCGTCTCGTATTGCCGCCACTCGCCGCCGAGCGAGCTCTTCCACTCGATATTGGCCTTGATGCCGTAGCCGTAGCAGATGTGCACCGCGGTGGTACAGGTCAGCCCGTCGATGGCGCGATGCAGCGCCTCGACGCCCCAGTCCTTGACCTCGTCCATGAACACGTTGAACGCCGGCTCGTCGAACTGGATGACATCGGCGCCGTCGCGCACCAGCGCCTTGGCCTCCTGGTTGAGCAGGTCGGCGAACGCCATCGCCATCTTCACCTTGTCGCCGTAGTAGCGGTCGGCGATGGTGTCGGCGATCGTCATCGGGCCGGGCAGGGTGAACTTCACCTTGCGTGTCGTGTGGGCGCGGGCGTGGCGCGCTTCCTTGTCATGGACGCGGCCCTTGAGCGCCAGCGCGCCGCGCACGGTCGGCACCATCGCCTTGTAGCGGTCGTTGCGGATTCCCATCTCGACCTTGTCGGCGAAGTCGATGCCGTCGACCTTCTCCAGGAAGCCGTGGACGAAATGTTGCCGCGCCTGCTCGCCATCGGTGACGATGTCGATGCCGCTGTCCTCCTGCAGCTTCACCCACAGCAGCGTGGCATCGAGCTTGCCGGCTTCGAGGTCGTCGCCCTCGAGCCGCCAGCGCGGCCATAGCTTGTCGGGCTCGGCGAGCCACGACGGCTTCGGCAGGCTGCCGGCAATGGTGGTCGGGAACATGCGGGTTACTCCGGTGACGGATCCGGCGGCGGCAGAGGGATTGGCGTCGCCGTGGGCGCACGCCATTGATACACCCAATCGTAGCGCGCGAGCAGCTTGTCGCCCCCGAGCCATTTCATCACGAGGTTGCGGATCGCGCCCTCCGGCCCGAACCGGCCGTAGATGCGGCCCTGTCTGCGCGCCGCCTTCTGCGCGCGGCGGGTGCGCCGCGCACGCTCCTTCTCGTAGGCGCGCAGCGCCCTGACCGGGCGGTCGGGCTGGCGCGACAGATGCGCGGCGAGCACCGCGCCATCCTCGATCGCCATCGCCGCGCCCTGGGCGAGGAACGGCAGCATCGGATGCGCGGCGTCGCCGATGAGCGCCACCGGCCCGCGGCCGCGATGCGGCTTCTTGCGGTCATAGAGCGCCCATTTCGCCCAGTGCTCCGGCACGCCGAGCAGCGCGCGCGCCTGCTCGGCCCAGTCCCAGCGCGAGAACCGGCGCAGCACCTCCTCGCGGCTGCCGACGGCATTCCAGGTGGTGGCCTGCCACTCGTCGTCGGCAATGGCGACGATGTTGATGAGGGCGCCGCCCTTGACCGGGTAATGAACGAGATGCGCCTCGCGGCCGAGCCACAGATGCACGACCGGCTGCCGCCACAGCGGCAGCACGTCGGCGGCGGGCACCAGCGCGCGCCAGGCCGTGCGGTGGCGGAAGATCGGCGGCCGCTCGCGGCGCAGCCGCGAGCGCACCGCCGACCACAGCCCGTCGGCGCCGATCAGCACGCCGCACTGCTGCTCGCCGATCTGGCCGAATTTGCGCGTCTGCACGGTGACGCCGTTGGCGTGGACCACGTAATCCTCGACCCGGGTGCCGAGCGACAGCGTGATGTCGGTATGTGCGCGCACCGCCTCGGCGAGCGCGGCCTGCAGATCGGCGCGGTGGATCACCCAGAACGGCGCGCCGTAGCGGGCCTCGGCCTTCTGGCCGAGCGGGATGCGCACGATCTCGCGGGCATTGCCGGCATTCATCACCCGGATCGCATCGGGCGCGACCACGGTGGCCTTCAGCCGCTCGGCGAGGCCGAGATCGGTCAGGATGCGGGTGGCATTGGGCGAGAGCTGGATGCCGGCGCCGGCTTCTTCGAGCTGCTGCGCCTGCTCGAGCACATCGACATGGATGCCGGTGCGCGCGATCGCCAGCGCAGCCGACAGCCCGCCAATCCCGGCACCGGCGATCAAGACCTGCCGTGCGGGCGCCAAGGGCCGGCTCAGGCGCTGGCGAGCGGCAGCGCGCAGCTCTCCGGACGCGCGGCATGCGCGTCGAGCGTCGGATCGTAGCGGTAGAGCGTCGAGCAGTAGGGGCAGATGATCTCGTTGTCGTCGCCCATGTCGAGGAACACGTGCGGATGGTCGAACGGCGGCGTGGCGCCGACGCACATGAATTCACGCGCGCCGATCTCGATCACGGCGACGCCGGGATCGTTGTGGAAATGAGGAACAATTCGGTCCGCCATGAACGCCTCGATGGATGCCTCGCCGCAGCCGCTTCCCGCGATGCGCGGCACCATAGCGATCCGGCCGGGTTTTTCAAAGGTCACGAATCTGTAACCCTGCGGTGGCGGTGAGCGGAACGGGGCGGAATCGTCCGCGTTGGCCCGGCGGGATGCGCCGGCCGCGGGCCATCCCCATATCCGCTGGGTTCTTGAAGCAGGGTCAGGGAGCAGCGCCTGCCATGCGCGACCGCGAGGGACTGGCTCCGCCGGAATACCGGCCGGCGCTGGCGCGTCCGCCGCGCCTGGCCGCGCCCCTGGCGCTGGCCGCGCTGCTCGCGATCGGCGCCGCCTATGTCGTGCCGCGCGGCGTCGAGGCGCAGACCCTGCTGACGATCGAGGACGATCCCGCGGCGATCGCCGACCGCGCGCTCGACGTGTCGTTCGATGCGGCGCTGGCCGAGCGCGAGATCGCCGCGGCGCTCGCGGCCAACGATGCCGATCTGGCGGCAAGCTTCGTCGAATTGGCGCGGGAGCGGCAGGTCGCTCTCGATCCGGCGCTGACCGCCAAGGTCGATGCCGCGGTTTCCGAATCCGAGAGCGCCACGCATGCCGCCGGCAGCTTCGCGCGCGGACTTTTGTCCGGCGAGCCCGACGACATGGTGGGCCTTGCCGGCACTGCGCTCGGCGACCTGTTCGTGTTCGGCGACATCCGCGACGCGGTGCGCGAGGGCGCGCGCTATGTCAAAGGCGAACCGGTCGACGAGATCGTGCTCGGGCTCGCCTGCGTCGGGCTGGCGGTCACCGCCGGCACCTATGCGAGCCTCGGCGCCGGCACGCCGGCGCGCGTCGGGCTCACCGTCGCGAAAGCCGCGCGCAAGACCGGCCGGCTCAGCGCGCCGATGGCGCGATGGATCGGCCGCTCGATGCGCGGCGTGGTCGATTGGGGCCGCCTCAAGAGCGCGATCGCCGGCGCCAGCCTGTCGCAGCCGCTGGTCGCGGTGCGCGCCGCGCGCGAGGCGGTCAAGGTCGAGCGCGCCGGCGAGCTGATGCGAACCGCGCGCAATGTCGGCCGCGTCCAGGCCAAGGCCGGCACCCAGGCGGCGCTCGACGGCCTCAAGCTCGCGGAGACGCCGCGCGAGCTGTCGCGCGTCGCGCGGCTGGCCGAGAAGAAGGCCGGCAAGACCCGCGCCATCCTCAAGACGGTGGGCCGCGGCGCCATCGCGCTCACGGTGGCGGCGCTCGATCTCGGGTTGTGGATGCTCGGCGCGCTGGTGACGCTGATCGGCTTCGTGGCCTCGACCAAGAGCGCGGTCGAGCGCATCACGCTGCGGGTCTTGCGCCGGCGCCGGGTGCGGCGCCTGGAGCGGCAGCGCCTTGCAGCGGTGACGGAACCGGCATGACCGCGTCCCGCTAGCCATGGCGGAGCGGTGCCGCTACAAGGCGCGCCCATGGCTATTACCTCCAGTTTCCGCAACGGCACGGTCGAGATCGCTTTCCTCGATGAAGGCGAGGGCGAGCCGATCGTGCTGGTGCACGGCTTCGCCTCCAACAAGGAGACCAACTGGGTCCATCCCGGCTGGGTCTCGACGCTCGCCGCCGCCGGCCGCCGCGTCATCGCGCTCGACAATCGCGGCCACGGCCGCTCCGCCAAGCTCTACGATCCCGCCGACTATCACACCACGCTGATGGCCGACGACGTGCGCGCGCTGCTCGACCATCTCGGCCTCGCCCGCGCCGATGTCATGGGCTATTCGATGGGGGCACGCATCACCGCCTTTCTCGCGCTGAAGGAGCCGGCGCGCGTGCGCGCGGCGATCCTTGGCGGGCTCGGCAGCCACCTGGTCGACAAGGTCGGACTGCCGCCGAGCATCGCCGATGCAATGGAAGCGCCTTCGCTGGAGGCCGTCACGGACGCCGACGGCCGCATGTTCCGCCGTTTCGCCGAGCAGACCGGGTCCGACCTCAAGGCGCTTGCCGCCTGCATCCGCGGCTCGCGGCAGACGCTGTCGCGCGCGGAGATCGCAGCGATCACGCTGCCGGTGCTGGTCGCGGTCGGCACCAAGGACAAGGTCGCCGGCTCGGCCCATGAACTCGCCGCGCTGTTTCCCCACGGCACCGCCCTCGATATTCCCGGCCGCGACCACATGCTCGCGGTCGGCGACCGGGTCTACAAACAGGGCGTGCTGGAATTTCTCGGAGAGCAGCAGTGAGATGATTGCGCCGTGCCGGTGCCGAGGCGAAGAATTCCATGCTGCTGCGCACCGTGATTTTGTGATTATATAGTCGGGAGCGGTCTGGCATCGCGTTTGCCCTGCCGACCTGCGATGCGATCTCCGGGAGAATGCCGATGGCACACCCCAAGCAAGCAAATGCGATGGCGAAGGTCGATCCGGTCTGGACGCGGCTGCGCGAGGAGGCCGAGGAGATCGTGCGCCGCGAGCCGGCGCTGGCGAGCTTCATCTATTCCACCGTCCTGCACCATGACACGCTGGAACATGCGGTGGTGCATCGCCTGTCGGAGCGGCTGGCGCATGCCGACGTCTCGGGCGAGCTGATCCGCCAGGCTTACGGCGACGCGGTCGAGGATGACGGCACGATCGGCGTGGCGTTCCGCGCCGACATCGTCGCGACCTTCGACCGCGATCCGGCGACGCACCGCATGATCGAGCCGGTGCTGTATTACAAGGGCTTCCACGCCATCCAGGCGCACCGCCTGGCGCACTGGCTGTGGAACAAGGGCCGCAAGGACTTCGCCTATTACCTGCAGAGCCGCTCGTCGGCGGTGTTCCAGTGCGACATCCATCCGAACGCCAAGATCGGCCGCGGCATCTTCCTCGATCACGCCACCGGCCTCGTGGTCGGCGAAACCGCGGTGATCGACGACGACGTTTCGATGCTGCACGGCGTGACGCTGGGCGGCACCGGCAAGGAGCATGAGGACCGCCACCCCAAGATCCGCCGCGGCGTGTTGATCGGCGCCGGCGCCAGCGTGCTCGGCAATATCGAGGTCGGCCATTGTGCGCGCATCGCCGCGGGCTCCGTGGTCATCAAGCCGGTGCCGAACAATGTGACGGTGGCCGGCGTGCCGGCGAAGATCGTCGGCGAGGCCGGCTGCGCCGAGCCTTCCCGGACCATGGATCAGATGCTACACGGCATCGAATCGTAATGGCGGCGAGCCGGGCCTGATCCGGCGTGAGGGGGAGTTCCGCGTGGACGTCCAGGAAGTCAGAAAACTCGACGCCTATCTGAAGAAGCTGTTCGGCAATGCGCGCATGCGCGTGGTGCCGCGCCCGAAGAAAGAGGATTCCGCCGAGGTCTATATCGGCGATGAATTCATCGGCGTGCTGTTCGTCGATGACGAGGACGACGAGCGCTCGTACAATTTCCAGATGGCGATCCTCGGCAGCGATCTCGAATAGCCGTCACTTCTGCGCCGGGACGATCTTGGCGAACAGGCGGTCGAGACCGGCGATCAGCGCCGGCGTGTCGGCGAGCCAGTCGCGCGGGAAGCGCACGGTGACGTCGGCCTCGCCGATGCGGCGCTCGTAAAGGCAGATGCCGGCATTGCCGATGCCCTTGCGCGAGCAACGCGCCAGGAAGCTGAGGTCCTCGTTGGTGAGCAGGTCATCGCCCTGGTAGGGCGTGCCGTCGCGGAAGGCCCGCGCCGTCAATCCGCCGTCGAGCGGCACGGCCGTGTCGGTGAGATAGCGCGGATAGATCGACTGGACGCGCTCCGGCATCGGGAACGTGGTCTCGCCGCTGGCGATGGTGACGAACAGCCGCTCGTTGGGATCGATGGGATTGTCCGGCGTCGGCTTGAGCGCCGGATCGGGCGGCAGCAGCGACGGCCACAGATAGGCGAGGTCGATGCGGTCGTAGACGCCGGGACGGCGCTGCAGCGGCTGGCGCACCGCGGCCGGCTCGACGTTGAAGCTCGCGCCCGCGACCACGACCGGCAGCGCCGGCGCATCGAGCGACACCGGCTGGCCGGGCCAGCGCGGCCACAGGACATAGCCGACATAGACGGCCGCGCTGAGCGCGGCCGCGACGAACAGCAGGAGCGGCGACAGCAGCGGGCTCGGTGCCCGGCGCTTGCGGCGCGGCGCGGCGCCATAGGTGATGTGCGACATCGGTGATCTTGCCGCGGTCTGAAGAGGTTGCGGCGGCACCCTAGCGGCGGTCCGTTAACCGTCCCTTAAGCATGTCCTGGCGCCCGCGCAGCGGCTTTGCGAGGACAAAGCGTTGCCGCTTCGCAAAGGGGCCACGATGTCCGCGCAATCCATCCAATCGCTGCTGGCGCTGGCGCTCGGTTTCGCGCTCGCCGGGACGTTCGCCTCCGGCTATCAACTGCTCACCCAGCGCCCGGCGACGTTCGGCCTGCTGCAGCGCGGTCCCTCGGCCGCAGCCTTCGCGGCGCTGCCGCTGATCTATTTCGCGGCGCCGTTCATCATCATGCGCAACACCCTGCGCGGCCGTCGCTTCGAGCCGCGCAGCTTCCATGCGACCTTCCTGGCGACGCTGATTGCCGGGCTGTGGAGTCTGATGTCCGGCACCGTCGCAGTGATGGCGCTCGGCGCGCTCGGCCTGGTTCCGGCCTGACCGATCATTCAGAACGAAAAGCGGACATCCGGTGTTAATCTACTGACCTCCGGAGGATGACATGCGCCCGTTGATCCCAGCACTTGCGATCCCAGCATTCGCGCTCCCGGCCTTTGCCGGCTTCGCGACGGCCGCCCTGCTGCTCGCAGCGGCGCCGGCTTCCGCCGATCCCTATCGCTGGTGCGCTCAGTATGGCCGTGACGGCGGCCGCAATTGCGGTTTCATCACGCTGCAGCAGTGCCAGGCTACCGTCAGCGGCATCGGTGGTTTCTGCGAGCGCAATTCGTTCTATACCGGCCCGGACCGGCCGGTCAGGAGCCATCGCAAGGCGGACCGCCGCAGCCGGTCGGCGCGCTGACGTTCGCCGCCTCCGTTCCCCTGCTTCCATTTCCCAATAGAGAAAGCCGCGTCCGGAAGGACGCGGCTTTTCTCCGCCCGCTTGTAACAGGGTGCCGCCGGCCCTTGGGGGAGAGCCGGCGGCCGCGAGCCCGGTCTGGGGACGGGGAGGGGTGGGACGTGACCGGGACCGCGTAACGTGTTCGCTCGTCTCAGCGCGCCGAGGCAGTGGCTGGCGTGCCGCGCTGCGGATCGCTCAGCGACACCCAGCTATTCTGATCAGCCTGGGACTGCCGCTTGATGAAGCGGTAGGAGGTCTCCGACCACAGCTTCACCTCGGATTCCTGGTTGTCGAGGATGTATTCGCCCTTGTTGGTCTTGACGGTGAGCACCGCGTGGCCGTCGCCGTTCTTCTCGCGCACCACGGTGACGAGCAGCGCTTCGCGCGGCCAGCCGGCCTGGATCAGCATGCGCCGCTTGAGCAGCACATAGTCTTCGCAGTCGCCCTTGCCGTCGTCGGGATAGTTCCAGCGTTCGACCACGCCCCAGTGGTCGATGTCGGTCACCGGCTTGATCGCGTTGTTCACCCAGTTGTTGACCTGGATGAGATCGGCCCAGGCCTTGGGCGTGAGCACGACATCGCGCGGCGCGCCGGTCTTGCTGGTGCATTCGGTCTTGTATTCGGCGCAGAACTCGATCCATCCGATCGGCGCGCGGGTCTGCTCGCCGACCGGCACGAACAGCGGCCGCTCGTTGCGTGCCTCTGCGGCTGGCGTGCCCGCGAGCAGCGCGGCGCAGGCCAACGCCGCGGCGAGCGCCGGCCGCACGCCGGTGCGGCGCGCGCCCTGCTGCGCCGGCACGCCGGCGCGCGCGCAGGCGATATCGCCCGCGCATGCGGATTCGTTTTGATTGTGACGTCCACCCATGATCGTCCCCTGTGTCCTCAGCGGGGCCGACCATCGCAGAGAGCTTTTGCAGGCGGGCTAAGTCTCGATAGTAGATTTGAGTAGAACTGCCGTAAAACACTACGACAATACTTGCGAATAACTTCGAAAATTCAATTCAAATTGCGACAATTAAAACTTTCATCAAATCGCGACTTTAACGCTGCGACGTCTGTTGCTGCAGGCGAAAAGCCGACATTGGCGGCCGCGGCTTAACCAAGCCGCGCCGTGCCGGACACCGTGCCAAAGGGTTGGTTCGTACCGTCACAATGCTGCCGCCAGGGCGCGGCGGCGTTTACTCGGCGGTGACGTTGTCTTCGAGGAAGTCGAGATGCTGCAGCCGGCTGAACTCGATCGCGATGCCGTCCTCGATGTGGCGCACCACGCGGCCGTGGACCCGGCCGATGGTCACCGGCGCATCGACCGGCGGGCGCAGGTCGGCCGCGAGCGCGATGGCGCAGCCGGATTCCGAGATGTCGATGACGCGGCACGGCACCACGATGCCGTTCGGCAGCGTCAGCCGTCCGGACTGCTTGCGCGGCACGATGCGGCCGTGGCGGCGGTCTTCCGGCAGGTTCAGGATCTGCCGGTTGGCGAGCCAGGTGAGCTGGGCTGCGAGCTTGTCGCGCTTGCGCGGCGTCGCTGATATGGTCATGGCGAAGCCGTTGTCGATCATGCGCACGATATGGCCTTCGAGCCGGCCGAGATGGTCGACATAGGCGATCACGCGCTCGCCGGGCGCGCCCAGGACCGGCGCCGCCATGGCGATGCCGCCCGGCGACATATTGATGACCTGGCAGGGATATTCGCGCCGGTCGGACAGCATATAACGGCCGAGCAGGCTTACCTTGACGCGCTGGAAGCGCCGGCGCTCCTGCGCCAGCGGCGGCATCCTCACTTTTGCCTGTGCCAATGCCATGTGCCAACGCCGCGACTTGAAGAGCAGGCTGCGCGGGATGGTTGCGCTGCCGCCATAGAGCGTCGCGAGCGTAGGAGACCTATCGTTAACGCCCGGTTAGCTGGCGGCGGCGGGTTCGCGGTCCGCGTGCCCGCGGCCGCCTTCATAGACCACGAAGCGACGGCGCGGCCGCCCGCCGGGAGGCGGCGCGGTCAGCGGCGCCTCGATACCGCCATCGACACCGCGGCCGACATGGCGCCGCGCGCCGAGCCGCAGTTCCTGCACCGGATGGCTGCCGAGCCAATAGGGCAGCGTCAGCGGCGCCAGCACGCCGATCGCGCGAACCCGCGCATGGCCGCGGCGCGACAGCGGCAGCAGCAGCAGTTCGAGCTCGATCGCGTCGCCTTGAGCGGTGACGCCGCTGGCGCCAGCGACGACGCCGAGCGTTTCCTGCTCGACGATCTCCGTCAGCTCCTGCATCGAGGTCCGGCTGGCCTCGCTCCACAGGCCGAGGAACGGCTGGTCCTTGAGCTCGCGCATGAACAGCGAGCAGACCTTGGTGCCGGCGAGACGGAAGCGGCTCGCGCCCGCGAAATCCGCTGCCAGCACGAAGGTGTCGGCGAGGACGTGGCGGATCGCCGCAGGATCGATGTCGGCGCGCTCCGGCGCTGCGCGCAGGCCGCGCTGCGCGTCCCAGTAAGCGAACAGTGCGCGCGATGACGGATGTTTCATGGGTCGCCTCCTGTCTCGTCGCGGGACGGGACGGGCCGTGACTGTCTCCGATCGGAACAGGTTCGGGACGGGACCGGCCGCTTGTTGCCGCGACGGGCTGTCCTCAGCAGGTGCCGTGCCGGCCGCCGCGCCGCGGCGCGTCGCGGCAGCGCCGGCGCGAATTAGCGTTAAGGCGCGAGAGGGTTTGGCGGTGCGCCGGCGCCGCGATAGGATTTGTCATTCACACGATTGGCACCGGCCGTATTCATCGGCGTCCGGCGCCGCAGACTTTAATCCGGGGGAGGCGGGGGCGTGGCCTTCGCATCGGGCGGAGAAGGAGGGCGAAAGCCCTCCTTTTTTCTTGCCCACCGGCAATCACCGCTTGCGGAAGACCAGACGGACTGCGTAAGTGGCCCGACACATTGGCTTGCCATCTGGCTGACATGGCGTTCGAAGGTCCGAAACGGCGCGAGCCGATCTTCAATCTTCCGGGAAGCGTGACCGCAATCATCGCGGCGCTGGTGTTCATCCATCTCGTGCGCATGTACCTGCTGACCGAGGAGCAGGACATCGACGTGCTGCTGCGCTTCGCCTTCATTCCGGCGCGCTACGATTCCGTGCTGCTTGCCGGAAATTCGCTGCCCGGCGGCACCGGCGCCGAAGTGTGGAGCTTCGTCAGCTACGCGCTGCTGCACGCCAACGCCACGCATATCGGCTTCAACGTGCTGTGGCTGTTGCCGTTCGGCAGCGCGGTGGCGCGCCGCTACGGCGCCGGCCGGTTTCTCGCCTTCCTCGCCATCACTGCAGCGGGCGGGGCGCTCGCGCATCTCGTCACGCATCAGGGCGCGCCGGTGCCGATGATCGGCGCCTCGGCGGCGATCTCTGGCGCGATGGCGGCGGCGATGCGGTTCATGTTCCAGCGCGGCGGTCCGATCAGCCTGTGGCGCGCCGCCGATGACGACGCCTATCGCGTGCCGGCGCTGCCGCTGTCCGGCGTGCTGAGCGATGTCCGCGTGCTGGCGTTCCTCGCGGTCTGGTTCGGCACCAACATCCTGTTCGGTCTTGGCACCGTGTCGATGCTGGGCGGCGACGAGCAGGTCGCCTGGCAGGCGCATATCGGCGGGTTCATGACCGGCCTGCTGCTGTTCTCGATGTTCGATCCGGTGGCGCGCCGCACGCCGGACGAGCCGCGCGCCGACGAGCCGCAGAACTGGCAGCCTTGAGTCGCAGAGCTCCCAGCCTTGACGGAACCGGGCCGCAGCGTGATCGTTTCCGTTGACCCGGAGTCGCGGGCGAACTCCCGCGAAGCCGGAATCAGGGAGGCGACAATGACGGTCAGAACCATCCTCAGCGCGAAAGGCAGTGACGTGGTGGTGATCGAACCCACCGCGACGCTCGCGGCCGCGACGCGGCTGATGTCCGAGCATCGCATCGGTGCGCTCGTCATCCTCGGCGCCGAGCGCCGCGTCACCGGCATCATTTCGGAGCGCGACATCGTGTGCGCGCTGGCGAAGCACGGCGCCGCGGCGCTCGATCATCCGGTGTCGCAGGCCATGACCCGCGAGGTGATGCACTGCACCGCCGATGACACCGTGGCCGAGGTGATGAGCCGGATGACCGCGGGCCGCTTCCGTCATCTGCCGGTGATCGAGGATGGCCGCATGATCGGCATCGTCTCGATCGGCGACGTCGTCAAGGAGCGCGTCGAGGAGATCGAGAGCGAATCGGAGGCGCTGCGCGACTACATCCGCACCGCGTGAACCCGCGGCGGAACGGCGTCTAGCCTGTGGCGGCGTCGGGCGCTGTCGGATGCGACAGCGCCGCGATCGCCTCCATGATGTCCGGGATCGCTTTCTCGGCGGCCTCGGCGCCGATCCGGATCGCGTCGCCGGCGCGGTGGAAGTCGAACCAGCCGACCGGCGCGATGCGCGGCGCGATGGTGACGTCGGGCGGATCGCCGGCGAGCCGGGAGCGCGAGATGCGGTCCTGCATCACGTTGAAGGCTTCCACCATCACCGTCGGGATGCTCGGGCCGCCGCCGAGGAACTGGCGCCGCAGCGCGCGCTTGGCGCCGAACAGCCCGCTCAGGCCCGTGCCCTCGAGCGCCAGCTGGTGTGCCTTCTCGTCGAACTCGTCGGAGCCGTGGCTCGAAATGGTGGCGCCGCGGCCGAACAGCTCCGCGTTCAGGTTGACCGCGATGACGAGCCGTGCGCCGAGCGAGCGCGCCGCCGACACCGGCACCGGATTGACCAGCGCGCCGTCCACCAGCCAGCGTCCGCCGATCCGCACCGGCGCGAAGATGCCGGGCAGCGCATAGGAGGCGCGCAGCGCATCGACCAGCCGGCCGCGCGTCAGCCAGATTTCATGGCCGGTGCCGATCTCGGTGGCGATCGCGGCGAAGCGCACCGGCAGGTCCTCGATATGCGTCTCGCCGAGCGCCGCATCGAGCCGCTTGGCGAGATGATTGCCGGAGATCAGCCCGGCGCCGGCGAGCGACACGTCGAGATAGCCGAGCATGCCGCGGAAGCTCAGCCCGCGCGCCCATTGCTCGAAGCCCTCGAACTGCTTGGCGGCATAGCAGCCGCCGACCACCGCGCCGATCGAGGTGCCGACGATGACGTCGGGCTCGATGCCGTGCGCCATCAGCACATGCATCACCCCGATATGGGCGAAGCCGCGCGCGGCGCCGCCGCCGAGCGCCAGCCCGATGCTTGGTCGCGTCAGCGCCGCCTTGCCGTTTTGCGTGGTGGCTTCGGCGGCGCGGTCACCGTTGCTCTTGCGGCCGAACAGTCCCTCGAACACCATTCCGTCCTCTTGAAACAATCATCCGCCTCCCGGCGGGATCGGACAAGGCATTCACGGCGGCATGGTGAAAAAGCGGATGGCTGGGTCGCTGCTGGCGCGGATCAGCCTTGAAAGCGGGTCACGACGTCCGACAGGCTCGGCCGTTGGCGATCCTCCACCGGCTTGGCGGGCGTGCCGATATGGACGAAGCCGATGACGCGCTCGTGCGGGGCAAGGCCGAGCCTGTCGAGCACGCGCCGGTCATAGGCATACCATTCGGTCAGCCAGCTCGCGGCATAGCCGAGCGCGTGGGCGCCGATCAGCAGGTTCATCGCCGCGGCGCCGGCGGACAGCACCTGCTCCCATTCGGGGATCTTCACATGCGGCGCGGCGCGGCTGACGACCGCGATCACCAGCGGCGCGCGCGACAGGCGGTTGCGTTCGAACGCGATCTGGTCGGCGGTGGCGTCCGGCCGGTCGGCCTTGAACGCGGCGGCGATGATGTCCCCGGCGGCGCGGCGGGCGTCGCCCGCGAATACGATGAAGCGCCACGGCGCGAGCTTGCCGTGGTCCGGCACGCGCGCAGCGAGGGTCAGGAGCGTCTCGATCTCGGCCTCGGTGGGTCCGGGCTCGCCGAGCTCCATCGGCTTCACCGAGCGGCGCCGGCGCAGAAGCTCGATGGTATCGGAATGGCTGGACATGCGGAACGTCTCTGGGAAAGGGCGGCGATGCCGGTTAGCATGGTCGCCCAGGCGAGACAAACCGCGTTGCCGGCCTGCGGCAGGGGGACAGGCTTGAATTTGCCGTGATTCAGACCGACAAACCCGCCCCATGACCGGCCTCGATGCCATCCTGACCGGCCGCGCCGCGGCAGCGCTCGTTCTGATGCTGGCGCTTCTCGGCTGCCCTGCCGCATTCGGACAGCAACTGCAGAACCCGCCGTCGTCGCTGCTGTCGGCGCAACCGTCATCGGGCTTCGGGTCACCGGGCAGCAGTCTGCTGTCGCCGGGTCCGACGCTGTTCCCGCCGCCGCATGCCGGCCCGCCGCCCTCGACCTATACGGTCGCGCCGATGGTGCCGGCCGGGCAGACCGCGCTGGTGCTCGGCGCCCGCTTCGGCCCGCAGGGACCGCCGATCAGTTCGGGACTGGTCTGGCGCATCTATTCGGCCAAGCCGGACGACAAGGGCGGTTACCGCCTGGTGAAGGAGGAGACCGCGCCGGCGCCGACCGTGGTGCTGCCGGTCGGCAGCTATGTCGTGCATGTCGGCTTCGGGCTCGCCACTGCGGTGAAGACCGTGCAGCTCAGCGGCGAGACCGTGCGCCAGGTGTTCGATCTGCCGGCGGGCGGGGTGCGGCTGATGGGCAAGGTCGGCGACGTCGCGATCCCGGCCGGCCAGATTTCGTTCGACATCTTCCCCGGCAGCCAGTTCGACGTGGGCGACCGCCGCCCGATCGCCGAGCGGGTGCTGACCGGCGACGTCGTGATCGTGCCCGAAGGCACCTATTTCATCGTCTCCAATTACGGCGACGGCAACGCCACCGTGCGCTCCGATATCCGCGTCCAGGCCAACCGGCTCACCGATGTCACGGTGAACCATCGCGCCGCCGTCATCACGCTGAAGCTCGTCAGCGGCCGCGGCGGCGAGGCGCTGCCGAGCACGGCGTGGTCGGTGCTCACTCCCGGCGGCGACGTGATCAAGGAATCGATCGGCGCGTTCCCGCGCGTGGTGCTCGCCGAGGGCGAGTACCGCGCCATCGCCCGCAACGAAGGCCGCGTCTACGAGCGCGACTTCAAGGTCGTCGCCGGCGTCGACGGCGACGTCGAAGTGCTGGCGCGCTGAGCGCGTCAGCTCCGCGTGCGCCGCAGGTCCGGCGGCACCGCCTCGGCTGTCAGCATGCGCAGTGCCTCGTCGAGCGGCAGCACCTGCTGGCCTTCCTTGCCGAGCCTGCGGATCGATACGGTGCGCTCGGCGGCTTCCTTCTTGCCGACCACCAGCAGCGCCGGAATTTTCGCCAGCGAGTGCTCGCGCACCTTGTAGTTGATCTTCTCGTTGCGCAGGTCGGCCTGGACGCGCAGCCCGGCGCGCCGCGCCGCCGCCAGCACCTCGGCGGCATAGGCGTCGCCGTCCTGCGTGATGGTGCAGACCATGCCCTGCACCGGCGACAGCCACAGCGGCATGTGGCCGGCATAATGCTCGAGCAGGATGCCGGTGAAGCGCTCCAGCGAGCCGCAGATCGCGCGATGGATCATCACCGGCGTCTTCTTGCCGCCGTCGGCGTCGATGTAGAACGCGCCGAACCGCTCCGGCAGGTTGAAGTCGACCTGCGTGGTGCCGCACTGCCAGTCGCGGCCGATCGCGTCCCGCAACACATATTCGAATTTCGGGCCGTAGAACGCGCCTTCGCCGGGATTGACCGCGGTCTTGATGCGGTTGCTCTGCGCGGCGATGCGCTTGAGCACGTCCTGCATCACCGCCTCGGCGTGATCCCATGCCGCGTCGGAGCCGACGCGCTTGTCCGGCCGCGTCGACAGCTTCACGGTGAGGTCGCCCTCGAAGCCGAAATCGGCATAGGTCGACAGGATCAGCTCGTTGATCTTGAGGCATTCCTCGGCGAGCTGGTCCTCGGTGCAGAAGATGTGCGCATCATCCTGAGTGAAGCCGCGCACGCGCAAGAGTCCATGCATGGCGCCGGACGGCTCGTAGCGGTGCACCACGCCGAACTCGGCGATGCGGATCGGCAGCTCGCGATAGCTTTTCAGCCCGTGCTTGAAGATTTGCAGATGGCCGGGGCAGTTCATCGGCTTGAGGACGAACCAGCGGCGGTCCTCCGCTTCCTCGCCGGCCGACTGCGCCGCGAACATGTTCTCGCGGTACCACTCCCAGTGACCGGAAATCTCCCACAGCGACTTGTCGAGCAGCTGCGGCGCGTTGACCTCGTCGTAATCGCCGGCAAGGCGTCGGCGCATATAGGCGATGATCTCCTGGAACAGGGTCCAGCCCTTGGCGTGCCAGAACACCACGCCGGGACCTTCCTCCTGGAAATGGAACAGGTCGAGCTCGCGGCCGAGCCGGCGGTGGTCGCGCTTCTCGGCCTCCTCCATCTGCTTGAGATAGGCGTCGAGCTCGTCCTGCTTGGCGAAGGCCGTGCCGTAGATGCGGGTCAGCATCGGATTGCGGGAATCGCCGCGCCAGTAGGCGCCCGCGACCTTCATCAGCTTGAAGGCATTGCCGACCTTGCCGGTGGAGGTCATGTGCGGGCCGCGGCACAGATCGAACCAGTCGCCCTGCTTGTAGATCTTGATCTGCTGATCTTCCGGGATGGCGTCGACCAGCTCGACCTTGAAGGTCTCGCCTTTGTCGCGGAACACCTGCTTGGTCTTCTCGCGATCCCAGACCTCCTTGGTGAAGGGTTTGTCGCGCGCGATGATCTCGCGCATCTTCTGCTCGATCGCGGGAAAGTCCTCCGGCGTGAACGGCTCGTTGCGGAAGAAGTCGTAATAGAAGCCGTTCTCGATGACCGGACCGATCGTCACCTGGGTGCCGGGCCACAGCGTTTGCACCGCCTCGGCCAGCACATGCGCGGCGTCGTGGCGGATCAGCTCCAGCGCGCGCGGATCGTCGCGGCTGATGAACTCAATTTTGGCGTCGCGCTCGATGGGGTCGTTCAGGTCCGCGAGCACGCTGTCGAGCGCCATGGCCACGGTGCGCTTGGCGAGCGAGGGCGAGATGCCCTTGGCGATGTCGAGACCGGTGGTGCCTTTGGGGAAATCGCGGCGCGCGCCGTCGGGAAAGGTCAGCGTGACCATTCAACACTCCTGTTGCTCACTCGCTGCCTACGAATGCAGGTAAGCGGATCGGCACAGGGCATATCGCAGCCCGGTGGCCGCATGCAACTGGCGCATGATCCCGAAAAGTGCGAAGCGGTTTCGGGGAAGATCATGCGCGCGCTTTAGGGCGTTCCGTTGGTGCCGCGCCAGCGGCCATAGCGCCACGGCAGGTACCAGCGCGCGCCCGACGGCGGCGCGTGCGGCACGAAATCGAGGCCGTGCGTGCCCCAGGGATGGCAGCGCAAGATGCGGGCGAGCGTCATCCAGCCCCCGGCCCACAGCCCGAAGCGGGCAATGGCCTGCTCGCCGTAGTCGGAGCAGCTCGGCAGGTGCCGGCAGCGCGGCCCGAGCAGCGGCGCGATGCCGTAGCGGTAGAGCCGGATCAGCCCGCGGCCGAAGAGCCGCGGCAGCGCCGCCAGGGATCGCGCCGGCTGGAACCCGGAACTCATCGATGGAACCCGTATGTCAAAAAAGGTCAGTAATAGCGACTTTTTTGCACTAGACCGACTCAAAGTCGCTCCTCATATTTCCAACGGGTAAGCACGTCGCCCGCCATCTGCAAACGCGGAATCAACCGCGACGGGGATGCAGCGGGCGAGGGGAACTGGAATGATCCGCAGGATCGCCGCCGCGCTCGCCGCATTGGCGGCCTTGTCACCGGGGTTGTTGACTGCCGCCGATCCGGCTGTCGGCGCGCGTGGCCTGCGCGCGCTGCCGATGCAGTTCGAACTGCGGCAGGAAGCGCCGGCCGACACCTGCGCGGCCCGGTGCCGGCAATGGATTTCCGCCGTCGGCGCCATCACCGCCGAGACGCCCCGCGATTTCCTCACCTTCGCCGCCGGCAAGGACCTGCGCGGCCGCACCATCGTGCTCGATTCCGACGGCGGCTCCGTGCTCGGCGCCCTGGCACTCGGCCGGGAGATCCGTCGGCTGCGGCTGACCACCACGGTGGGCCGCACCGTCGTCAGCGGCACCGGCGCGGAGACGCGGGTTGCGCTCGATCCGCACGCCGACTGCGAATCCATGTGCGCCTTCGTGCTGCTGGCCGGCGTGGAGCGCCATGTCCCCGCCGAGGCGCGGGTCATGGTGCACCAGATCTGGCTCGGCGACCGTCGCGACGACCCCACCGCCGCGAGCTATTCCGCCGAGGATCTGGTGCTGGTGCAGCGCGACATCGGCCGCATCGCCCAATATATCGCCGAGATGGGCGCGAGCGCCGAGGTGCTCGACCTCGCGCTGCGCATTCCGCCCTGGGAGCCGATGCGCCAGCTCCAGCCCGAAGAATTGCGGTCGCTGCACGTCGTCACCGTCGACAATCCGTTCGAGCGCGCTGCGCCGGGTGCGACACCGGTTGCGGCCAGCGCCACCACCGCGGCGCCGGCAACGCTGCCCGCCGAGGCGCTGCGTCCCGGCAATCGCGCCTGGCGGCTGCTCGACGGATCGGACGGCGTCGCGCTGACGCGCCGGCATCCGCTCACCGTCGAGGGTGACGAGATCGGCACATTCGATGTCACCATCGCCTGCGGCCCAAGTCCGGACAGCTACGTCCTGAGCTATTCGGAGCGTCGTCGCGGCGCGGGCGTGCCGCTCGCGCTGTCGGCGGTGACGATCGACATCGGCCAGACCTCGATGCCGCTCAAGATCGCCGCGTCTCGGTTCAACCAGAGCGATGCGGGCGAGTTCGACAGCTTCGCCAGCGGCACGGTGTCGAGCGACGTGCTCGGCCTGTTCGCCGGAATGAGCAGCCGCTCGCTGATCGTCTCGACCACGGGGCAGGGTGCGGCCGGCACCTCGATCCGCATCGGCAACACCGGCTTCGCGCAGAACCTACCGCTGCTCGCGGCACGCTGCGCCAAGGCGATCACCGCGCGCAACAACACCGTGCCGGGGAGCCCCGGCACGCGCACCGCGGCGAAGACCGGCGCGCTCGCCCACGCCGAGTGAATCCGCGAAACTGCTTTGTTAGCCGTGAGGCTCCGCCGCCGCAGCCTTGACGGCGGCAACGCCCATGTCATCGTGTCGCCGCTGCGGCGACGGACCGTCGCCGGCAGAGCGGGGGGAACGACATCATGGGCGTGACGGCGTCTGTCAGATATTTGGCGAGCGGTATGATGCGATCATGGCTGCTCGCAGCCGGCGTCGCGCTCGCGCTCGGCACGGCGAGCGTGCCGTCGCACGGCCAGGGAGCCTATCCCAGCCAGATCGTGCGGTTCGTCGTGCCGTTTTCCGCCGGCAGCGTCACCGACGGCCTGGCGCGGCTGCTCGCCGACGAGCTGTCCAAGATCTGGCAGCAGCAGGTGATCGTCGAGAACCGGCCCGGCATCGCCGGCACCGGCAGCGTCGCGAAGAGCGCGCCGGACGGCTACACGCTGATGCTGACGTCTAACGGCCACACCATTCTCGCCGTGGTCAACAAGAACCTGCCGTTCGATCCGGCCAAGGATTTCGTCGGCGTCACCCAGGTCGCCTCGGTGCCGCAGACCTTGATCATTCCGCCCGATCTCGGCGTGACCACGGTGAAGGAGTTCATCGCGCTCGCCAAGCAGAAGCCGGGCCAGCTCAACTTTGCCTCCGCCGGTCTCGCCAGCGCCGCTTTCCTCGGCGCCGAGACGTTCAAGGAAGCCGCCCAGATCGATCTCGTGCATGTGCCGTACAAAGGCTCGCCGGAAGCCGTGACCAGCGTCATGCGCGGGGATTCCCATCTCTACTATCTGACCGCAAATCTCGCGGTCGAGTTGGGGCAGGCCGGCAAGGTCAAGGTGATGGCGGTGTCCTCGCCCAGGCGCGTGGCGGCGTTGCCCGACGTGCCGACCGTGTCGGAATCCGGGTTGCCCGGCTACGAATATGATTCATGGTTCGGCGTGATGGCGCCGGCGAATACGCCGCCGGCGGTGCTGAAGAAGGCGAGCGAGGACATCGGCCGGGTCTTGAAGATGCCGCACATCGCCGAACGGCTGAGCAAGCAGGGCGTCGACATCGTCGCCAGCACGCCGGAGGCATTCGACACCCTGATCAAGCGCGACGTCGAGCGCAACACCGCGATCCTGCGGAAGTCCGGAGTGGGCGCCAACTGAGAGCAGCGGCCGCCGGCACCGGCGGCCGTCGCTGCGCCCGGCGAACGGATAACGGAACGGATATGAGCCTACGCGAAATCATTCAGCCGCCGTCGCCGGGGCTCGACCTGCGCGGCATCTACGGACATCACCAGTCCGCGGCGGTGCGCGCCGCCGGTCTGATCTTCTGCTCCGGCCTCGTCGCGCTCGACCCCGAGACCGGCGAGCGCGAGCACGGCACGGTCGCGAGCGAGACGCGCCGCATCTTCTCGAATCTCGACGTGCTGCTGCGCTCTGCCGGCTCCTCGCTGGAGCGGCTGGTGCAGGTGCATGCGCTGATCTACGACCGCATCGAATACGACGTGCTCAACCGCACCTATCGCCAGTTCGTGCCCAACGGGCCGCCGGCGCGGACGGTGTGGAGCGTCCGCATCGAGTCCGGTTTCAAGGTTCAGCTCGACGTCATTGCCGCGGCGTGAGGATAGGCGTCCATGGTCAGCCGCGAGGTTATCACGCCGCGCAATGGGCAGCTCGATCTGCCGCGCACGCTCAACAGGCCCTGTTCGGTCGGCATCAAGGCCGGCGGCCTGATCTTCCTGTCCGGCATGGTCGCGGTCGATCCCGAGACCGGCGAGCGGATGCACGGCACGGTGGCGAGCGAGACCCGCCAGATCCTCGCCAATATGGCGGAGGTGCTGGCAGCGGCCGGCGCCTCGCTCAAGGACGCGGTCAAGATCAACGTCTTCCTCTACGACATGCTGGAGTTCGACAATCTCAACCGCGCCTATCGGCCGTTCTTTCCCGAGGCGCCGCCGGCGCGCAATGTCTGCGGCGCGGCGCTGCATTCGGGCATGAAGGTCGAGATGGAATGCATTGCGCTCGCCGGAGCGCCGGAACGGTCGGCCTTGCCGCGCCGCATCGTCGAGCCGAACAATCCGATGCTCAACAATTCGCGGCGCCATAACCGGCCGCATTCCCCCGGCATCCGGATCGGCGATCTGCTGTTCATCTCCGGCATGGTGCCGCTCGATCCGGCGACCGGGGAGAGCCGGCTCGGCCCGACCGCCGAGCAGACGCACCTGGTGTTCTCGAACATGGCGCATCTTCTGGAATCCGCCGGCACCTCGCTCGCGCGCGTCATCAAGCTCAATGTCAGCCTCGCCAATATGCTGGAGGCCGACACCTTCTATCGCGTGATGCGCGGGTTCTTTCCCGAGGCCCCGCCGGCCTGCACGGTGGTCGGCATGCAGCTCAGCAACGGCCACGGCGTCGAGATCGAGTGCGTTGCGCTGGCGGACGACGCGTGACGGGCGGCCCGCGGGCTATTTCACGGCTTCGACCGCCTGCCGGCTCTCGATCTGGTCGATCGCCGACACCACGGCGTCGAAGGTGAGCAGCGTCGAGGCGTGGCGCGCCTTGTAGTCGCGCACCGGTTCCAGCACCGCGAAGTCGGCCCATTTGCCGGCGGGCGGCGCGCCGTGCTCCTTGAGCATCTTGCGGACGGTCTCGCGCAAGGCGCGCAGCTCGTCGGCGCGGGCGCCGATCACGTGCCGCGCCATCAACGAGGATGATGCCTGACCGAGCGCGCAGGCCTTCACGTCGTGGGCGAAATCCGTGACCACGGCCCCGTCCATCTTGAGGTCGACCGTCACCGTCGAGCCACACAGCTTAGAATGTGCCGTGGCAGAGGCATCGGGGTCCTTCAAACGCCCGATTCGCGGGATATTGCCGGCGAGATCGAGGATTTTGCTGTTGTAGACGTCGTTGAGCATGATTTTCGGCGGATCACGCCTGTGCCTGGGGCAGCTTGATCCTGCGCGCCCGTAGCCCCTATATAAGGCCTGATCCTGAGCAAGGTGAAGGGGTTGGCGTCGCAGACGCGGCCGCTTCGGTGTCCAGGAGCCAGTGCTGATGGGATTGCGGCGTCGGATCTGGCGCGGCCACCCCGGTGACACTCCCGGAGCACCTGCCATGGCGGCAGGCTGGCCCCGGTCGAACGGAGGAAGACCGTATGGATGCGAGCAGCAAGACCAACGTCAAGCCGTGGCCGAAGCCCGGCCTGTCCGATCATGTCCGCGCCGCGCCCGAGCCGGCGACGCCGCGGCCCTCACGCGAGGCCGCGGAAGAGGCGGTGCGCACGCTGCTCGCTTATGCCGGCGACGATCCGGCCCGCGAAGGTCTGCTCGACACCCCCAAGCGGGTGGTCGATGCCTATGACGAGATGTTTCAGGGCTACCGTGAATGCCCGCTCGACGTGCTCGACAAGACCTTCGGCGAGACCGGCGGCTACAACGATTTCGTCCTGGTCAAGGACATCAGCTTCAATTCGCATTGCGAACACCACATCATGCCGTTCTTCGGCAAGGCGCATATCGCCTACAAGCCGGTGGACCGGGTGGTCGGCATCTCCAAGCTGGCGCGGCTCGTCGACGTCTATGCGCGGCGCCTGCAGACGCAGGAGCACATGACCTCGCAGATCGCGACCGCGCTCGAGGAGGTGCTGCGGCCGCAGGGCGTCGCGGTGATGCTTGAGGCCGAGCACATGTGCATGTCGATCCGCGGCGTCACCAAGCCGGGCTCGCTGACGGTGACGACGCAGTTCTCCGGCCTGTTCCAGGACAGCCCGCAGGAGCAGGTGCGCTTCATGGCGATGGTGCGCGGGGCCAAGCTTTAAGCCCGCGACACGGCGAGGTTCGGCTTGGCCGCTTCCGCTGCAACTGACGGTCCGTTCGCGCCGCGCGGCTCGGCCTCCGAGATCGAGGAAGGCCGCGCCTTCGCGCCGAAATTCGACGGCGACGGTCTGATCACCGCCATCGTCGCCGATGCGCGCTCGGGCGAGGTGCTGATGCTCGCGCATATGAACGCGCAGGCGCTGCGCCTGACCATCGAGACCGGCGAGGCGCATTTCTACAGCCGCTCGCGGCAGAAGCTCTGGAAAAAAGGCGAGGAGTCCGGCCACGTCCAGCGCGTGGTCGAGATGCGCGTCGATTGCGACCAGGATGCGCTGCTGCTCGACCAGGATGCGCTGCTGCTCAAGGTCGAGCAGGCGGGGCCGGGCGCCTGCCACACCGGCCGGCGCTCCTGCTTCTACCGCGCGGTGCCGCTCGGCAAAGCCGGTGCGGTCAGGCTCGACTTCGTCGATGCCGAGAAGGCGTTCGATCCGCGCGCCGTTTACGGCAGCAAGACGTAATCCGCCTGATCCGCGTTAGCGCAAGATCACTTCGAATTGAAGCATGCTCCCTGCTGCGCTCATTCCCGCGACAGCGGGAATCCGCGCTTAAGCGTAGGTCCCTGCTTTCGCAGGGACGAGCGGGGGGTGAGACGCGGGGACGAGCGAGTGTGAGAGAGATGATTCGATCCGACCGGATCAGATACTAGCCGCTCGCCCGCGCCAGCAGCGCCTTGGCGCGGATGAGATGCGGGCGGTCGTACATTTTTCCGTCGATGCCGACCACGCCCGCGCCCGGCTCGGCGGCGAACGCCGCGACCACGGCTTGCGCATGGGCGATCGCCTCGGCCGACGGCGTGAACGCGGCATTGATGACCGCAACCTGCGCCGGATGGATCGCCATCTTGCCGGTATAGCCGTCGCGCCGCGCTTCCTCGCATTCCCGCCGCAGTCCGTCCTCGTTGCGGAAATCGACATAGACGGTGTCGATCGGCTGCACCTGCGCCGCGGCCGCGCCGGCAAGGCACAGGCTGCGCGCCAGCCGGTACGGATCGAGAAACCGGCCGTTGGCGTCGCGGCTGGCATCGGCGCCGAGATCGGTCGACAGGTCCTCCGCGCCCCAGGTCAGCCCGATCAGGCGCGGGCTCGCGCCGGCATAGCTGCCGGCGAGGAACAGCGCCTTGGCGGTCTCGGTGGCGATGGCGATGATCTTGATGCTGTTCTCGCCGAGGCCGTGCACTGCCTCGCGCGCGGTGAGCTTGGCGTCGAGATGCGCGACCGAGGCGCCGCCCTCCGCCTTCGGCAGCATCACCGCGTCGGGCCGGCCGGCGACGATGACGTTGAGGTCGTCATCGGCGAGCCCGGTCTCGAAGCCGTTGATCCGCACGATCAGCTTCGGCCGGTGCGGCGTATCGCGATGCGCGTAGAGGAAGTCGAGCGCGCCCTGGCGCGCCGCCTCCTTGCGTGCCAGCGACACCGAATCCTCAAGGTCGAGCAGCAGCGCGTCGGCGCCGCTGCCGAGACCCTTGGCGAGCTTGTTCGGGCTGTCGGCCGGAATGAACAGCAGCGAGCGCATGAAGCGGACCTCTGGCAAATGCAGGAGGCGAGGGCAGGCGATGCGTTAAGGTTCCGTTTACCATAATTGCCGATGCTCGCCAGCGCCGGGATTGTCCGCGCGTCGCCACATCCCCGGTTTTGAGGCATCAATGGCGGTCGATCCGACCCGCGCCAGCGCGGCAATGCAGGTCACCGGTGCGATCCGGCAGGCCGCGCACGCGACCGGCGCGAGCTTCGACTACCTGCTGCGACCGGCGCGAGCTTCGACTACCTGCTCGCCACCGCGCGTCTCGAATCCAACCTCAATCCCACGGCACAGGCTGCGACGTCCTCGGCCAAGGGGCTGTTCCAGTTCATCGAGCAGACCTGGCTCGCCACCATGAAGGCTTCGGGCTCCGCGCTCGGCTATGGCGCCTATGCCGACGCGATCTCCTACAATGCCGCGAGCGGCCGCTACGACGTCGCCGATCCGGCGATGCGCCAGGCGATCATGCGGCTGCGCGGCGATCCGTCTGCCAGCGCGGCGATGGCCGGCGCCTTCACCCGCAACAATGCCGAACAGTTGTCCGGTGCGCTCGGCCGCCGGCCGACCGACGGCGAGCTCTATATCGCGCATTTCCTCGGTGCCGACGGCGCCGAACGGCTGATCAACGCCGCCAACAGCCGGCCGGACGCCTCCGCCGCCGCGATGTTTCCGGGCGCGGCGCAGGCCAACCGCGCGATCTTCTACGACCGCGGCGGCCGCGCGCGCAGCGCCGCCGAGGTCTATGCGGTGCTCGCCAACAAGCTCGACTCCGCCCGCATGGCGGCGGGCGCATCCGGTGTCGGCGACGGCGGCGCGGGCTCCTACGTGCAGGATGCGCTGACCGACCGGCTGGCGCCGATCCCCGAGGCTGGAGCGGCGCGCCGCTTCGCCCGCGCCGTGGTCCCGGACACTGCCGCGATCACGCAGGCCTACGCGCAGGCCGGGCAGAACGAGACCGATCGCGCGCTGGCACCGGCGGCCAAGGCGCGTGCCGCCGCAGCCGAGCGGCCGCTGTTCCAGGCGATGTTCACGAGCCGGGGCGGACAGGCGGTGGCGCCTGTGGTGCAGGCGCTGTGGCAGGGAACGGCGGACGGCGCTGGCCATCCGCCGCGCCTGCCGTCCTATCCGACGCCGGTCAGCGCCCAGCCGTTCCCGGCCTCCGGCGTCAATCCGCTCGAACTGTTCCGCGACGCGGGAGCCGGGCTGCGCGGCATTCTCTCCGACGACGTCTGAGCCGTCGTCGTTAACGCCGCGCCAACAACTATGCTGAACCGTTTGTTAAGCCGATCCGGCTAGGCTCGGGCTGCGCGTGGGTCATGCGCATGTTTGTGGCGTCCGGTTGGTAACATGATTGTCCGTCAGTTCCTGCAATGGTTGCAGACGGCGTCGCCCGGTGAGCGGGCCGACGCCACCTCGGCGCTGGCCCGCGCCTATCTCCATTCCGATCTCTCGCCCGACGATCTCGCCGCCGCCGAAGGCGCAATGATCGTATTGCTCGACGATCCATCGCCGCTGGTGCGCCGCGCGCTGGCCGAGGTGTTCGCATCGAGCCAGAAGGCGCCGCGGGTGGTGATCCATGCGCTGGCCTGCGACCAGCCCGAGGTCGCGCTGCCGGTGCTGGCGCGCTCGCCGCTGTTGTCCGATTCCGAACTGGTCGACCGCGTCGCCACCGGCCATCCCGATTGCCAGGTCGCGATCGCCGGCCGCGTGCTGCTGACGCGGCCGGTCGCCGCTGCGATCGCCGAGGTCGGCACCGCGCAGGCCTGCCTCGCGCTGCTCGAAAATCCCGATGCCGAGATCGCGCCGTTCTCGATCGACCGCATCGTCGCGCGCTTCGGCCATCTCGCGCCGATCCGCGAGACGCTGCTGGCGCGGCCCGATCTGCCGGCGGCGACGCGGCAGGCGCTGCTGGCGCGGCTGTCGCAGACGCTCGCCGGCTTCGTTGCCGCGCGGCATTGGCTCGGCCGCGACCGCGCCGACCATGCCGCGCGCGAAGCCTGTGAAAAGGCGACCGTCGCGCTCGCGGCGCAGACGCCGCGCGAAGAGCTCGCCGACCTGGTGGGGCATCTGCGCGCCAGCGGGCAGCTCACCGCGATCCTGATCCTGCGCGCGCTGCTGTCGGGCAACGTGCTGCTGGTCGAGGCGGCGTTCGCCGAACTGTCCGGCATGCCGGTCGAGCGCGTCGCCAGCTACATTCATGACCGCACCATTTCCGGCTTCGCCGCGCTCTACGGCAAGGCCGGCCTGCCGGCCGCGGCCTATCCGGCCTTCCGCGAGGCGATCGCCGCATTGCGCGAGGGCGTGCTGCTCGGCGAAGCCGGCGATGCCGCGCTGCTGAAGCGCCGGATGGTCGAGCGCGTGCTGGCCGGCTGTGCGGCCGATGCGCTTGGCGAACTCGAACCGCTGACAGCGCTGTTGCGTCGCTTCGCGACCGAAGCGGCACGCGAGGAGGCGCGGCTGTTCTGTGAAGACCTCGTCGCCAACGACCGCTTTGCGGACCACCGCCTGGTGGCATAGCGCGGGAGGGGAGCGGCCGGCGTCGCGATCTGTCGCTTTTTGCCTGGCGCATTCGACGGAGAACCGCCCCGCGCCTGCCGGAGGAAGTGTTTCAGTCCGGCGCCAGCGGCGGACCCTTGATGATCTCGATGATCTCGGGGCGGTGGTGGTTGACCTGCACCAGGAACTCGTCGGTGACCTCGCGCAGCCGCCGCGTCAGCGTGACGGCGAGCTCGATCGCGTCGGAGCGCGCATATTCGCGGTGGATGGCGCGCACCGCGTCGACATGCTGGTCGACGAGCTTCATCGGGATGCGGGTCGGGTCCGGCGTATATTCGATCAGCCGGCACAGGCTGTCGGCGGCCCCGGCGATCGCCGGGAAGCCGAAGGTCTCGACCTCGCCCTTGATGTCGTGGGCGGCGTGAAACAGCGCCTGCTTGGTGGCGCCGGTGAAGCCCTGCCGCTTGACCGCGGCCCGCGCCTTGTCGAGCCGCTCGCACTCCTCCTGCATCCACCCGCCGAACTCGCCGGTGAGCTGCTTGAGCGCCTGTTCCGCGCGCGCCACGGGATCGTCGTCGGCCGACGGCGGCAACGGCGAGATCGCCTTGCGCAGTGTGTTGGTCGGCGTGATGACCTCGTGATCCGCGAAGGTCTTGGTCGAGGGTCGATCCTTGGCCATGCGTTTGCTTTCTCAGCCGGGGGCGCGGACTTTTTCCAGCAGCGCAGCCTGCCGGATGATGTCCGCCTTGCCGCCCTTGCGGCGCTCCGGGCCGCTGTAATTGGGGTTGACGTTCCGGCGCCGGTCCGGTCCGAAATAGTTCTTGGTCTTGATGAACGGTCGCGGATTGGCGACCACATTGACGATGCGTTCGTAGAGGCCCTTGGCCGAGATCGGCTTGGCGAGGAATTCCGTGATGCCGGCGTCGCGCGCCGCTGTGACGCGGTTTTTCTCGGAATGCCCGGTCAGCATGATGATCGCGACGTAAGGATTGGCGTTGGCGCCGGGCTGGCGGATCATCTGCGTGAGCTCGAGGCCGTCGAAGATCGGCATCGCCCAGTCGGTGATGATGATGTCGGGGATATAGTGCGTGAACGCTTCGAGCCCGGCGGCGCCGTCCTCCGCCTCGTAGACCTCGCGCGCGCCGAAGCCATGCAGCAGCGTGCGCATGATCCGGCGCATATGCGCATTGTCGTCGATGACGAGAAACCGAAGCCGGTTGAAGTCGATACGGACCATGGACGCCTCAGGCGTCGAGCATTGCGGCGCCTGGAGGGAACCTTAACGGCCGGCCGTTAACGAAGGGTTTAGTATAACCGCCGGGGCGGCTCAGTAGCCGAACTGCTCGCGCAGGATGCGATCGTCGAGGCTGTGGCCGGGATCGAACAGCAGGTTGATCGACACGCCATGATCCATCGCGATGTCGACGACATGGACCGAGCGGACTTCGTCGTGATCGGCGACGGCGGCGACCGGACGCTTGTCCGCCTCCAGCACCTCGACCGTGACCTTGGCGCGATCCGGCAGCAAAGCACCGTGCCAGCGCCGCGGCCGGAACGGCGAGATCGGCGTCAGCGCCAGCAGCGAGGCCGTGATCGGGATGATCGGACCCTGGGCCGACAGGTTGTAGGCGGTCGATCCGGCCGGCGTCGACACCAGCACGCCATCGGCGACCAGTTCCTCCATGCGGGTCTGGCCGTCGATCGAGATGCGCAGATGCGCGGCCTGCGCGCCCTGGCGGAACAGCGATACCTCGTTGATGGCATAGCGCTCATGCAATGTGCCATCCGCGTCTCGCGCGCGCATCAGCAGCGGATGGATCACGGTGAGCCGCGCCGCGGCGAGCCGCAGCGTCAGATCCTCGACGGAGAATTCGTTCATCAGGAAGCCGACGGTGCCGCGATGCATGCCGTAGATCGGCTTGCCGGAGCCCATGAACTTGTGCAGGGTCTGCAGCATCAGACCGTCGCCGCCGAGGGCGACGATGACGTCGGCGGTCGCCGGATCGGTCTTGCCGTAGCGGCGCTCGAGCTCCGTGCAGGCGGCAAGCGCTTCCGGCGTCGGGCTCGCGACGAAGGCGATGGTTCTGAAATTCCGGCTCATCGGGGCCCGGATTGTTGAAACTGATGCTGTAAAGGCTTCGGATGGAACGCGCGACGCTCGTCTATACAACTTATCCGTCGGTTGTCGAGGCGGAGCAGGCGGGGCGCGCCATTGTCGCGCAGCGGCTCGCGGCCTGCGTCAACATCCTGCCGGGCATGATCTCGCATTACCGCTGGCAGGGCGCGATCGAGCGCGGCGAGGAGGTGGTGATGATCATCAAGACCCGCGCCTCGCTCGCCGAGGCTGTACGCGCGGCGGTGAAGGCCGGGCACTCCTACACCACGCCGGCGATCCTGGTGCTGCCGGTCGAAGCGGTGGACCCGGACTATCATGCGTGGATTGTCGCGGAGACCGCCTGACTCCCGTTTGACTCGTTCCAGGAGTCCAGCAATAGTTCCGCCCGTGCTGGTTCCCCGGGTTGCACCGGGGAGGAAAGAGGGAACGCGGATGCCGTTCATGCAGCTGCACATTTCGTGCAGCGATGCATGCGAGGCAAACCGCGGCTGCCCCCGCAACTGTAAGCGGCGAGCCGCATCCGTCATGGCCACTGGGAAACCGGGAAGGCCGGATGCAGGCGACGACCCGCAAGCCAGGAGACCTGCCAGCGCAGTCACCCAACCGGTGGACGGGCGGTCACCCAACCGGTGGACGGGCGGTCCATACGGAGCGGTCTTTCGCAGCGGTGACGTCGATGCCGTTGCGAAGACCGTGAGAGCCGTTTTTCCCACGACCTTCGACAGTGCGGGCGTCGCTTCGGCTGCGCCCCGCGTCCTCGCAACGGATTGGTTCATCCGATGCGCCCGCCTGAGTGCGGCGCGAGCGAGGAGCGTGGGCGATGGGGACGGCAAGACGGGTGATGCTCGGTGCCACACTGGCATTGACGGGCATGAGCGTTGGTTTGGGGACTGGTTCGGCGCAAGCGCAGATGATCGACCTTCCGCCGGTCGACGTCACGTCGAGCCGACTTGGTGGCGGCATCACCGGCACGTCGACGACGATCATCTCGGCTGAGGACCTGGAGCGCGCGCCGCAGTTGACGTTGCAGGACGTCCTGTCGCGCGAGGCCGGTATCCAGACCAGCAGCCTCTACGGCGGCATCAACGGTGCCGGCACGGCGATCGACATGCGCGGCTTCGGCGTCACCGCGCCGTCCAACGTGCTGGTGCTGGTCGACGGCCGGCGCTTCAACGATTCCGATCTTACCGGTTTCGACTTCAGCCTGATCCCGCGCAACGCCATCGAGCGCATCGAGATCACGCGCGGCAACAGCGGCGCGGTGCTCTACGGCGACGGCGCCGTTGGCGGCGTCATCAATATCGTGACCAAGAACGGCCTTGGCGCACGGCCGAGCGCCAGGGTCGAGGCGGCCTATGGCGCGCTGGCGACGCGGGAGGGCAAGGCTTCCGCCGCCGCGTCATTCGGGCCGTTCTCGGCCGCCGTGTTCGGCAATGCGTTCCAAAGCAACGGCTATCGCGACAACAATTCATCGCGGCAGATGCAGGGCGTCGGAGATTTCCGCTACACCACGCCGGAGGGCAGCGCGTTCTTCAACATTTCGGCCGACGACCTGAAGCTGCGCACCCCGGGGCCTCGCAACATCGCCAACGGACCATTCGTCGGGTTCTTCAACGAATATCTTGCTGACCGCCGAGGTACCAGCACGCCGCTCGACTACAGCAACCGGCAGAACGTGGCGGTGCGCGGCGGCATCACGCGCAATCTGTGGACTGGCGCGGAACTCGTGCTCGACGGCAGCGTCCGTCGCAAGACTACGCAGTTCGCAACCTTCAATCCGATCGGCGGTTTCTTTCCGCCGAACCAGCCGCTGGTCTACAACGACACCACGCTGACGACTTATTCGCTGACGCCGCGCATCACTGCCGATCATAGTTGGGGTCCGGTGCGGGCGCGCGTGGTGGCCGGCATCGACCTCTACAAGACGCAGTACAATTCGGACCGCAGCAATTTCCAAGGCGCCGCGCCCTATCACCGCTACGATTTCCACCAGACCACCGCTGGCTTCTACGCGCAGCCGACCTTCACCTTCTTCGACAACACCGATCTGTCGTTCGGCGGCCGCATCCAGCGCAACGATTTCCATGCCCGCGACACGTTCGATCCGCTGGCTCCGCCGAGTCCCGGCGGGGTCAATCCGGCCGGCGCGCCGCTTGACAGCAGGGACGTGCAGCGCGCGGTGCATGTCGGGCTGGAGCATCGCTTCAATCACAGTTTCGCGGTGTTCGCGCGGATGGCGCAGAGCTTCCGTGTGCCCAATATCGACGAACGCGTCGGCGCATCGCCGATCTTCACGGTGACGAATTTCGACCTGAAGACGCAGCGCTCACGCGACTACGAGGCCGGCGTGCGCCTGAAGTGGGACCGGTTCGATCTGCAGTCGAGCGTCTACGACATGTATCTGGTCGATGAGCTGCATTTCAGCCCGATCACCTTCGCCAACACCAATCTCGACCCGACCCGCCGCTACGGCGTCGAGAACACCGCGACGCTGCGGCTTACCGATACGCTGCGGCTCAAGGCGACGGCGTCCTATACCCGCGCCGTGTTCCGTTCGGGTCCGTTTGCCGGCAACGACGTGCCGGAGGTGGCGCGCTGGAGCGGCAGCGCCGCGATGAGCTGGGACCTTTACGGCAAGCATCTGGTGCTCGATGCCGTCGCGCGCTTCACCGGCAAGCGGTTCCTCGATGGTGACGAGGCCAATGCCGGCGCCATGATGGTGCCGGCGGCGACGGTGGTCGATCTGCGGCTCGGCGGCGAGATCGATCGCTTCTTCTGGTCGGTGTCGGTGCAGAACCTGTTCGACCGCAAATATTTCGATTACGGGCTCGATGGGAGCTTCCCAGGCAATCAGTTCGTGTCGGTCTACCCGCTGCCGGGCCGCACCTTCCTGCTGCGCGCCGGCATGACGTTCTGAGCGGGAGCGGGCAGGCTCGGATCGGCCGCGGTCGGTCCGGACCGGCCGCCTTCGCCTCCGGCCGGGAACTTTTTCCGCTCGCGCGACTTTTCCCGGGGGTCGGGCCACCTGCGGTCGCGTCCGCATGCCCAGGTCCCATCCGCATCCTGGAGATTTTGCAATGAAGAAATCGGTTATGGCCATTGCCGGCCTCGCGGCGGCCGCGGCGCTGCTGCCGTCCGCCGCGGACGCGCAGTCCCGTACGCGCACCCGCGTCGGCACGCTCACCTGCGACGTGGCGCCTGGCGTCGGTCTGATCCTCGGTTCTCGCAAGGCCGTCGACTGCGTCTACACCTCCAGCAGCCGCCGCTACCGCGAGCGCTATACCGGCTCGGTCGGCCGGCTTGGCATCGACATCGGCTTCACCGGCGGCGGCAAGCTCGCCTGGGCGGTGTTCGCGCCGTCGCGGCGCGGCCCTGGTGCGCTGGCCGGCACCTATGTCGGCGCCGGTGCCGAGGCCACCGTCGGCGCCGGTCTTGGCGCCAACGTGCTGGTCGGCGGCTCCGACCGCTCCGTGGCGCTGCAGCCGCTCTCGATCGGTGTGCAGACCGGCGCCAATGTCGCGCTCGCCGCAAGCTCGCTCGAGCTGACGTCGGCCGGTGGCCCGCCGCCGCGCCAGCATCGTCGCCATCGCCGCTGAGGCGACCGCATTTCCGTATTCGATTCGCCGCGCCGACAGCTCCCTGCCGGCGCGGCTTTTGTTCGTTTCCCGGCCGGGCGGGCTGTGACGAACGGCACCGCGCCGCTATGGTAATCCGGCAGCGGAATCGGAGAAGGGGATGCATCGGTTGAGCATTGTCGCCGCCCTGGTGCTTCTGGCGGCGTGCTCCAGCTCTCGCGATGAGCCAAGCCGGGCCGAGCTCGAGGCCATCCGCGCGGCGCAGAACGTGTTCCCGGCCAATTACAAGGCCGAGATCATGGCGTTCCTGCGCAACTACCTCAACGACCCGACCGGCATCCGCAATGCCGCGGTGTCGCAGCCGCAGGTGAAGGACCTGCCGACCGGCGCGCGCTATGTCGCCTGTCTGCGCTATGACGCCAAGAAGGCGAACGGACAGTATGCCGGCAGCCGGACCGCGCTGGTGGTGTTCATTTCCGGGAAGCTCGACCGCTTCGTCGAGCCGCAGCCTGGCCGCGAGACCCGCGATGGCAGCAGCGCAGGCGAGGGCGCCGAAGTGCGGGAAGCGTGCAAGGACGCGGTGCTGGCGCCGTTCCCCGAGCTGCAGCGCCTGTCGCGCTGACAAAGCGGCCGACGGCCGTCGCCAGCAAAAAAAGCACGGGTCGAAACGATGTCCGATCGGATCCGATGTCCGACCGAAAAAAGCCGACCCATGCCTATCAGTCGAGGCGCGCCGCTCCCGCTGCCGGCCCGGCCTACCGGCGCTGCGTGACCTCTGCGCGCTCTCGTCGCGTCCTGTACAAATGCAAAGAACCCGCCGGAAACCGTCCGGTGGGTTTATTGCAAATGACAGGAGACGACGAAGAACAAGGGTGGAAGGTTACTTGACCTTCAGGTTCTCAGCAGAGACCTTGCCACGGTTCTCGACGAGTTCGTACTGGACGGTTTGTCCTTCGTTCAGGCTGCTGAGTCCAGCCCGCTCGACAGCCGAGATGTGCACGAACACGTCCTTGCCGCCTTCCTGCGGTTGGATGAAGCCGTAGCCCTTGGTCGGATTAAACCACTTAACGGTGCCCTGAGGCATATTCTAGATCTCCGAGAGTTACCAAACCTCGGCATTTTGGCACAGTTGGGTTGCGCTGGATAGGGCTGTTGATGCCCCACCAGCCATCCCGTTCCCGGCTCCGGTACGCGGCCTTGCCGCTGGTGCCGGCTGAGGGGATTGAACCCCCGACCTTCGGTTTACAAAACCGCTGCTCTACCGCTGAGCTAAGCCGGCTGCCGGCCGCCCTATATCACAGGGCATCATGACGCGGCCAGCTTGCCTCGCGCCCGGCAGTCGGGCCGGACGGTGGCGCTGGTGTCGCCCTACAACCAAACAAAAAAAGCGAAAGGAAAAGGTGGACTTGCGGCGCACGCATCGTGCCCGGAAGCCGCGAGGCTCCCGGGCTACCGAGCTCTGCTAGGAGGGCAGCCGCAAGTCCGATCCCGATATAGGCGCGCGGACGCCTCCCTTCCATATCCGGGCCAGCGTCCCGGCGCCGCGGCTGCGGGCGCAGCGCCCGTTGAGACCCGGCGCCCGCGCGGATGCGGCGACCGCCCTGATGCAAAAAGCCCCGCCGGGACCGGTCCCGGCGGGGCTGCGACGCGGGTTGCCTGGAGGAGGACAACCCTGTGGGCGTCTTACTTGGTGATATCGACGTCCTTGGTCTCGGGCAGGAAGATCAGACCGATGACGAAGCTCATCGCCGCGACCGCGATCGGATACCACAGGCCAGAATAGATGTTTCCGGTCGCGGCCACGATCGCGAACACGGTCGCCGGCAGGAAGCCGCCGAACCAGCCGTTGCCGATATGATAGGGCAGCGACATCGAGGTGTAGCGGATCCGGGTCGGGAATAGCTCCACCAGCCAGGCCGCGATCGGCCCGTAGACCAGCGTCACGTAGATGACGAGGATCGTGAGCAGGATCACCGTCATCACGTAGTTGATGTCATTGGGATCAGCGCTCGCCGGATAGCCATGGCTGCGCACCGCGGTGGCGATCGCCGCAGCGAGGTTCGGGGTCGAGGCGGGAATCACCTGGTCGCCGACCTTGACCGACGCCGGCGTGCCCTTGGGCGCGGTAACGTTGTCATAGTTGACGGAGAGGTTGACCAGCGCGGCCTTGATGTTGTCGCAGCCGGTGGTGAACTTCTCGGTACCCGTCGCCTTGAACTGGAACGAGCACTCGGCCGGATCGGCAGTGACCACCACCGGCGCCTGCGCCAGCGCGGCTTCGAGCTTCGGATTGGCGTAGTGGGTGATCGCCTGGAAGATCGGGAAGTAGGTGATCACCGCGAGCGCGAAGCCGGCGAGGATGATCGGCTTGCGGCCGATGCGGTCCGACAGCCAGCCGAACAGGACGAAGCACGGCGTGCCGAGCAGGAGCGCCACCGCGATCATGATCTGCGCGTTGACGGCCGGCACCTTCAGCGTCTGGGTGAGGAAGAACAGCGCGTAGAACTGTCCGCCGTACCACACCACGGCCTCGCCGGCAGTGGCGCCGAGCAAAGCAAACAGCGCGATCTTGGCATTGGCCCAGTTGCCGAACGCCTCCTTGAGCGGCGCCTTGGATTGCTTGCCTTCCTCCTTCATGCGCTTGAACACCGGCGACTCGTTGAGCTTGAGCCGGATCCAGATCGAGACCGCGAGCAGGATCGCCGACAGCAGGAACGGAACGCGCCAGCCCCATTCGCCGAACGCCTCTTCGCCCATGGCCGCGCGGATGCCGAGCACCAGGAGCAGCGCCATGAACAGACCGAGCGTCGCCGTGGTCTGGATCCATGACGTGTAGAAGCCGCGCTGGTTCTTCGGCGCATGCTCCGCGACATAGGTCGCGGCGCCGCCATATTCGCCGCCGAGCGCGAGGCCCTGCACCAGCCGCAGCGCGATCAGCAGGATCGGGGCGAGAATGCCGAGCGTGGCGTAGCCCGGCAGCACGCCGATGAAGAACGTGCCGACGCCCATCAGCGACATGGTGACGAGGAAGGTATATTTGCGGCCGATGATGTCGCCGAGCCGGCCGAAGATCAGCGCGCCGAACGGGCGCACCGCGAAGCCCGCGGCGAATGCCAGCAGCGCGAAGATGAAGCCGACATTGGGCGGGACATTCGAGAAGAAGTATTTCGCCAGGAACGCGCCGAGCGTGCCGTAGATGTAGAAGTCGTACCACTCGAACACGGTGCCGAGCGAGGAGGCGAAGATGACCATGCGTTCTTCGCTGGTCATCCCGCCCTGGCGCGTGGTGCTCGCAGTTATGACTGTCATGAACGTCTCCCCTGTTGAACGACGTTTGTTGTTCTTGTGGGAGAGCGGATCGAAGGACCGAGGCCGGCGCTCCCCTTAGTGGGATACGCAATGGCGCGATAGGCGTCTGTTAACCTCGCGTCTTACGACCAACGCTGTTTTTGTTCGGATAAGTCTTTGATCTATCTTTGGAAATGCCGGAACAGGCCGGCCGCTCCCGCAACCGGGAGCAGACCGCCACCAATGGATTAGGCCAGGCGGGTCGGCGCTGGCGCTATAGCGTCATCGCCAGCCGCTCGATCACGTCGAGCATCCAGCTCGCCGCCTGCAGCACGCCGAAGCGCTGCGCCAGCGACGACTTGCGGTAGGTCTCATTGAGCAGCTTGAGCGCCCGCTTGCGGGCGGTATGGATGTGGGCGCCGTCGAGCGCGGCCAGGCGGTTGATGAGCGCCTCGCGGCGTCGCTCGAGCTCGTCGTACCGCTTGCGGAAGCTGGCGCCGGTGCGCGGAGCGGGCGGTTCTGTTTTGATTTTCGCTGTTTTTGTGCCCGCAGCTTTGGACTTCGGCATCGTTAACGACCGCAATGCTGGTGAAGCCGCCGAGGCGCTGCGGTGCATGGTGTCGATGACCACGCGCGCTGCCGCAGACTTCACGTCGAACAGGCCCCCAACGTTAATGTTACTCCGCGATTCCGCTCCGCGTCGATGTCTTATCGCGCCTGCGGCGGGATAAAATACCGGCGGACCGGGGAGTCATGTCGGAGTGTCATTCATGACGGCCATGCGCATCATGCTTCGCGCTGCGGCGCTGCTGCTGGCAGGTTTCGCGGCATCGTCCGCGGTTGCCGCTGATCTTGGCTGGTCCGCCGGATCGGCCGGGTTCCGCTATGGCGCCGCGGATGCCGGCACGCTGCACGTCTACGAATTCGTCGGCGAGGACCCGGTCTATGTGCGCCGCTACTGGCGCGCGCCGTGGGCGCACCGGCATTTCTTCCCGGGCGCTGACGTCACGCCGGTCTCGGGCCGCCATGAGGTCCTGCCGCCGCGCCGCAATCGCCCGGCGGAGGATTATTTCCGCTACTGGTCGACGCCGCCTGGCTACAGCGAGATGCCGCCGCCGCCCCCGCCGCGGCTGCGGTTCGCCCCGGTGCCGGACGAGCCGCCGCAGAAATAACCGCGCAAGCGTTGTGAGAAAGACAATGGTGATGATGCGTCATCTGGTGATCGCGGCCTGCGCCGCTACGATGCTGCCCGCGACCGCCGCGCTGGCGCAGAATTATCGACCGGTCTATGGCCCGGTCTATGTCCAGGAGCCGGGACAGCCGCAGCCGACCTACTACAACCGGGTGATCGTGACCCAGGAACCGATGCCGCCCGACCTCGGCCGGCCCTATCCCTATACGAGCAATGCGCAGCCGGGCATCGTGGTGATGCCGCCGGCGCCGGCCTATGCGCCGCCGCCGCGGGTACATCATCGCGTCAAGCGGGCCGCCAAGCCGGCCGCCGGGCCGGTCGCAAGGCGCGCCGCGCCGGAGCTGATCACCGAGCTGAAGAAGCGCACGCGCATCAAGAGCGTCGCGGTCGAGGACACCACCGGCGCGATCCCGCAGCAGCCGGCGCCGCCGCCGCGGCCCAAGGCCGGCAAGGCCGACGTCAGTGAGCGGGTGATCCGCGCCGAGGCGGAGGTGCGCATCATCGGCAACGACCAGATGAGCATCCGCCTGTTCCGCAAGCGTCCCGCCGCCCAGGCCAGCGCCGACTGATCACCGCATCGGCGTGATCGCGCGCGTGGCGATGTAGAGCGCCAGCGCCGCCGCATTCGACACGTTGAGGCTCTTGATCGCGCCCGGCAGGTCGATGCGGGCGAGATGGTCGCAGCTCGCGCGTGTCAGCGCGCGCAGGCCCTTGCCCTCGGCGCCGAGCAGCAGCGCCAGCGGCGCGCGCAGCGGCGTGGCCGCGAGATCGCTGTCGCCCTCGCTGTCGAGCCCGACCAGCAGGAAGCCGCGCGCCTTCAGCGCCTCGAGCCCGCGCGCAAGATTCTGCACCGCGACGAGCGGCACATGTTCGAGCGCGCCGGTCGCCGCCTTGGCGAGCGCGCCGTGGGCGTCCGGGCTGTGGCGCTGGGTGGTGACGATCGCGGTCGCGGCGAAGGCGCTGGCGGAGCGGAAGATCGCCCCGACATTGTGCGGATCGGTGATCTGGTCGAGCACTAAGACGATGCCGCGCCCGGGCAGGTCCTCGATCGCCGGCGCCGGCAGCGGCGCGACCTCGAGATAGAGGCCCTGATGCACCGCGTCGGGCAACAGCCGGGCGTCGATCTCGGCGGGCCGCACGATGTGCGGCGGCACGCGGGGCGTCACGCCGTCCTCGGCAAGCCGGCGCGCGGCGTTCTCGGTGGCGAGGAACCTGTGGATCACGCGCGCGGGATTTTGCAGCGCGGCTTTCACCGTATGCCAGCCATAGAGGATGAGAGGTCCGTCATGGTCCGGTCCCGGCGCGCCGCGCAACGCTTCCCGCCGTGCGCGCTCGAACCGTTCGCGCCGCTCGCGGTGCTCGCGGGTTTCGCCGGGTTTCGCGCCGGTCTCGCGTCTTTGGCCGCGGGGGCCTGCCGGTCGCTGGGACATGCCGCATTCCTAGCGGTTGCGGGCTGCGGTTCAAGCCCATCCTGCGTGGCGGCGCGGGAGCGCCGCGGCGGGCCGACGCGCCTCCATTGACTTTCGGGGCTTTGCACCTTCATAAAGCGCGCCAATCCGATGGCTGCGCCCGGTGCTTTGTCTTTCGGGATCAAGGTGCTGCGACGGCTTCGGGGGAATGTCCCGAGCGGCAAAGGGGGCGGACTGTAAATCCGCTGGCTATGCCTTCGTAGGTTCGAGTCCTACTTCCCCCACCAGCCTTCGCGTCCCTGACCTGATGGCGGTGGAGCAGCGGGCGGCGCTGCCGGACGGCGGCGGCACGCGATGCACTCGCGGGTGTAGCTCAATGGTAGAGCAACAGCCTTCCAAGCTGATGACGAGGGTTCGATTCCCTTCACCCGCTCCAGTCGCGCGGCCGGCCGTCGGCCAGGACGGCTGATCGATTTCTGAATTGTTGCCGTGCTCCGCCGAGCGGCGCCGGCGCACTGACAATCAGGATGATGTCACCAGCGCGCGCTGCCGGTCGTGGCCCATGGCCAGCACGAACGGGTCCGCCTCCTGCCGGCTGAGAAAACGGCTCTTGTCGGTGATCCCGTCCCATTCATTCTGAATCAGGCACTGCGCGACGGCGCCGCCCAGCGTGTTGCCGGGACCGAGCACGATCAGCACGTCCGGAGCGAACTCCTTCAGCCCATTGGCGACGGCGCGGGAGAAATCATATGGCTGCGTGACCTGGTGGCCGAGCGTGTAGTCGCGCAGCGCGGACGGATCGGCGATCCGCGGATACCAGATCTGGCCGCGGCCATCGATCAGCGGGACCTCCGGACCGCCGAACAGGCTCTCGGGGAGGGCGGCCAGGCCCTGTTGCGCGATCGGCGCCTGCAGCGGCGAGTGGAACGCCGCGTGGTTCTGCAGCCGCATCGGGAAGCGGCCCATTGCCGGCGGCAGGCGGCGTTCCGCCTCGTCGAGCGCCGCAGCGTCGCCGGCAAACACGATCATGCCGCCGAGATGGATCGAGACATAGAGATTGGCGATCTCGCTGGTCATGGCGATGAGCGCCGCCCGCCGGCCCGGAATCTCCACCCAGTTCTCGTCGACGAAGGGATAGAGGATCTGGCCGCCGATCAGCGAGGTCTGCATCAGCGTGCCCATGGTATTGATGACCTCGAAGCCGCCCATATCCGTGAGCGCGCCGGCGCAGGCAAGCGCGATGTACCATCCCATCGAGTTCCCGGTGATGGCCGCGATCTCGTAGCGCTCGCGGTCGATGGCCATGAAGTCGCAGAGCGCGCAGGCATAGATCAGCGCCGAGGCATTGTCCCCCCTGGTGTGCCGCGCGACGGAATAGCGTTCGGCGCGGTCGAGCACCGACAGCGTCTCCTGGCCGAGCGCGGCGCGCCTGGCATCGAGGGCGGACAGCAAATCCTGCCGGCCGCCATGATGGCGCGAGAAATAGCCCAGCTCCTCTTTATTATAGGTGCCGCGGCCGGGGCAGATGACGAGCGCCTGCTTCCTGCTCACCGGCACACTCCGGCCTTTGCGGTGGCGGTCCGGCCGAGTGCGCTCAAAGCCGCGGCGACGATGCCATCGCGCGACGGCAAGGTCGCGCCGAAGGCGGGACCGGTCGCGATGAAGCAGTCATCGGCCGCGAGCCGCGAGATCCGAACCCGCCTGTCGAGGCGCTCCGAGAACAGCGCCATCAGCGTCTCGCTCAAGGAGCCGGTGATCCGGCACTCGTCGACGATGAGGATGGTATCGAAGTCCTTTACGGAGTCGATCAGGGCCTCTTCCGGCACCGGCGCCAGCCAGCGCAGATCGATGAGATGAGCATGGACGCCGTGCTGCTCGCGCAGGATTTTCTCGGCCTGGCGCGACAGGTAATAGCCGTTCGCGTAGCTGATGATGGCGAGGTCCTTGCCTTCGCCGTAGTGCCCGATCTCGCCGAGCCGGATCGGAGCGGACTGGCCCGGCTTGGGATAATGGAAGCTCCACTGCCCATCCTTGGCGTCGTGGAGATCGCGCGTCATGTAGAGCGCGATCGGCTCGACGATCACCACGACGCGCTGTTCCTCGCGGGCGAGGCGCACGCATTCCCGCAGCATCTGTGCGGCGTCATGACCGTTCGAGGGACAGGCAATGACGAGGCCGGGAATGTCCCGCAGCACGGCGAGCGAGTTGTCGTTATGGAAATGCCCGCCGAAGCCGCGCTGGTAGCCGAGCCCGGCGATCCGCACCACCATCGGATTGGTGAATAGGCCCTTCGAGAAGAAGCTCAAGGTCGCGGCCTCGCCGCGCAACTGGTCTTCGGCATTGTGCAGATAGGCGAGGAACTGAATCTCCGGGATCGGCACGATGCCGTTATGCGCCATGCCGATCGCCAGCCCGAGGATCGACTGCTCATCAAGCAGCGTGTCGATGACGCGGGCGGACCCGAAACGCTCCTGCAACCGCTGGGTCACGCCGTAGACGCCGCCCTTCGCGCCGATGTCCTCGCCTGCCAGCACGATTTCCCGATGTTCGAGCATCAGGTCGGTGAGCGCGAAATTGATCAGCTTGGCCATGTGCTGCGGCGCGTCCATGGCGCGCAGCTCGGCGGTGCCGAAAGCGCGCTCGCGATCGTCCGGCGAGGGGCCGTTGGTCGGCTGGCAGCTTCGCTTCGGCGGGATGAGGCTTGCCTTCACCTCCTGCGCATTGCGCAGCTTCGGGCGCCGGATGGCCTGCTCGGCGGCGCGCGTGGTCTGCTCGTCCACTGCGTCGTAGAGCGCCAGCACGCCGTCGCGGTCGGCGATGCCGTTCTCGACCAGAATGCGCGCGCTGTGCAGCAGCGGATCGTTGGCTTCGTCGGCCTCGATCTGCGATTTCGGCAGATAGGCCTGCTGGGCATCGGCCCCGGCATGGCCATAGAGGCGCACGGTCGTCATATGCAGGAATGCCGGCTTGCGGCGGCGGCGCACCCAGTCGGCGACCTCGCGCGCAGTGGCAGTCGCATCGAGGAGGTCGAGCCCGTTGCAGCGGACATAGCGAAGGCCCGCCCTGTGCGTCATGCTGGCCTCGATCCAGCCGGGCGGCGTGCGCGTGGAAATGCCGATGCCGTTGTCCTCGCACAAGAACAGGACCGGCAGCGGCACGCCCTGATAGGCTGTCCAGCCCGCGGCGTTCAGCGCGCCCTGCGCGGTGGAGTGATTGAGCGAGGCGTCGCCGAAGCTGCAAAGGACGACGGCATCGTCGGGATAGGCCTGGTGCTCGCTCCTGAGACGCTTGTTCACGCCGATCGAATAGGCGGCTCCGACCGCCTTCGGCAGATGGGAGGCGATCGTCGACGTCTGCGGCGGAATGTTGAGCTCCTTGGAGCCGAGGACTTTGTGCCGGCCGCCCGAAATCGGGTCCTCCGAGGAGGTGGTGAAGCTCAGCAGGAAATCCCAGATCGGAGTCTGTCCCGGCACCTGGGTGGCGCGCTGGATCTGGAACGCGGCGTCCCGGTAATGCAGGAATGCGGGATCGCTCACCCGAAGTGCGGCAGCGACCGCCGCGCTGCCTTCGTGGCCTGACGAGCCGATGGTGTAATAGCCTTCGCCGCGCGCCTGCAGCTTGCGCGACACCCGATCGAGCTGCCGGCTGACGACCTGCGAGCGAAAGATTTCGAGCAGCGCGGTCTTGCCCAGGCCCGCGTCTGCGAGCGTGGTCCGCGTCAGCGCTTGGGGAAAGTCTCCGGCTTCGACACGACGGCGAAAATTCTGGTGAACGATCTCGGCGCGGTCCATGAAGGGCTCAGCAGGCAGTTTGCAAGGTCATCATCGGTGATGCCTTGCCGGATTTTCCTGGATAATGGAAACTGTTTCCAGGTTGCTCGGCGCCTGAGCGGCCATTTGCACCCGGTGTCGTGTGGCTGATACGCACGCAATGTCCGCCCTGCTTGCCATGGCGAAAAAGCTGAGCGCACCGATGCGGCCTGTGCGCCAGACCGGCCGATCACGGGCCGATCACGCGATCAAATCTCCTGCGACAGGTTTGCACGCGCGATGACCGGCGATATTGATATTTTTGAATGACGTCATTCCGGCGGGTAATGAGACCATGCACGCGAGGCGATATTTCCCCGCAGTTCATTTGCTGATGGCGTTCGAGGCGGTTGCCCGCAGCGGCAGCATAACGACGGCGGCTGACGAATTGGCCTTGACCCAGGGCGCGGTCAGCCGGCAAATCTTGAAGCTCGAAGAGCAGATCGGCGTGCGGCTGTTCGACCGGAATCGGAAGCGACTGTGCCTCACCAAGCTGGGCGCGAGATACCTGCAGGACGTTCAGGGCGCGCTGGACAAGATCGCCCATGCCACGGTTTCGCTCACCGCGAACCCGGAAGGCGGCGTTCTCAACCTGGCGATCCTGCCGACATTCGGCACCTATTGGTTTGCCCCGAAGCTGCCGGGTTTTCTCGCCGCCAATCCCGGCATCACCATCAATCTGACCACGCATCTGGAGTCGTTCGATCTGCGCGGTCACGACTACGATGCTGCGATCTTTTTCGGCAGCGAGGCTTGGGAGGATACGGACTGCCTGAAGCTGATGGACGAGGCGGTCGTTCCGGCGTGCTCTCCGGAATTTCTGACGCGGTATCGCGTCACCAGGCCCCGCGATCTGTTGCAGATTCCGCTCCTGCATCTGTCGTCGCGCCCCGATGCCTGGAAGACCTGGCTGGCCACTCACAGCATCACGGAGCCGCTGCCGCGCAGCATGGTGTTCGATCAGTTCGCGACATTGGCGCAGGCGGCCAAGCATGGCATGGGCGTTGCATTGCTGCCGTGGTTTCTCATCGAAGGGTTTCTGAAGAGCGGAGAGCTCGTCTCCGCTTACGGACCGGCGGTCTCCATCAAGGGGGAATATTATCTGGTATGGCCCAAGAGCCGTGCAAATTATCCGCCCGTTCAGAGCCTGGTCCGGTGGTTTCAATCGCTGCCCGGCGTGGGACGCCAGCCCGAAGCCTGATCGCCGAAACCGTTTTCGGCGCACCGATGCCGGCGGATGTCAGGGATGATTTGCCGCATGCCGGCGGTTCGGCGGCGGCAAACCCATCCCTGGCTGCCGCGAAACGCGGCAGCGCGATGCTTCAGAAATCAATTGACCTCGAATACGGCTTCGACCTCGACGGCGACGCCGCGGGGCAGGGAGCCGCAGCCGACCGCGGCGCGCGCGTGCCGGCCGGCTGGGCCGAACACCGCGACCATCAGGTCGGAGGCGCCGTTGATCACGGCGGGGTGGTCGCCGAACTCCGGCGCCGCGTTGACGAAACCGCCGAGGCGGACGCAACCAACCACGCGATCGAGATCGCCGTCGAGCGCGACGCGGAGCTGCGCGAGGATGTTGATGGCGCAAAGGCGGGCTGCTTTCTGGCCGTCCTCCAGCGAGACATCGCGTCCCAGCTTGCCGACGACCTGGTCCTTTCCGTCAACGGTCGGCACCTGTCCGGCAATGAACATCAGCGAACCGCTGCGGCGCGCCGGGACATAGTTTGCGGCGGGCTTGGGCGGCGTCGGCAAAGCAATGCCCAGTTCGCGCAGACGTGCATCAATGCGGCCGCTCATGAAATCGTCTCCTCGTTTGTCGCCGGGACCTGTCGTGTCGGCAGACCTAGCGCACCGGCTGGTCGATTGAAACAGCAACGATCAGTGACGACCGAGCGCGGCATAACGACGCCGGCCTGCGGCCGCCACCGTCGTGATGCGCGCGCAGTGGTGCGACGGCGGCAGGATTTTCCCCGGACGGATCGGCTGCGCCGCTGCGGCGCGATTGATCATGTCAAAATAGCGCTTGCCCGGCGGCGCTCGTTCCGCATATGGACACAACACACGGGTTGAGATTGTATTTTAACTTAAGAAACAACACCAAATTCCAACCTCGTGAGGGAGGGCGATGATGAAACTGCAAACATGCTTGCGCCGGGTTTTCGCTTGGAACGCGCAGGCCGCGACCGATGCCCGCATTGCCGCGAATGGTCCGCGCCGTCTTCGCGGTGGCCGGCTTCTGGCAGCGCTTGCCCTGGCCTTCGCCGCGTCGGCGACGCTCTCCGGAACGGCTGCTCACGCATCCGACAAGCCGCTCGCCAAGGTGCGGGTCGGCGACACCGTGTCGTTCGCGCATCTCGGCGTCTATGTCGGAATCGAGAAGGGAATCTTCCGCAAGCACGGCATCGAGATCGAGCGCATCGTGATGCCCGGTGGCTCCAAGGTCCTCGCCACGCTGCTCAGCGGCGATATCGACGTCGCCTATCTGGCGGCGGTGTCGGCGTTGCAGGCGCAGTTTCAGGGGCGCCCGGTGAAGATCATCGGCGCCTCGCACATCATGGAGATCTATTCGCTGCTCGGGCGCGCCGATCTCAAGGGCGCCATCACCAAGCCTGCGGATTTGAAGAACCGGACCGTCGGCATCACGGCACCGGGATCGGGAAGCTGGGCCTTCGCCAATCTCCTGGCGCATGTGGGCTCGCTCGACGCCGAGCGCGACATCAAGATCGTGCCGATCGGCAGCATGATGTCGCTCATCTCCGCGCTGAAGACCAACCGCGTCGATACCGTGACGCTGTGGGAGCCGGGCACCACCATGGCGCTGGAAGAGGGCGTCGGCTACTCGGTGATCGACCTGCTCAATCCCAGCCAGCACCAGCAGATCGTGGGCTCCGCCGAAAGCCTGGTGGAGGTGATCGCGGCGCAGGAAAGCTTCATCTCGAGCAATCGGGACACGCTGCGCAAATTCTTTGAGGCGCAGAACGAAGCCTATGCCTGGATCCATTCCGCGCCCGTCGAAGAGGTCGCGCAGGCGGTGGCGTCCGTCGTCGGCAATCCCGACATGGAGATCCTCAAGAAGGCGCTCAAGCGCATGATCCCGGGCGTGCCGAAGACCGCCGCGGTTGACGAGAAGGTCTATACGTCGACCATGGAGCGCATGGTCAGCCACGGGCTGTTCAAAGAAAGCCAGCCCTTCGCGAAGGCGGTCGACAACAGCGTCAACGGCGCACGGTGACCGTGGTGGCCGAGCGAGCGAACGAGTCCGCTCCCGCAGCGCTGATCGAGGCGAAGGATTTCTCGGTCACGCTGGGGGCGGAGCCGAATCGGGTCGTTGCCCTCAAGGGCGTCACGCTGAGCATCATGGCGGGTGAGATCGTCGTGATGGTCGGGCCGAGCGGCTGCGGCAAGACCACCTTCCTCAACAGCATCTGCGGGCTGCTTCCCGAGAATGCCGAGCTGTCCGGCTTGCTCACGGTGGCGAGCGGTGTGCGCCTCGGCTACATGCCGCAAAAGGATGCGTTGCTGCCCTGGCGCACGGTGCTCGGCAATGTCGAGGTCGGGCCGGAGATGCGGGGCGTCGGCAAGGCGGAGCGGCGCGAACGCGCCGAGGGCCTCATCGAGCTGGTGGGACTTTCCAAGTTCCGCAATTCCTATCCGCATGAGCTGTCGGGCGGCATGCGCCAGCGCGTTTCGCTGGCACGCACCCTGGCCTATGGTCCCGACGTGATCCTCATGGACGAGCCGTTCGCCGCGCTTGATGCCTTCAACCGCACCGCTCTTCAGGAGGAGCTGCTTCGCATCAACGACAAGACCCGCCTGACGGTGCTGCTGATCACTCATGACCTGTCGGAAGCGATCGTGCTGGGCGACCGCGTCGCGGTGATGACCAACAGCCCCGGACGCGTGCTGGACATCTACCCCGTCGAATTTCCGGAGCCGCGCTCGGCGACGCATCTGCGGGGCACGGATGAATTCCTCCACCTGTTCCAGAAGCTCTGGCAGGTGCTGATGACGGAATCCGATCCGACGAAGAGAGCCGCCTGAGATGAGCCGCCGGAAAGTCATCTTCTACCGCATTCTCGTCCTGATCATTCTCCTGCTGCTCTGGCAGCTCGCCGCGGGCGATCTCATTGCCGGCGTGAAGCTCCTCGATCCGTTCTTCATCTCCAGCCCGAGCCGGATCGTCGCGGACCTCGTCAAGGGCGTTTCGGACGGCCTGCTGATCAGGGATGTCGGCGTCACGGTGTTCGAAGCCTTCGCCGGGCTCGCCATCGGGATGGTCACCGGCGTCGCCGCCGGCCTGGCGTTCGGCATGTGGAAGCCGCTGGAGCAGGTCGGCGAGCCGTTCATGGCGGCGCTCAACGCGCTGCCGCGCCCGGCCATTGCGCCGCTCACGGTGCTGTGGCTCGGCATCGGGCTTGCGTCGAAGATACTGCTGGCCTGGTCGCTGGTGTTCTTCCTGGTGTTCTACAACACCTATCTCGGCGTGAAGACGATCGACCGCGACATCGTCAACGCCATCAAGGTGATGCAGGCGCGGCCGGATCAGCTCATCCGGATCGTGGTGTTCCCCTCGGTGTTCTCCTGGATCTTCGCGGCGTTCCGCGTCAGCGTGTCCTATGCGCTGATCGGCGCCATCATCGGCGAATTCGTCGGCGCGACCGCCGGCCTCGGCTATCAGCTCATCACCGCGGAGGGTCTGCTGAAGACCGACCGCGTCTATTCGGCGCTGGTGCTGGTCGGCGTCATCGCCGTGCTGCTGACATCCATGGCCAAGGCGCTGGAGAACCGCGTGCTGAAATGGCGCCCGCCGGTGAGCGTGTGATGAATCAAAAAAGTCTGGAGGGACGCCGATGAAGACGATGCTGATCAAGAACATCGGCGAGTTTTTCACCGGCGATCTTGAGCGGCCGATGGCGCCGGTCAAGTCGCTCTTGATCGAGAACGGCCGCATCGCCGCGCTCGATCCGCCGGCGGATCAGCGCGCTCGATCCGCCGGCGGATCAGAAGGCCGATACCGTGCTTGATGCCGCGGGCGGCGCGGTGCTGCCCGGCCTCGTCGACGGCCACGTTCATCCCGCCTTCGGCGAGTGGACCCCGGCGCAGGATTCGATCGGCTGGATCGGCAACTACCTTCATGGCGGCACCACCACCATGATCTCGGCCGGCGAGCTGCATATCCCCGGCATCGACTACGACAACCTGACGCCCGAGCTGATGACCTCGCTCGCCGTGGTGACCGCCGCCACCACCGGCCGCATCCGCTGGAGCGGAGTGAAGCTGCAGGCCGGCACCGCGCTGGTGGTGCCGAACATGACCGAGGCGCATTTCGACCGGCTGGCGGCGGCCGGCGTCAAATGGGTGAAGTTCCTGTTCTATCCGTTCGGGAGCGACACTACGGAGGCGCGCAATTACGTGGCGTGGAGCCACGCGCGCGGCATGCGCGTCAAGGTTCACACCGGCGGCGTGTCGCGCTCGGGCGCGAGCGTCGTCTGCGGCTACGATGTGCTGTCCTGGCTGCAGCCTGACGTCGCCGCCCATGTCAGCGGCGGACCGATCCCGATGAGCGACAAGGATATCGACGCGGTGGTCGACAACACCTCGTTTGCGCTCGAAGTCTGCTCGTCCGGAAACTATCGCTCGACCTCGCGGCTGGTCGCGCGCCTGGCCAAGACCGGACAGCTCGCGAGGCTCACGCTGGGCACCGATACGCCGGGCGGAACCGGCGTCATCCCGCGCGGCATGCTGCGCAACATTCTGTATCTCGCCGGCATGTGCGACCTGTCGCCCGGCGTGGCGGTGGCGGTGGGCACCGGCAATACCGCGCGCGCCCACGGGCTCGACGTCGGCATCCTCGAGGTCGGTCGGCCGGCCGACATCGTCGTTTGCGGCTCGATCACCGGATCGGCGGGAACGACGCTCAGCGATGCGATCGCGCACGGCGACCTGCCGGGAATTTCGCATGTGCTGATCGACGGCGAAGCATTGGTCGCGGAACGCAGCAGGCAGACGCCGCCTCCGGCGAAGCGCGCATTCTTCTGCTGCTGCAACACCGGCGGCTTTGAGGTGCGCACCGACTGAGCGGCGATCGGAGCACGGTTTTCCGGTTCTGATGGCATTTCACGGCGCTGTCCGGCGCTTCGCGGCAACCGATGGCCGGTCGCCGCGGCGCGGCCTGCGCCAACTGACAGGATCAAATCCTTAGGGAGAACTGAGAATGAAGAACGTGAAGGTTGGAATCGGCCTGTTTCCGACGGAATCTTTCCAGCGGATGGTGTCGCTCATCAAGCTGTCCGAGGATCTCGGGTTCTCCTGCGCCTATGTCGGCGATTCCCAGATGATCTGGCGGGAAGCCTATGTGATCCTCGGCGCTGCCGCGATGGCGACCAAGCGGATCGCGCTCGCCACCGGAGTCACCAACCCGGTCACGCGCGATCTTGGCGTGATCGCGAGCGGCTGGGCCACCTTGCGCGAAGCCACCGGAGACCGGCTGCTGCTCGGCATCGGCACCGGCGACAGCTCGCTCGAAACGCTCGGCAAGAAGCCGTCCACCCTCGCCAATCTCGAAAGCGCCATCGGCATGGTGCGCGACCTGATCGGCGGCAAGACCATCTCTTATCCCGGCACCAATGCCTCGGCGCGGCTGACGTTCGTGCAGCCCGGCACCAGGATCCCCGCTTACATCGCCGTGAGCAGCCCGAAAATCCACCGGCTTGCCGGCAAGGTCGCGGACGGCGCGATCGTCCTGGTCGGCACCGATCCGGAGTTCCTGAAGGCATCCCGCCGGGAACTGGAGGCGGGCGCCGCCGAGTCCGGGCGCGATCTGAAGGCCGACGGCTTCCGCGTGGTCTGCTGGACGCCGTGCTCGATCCAGGAAGACGGGCGCGCGGCGCGCAAGGCGGTGAAGGCGCATGTCGCGCGCGTGCTCAAGCGCAAGCTGCCGTTCGATCTCGATGCCGCCACCATGGAGGTGGTGCGCAAGATCCGCGAGCACTACGAATATTACGAGCACATGGTCGCGGGCACGGCGCACGGCGAGCTGGTGTCTGATGAGCTGGTCGAGCGGTTCGCCGTGGCCGGCACCCCGGCCGAGGTGCGGGAGCAGCTCGAGCGGCTGGCCGCGACCGGGCTGGTGGACGAGATCGCCATCATTCCCCACACCCAGGAGCCGGCCGAGCGCGAGCGGATCATCCGCCAGGTCGGCGAGATGATCCCGGGCCTGAGCCGCGGATAGCGCCGGTCGGGCGGCTTCCGTCGGGGTGGGGAGGGAAAGCCTGCAGCCTGCATGAGGGAAGGGCGGGCGCGGGCTTGCCGGTCCGGGAGAGACGCCCTCTCAACCCTTGCATCGGCGGTGGTTATCATGCAGACAAGCCCGCGGCGGACCTTTAAGGGGTGCGCCCGCGGTGCGCGTCTGGAAGCATGCGCGTCCGGAGGAGTGTAGCTCAATTGGTAGAGCACCGGTCTCCAAAACCGGGGGTTGGGAGTTCGAGCCTCTCCACTCCTGCCAGTGCCGGCTGGTTCCCGGTTCCGGCCTGCTTCAGACTGTCGGCTTGATTTTGCCCGCCCGGCGCAGTACCTAAGCCGCGCTCGCTTGCGGCCCGGTGACGGACTTCCGCGGCGACATCGATCCCCAAAAGGAACCGCGGTTGCGGGTCTGATCCTTCGCGGTTGGGCCCTGCCACCCCGTTTGAGAGAACTGATGGCCAGTCCGTTCAAATTCTTGCAGGAAGTGCGCACGGAAACCGAGAAGGTCACCTGGCCGACGCGGCGCGAGACGCTCATCACCACGGCGATGGTGTTCGTGATGTCGGTGGCGGCGGCGGTGTTCTTTCTGATCGTTGACCAGATCATCCGCTTCGGGGTGACGCTGATACTTGGCCTTGGCGGCTGAAGACCCGTTCCAGAGATACGATCCAGAACCCGATCCATGAACAGCACCTCGCCCGCGACCAAGCCGAAGCGTTGGTACATCGTCCACGCCTATTCCAACTTCGAGAAGAAGGTGGCGGAATCGATCCGTGATCAGGCGCGCCAGCGCGGCCTCGAGGATCATTTCGAGCAGATCATGGTGCCGACCGAGAAGGTCGTCGAGGTGCGCCGCGGCCGCAAGGTCGATGCCGAGCGCAAGTTCTTCCCCGGCTATGTGCTGGTGAAGATGGACCTCACCGACGAGGTCTATCACCTCATCAAGAATACGCCGAAGGTCACCGGCTTCCTCGGCGCCGACAACAAGCCGATGCCGATCTCCGACGCCGAGGCCGAGCGCATCCTGCACCAGGTGCAGGAAGGCATCGAGCGGCCCAAGCCGTCGGTGTCCTTCGAGATCGGCGAGCAGGTGCGCGTCTCCGACGGCCCGTTCGCCTCGTTTAACGGCGTGGTCGAGGAGGTCGACGAGGGCCGCTCGCGCGTCAAGGTCGCGGTCTCGATCTTCGGCCGCGCCACGCCGGTCGAGCTCGAATTCGGGCAGGTGGAGAAGGTTTGACGAGCTCCGCGCCGCGTTCGCGCGTCGCGGGAAGACGTGGGAGGTGAGGCGGCTGCCAACCGCCAAGAGCCGCACCACGAAGTCGAGGCCGGAATGGTCCGGCCTCTGATGGAGGAGCGAGTATGGCGAAGAAAATCACTGGATTCCTGAAGCTGCAGGTGCCCGCGGGCGCCGCCAACCCGGCGCCGCCGATCGGGCCGGCGCTCGGTCAGCGCGGCCTCAACATCATGGAGTTCTGCAAGGCGTTCAACGCGCAGACCCAGAAGATGGAGAAGAACACGCCGATCCCGGTGGTGATCACCACCTACCAGGACCGGTCCTTCACCTTCGAGCTGAAGACGCCGCCGGTGTCGTATTTCATCAAGAAGGCGGCCAAGCTCGAAAGCGGCTCGAAGAATCCGGGCCGCGATGTCGCCGGCACCATCGACAAGAAGGCGGTGCGCGAGATCGCCGAGCAGAAGATGAAGGATCTCAATTGCGAGACGATCGAGGCCGCCATGAAGATGGTGGAAGGCTCGGCGCGCTCCATGGGCATCGCGGTGAAGGAGTAACGGTGATGGCAAACGGAAAGCGTCTCGCCGCCGCCCGCGAGGGCATCGACCGCACCAAGGCCTATCCGATCGCCGACGCGATCAAGCTGGTCAAGGAGCGCGCCAAGGCCAAGTTCGACGAGACCATCGAGATCGCGATGAATCTCGGCGTCGATCCCAAGCATGCCGACCAGATGGTGCGCGGCGTGGTCACGCTGCCGAACGGCACCGGCCGCACCGTGCGCGTCGGCGTGTTCGCGCGCGGCGCCAAGGCCGACGAGGCCAAGGCCGCCGGGGCCGACGTGGTCGGTGCCGAGGACCTGTTCGAGATCGTCAGCAGCGGCAAGGTCGATTTCGACCGCTGCATCGCCACGCCGGACATGATGCCGCTGGTCGGCCGGCTCGGCAAAGTGCTGGGTCCGCGCGGCATGATGCCGAACCCCAAGGTCGGCACCGTTACGATGGACGTCACCAATGCGGTGAAGGGTGCCAAGGGCGGTTCGGTCGAGTTCCGCGTCGAGAAGGCGGGCATCGTCCAGGCCGGCGTCGGCAAGGCCTCGTTCCCCGAGGACAAGCTGGTCGAGAACATCAAGGCGTTTGCCGATGCGGTGCAGAAGGCAAAGCCCCCGGGCGCCAAGGGCCATTACATCGTGCGGGTCGCGGTGTCCTCGTCGATGGGGCCAGGAGTGAAGGTCGAGCCGTCGTCGCTGTTCGCCTGACGGATGCCAAACCCCAGGGGCTTACCGGTGAAAACTCCGGTATTTTGCGCTGCGGGGCTTGGCAAACCCGGCCGAACCCTCTAAATGACCGCTCTCGGGCGTGCCGGCCCTTTTGTCGGCATGCCTTTGCGCGCCTCTCAAAACATGGTCAGGAGCCCGATCCTTTTAGAGATCCGACCCGGATTCATCTGAAAGATCAGGGAGATGACGATCGTCTTGAAACGGCGCGGCTCGGCCGGGGCGACCCGGTCGGGAACGACCTGTCCAAGACTGCCGGTGCCGCGGCCTTCAGGCCAAGGCTTAATCCAGACGGGCCAGCATAGACGGGGATGACGACCGGCTCCGCGCCCGCAAGGGCGCTGGTTCGGTTCGAACCTCGGACACCCGGCGCGGCGCATACCGCAACGGGGGGCAGGCTGAAGTCGCCGTCCTGCCCGCATCGCGCGTATGGGACGGCTGGTGCAACCCGGCGGCCCGCGATGCCGGACCGCCAAACGGAAAGAGCTTGCTGTGGATCGAGCGGCAAAACAGGAAGCCATCACCGAGCTGAAGGGGGTTTTCACCAACTCCCAGGTCGTGGTGGTGGCCCACTACAGCGGCTTGACCGTGTCCCAGATGCAGACGCTGCGCAGGCAGATGTCGAAGGCTGGCGGCAAGGTCAAGGTCGCGAAAAACCGTCTCGCCAAGATCGCTCTTGAAGGCACCGACGCTGCCTCCATCGCGCCCCTGCTCAAGGGGCCGACCGTGCTCGCCTATTCGGGCGATCCGGTGGCGGCGCCGAAAGTCGCCGTCGATTTCGCCAAGACGAACGAGCAGTTCGTCATTCTTGGCGGCTCGATGGGCAAGACCTCGCTCGACCTCAACGGCGTGAAGTCCCTGGCTTCGCTGCCGTCGCTTGACGAATTGCGCGCCAAGATCGTGGGCCTCATCCAGGCGCCCGCGACCAAGATCGCGCAGGTCGTCAATGCCCCCGCGGCAAAGGTCGCACGCGTGGTTTCGGCTTACGCCTCCAAGGCTCCCGCGGCGTGACGCTTCCACAATCCAACTGGTTCGAACCTGACAGGAAACGAGACAATGGCTGATTTGCAGAAGATCGTAGACGAGCTGTCCACGCTGACCGTGCTGGAAGCGGCGGACCTCGCCAAGATGCTGGAAGAGAAGTGGGGCGTGTCGGCGGCCGCGGCGGTCGCGGTTGCGGCCGGCCCCGCCGGTGCCGCCGCGGGCGGCGCCCCGGCCGAGGAGAAGACCGACTTCACGGTCGTCCTCGCCGCCGCCGGCGACAAGAAGATCGAGGTCATCAAGGAGGTCCGCGCGCTTACCGGCCTCGGCCTCAAGGAAGCCAAGGACCTCGTCGAGGGCGCGCCGAAGACCATCAAGGAAGGCGTGCCGAAGGACGAGGCCAACAAGATCAAGCAGACCCTCGAGAAGGTCGGCGCCAAGGTTGAGCTCAAGTAGGCGAATACCTATTTGAGGGAAATTGCACCCCGGGGCGAGCACGGCGGACCCCGGGGCATCAGACGAGATTGCGGATGGCCGGACCCCCGGCCAGGACATCGACAAGAGTTCCACGCCGGACCGGTTCCGCCGCGAGACCGCGGCAGAGGAGGGTTCCGGCACAGAAAAGTGAGGCGGCCGGCCGCAATCCGGTCACCGCAGGATGCAAGACGGCGGCACGGACCCGCAGGGGTCCCGAGTCGAAGAATGAGACACCAAAGAACAACAAAACGGCGACGAGAAGACGACAATTGAGAGCCGGGCAAGCCGCGACGCTTGTCTTGAAAGCCCCGATGGATTGCGGCTTTTGAGAGAATCGCCCCCGCTGCCCGACGTTCGAACTCTATTGAGAGAGACACGAATGGCGCAGACGTTTACCGGCCGCAAGCGCGTCCGCAAGTTTTTCGGCAGCATTCAGGAAGTTGCAGAGATGCCGAACCTCATCGAGGTTCAGAAGGCATCCTATGACCAGTTCCTCCTGGTGAAGGAGCCCGAGGGCGGGCGCCCGGACGAGGGCCTGCAGGCCGTCTTCAAATCGGTGTTCCCGATCTCGGATTTCTCCGGCTCCTCGATGCTGGAGTTCGTCAAATACGAGTTCGAGGCGCCGAAATATGACGTCGACGAGTGCCGCCAGCGCGGCATGACCTTCGCCGCGCCACTCAAGGTGACGCTGCGGCTGATCGTATTCGATGTCGACGAGGAGACCGGCGCCAAGTCGGTCAAGGACATCAAGGAGCAGGATGTCTACATGGGCGATATCCCGCTCATGACCAACAACGGCACCTTCATCGTCAACGGCACCGAGCGCGTCATCGTCTCGCAGATGCACCGTTCGCCCGGCGTGTTCTTCGACCACGACAAGGGCAAGACCCATTCCTCGGGCAAGCTGCTGTTCGCCGCCCGCATCATCCCGTATCGCGGCTCCTGGCTCGACATCGAGTTCGACGCCAAGGACATCGTGCATGCGCGCATCGACCGCCGCCGCAAGATCCCGGTGACGTCGCTGCTTTACGCGCTCGGCATGGACGGCGAGGAAATTCTCCGCACCTTCTACAAGCACATCACCTACAAGCGCGCCAAGGACGGCTGGCGCGTGCCGTTCAATGCCGAGCGCATGAAGGGCTACAAGGCGGTCGCCGACCTTGTCGATGCCGATACCGGCAAGGTCGTGGTCGAGGCCGGCAAGAAGCTCACCGTGCGCCAGGCGCGTCAGCTCCAGGAGAAGGGGCTCAAGGCGCTGCGCATGACTGACGAGGAGCTCATCGGCCACTACATCGCCGAGGACCTCGTCAATCCCAAGACCGGCGAGATCTACGCCGAGGCCGGCGAGGAGATCACCGAGAAGAACCTCAAGGTGCTGCATGACGAGGGCTTCAAGGAATTGCCGATCCTCGACATCGACCATGTCAATGTCGGCGCCTATATCCGCAACACGCTCACCGTCGACAAGAACCTGACGCGCGAGGACGCGCTGTTCGACATCTACCGCGTCATGCGTCCCGGCGAGCCGCCGACGCTCGATACCGCGCAGGCGATGTTCCAGTCGCTGTTCTTCGATCCGGAGCGTTACGACCTGTCCGCAGTCGGCCGCGTCAAGATGAACATGCGGCTCGACCTCGATGCGCCCGACACGATGCGGGTGCTGCGCAAGGAAGACATCATCGCGGTGATCCGCACGCTGGTCGATCTGCGCGACGGCAAGGGCGACATCGACGACATCGATCACCTCGGCAATCGCCGGGTGCGCTCGGTCGGCGAGCTGATGGAGAACCAGTACCGCATCGGCCTGCTGCGCATGGAGCGCGCCATCAAGGAGCGCATGTCGTCGGTCGACATCGACACCGTGATGCCGCAGGATCTGATCAACGCCAAGCCGGCGGCGGCTGCGGTGCGCGAGTTCTTCGGCTCCTCGCAGCTCTCGCAGTTCATGGACCAGACCAATCCGCTGTCCGAGATCACGCACAAGCGGCGGCTCTCGGCGCTCGGACCGGGCGGCCTCACGCGCGAGCGCGCCGGCTTCGAGGTGCGCGACGTGCACCCGACCCATTACGGCCGCATCTGCCCGATCGAGACGCCGGAAGGCCCGAATATCGGCCTGATCAACTCGCTCGCGACCTTCGCGCGCGTCAATAAGTACGGCTTCGTCGAGACGCCGTACCGCAGGGTCAAGGACGGCCGCGTCACCGACGAGGTGGTCTATCTCTCCGCCATGGAGGAGGGCCGCTACACGGTGGCGCAGGCCAATGCGGCGGTCGACAGCCGCGGCCGCTTCACCGAGGACCTGATCGTCTGCCGCCATGCCGGCGACGTGCAGCTCTATCCGCGCGACAAGGTCGACTTCATGGACGTGTCGCCGAAGCAGCTCGTCTCGGTGGCTGCGGCGCTGATCCCGTTCCTCGAGAACGACGACGCCAACCGCGCGCTGATGGGCTCCAACATGCAGCGCCAGGCGGTGCCGCTGGTGCGCGCCGAGGCGCCGTTCGTCGGCACCGGCATGGAGGGCGTGGTGGCGCGCGATTCCGGCGCCGCGATCGGCGCCCGCCGCACCGGCATCGTCGATCAGGTGGACGCGACGCGTATCGTCATCCGCGCCACGGAAGAGAACGACCCGACCAAGCCCGGCGTCGATATCTACCGGCTGATGAAGTACCAGCGCTCCAATCAGAACACCTGCATCAACCAGCGGCCGCTGGTGAAGGTCGGCGACCGCGTCAACAAGGGCGACATCATCGCCGACGGGCCCTCGACTGATCTCGGCGAGCTCGCGCTCGGCAGGAACGTGCTGGTCGCGTTCATGCCGTGGAACGGCTACAACTTCGAGGACTCGATCCTCTTGTCCGAGCGGATCGTCAAGGAAGACGTGTTCACGTCCATCCACATCGAGGAATTCGAGGTGATGGCGCGCGACACCAAGCTCGGCCCGGAGGAGATCACCCGCGACATTCCCAACGTCTCGGAAGAGGCGCTGAAGAATCTCGACGAGGCCGGCATCGTCTATATCGGTGCCGAGGTCCACGCCGGCGACATTCTGTGCGGCAAGATCACGCCCAAGGGCGAAAGCCCGATGACGCCGGAAGAGAAGCTGCTGCGCGCGATCTTCGGCGAGAAGGCGTCCGACGTGCGCGACACCTCGCTGCGGGTGCCGCCGGGCGTGCAGGGCACCGTGGTCGAGGTGCGGGTGTTCAACCGCCACGGCGTCGACAAGGACGAGCGCGCGCTCGCGATCGAACGCGAGGAGATCGAGCGGCTCGCCAAGGACCGCGACGACGAGCAGGCGATCCTCGACCGCAACGTCTATGCGCGCCTTGCCGAGTTGCTGGAAGGCCGCCAGGGCATTGCCGGCCCGAAGGGCTTCAAGAAGGATTCCAAGATCACCCGCGCGGTGCTCGAGGAATATCCGCGCTCGCAGTGGTGGCAGTTCGCCTCGCCCAACGACAAGCTGATGGCGGAGATCGAGGCGATCCGCAAGCAGTACGACGAGTCGAAGAAGATGCTGGAGCAGCGCTTCCTCGACAAGGTCGAGAAGCTGCAGCGTGGCGACGAATTGCCGCCCGGCGTGATGAAGATGGTCAAGGTCTTCGTCGCGGTGAAGCGCAAGATCCAGCCCGGCGACAAGATGGCCGGCCGCCACGGCAACAAGGGCGTGGTGTCGAAGATCGTGCCGCTCGAGGACATGCCGTTCCTCGCCGACGGCCGCCCGGTGGACATCGTGCTCAATCCGCTCGGCGTGCCGAGTCGCATGAATGTCGGCCAGATTCTGGAGACGCATCTCGGCTGGGCCTGCGCCGGCCTCGGCCTCAAGATCGGCCAGGCGGTCGAAAGCTACAACGGCAAGAGTGACATCCGTCCGCTCAAGGACATCCTCAAGAAGGTCTACGGCGACGACGAGACCATCAAGAGCCTGAGCGAGCCGGAGCTGGTCGAGCTCGGCGGCAATCTGCGCAGCGGCGTGCCGATCGCGACGCCGGTGTTCGACGGCGCCAAGGAAGCCGACATCGAGCGCATGCTCGATCTCGCCGGCCTCGATCATTCCGGCCAGTCGATCCTCTATGACGGCCGCACCGGCGAGCGCTTCGACCGCAACGTGACGGTGGGCTACATCTATATGCTCAAGCTCCACCATCTGGTCGACGACAAGATCCACGCGCGCTCGATCGGTCCGTACTCGCTCGTCACCCAGCAGCCGCTGGGCGGCAAGGCGCAGTTCGGCGGCCAGCGCTTCGGCGAGATGGAGGTGTGGGCGCTCGAAGCCTATGGCGCCGCCTACACGCTGCAGGAGATGCTCACCGTGAAGTCGGACGACGTCGCCGGCCGCACCAAGGTCTACGAAGCGATCGTGCGCGGCGACGACACGTTCGAGGCCGGCATCCCGGAGAGCTTCAACGTGCTGGTCAAGGAAATGCGCTCGCTCGGCCTCAATGTCGACCTGCACAATTCCAAGCAGGGCGGCGTCTCGGCCGAGGCGGCGGAGTAGCGCGGATCGCGCAGGGGAGCGGCGTACGCCGCTCCCGCAGCCGTCATCGCCCGCCGACGGCCGGCAAGCCGGCGCGGGCATGACATCCGAGAAAGAGATTGCGGCCGTTGCAGCGGCCAAGGAGAAGCAGATGAACCAGGAAGTGATGAATCTCTTCAGCCCGCAGGTTCCGGCGCAGGTCTTCGACCAGATCCGGATTTCGATCGCGAGCCCGGAGAAGATTCTGTCGTGGTCCTACGGCGAGATCAAGAAGCCGGAGACCATCAACTATCGCACCTTCAAGCCGGAGCGCGACGGCCTGTTCTGCGCGCGCATCTTCGGGCCGATCAAGGATTACGAGTGCTTGTGCGGCAAGTACAAGCGCATGAAGTACAAGGGCATCATCTGCGAGAAGTGCTCCGTCGAGGTGACGCTGTCGCGGGTGCGGCGCGAGCGCATGGGCCATATCGAGCTCGCGGCGCCGGTCGCGCATATCTGGTTCCTGAAATCGCTGCCGAGCCGCATCGGTCTGCTGCTCGACATGACGCTAAAGGACCTCGAGCGGATTCTGTACTTCGAATATTACGTGGTGCTCGAGCCCGGCCTGACGCCGCTCAAGGACCGCCAGCTGCTGACCGAGGAGGAATATCTCAAGGCGCAGGAGGAGTTCGGCGCCGACAGCTTCACCGCCATGATCGGCGCGGAAGCGATCCGCGAGATGCTCAAGGCGATCGATCTCGAGAAGATGCAGGCCGATCTGCGCGCCGAGATCGCGGAGACCGACAGCGAGATCAAGAAGAAGAAGCTCGCCAAGCGGCTGAAGATCGTCGAGGCGTTCCAGCAGTCCGGCAACCGTCCGGAGTGGATGATCCTGACCCAGGTGCCGGTGATCCCGCCGGACCTGCGGCCGCTGGTGCCGCTCGATGGCGGCCGCTTCGCGACCTCGGACCTGAACGATCTCTATCGCCGCGTCATCAACCGCAACAACCGCTTGAAGCGGCTGATCGAGCTGCGCGCGCCGGACATCATCATCCGCAACGAGAAGCGCATGCTTCAGGAAGCGGTCGATGCGCTGTTCGACAACGGCCGCCGCGGCCGCGTCATCACCGGCGCCAACAAGCG
>Ga0180222_1000409_pt1 | contig 64257 bp, 65 predicted proteins | sample eDN5th37CKraftOP_FD_151336 | JGI IMG/M metagenome (GOLD analysis project Ga0180222, IMG submission 151336) | Enriched Organic Plus compost microbial communities from Emeryville, California, USA - eDNA 5th pass 37_C Kraft OP (version 2) (version 2) ... | reverse complement strand
GAGCCGCCGGTCCCGCAGATGGCCCACGCCCGTGCCGAACATGGCATCCTCGACGGCCGCGGCGTCGTCCTTGCTCCAGGGCTGCAGCATCGCCTGGTGCGGATAGCGGCCAAGCCGCACCAACTCCTCGACCCGCATATCCTCCGGCGCAGAAGGCGATTGCGCCAGAAGCCCGATCTCGCGCGCGATCTCCTTCTCGCGCATCTTGCCGATGTCAGTGTCGCCCAGAAGCACGCAGCCCGACTTGGCCACGTGCAGCCTGCGGATGGCACGCAACAGGGTCGACTTCCCACAGCCGTTCGGGCCCGCGAGCACGGTGATCTTGCCCTTCGGGACGGCAAGCGAAATGGCGTCGACAGCGAGGCGCGCGCCATAGGCGACCGAAAGCGTGTCGACCGTCAGCCCGTTGAGCGGCTTATCCATTGAGCTGGTCCTTCCGCAAAAGAAGATAGAGGAAATAGGGCGCGCCGATCACCGCAGTGATGGTGCCCGCCGGCACTTCCGTCGGCGCGAAGAGCACCCGCACGACCAGATCAGCGCCCATCAGTATCACCGCGCCGCAGAGGGCACTCGCCAAAATTCCCGCGATGGCGGAACGGCCAACCAGAAGCCGCGCCATATGCGGTGCAAGCAGACCGATGAAGCTCACACCGCCCGCGAACGCTACCGAGATCGCCGTGAGTGCTGCGGCAAGTGCGAAGATTACGAGGCGAAAGACAGGAAGATTAAGCCCCACCGACCGCGCGGAGACGTCGTCCAGATCGCTCGGCGGCAGGCGCGTCGCGGCGATAAGCGCCAGAAGCAGGGCCGGCAGGAGAAGCAGCGCCGTCAGCTGCACCTCGCCCCAATTGGTCTCGTTGACCGCGCCGGCAATCCAGCGCGCCGCCTGCGTGGTGCGGTAAATCGGACCGGTCAGCAGCAGCACCATGATCACGGATTTGGCCGCGGCGGCCACCGCGATGCCGAACAGCAGGAGCCGCACGGCCGAGGACGCCTGCCGCCCGCTCAACGCGAAGACCAGCGCTACCGCCGCGCACGCGCCCAGCGCGGCGGCGAGCGGCTGCCAGCCGATGCTGACGATCAGCGCATTGCTGTCGTTCGAGAGCAGGGCGAGGAAAATGACGACGCCGAGCGCGGCTCCATCCACGACCCCCAGCACGCTCGGCGAGGCAAGTTCGTTGCGCGTGACCTTCTGGAGAAGAAAGCCCGACACGGCGATGGCTGCGCCTGCAAGGACTGCGAGCAACACGCGCGGCAACCGCAATTGCAGGATGATCAGCCTTTCCATGCGTTCGCCGCCACCGGAGAGCACAGCGACGACCTTCTCCAGCGGCACCCAGGTCGAGCCGAAGGCCGCGCTGCCGAGCAGCATCAGGACTGTCACGACGAGGAGGAGAAGGACGATGGTCACCGCCCTTGCGCGGTCGCGTGCGAGGCTACCGAGAACCGGCGCTCTCCGCGAAAGCTTTGCCGTGCCGCCCGTCATGCGGCTCGCCTGCGCAGGAGGACGAGGAGAAGAGCCGCGCCCACGACAGCCGTGATCGCGCCCACCGGCGCTTCTGTGGGATAGATCACGAAGCGGGCGAGGATGTCGGCCGCCGTCGCATAGACAGCTCCGACAAGCGCCGCGGCGCCGAGCTTTTCAGAATGCCTTGAACCCACGAGCGCTCGGGCCGCGTGCGGCACCACGAGCCCGACGAAGCCCACGGGCCCCGCCATGGCAACCGAGGCGCCGGTGAGCAGGGCCACGGCGACGAAGCTTGCGATGCGGATCACCCGAACCGGTGCGCCGAGGCTCTGCGCAGTGGCCTCGTCCGTCTGCAGCGCGTCGAGCGGGCGGGCAAGCATTGCCGCCATCAGACCTCCCACCGCCAGAAGCGGCAGGTTTCGCGCCACCAATGTCAGCGGCCGGTCCACGAAGGCTCCGGAAAGCCAGAACAGCAATTGCTGCAATTCGGCCTCGTTGACGGTCAGGATCACCTCGACCATCGCATTCATCAGCCCGGCGAATGTCACGCCCACGAGCACAATGCGCAGCGGCGAAAGCCCGCCTGCCGTCGCGGCGAGGGCGAAGACGAGCACGCTCGTCAGAAATGCGCCCGACGCCGCCGCAAACGAAAGCCCGAAAAGGGACGAGGTGCCGAAAGCCGCGCTCACGGCCACGACGGCCAGCGACGCGCCGGCATTGAGCCCCAGCGTATCCGGCGAGGCGATGCGGTTGCGCGAAAGTGTCTGGACGATCACCCCCGCCACGCCGAGCGCAGCCCCTACCAAAGGCGCCACGATCGCGCGCGGCAGGCGGTATTCGCGGATGACCGTGTCGGCTTCGCTCGTTCCGGAGCCGGCGAGCGCGTCCCAGAGCTCACCGGGCGTGTAGATGGTGTAGCCCAGCATCAGGCTGCCAAGCACCGCCACCCCGAGCAGGAGTACCAAGCCCCCATAGATCAGCGGCAACCGGTTCGCGGTCGCGGTCAAGGCTATGGGCGCGGAGCTGTTCAAAGGTGATGTTGACAGTCAGGTTTGCTTCTGCTCTTGCTCTCACAAATTCCGACCGTCCTTGTCAAGTTAGGTGTCCGCATGATCCGCCGCCGGCTGCTCTCCACTCTCCTGGCCCTGCCGCTTTTTCTTGCCGCTTCCGGCGCGCTTCAGGCCGCGGAGATCACGCATTCAATGGGTACGACCGAAGTGCCTGAAAACCCGCAGCGGGTCGTGGTGCTCACCAATGAAGGCACCGAGGCGCTGCTGGCGGTCGGAATCAAGCCCGTCGGCGCAGTTCGTTCCTGGCTGGGCGATCCTTGGTACGCGCATATCGCGGATCAAATGAAGGGGGTCGAAGTGGTGGGCGAGGAGTCGGCTGTCAATCTCGAGCTCATTGCCGCTCTGGAGCCGGATCTCATCCTCGGCAACAAGATGCGTCATGAGAAGATCTACAATCAGCTTTCGGCGATCGCACCCACCGTCTTCGCTGAGACGCTTCGCGGCGACTGGAAGATCAATTTAGCGCTTTACACCAAGGCGGCGGGCAAAGAGGCTGAAGGCAAAGCCGTCCTCGACCGCTATAATGCCCGGGTGGCCGCTCTCAGCGAGGCGCTCGGTGACCGCAAGGCGGAGAAGATCTCGCTCGTCCGCTTCATGCCGGGCCGCACGCGCATCTATTACAAGGACACCTTCGCTGGGCTGATCCTCTCCGAGATCGGCTTCGCCCGGCCCGCGAGCCAGGATAAGGACGCCTTCGCCGACGAGGTGACGAAGGAACGCATTCCGGAAATGGACGGCGATCGCCTCTTCTATTTCGTTTACGAGACCGGGGACGGCAGCGCCAAGGGGCTTGCCGAGGAGTGGACCAAGGAACCGCTTTGGCAGAACCTCAACGTGGTGAAGGCCGGCAAGGCCATGGCCGTCGACGACGCCATCTGGAACACCGCCGGCGGCGTGATTGCGGCCAACCTCATGCTTGAGGAGCTCGCAAAGATCTACGACATCTCGCTGCCGGAGTGATCTGACCCGCGGCAGATTGAGCGCTTGCGGCGTTCGGCGTTCAGGCGATCGCACACCCTATTACGAGCAGCGCAGCCACGCACTGATCTTCTCACCGCCCCGACTTTGCCAGGGCGACAGCCGGAAGATGCCGGCGTCGACTAAGGCAGAACCGATCAAGATCTCCGGCTCGCGACGCCCCGCATAGACGCACTAAGCCGCCCCGCTCGGGTCCCAGAAATCGCTGCGTAAAGTTTCAGCCTGGTGCTGCGGCAGCTCGTATTTCATTCGATTGACTTAATCAGTCGATTAAACTAATCTTCTGCGACTTTCCGCAGAGGCTTTATCCATGCCCGATGAAAAGCGTCCCACGCGTCTGCAGGACCGTACTGTCCGGCGTGCCGACCCACGCGAAAGGCTCCTTAGAACCGCGGTCGACATTTTCGGCCGCTACGGTTTCGACGGCGCGTCGACGCGAATGCTCGCGGACGCGGCGGGTGTAAACCTGCAAGCGATCCCCTATTATTTCGGTGGCAAGGAGGGGCTCTATATCGCCGCTGCGGATTATATCGGCACCCTCATTTCCGCCCATGTGGCCGGGCTTCGCGATACGGTGCGCGGTCGTTTCGAAACCGCCGACCGGGACGGCGAGCCGATCGGGCAAGCCGAAGCGCAAATGCTTCTCACCAGGATCGCGGAGACCATGGCGGCCCTCTTTATCAGCGATGAATCCGAGCCATGGGCGCGCTTTCTCATCCGCGAGCAGATGGAACCCACGGAGGCGTTCCAGCGTGTCTATGGCGGCGTCATGAAGCCCATGCTCGAAGTATCGGGCAGGCTCGTGGGCATCCTCGTCGGGGAGGATCCGCAGTCGAACCATGTCAAGCTTCGCACCCTTTCCCTGCTCGGCGGCATGATGGTCTTCCGCGTCGCCCGCGCCGCCGCCCTCGCCCAGCTCGGATGGAGCGGGTTCGGCAAACCCGAAACGGAGGAGGTTCGCCGACTTGCCGCGGAGCTGGTGGCTTCCCTGAAACTGGAGCAGCGCCATGAAGCATAGGCTCCCTCGCATCGCGGCATTGCTGGTCGTTGCCGGGGCAGCCGCCGCCGGCTGGTGGTATGATCTCCCTACCCGCTTCGGCTGGACGCAGACGGAAGAAACCGACCTCACGCTCTATGGCAATGTCGATATCCGCCAGGTGCAGCTCGGCTTCCGTGTCAGCGGGCGCGTTTCGGAAATGCTCGTCGATGAAGGCGACCGGGTGGAGAGCGGCCAATTGTTGGCGCGCCTGGACAATCAAACCTATGCCGATGCGCTGCGCGCGGCGGAAGCAGAGGTCGCGAGCCAGCAGGCGAATCTCGCCAAACTCAAGGCTGGTCCGAGGCAGGCGGAGATCGCCCAGGCGCGGGCGAGCCTTGCCGAGCAGACCTATAACCTCGCGAATGCCGAGCAGGCCCTGGAGCGGGCGCGTCAACTCAGGCCCGGGGGTGCCATCTCGCAGGCAGCCTTGGACCAAGCCCAGGCGGCGCGCGATATGGCGGCCGCGCGTGTGGATGCCGCGAATGAAGCGCTCCGCCTTCTCGAAGAAGGCACGCGGGAGGAAGACATCGCGGCTGCTCAGGCGAGCCTGCATGCGGCCGAAGCCAATCTTGCGTCGGCCAAGACCGCGCTGGGCGATACCGAGCTTCATGCGCCCGCAGAAGGCGTGATCCTGTCACGCGTTCGCGAGCCCGGCGCGATCCTTTCCCCGGGAGATGCCGCCTATATCCTCTCGCTCGATCGGCCCGTTTGGGTGCGGACCTATATCGAGGAGCCTGATCTCGGCCGCATCCATCCGGGCATGGCCGTCGAAGTCGTCACCGACAGCGCACCCGACAGGCCGTATCGCGGTCAGGTCGGTTTCATCTCGCCGGTGGCCGAGTTCACGCCGAAATCGGTCGAGACTCCGGAGCTTCGGACCGACCTCGTCTACCGCCTGCGCGTTGTTGTGGAGGAGCCGGACACCGGCCTGCGCCAAGGCATGCCCGTGACGGTTCGCGTGCTCGAAAACGGCGACGTCGAGACCTCGGCAACCAATTGAGGATGGACCTATGGGCGAGGAATTCGTCCGCCTTTCCGATGTCACCAAGAGGTTCGGCAGCGCGGCTCCCGCTCTCGACGCAGTGTCCGGCTCGATTAAGGGCGGAGAGATCACCGGGCTTGTCGGGCCGGACGGCGCCGGCAAGACTACGCTGATCCGACTGATGACAGGCCTCATGCTGCCCGACACGGGCAGGATCGAGGTGCTGGGGTTCGACACGCGTAAGGATGCCGCAAGCATTCAGGCCGCGATCGGCTACATGCCGCAACGCTTCGGGCTTTATGAAGACCTCTCCGTCCAGGAAAACCTCGATCTTTATGCCGATTTGCGCGGCCTGCCTCTTGCGGAACGCCCGGAGGTTTTTGACGAGCTCCTAACCTTCACCGATCTCAAGCGCTTCACCGGCCGGCTAGCCGGCAAGCTTTCGGGCGGCATGAAGCAGAAACTCGGCCTCGCCTGCGCACTCCTGAAAAAGCCGCGTCTGCTCCTTCTTGACGAGCCCGGCGTGGGCGTTGACCCGATCTCGCGCCGCGACCTCTGGGCTATGGTCGAGAACCTGACGAAGGAAGGCATCGGCGTCCTCTGGTCCACCGCCTATCTTGACGAGGCGGAGGCCTGCCATCGTGTCCTCCTTCTCAACGAAGGAAAGCTGCTCTTCACGGGAAGGCCCTCCGAACTGACGAGCCGGGTGGACGGCCGCGTCTTCAGGCTTGGCGGCATCGAAGGCCGACGACGGCCGATCCTGACCAAGGTGCTGGGCGAGGCCGGCGTCGTGGACGGCGTCATCCAGGGTGAAGCGATCCGCCTCGTTCTCGACGCGCCGGAGCCTCAAGGGTGGAAAGCCAAGGACATCGCCGGGAAAGGTGCAGTCATAAATCCCACGGCGCCGCGTTTCGAGGATGCCTTTGTGGACATGCTCGGCGGCGGCCCTGGCGGGCAGTCGAAGCTCGCGGACGCCGCCGTTCCCCGCGACCGGACAGAAGGCGGCGCCGTCATCGAGGCGCATGGCCTCACAAAGCGCTTCGGCGATTTCACGGCGGCAAGCGACATCACCTTTTCCATCCCGCGCGGGCAGATTTTCGGCCTTCTCGGCCCAAACGGCGCCGGCAAATCGACCACTTTCAAGATGCTCTGCGGGCTTTTGAAGCCGACCGAAGGAGAAGGGCGGGTCGCCGGTTTCGATCTGCGCCGCGACACGGCCGAAGCACGCAACCGCCTCGGCTATATGGCGCAGAAATTCTCGCTCTACGGCGACTTGAACGTTGCCCAGAATCTCGCCTTCTTCGCCGGCGTCTACGGCCTCAGCGGTGCCGGCAAGCGCGAGCGCATCGCGCTCATGACGGAGATCTTCGATTTCAGATCCATTCTCGGCATGTCCGCGAAAGACCTGCCGTTGGGGTTGAAGCAGCGGCTGGCGCTTGCCTGCGCCGTGCTGCACGAGCCCGAAGCACTCTTCCTGGACGAGCCCACCTCCGGCGTCGATCCCATCACCCGGCGAGAGTTCTGGACCCATATCAACGGCCTCGTGGAAAAGGGCGTCACCGTCCTCGTCACCACCCATTTCATGGACGAGGCGGAGTATTGCGACCGTATCTCGCTCATCTATCGCGGCCGCTCGATCGCTCTCGGCTCGCCGGACGAGCTCAAGGCCAGTGTGGCGAGCCCCGAAAACCCCGATCCCACGATGGAGGACGCCTTCATCGAACTCGTCAGGAACTCCGACCTGGCGGAGGCTGCATGAGCACGGAAGCGCTTGTCGGGACGAAAGAAACCGCGCCACCAACCGGTCGGGCGCGCCGCTTTACTGCCCTCGTGCGCAAGGAGAGCCTGCAGGTGATCCGCGATCCGAGCAGCATCCTGATCGCCTTCGTGCTGCCGCTCATCCTGCTCGTCATCTTCGGCTACGGCGTCTCGCTCGACGCCACCCACACGCGGATCGGCCTCGTCATCGAGGATGCCACGCCCATCACCCAGGATCTCGCTGCCAGCTTCCAGGCCTCACGTTATTTCGCGGTGGCCACCGGCCGCGACCGGCGCGAATTCGAGGAAGACCTGGTCCTTGGCCGCGTGCGCGGCATCGTCGTCATCCCGGCGAATTTCGCCGATGTCGGCGCCGCCGGAGGCTCGCCGCAAATCCAGGTGATCGTAGACGGGTCTGACCCGAACACGGCCAATTTCGTGCAGAACTATGCGCAGGGCGTGGTGGGCACATGGATGGCGCAGCGTGCGGCGGAAATCGCCATGCGGCCGCCGCCGATCTCCGTCGAGCAGCGCTTCTGGTTCAACCCGGAGCTTGCCAGCCGCAACTTCCTCGTTCCGGGCTCGATAGCCATCGTCATGACGCTCGTCGGCACGCTTCTTACCTCGCTCGTGGTGGCGCGGGAGTGGGAGCGCGGCACCATGGAAGCCATGATGGCGACGCCCGTCACCGCGACGGAGTTGCTGGCGGGCAAGATCCTGCCCTATTTCATCCTCGGCCTTGCCTCCATGTCGCTCTGCGTGCTGATCGCCGTCTTCATTTTCGGCGTGCCGTTCCGCGGTTCGGTGCTGGCGCTCTACGCGCTTTCGGCAAGCTTCCTCATGCCGGCGCTCGGCCAGGGCCTCCTCATCTCGGCCGCCACCAAGAACCAATTCCTCGCCTCGCAGCTCGCGCTGCTCTCGGCCTTCCTGCCGGCCTTCTTGCTCTCGGGCTTCCTGTTCGAGATCAATTCCATGCCGTGGATCATCCGCATCGTCACGACCATCGTGCCCGCGCGCTACCTGATCCCCAGCCTGCAGAGCGTGTTCGTGGCAGGCGACATCTGGCCCATGTTCCTGCGCTCGATCGCGGTCATGCTCACGATCGGCGTGGTGCTCTTCATCCTCGCGGCCCGCAGCACGCGCAAGAGGATCGGATGAGATGATGTGGTGGATCCGGCTGAAGGCCCTCATCATCAAGGAACTGCTCGCGATCCTGCGCGACCCCAGGGGGCGGCTCATCCTGGTCGGCCCGCCGATCCTGCAGCTCCTCGTCTTCTCCTACGCGGCGACGCTGGAGGTGAAGAACGTGGACATCGTGCTGCTCAACCAGGATTCGGGGGCCTGGAGCCAGGAGCTCGTCAACCGCATCGCCGGCGCGCCCACCTTCCGCGGCATCGAGAGGGTTGGAAGCTCCGAGGCGCTACGCGCGCGCATCGATGCGCAACAGGCGATCGCCGCCGTCCATATCGGCCCGACCTTCTCGCGCGACATCGCGGCCGGCCGGGCTGCCGACCTGCAGATCATCCTCGACGGGCGGCGCTCCAACGCAGCGCAGATCGTGGCGGGCTATCTCAATCAGATCGTCAATCAGTTATCCGCCGACATAAGCGCCGGCCGGCGTGGCGCGGGCCAAACGGTCATCGTCGTCCCGCGCAACTGGTTCAATCCGAATCTCATCTTCCAATGGTTCATGGTGCCCAATCTGGTGGCGGCCATCGCCCTTCTCATCGGTCTGGTAGTGACCGCGCTCTCCATCGCCCGCGAGCGCGAGCTCGGCACCTTCGACCAGCTCATGGTCTCGCCGCTCAGGACGCACGAGATCCTGATCGGCAAGGTGATTCCGCCCATGATCATCGGCACCTTTCACATGACGATCTACATCCTGGCGGCTGCGTTCGTCTTCGGCGTGCCGCTCCGGGGCTCGCTCCTCATGCTCTATGGCAGCAGCATCTTTTATCTGCTCTCGGTGGTGGGCGTTGGCCTCTTCATCTCCGCGCTTTCGATGACACAGCAGCAGGCGATCCTCGGCGCCTTCCTCTTCATGGTGCCAGCAATGCTCCTCTCCGGCTTCGCGACGCCGATCGAGAACATGCCGGACTGGCTGCAGCCGATCACCTATGCGAGCCCGCTGCGCTATTTTCTGGTCATCGTTCGCGGTGTTTTCCTGAAGGATCTGCCTCTGGATGAAGCGGTGAACAACACGCTCCCGCTCGCCCTCATCGCCTTCCTTACGCTTGCTGCGGCGGCCTGGCTGTTCCGGCGAAGAATGGAGTGAGTTCGAGCTCGGTCGCTCGCTGTCCTAAGGTTGGGGAGAGGAGTGATGGTGCCTCGCCTTCACGCTAGGGAAGACTGTTGCACGAGGAAGCTGCCAAGCTTACATCGGGAAGGACCAGCCCAATCCAGCGTTCCCGCCCCGCGAGGTTTTCATGGCTTCCATCGATCTTTCGACGCATCCGCTTACCGCCTGGAACGGCCAGCTCGGCCTGCCGGAATTCGATCGCATCGAAGATCCGGCCTTTGCCCCGGTGTTCGACGCCGCTCTTGCGGCACACGAAGGAGAGATCGCGGCGATTGCCGGAAACAGCGAAGGGCCGACCGTAGAGAACACGCTCGTAGCCCTCGAACTTTCCGGCGAAGCGTTGTCGCGCGTTTCCGCCATATTCTGGTGCCGGGCGGGCGCCCATACGAACGAAGCGATCCAGAAGCTGGAGCGCGAGATCTCGCCCCGCATGGCGCGGCATTATTCGCGCCTTTTCATGAACGAGGCGCTCTTCAAGCGTATCGACACGCTCTATGCGGCGCGGGCCACCCTTGGCCTCGATAAGGAGTCAGCGCGCGTTCTGGAAAAGACCTGGAAACGCTTCGTACGCGGCGGCGCCAAGCTTGATGCGCAGGGCAAGGCGCGGCTTGCGGAGATCAATGAGAAGCTGGCCGAGCTCGGCGCGCGCTTCGGCCAGAACGTGCTTGCCGACGAAAGCAAGTGGGCGCTCTTCCTGGATGAGGGGGATCTGGCGGGACTGCCCTCCTCGCTCAGGAGCGCCATGGCAGAGGCAGCGGAATCGCGGGGGCAGAAGGGGCGCTATGCCGTCACGCTGTCGCGTTCCATTGCCGAGCCTTTCCTGTCTTTCTCCACCCGGCGCGACCTGCGCGAGACGGTACTCGACGCCTTCACCCGCCGCGGCGCCAATGACGGCGAGGCGAACAACGCCGAAATCGTGCGGAAGACGCTTGAGCTGCGCGCCGAGAAGGCACGTCTCCTCGGCTACGAGAATTATGCCGCCTATAAGCTCGACGACACCATGGCGAAGACTCCCGACGCGGTGATGGAGCTGCTCGAACCCGTCTGGGAAAGGGCACGGGAAAAGGCCGCTGCTGACGAGAAGGAGTTGCAGCGCCTTGCCGTCGCCGAGGGTCATAACCACCCGATCGCCGCATGGGATTGGCGCTATTACGCCGAGAAGCTGAGAGCGGAGCGCTTCGCCTTCGACGAGGGCGCGCTGGAGCCGTACCTGGCCTTGGAGAATGTCGTTACCGCTGCCTTCGACGTGGCAAACCGCCTCTTCGGCCTGACGTTCGAGGAGCAAAGGGGTATTGCCGCCTGGCACGAGGATGTGCGAGTCTTCAAGGTGAAAAACGCCGATGGCAGCGAGCGCGGCGTGTTCCTTGCCGATTACTTCAACCGGCCCTCAAAACGCTCCGGCGCATGGATGAGCTCGTTGCAATCGGGCCATAAACTCGGCCTTGGCGAAAAGCCGATCATCTACAATATCATGAACTTCGCCAAGCCGCCCAAAGGCAAGCCAGCGCTGCTCTCGGTGGACGATGCGCGCACGCTGTTCCACGAGTTCGGTCACGCGCTGCATGGCCTCCTCTCCGACGTCACCTGGCCATCCATTGCCGGTACATCCGTCGCGCGGGATTTTGTCGAGCTGCCCTCGCAGCTCTACGAGCACTGGTTCAGCACGCCAGAGGTGCTTTCAAAGCATGCACGGCACGTCGAAACAGGCGAACCGATGCCAGAGGATCTGCTCGAAAAAATGCGCGCTGCGCGCAATTTCAACGCTGGCTTCGCCACAGTGGAATTCGCCGCTTCGGCGCTGGTCGACATGGCCTATCACGCGCGCCCGGAGGCTCCTCAAGACCCGCTCGCCTTTGAGACAGAAGTGCTGGAGAAGCTTCAAAAACCTGCCGCCATCCCGATGCGCCACGCCACCCCTCATTTCCTCCACGTGTTTTCCGGAGAAGGCTATTCAGCTGGCTATTATTCCTATCTCTGGTCGGAGGTGCTGGACGCGGATGCCTTCCGCGCTTTCGAGGAGGCCGGCGACCCCTTCGCCCCGGAGACCGCCGAAAAGCTGCGCCGCTACATCTATTCCGCCGGCGACTCGGCTGATCCGGAAGAGCTTTACAAGGCCTTCCGTGGCCGTCTGCCGAGCCCTGACGCGATGATGGAGAAGAAGGGATTGGTTTGAGCTTAGCCCGGCCAGGAGGGGCAGGAGAAATCAAATCATGCAGAACGATCCCTTCTCCCATGGGCTTTGGGAAAGAACCGCTCCGCCCGCACCGGCGACTGGACCCCTGAGAGGTGAGAGGCGAGCCGATGTCGTCGTGGTCGGCGCCGGCTTTACCGGCCTTTCCGCCGCGCTTCATCTCGCCCGAGCCGGGGTTTCGGTCATTGTGGTCGAGGCGGCAGAGATCGGGTTCGGGGGCTCCGGACGCAATGTGGGACTCGTCAACGCGGGCCTATGGATCATGCCTGACGAGGTTCCCTCTGTCCTTGGCAGTGATTATGGCGAGAGGCTGCTTGCGGCGCTCGGCGATGGCCCGCGCGTGGTCTTCGACCTCATTCGCGAACATGGCATCGACTGCGAAGCCGAGCATCGTGGAACACTGCACTGCGCGGCGGACGCGAAGGGGCTTCGCGAAATCGAAGAAAGAGCACGCCAGTGGCAGGCGCGCGGCGCGCCGGTGCGGCTCCTGGATAAAGAGGAGACTGCAGCCCGCATCGGCACATCCGCCTATCTCGGCGCATTGCTCGACGAACGGGCAGGAACCATCCAGCCGCTCGCCTATGTCCGAGGCCTCGCCCGGGCGGCGATCGAGGCAGGCGCTGAGATCTTCACGGCCTCGCCGGTCGTAGAGGCAAAACGTTCGCTAAACGGATGGCGGGTAGATACGAAACAGGGAAGCGTGGAGGCGGATTGGATCGTCGTTGCCACGAATGCATATACAACCGCTCCATGGCCGCAGGTTCGCGCTGAGCTGGTTCACCTGCCCTATTTCAATTTTGCCACCGCCCCGCTTCCGAAAGAGATCTTGGAGCGCATCCTGCCCGGCCGCGAAGGCGTATGGGATACGAGGGAGATCCTGAGTTCGCTTCGCCGCGACCGGCAAGGCCGGCTCGTCTTCGGCAGCGTCGGCGCTCTGCGTGGAACAGGCGTCGCTGTTCATGGCGCGTGGGCGAAACGATCGCTGCGCAAGCTCTTTCCGTTTCTCAGCGAGGTTGCCTTTGAAAGCGCCTGGTACGGCAAAATCGGCATGACCGCCGACGCGATGCCGCGCTTTCACCGGCTGGAACGGAATGTGATAGGCTTCAGCGGCTATAATGGACGTGGTATTGCGCCGGGAACGGTGTTCGGGCGATACCTTGCCCGCCTGATCACCGGCGAAATCGGCGAAAAGGACTTGCCGCTACCGTTGACCGATCCGAGGGAGCAAAGCTTTCGGCCTTTGCGCGAGGCCTATTATGAAGCCGGTGCCCAGCTTGCCCATCTGGTTGGAGCTCGGTTCTAGCCAGTGCTTGCGGTTGACCAGGACCATTCACTTGAAAGAACAAGAACAGGGAGCAGACCGATGACCAACAATGTCGATGTGAAGAGGGAGACGGAGCGCCTTCTCGACAAACTCGGCGTGCCCCGCGAAGCCTGGGCTGCCGGTGATATGGCGTCCAACAGCCCCATCAGCGGCGAGGAGATCGCGAGGCTGAGATCCACTTCCGCTGCGGAAGCCGCAAAGGCGATCGAGGCGGCCCACCAGGCCTTCATCTCGTGGCGCAATGTGCCGGCTCCGAAACGCGGCGAGCTGGTGCGCCTTTTGGGCGAGGAACTGCGCACCGCCAAAGCCGATCTCGGCCGGCTCGTCTCGATCGAGGCCGGCAAGATTGCCTCCGAAGGGCTCGGCGAAGTGCAGGAGATGATCGATATCTGCGATTTCGCGGTCGGCCTCTCCCGCCAGCTCTACGGCCTCACCATAGCGACCGAGCGCCCAGGCCACCGCATGATGGAAACCTGGCACCCGCTCGGCGTGGTTGGCATCATCTCCGCCTTCAATTTTCCCGTTGCCGTCTGGTCGTGGAACGCCGCACTGGCGCTCGTGTGCGGAAACGCAATCGTGTGGAAGCCGTCCGAGAAGACGCCGCTTACCGCGCTTGCAACCCAAGCAATTCTGAAGCGCGCCATCGAGCGCTTCGGGGAAGCTCCGGACGGGCTTTCCCAGGTGCTGATCGGTGACCGCGCGGTTGGCGAGGCGCTTGTCGACCATCCCAAGGTGGCGCTCGTCTCGGCCACCGGCTCGACCCGCATGGGACGCGAGGTCGGCCCGCGGCTTGCCAGGCGCTTCGCCCGCTCGATCCTGGAACTCGGCGGCAACAACGGCGGCATCGTCTGTCCTTCCGCCGATCTGGATATGGCGCTGCGGGCCATCGCCTTCGGTGCGATGGGCACGGCGGGCCAGCGCTGCACCACGCTGCGCCGCCTCTTCGTGCACGAAAGCATCTACGACACTTTCGTTCCCCGCCTGAAGAAGGCGTATGAGAGCGTTTCCGTCGGAAACCCGCTCGAAACGTCTGCCCTTGTCGGCCCGCTGATCGACAAGGCAGCCTATGACAATATGCAGAAGGCACTGGAGGCCGCAAAGGCAGAAGGCGGCTCGATAACCGGAGGCGGGCGCGTGCCCCAAGCCGGGAAGGCGACGGCCTATTACGTACGCCCCGCATTGGTGGAGATGCCGAAGCAAGCCGGGCCAGTCCTGGAAGAAACCTTCGCCCCTATTCTATACGTCATGAAATACAGCGACCTTGACGAGGCGATCACCCTTCACAACGCGGTGGCCGCCGGCCTCTCCTCCTCGATCTTCACCCTCGACATGCGTGAAGCCGAACGCTTCCTCTCGGCCGAAGGTTCGGACTGCGGCATCGCCAATGTGAATATCGGGACCTCGGGCGCGGAGATCGGCGGCGCATTCGGCGGGGAGAAGGAAACGGGCGGCGGCCGCGAATCCGGCTCGGACGCGTGGAAAGCCTATATGCGGCGGGCAACCAATACCGTGAACTATTCTACGGCCCTGCCCCTCGCGCAGGGCGTCTCGTTCGAAATAGGATAGCGACCACCGGACAGCTTGCGCGCCAAAGGGCGGAGCACTTGCCCGCCCTCGCGCCTCCCGCTACATATTCACCCAGTAAACAAAGCATCATTGCGCCTGGTAAACACAACCTGTATAGCACCATAACCAGCAACCGTCGCGGGCATTTTTTGGCCCGCACGCAACCAAGCGGGATGCCGTTTCGGCAGCTTTTGATTATTTATTTTTTTATTTTTTGAATGGATTTTTGAATGCGAAACATCAGTATCAGGAAGATGTGGGTTTTCACCTGCGCCGTAGAGGAGGGTAGCTTCACCGACGGCGCACGGCGCGCGCATATCTCACAGCCGGCCGCGGTCAATATCATCGATGAAATAGAAGAAACGGTGGGTGAGCCGCTTTTCGAGCGCTCCGGCAAGACGCGCCGCGCGACGCTGACTGCTCGCGGCAAGGAGGTTTACGAAACCTTCGTGCGCACTCTTTCCGTATACGAGCGAGCTTTGGAAAGCATCTGCTCGAGCAAGCGGCAGCCTCGCGTGCAGAAAATCCTCATCCAGAGTCCCTATGTCGGCTCCGTCTCGGCGCTTTGGCTGCATAGGTTGACTGCCCACCAATCCGATACCCAGCTTTGCATCCGCTGTGCGGCTTGGCGGGAGATCATCACGGCAATCGAAAACCGCGAAGATTGCATGGCGCTCATCGACGGCGATATCAGGACGAAGAACAGCGAATATTTCAACATCGGCAATGTGGAGATGGTCTTTGTCGTCCCTGAGACCAATCCTTACTTCGCAACGGACATAAAGGAGATAATGTGGGAAGATGTGCCGGCCGACACGCTGATCTTTTCCGATATTTCTCCGGGAGCGCTCGAGCGCACATACGACAATTTGAGATCTGCCCAAAGTGCTGCAGGCTCATTCACTGAAGTAAGCTGCACGACCATCTTGAAGAATGTCTGCAAAGAAGCGGGGGTTCCAGCCATAGTGCCAAAGAGCCTCATCGATATCTTTGACGATGAAGTGAGATTCTGCTGCCGGCCGTTTGCCTATTCGAAATTATTCATCCCGCTTGGGCTTTCCATTTCGCACGGGAACCACATGAGGGGAAAAATCATCGGTCGGAACGTCGAAAATGTTTTCGACAACCGGTTTTATGTTTGAGCAGAGGAGAGCTGCCGTATGAGCAATCCGAATAATGGCTCCAACTCTATCGATGATGAATTCGGGAAATTCCCTCGTTATATGAGCCTTGTACCGGATGTTTTCTCGTTTTCTTATGAGGAAGCTCTCAAAGCCGCGAGCCGGTTCAGGACGGAAGCCAATCTTTCCCAGGCATTCAATGCACTTCTCGAATTCATCCTCGCCTCTGACCTGCCGGATGAGCAAAAAGAGAGCCTAGCCCAGCTGATTTCCGAAGAGATGGAGGTCATCTCCTACGCGGTAGTGTCGCGCACTTGCGTCGTCTCGATATAGTTCTCGGCGACATCTGGAGAGCCTTAGGAAAGCGGTGCCCAAGCGCTGCTTTCCTCTCTGTCTTGTAGTTTCCACACTCGTCTCTACTCATTGCCCTGAGGGATAGCTATGTTTAGCTGCCCGCTGCGGCATTCCATTTTCCCATATCGCTATCCAAGCGCATGACGATACCACTCATTGGTCTAGCTCATAACCAATGTCAGGTGAAGCCATGCCAAATCCAACTTCTTCAATTCCCATGCAGATCTTGTCCCGTCCGCCGGGGCCCGAGCTTTCGGCTACCTCGCAGCGAGGGGCGCTGCATCGCTCCAAGAGCCTGCCAGCCCAGACGGCCGAAAGAGAGTGTGAAGCAGATCGCTCCGCAATTTCGGCGATTGTGGGCGGCTTGGGCTGGGCGCTCCCGGAATCCGGCGAGACCTCGCTGGCCGTGCCGATGGTCAATGCCTTTCTTCGCAAGAGCGGGCTTCCCATAGAGATGCGCGAAGACCGTCTCGTGCTTACGCGCCATCACGACATCGAGGCGGTCGAGGCGCAGCGACCGCCATCAGTGGGGGATCTCACGGAGGTCTGCCATGCCTTGACGCTGGCAGAGGACACGCCAGGAAAGCTGGAGATCGCCGAGGTGCTTCTGCCAGCGGTCAACAGGCAGCTCATCGAGCACGCCGAGGCCAGAAAACCCGAAGGCGACCTGAAAGATTGGGTGAAGGGTGCCGCAAAGAGCTATTGTTCTGTGCTGGGCGGCAGAGACCTGGCGATCGATGACACGATCGCAGCAATCAACGCTTATTTCTTTGACAAGATCGGCTCGGACAAGGCGCTGAACACGTCCAACATCGCCGCCGCGTCTTTGACTGCGATAATGATGCTCGTGCCGACGATCGGCAAGAACCTGCCGATCGTAGCAGAGGCTCTTCGCGAGGGCCGCTCTCAGGAAGCGCTGCTTCCGGCAGCGACGATCTGCGCCATGGCAGCCATGACACTAAACCCGACGATGGCGGCCTTCGGTTTTGATCGGGCTTCGGCGATCGCCGGCGCCGCCGGAAACGTCCTGATGATGGTTAACCTGCCGCAGGTCCTGCACCACAGCTACGAGTGGGGCATGCTCAGGAAGGCGCATTTCAGCCACGAAACCCATCCGTTTACCTGCTTTGCGCGGGATGAAGGATTGGTCGATGGCGGGCTCCACACTGCACTTGATTTCGTGCATGAGATCGTCGCACAGGCAGACTTTCTCGGACTGAACATTAAGAACGCGGTCCAGGCACCGGAATCGGCGCGCAATCCGGCGGTCTTCCCGGTGCTCTCGCTGCTTCTGGGTTCCTTTGTGCTGGATACCGCCAGGGGCGACCGACCCTTCGCTGATTTCGGAGTAAATTGGCGGGAGTTGGCCGGAGAACTGGCATCGAGGGAGCACAACGGCGATGCCTGCAAACAGGCCGCCAGATTGTTGCTCCAGCAAAAGATAGCGGAAACCTATGATGCAAATTACGGAAAGATTCTGGCTCCTATTTCCAAACGGTCGGTTACGACACAGATGGCACGCCAGCTTGGCGGCAATACGCTGAACGATCACGAGGAAAAGACATTCCTCAAAGGTCTGATTGCCCGGTTTTATACTGCCGAAGAGGGGAGGAATGCTGTTCGGGTCGCGATTGACAGAATCTATCGGTTCGATCGTTTTGACCCGGCTGAATATGCAGGTGGCGATCGGAACGTGGGGGAAATCCTCCGTTTTGTTCAAAGCGAAAGGAACAAGGATAAGGGCTATCTACGGGCCTCACGCGGGCAATTTCACGCCGATCATGTATATTCCAGCGTTATTGCTCACGCCATCAAGTGCGCCTCCTTTCAAGAGCTACGGCAGAAAATACTATAATAATCATTAGTTTACTTCAGTTGCTAAAAGGAAATATCATGCCATTTTCAATCGACGGCAACATGCCGACATACTTTAAACCCAATTATTTTGCCGACGGAACTACCACTTTCCACGTTGGAGATACACCTCCCACGCCGCATCGCAGCGCCGGGGAAGCTCCCCACATGCAGAGGGGCATGCCGCAGCGGCCAAATGGCTCGGTCGTCATTCAGATCGATAACCTGCCCTCTCTCGCTATCCTTATAAAACCATCAGTCACCTATCGTCCGGATTCGGTGGTTATTCGCATTCCGGACAGGGCGGATTTCTCGCATGCGCGGTCGGTATCATCCAGCGGTGCCACCACATCTGGCTCGCATGTTTCTATCGAAATCCCTGAGGAGGAAACCATCGCGGCTCATTTCCAAGCGCTTATACCCGAGAGCCTCGGGGAGGATATTCGCGAAGGATTGATGGCCCACTTCCGCGAAGTCGCCAACCGCTTGGTCGAGAAGCGCGAGACACTGGAGGACGTTACCTCACTATCGAAGAAGGCGTTGAGGCGCGATCTCGTTGCAGCCGCGGCGGGCGGGGTAGTCAACCATCTCCCGACGATGGTCGCAGGGCTGACCGCGGACTTTGTACCTCATTTTTTTGCTGCTGCTGAAAGGCTTGATAACCCGGTCAATCAGGCTGCAGCACTTGGTGCGACAGCCGCCGCCTTTGAGCACAGCGCCGACACGTTCGGATGCTATGCCTTGTCGCTGCGCCTCGTGCCATCCGATGCGGGCGACCGCTACTATCTCGCGCCTAAGGTGGAAAAACTGGTGGGCCCAGCGGCACGCGCGCAACAGGCGATGGCATTGAGCACGAGTCGGGAGGCGTTGAATGACTTTATTGTGTCGCAGGCCTCCATGGCGAGAGTGGGGCTTGTGATACCAGTCGCGACCGCCGTCGATGTTGCTCAGCATTCGCCTGAGATCACGGCGATAGCAGAAAACACTCTGAACAATGTTCTTCGGCTGCCAACAGGTGCGGCAAAAGACGCGCTTCGCTACGGAATAGAGCATTGGGCTGGGCGTTACGGCCCGTTGTGGCTGTTTGGAAGACAGGATTGGGAGCACGTATATGACAATCTCAAGGATTCGCCCGCCCACGAGCCCGTGAACAACGCTCTTCGCAACCTGCTGGTTCTTCCATATGACGCCGTCCGTCATCTGGGGAACAACCTCAAGAACTTCGCTTCACCCGGTAAGCTTGCGCTTGGCGCTTCGCTGGTGGGAGGAATCAGTGCCTATGCAGCGGCTCGGGCCGGCATCAAGGAAGGGGTTGAGCGTTTGGGCACTAGCCGCGATGCGGGGGATGCGATTGCAAAAACCGTAGCGCTTCCACTCAGAGGTTTTGTCGTCGGAGCAGCCGAGGCGATGGAAAAGCCGGCAGAGAAAACGTTCCATGCACTCTATCGGGCGATCGACAGGCAGCTCCTGGCCCGCTTTGACCGAGACCTGGCGGAGGTGAAAGTGCGGCCCCGAGCAGCTTCTGAATAAAGCGGCCGGTCAGCTTCGCATTTCACCGGCGGATAGGCTTTCAAGCCAATCCGCCTCCCAACTATAAACATCACGCGCCATCAGATTCCTGAGGGCGCGTGATGCGTTTCGAGCGACCGCTGATAGGTCGCTCTTTATCAGGGCTGTGCAGCATGCGCGGACGGGGCTGCAAGGCCCACTAATCTCCTTGACCATCCAGGCTCTGCCGCGGACGCCACCGACCTAGCGATGCTAAGCTTGCGCGCCATGGCAGCTCAGCCAAGTCGATCTAAAGGCTGATCTGGCGATGTCCTTCATCGGAACGCCATCTCGGCGCCAAATAGCCCATCTGTAGATTGGATGGTGCGGCCGCTTAAAAACGAGATCCGCCCCGACATGGGTCTGCAAGCTGCTGATAGCGCGGGAAGCTCACAGCTATCCTAAACGCGAATGGGCCAGGCATGCGCAAGGCTGTCGCGAAGACGGAAGGCGTGCAGCTGGGGGGTAGGCCAACACCTCGGCAAGCAGCGGACAACCGAGGGATTATTCCTCTAGGCAGCAGAATTTGCCTGCCCGCTGATGAGTGGAGCGAGCGCGAAGGTCAGGCTTCCAGCTTGAAAGGGAGAACCGCCGAGCCCGAACCGTCGAGATCGGCACTCCGCATAGGCGCAGCAGCTGCAAAGCGCTGAGCGCGGGACAGGATTTCGCGCTTCTCAACCTCACCAGCAACCCAGCGCCGGCGATCAAAAAGCAACTCCGGAGCCCGGCGTCTCCAAGGATAACCGGGCCATCGGGATTTCTTGGAGCGGTGATGGGAGAACCTATCCCTTAGTCGGGACTATATGCGGCATTCGGCCTGAGGCACATGGAGAATATAGCCAAGATGGCCTCGATGCGGCTCTTCTTCGATCTTGTAATTGGGCTGCGCGAGAGAGCCGTAGAGAAACACTTTCGTTCTCGGGCAACAGGCAGCGGTCTGGTAGATCTGCCCCAGCACGGCATCTATATCTATGCCCAAGGAGGAGAGGCGCTCGTTTATCCCCGTGGCGATCGCTCCGGCCTTTTCCTCAATATACTTGGCGAATTCCTGATCGAACTGGCCGTTCAGATCGGGAACGTCTTTATGACGTGGCGTAAAGTGGAAGGGTGGAAATCTGATTGGCGAGATAAATGTCGATAAGCTTCTTCTCGAAACGATTGTCGAGCAGCATCACTCCCCGATAAGTTCCGGGGATTATATGGGTAACCTCGAAGACTTTTCTGGATCGAAATTGCGCTCGCGCAAGATGCGCATGGCGATTTCCCGTCGAGTAGGCACACGGGTTCCAAGATAGGCTACATATTTCTCCCCATTCGGCCCTGCCGCGCTCCTGGCTGCTCTGACGGTTTCCGAACCAAGGCCGGATGTGCCAATTGAAGCCGGGACTAGGTCCATTCCAGTGTCCGCATCGAGGCTTTCTCCCGGAAAGAGCTTCCTGGGCCTCGACAATCTCCCGCTCGATTTGCGCAGTTCTTCGCCCATCCGGGGAGGATAGTGTGCAGGCCCGTTTGGGCCCGCTTCGGCTTTTTAGCGGCAGGCGGGCTGCTGCGAGGGCACCTGGGTGGCCGGCGGATGAGACGCCGCCGGGAATAAAGTCGAGGATAGAGTTGTGTTCATATTCCATCCTGGATTCAAGCAGCGCCAAGCCCGTGAGCCCAGCCAAGGCTTGATCAACCCAGATTGCGCTGCATCGAGGAAATGAGATTGAAACGATCCGCGAGCTTGCTCATGAGACGCTCCGATTGCGCATTCGCGATCGCACGCTCGGCAGAAAATTTGACCGTGTTGATCTGCTCTTCGATCAGCTCGCCTGTGAGAGCCTGACTAGTGGACGCCGAAGCAACCATATTTGCGCGAAGCTGGGCCGACAGCTGCTGAATGATCGCTCCGATCATTCCCTGTACGGAATTGCCCTGCTGACCTCCTCCCAAGGCCGCCATTTGAATGGCTTCGATCATTGTCACCTCTTACGAGATTCGAGTGTCGGATACGTGCCAGGGGTCGCCCCCCGGCACGGTTGCATTCGCCTTAAGCTGCCGCGGTCTGCGAAAGCTTCTGCGTGGAGCTCTTCATCCAGCTCTGCGAGTCTTCCTGTGCTTGCTGGAAGATTTCCTTGGCGTTGTTCATCATGGTGCGATTGTGCTGCATCGACTGCGCTATTTGCTGCTGAAAATGCTCCATCTTGTTATTGTGCAGAGACAGCTCAGCGTTCGCATTCATCTGGTCGATGAGCTGATTTGTCTGCCTCGCCTCAATGTTCTGTATGGTTTGTTGAATTCTAGAACTTCCGTCCTGATTCAAAGTCCTACCGGGCTGGCCGTCGAACCGGTTGAACCAATTGTAAAGTCTGTAACCACCGTAAGCAGCAAGAAGGGGTAGCATTTTTTCTCCAATCTAAATACATGCAAATTAAAAAGATTCCCTGAAAGAGATACTTTCCACACCTATTTCTTTCAAAGAATGGTTTTAATTATTATCTTCAACCCCAATAATCCCTTCGCATTTTCCTATATCGTCAGGGGTAGACGGCTATTCATCATCCACAACCGTCTCGACCGATAAAAAGCCCACCGGATAGATCACAGTATCGGGCGTGACCTCCTGATAGGCGAGAACCGGCAGGTAGATGCCATGCTCGTGAAGGATACTATGCATGGCGAAGCGTACGTCCTGCTGCATGATCAGGACTGGATCGCGGCCCCGCCGGAAATCCTCTCCACAAATCTGCTTGGCCTGCCTTGCGATGATGGCCGAGAATGAGGGCTCCAGAACGATGAAGTTTCCTTCTTCGGTGTTCCGGATTCCTTCCCGCATCAGCGATTCCACCGTCGGCGAAACCACCACAACCGGCAGAAAGCCATCATCGGCAAATCGTCGGGTGATGAAATCGGAGATCTCTATGCGCACTTTCTGAGCGAGATAACGCGGATCAGGGCGCCGCTGCGCCCATTTCAAAACCCCTTCGAGAATTCGTACGCGACTGGTTACGGGAATACGCTCCCGCAACAGGTTTCGCAGCACACCCGCGATCTGGTTGTTCGATGCCGCTTCGCGCAAATCGCTGATGAGAGCGGGATTGCTCGCCTGCACCTCATTCAGCACCATGGTTATGTTCTGGAGAGTGGCCAGCACCTCGAGCCGCTCCACAGTCACCCGCTTCAGATGCATGAGCAGTTGCTCCATCGGGGACCAGTGAGCAATCCTCTCTTCAGTCAGCCGGCCCTTTTGCTCGGCAGAAACAAGCGCGCCCTCTCTCCGGCCGAAGCCAGCCAGGACCGGTATCCCGAGAGCTTCGAGATAGCTGGAATGAGCCTTTACGAACAAGGCTTCCACCTTGAAGAGGCCGGTATCGGCCAGCTCCTGGTTTATGAATATCTTGTATGCATGCTCCTCCTCTTCGTCGATCTCGAAAAACCAGAAGCCGCTTGGCATCCCATAGTCCTGCGCAAGGCTGTCTCTGATGGCGTCGAAGGCCATGCAGAACGTGACGACATCCAGCTGGTAGATTTCCCTGGGAAGCACAAGCCTTACGGTTTCCTTGGCGCCGGTTCGCATTGCGAGCTCGGCGAATTGCCGCTGCAACATCTCCACGCGGCAGCGCCAATCCGTGTGCGCGGTCACAAGATCACGCCGCTGCCGGCGCAAGGTCAACATCACCCCGCCGACCATGGCCAGACCGACGGAAACGAAAATCCAGGTGGGGAAGCCAGGAACGAAGCCAAACAAGGCTATGACGATCCCCGCCATGATGATCGTACGGCGATTGGCCGCAAGCTGCTGGATGATTTCCGCGCCCAGGTCCATCCCGTTGGTATTGGTGACGCGGGTGACCATATTGCCTGCGGCAACGGAAATCAGAAGCGCCGGGATTTGCGCCACAAGCCCGTCACCGACGGTCAAAAGCGCATAGAGGCTCAAGGCATCTCCAAAGCCCACGCCCCGTTGCGTCATGCCGATCGCTATTCCGCCGACGAGATTGATCGCCGTGATCACAAGACCGGCGATTGCGTCTCCCTTGACGAATTTCATCGCGCCGTCCATGGCGCCGAACAATTTAGCCTCGCGTTCCAGGTTCTGTCGAGCAAGCTTGGCTGCAAGCTGGTCCATATTGCCGGCCCGAACATCGGCATCGATGCCCATCTGCTTGCCCGGCATGCCATCGAGGGTGAAACGAGCGCCGACTTCCGCGACCCGGTCGGCGCCTTTGGTGATGACCAGGAACTGAACCACGGTGATGATCAGGAAGGTGACCAACCCCACCGCCAGATTGCCGCCCATCGCCACCTGCCCGAAGGTCTCGACAATGCGGCCCGCATCTCCTTCAAGCAGGATCAGCCTTGTTGTCGATATGGAAATGGAGAGCCGAAACAGCGTCGTTACGAGAAGCAGCGCCGGGAAAGTGGAAAATTGCACCGGGCTGTGCATCTGCAGCGATATCATCATGATGATGATCGAGGCGCTGACGTTCAACGTAATCATGAAATCCATTGCCATGGCTGGCAATGGCAGGATGACCATCAAGAGGACGAGCGCGAAGACAACGACGAGAAAGACGTCCTTCTGCCGCGCGATGGCAGCTATCGATTTTGCCGGATTCATTGTTTATCCCAACGATACTTTTAGGACGTCTTCGCCGGCTGCCTCACGATTCGCCTTGAGGCGGCATCTCCACCGGCAATGGCGGAGCGACGGGCTCACGCTTGCCTCTCAGAACGTGGAGATCCGTTGGAGCGGCGTCATCCAAGGCTTTCACGGCTGTCTTTATCTGCGAGACATAGGCAGGCGGGCCGGAAACCCTGATAGCCCGGCTCTTCAGATCGTAACTGCAGTCAAATTTCGGTTGCAGAAGCCCCAGGCGGGAAAGCGCCGAGATGACCCGGGAGGTGCGGGCCTGCTTCAACGCAATAATTTCGGTTTGTACGCTGCTCGAAGGCGCGACATGCAATATCGCACCATCGAAATACCACACGAAGCGGAACTCGGCCGCCAGATGGTCGAGATACGCCTCGCTGGCGAGATCACGCGGGGTCTTTTCTGTCGTCCGCCCCTGAATGCCGGGAGCGATGTCGGCCCCTATGCCCAGATTGAGGGCGAAGAAGCGTACCGCCTCGTTTACGTCCTGATCCCTGCAGACATAGTGGTAGATCTCGTCGGAGCGAGGGAGGGCAGGTCCGCCCGCCGGCTCAGTTCGAGCGGGATTGAAACACAGCGCGACAAGGAACAGAGAAAACAAAGAACGCCATAACTTCCTGAAATACATTTCAAAAAACACATATCTTTACATTAATATAAAAAGCCTGCACGGCCATAAATACGAACCGATATCGGAAATCCCTTCCGAAGCAATACATATTCTATATTGCTGCGCCGCAGATCGACGATGTCAGCCGCACTTGGTTTGCTGGACAGACCGAACTGAGGCGTGACCACCACCACCATGTCGCGATTGCGGGTTGTGATTTTGTCATGCCCAAAGAGCGAGCGGAAAACCTCGCCCATCACTCCCCAATTTTCTCGCGGGTTGTTGAGCGTTGCGTTCGTACCCAGTTGCGAAAGCCCTGCCAGGATGAAACTCTCTCCGCTGTTCAATTGTGCATCGGTGGCTAGTGTGCGCGAGGCCAGATAAGGCGCCGGGCCGCCGGCGAGCTGGACGGTCTGCGCCGGCTCGGAAATATCGGCTTTCACATGCAAACTAACTTTGTCACCCGCGATCAAGTGGGGAGTGAAATCGATGCTGAACCCAACAAACTTGTAGTCGACGCCGAGCGCAGTGGTTCCCCCATTCCCCACTGACCGCGCGGGTAAAGCGACTTCCTCACCGGCCTTGAATTCCGCCTTCTTGCCGCTGACTGCGGTGAGCGTGGTTTCCGAGAGTATCGTCGCTACGCCATTGTCGAGCAGCAGATCCACGATTCGGCTCACATCCTGCGAATCTCCCTGACCGCTCCCATTCCCAGTTAGAGCGGACCAGTTGATGCCGTAAGCTTCCACCCCATCACGAAAAACCTCCATGAATTTGACATTGAGGCGGATGATCGGGCTATCCGCCACCGCGATATCAGGGATCAGAAGTCCGGAAGGCAGGCTTGCCGTCAAGCTCTTGACCAAATCGTCATGCGTCCGCTGGTCAGTAACGGTCCCTGACACGTAGACGCTTCCGCGAGCCGATCGAATCGCGACGCTCGCGCCGGGGAAGCGCTGAGCGATCATGCGATGCATCTCGTCGAGATTGTCGATCACGATCACATCGTACTGGAAGAGGGTTTTTCCAGCCGGATCCGTCCCGATCAACGTGGTCTCGCCGGCTCTCACGCCATAGACGAAGCCAGCTTCTCGCGCAGCGCTGACTTCAGCGATTTGGGGATCTGCGACGAATATCTCCTCCGCGTCTTCCATGCCGCTCAGCTGCAGACCCTTGCCGACTTCGACAACAAGCCGCTGGTTGCGCGCCCCCGCGATTTCCGCCCATAGGCAAACCGATATGATCGCAACGGCCAGCAGCGAAAGCCGCCACGGTGAATACCGGTCGAACAATCGACCGCCTTCCATCCTGCATAGCCGGTCGCCAACGAGAATCTCGGTCATTTTGCTTCTGCCTGTCGAGAGCTCAGCCTGGATACCGTCATGCGGGCGAGCGCTGACGCATCCAGTTTTGTTGCGACAAGATGAGCGTCAAACGTACGAAGGACCGCCACGCCACGTGGGTGGCGATTTCCGGAATATCCATTTTGCTGGACAACGCCATAAGTTGATCGTGCAACTGCTTGGCAGAGAGTGCCTGCGGCGGTTGCATCGTCGGCTGCTCGGCGGTGACGGGGACCGTATCTCCCCTGTGGCCGTGGAGCCGCTTCAGGAACTCGGCCGATCTGGCATCGCGGTCAATGGGGAGGACCGGTTCCGCCGCCTTATTCTTAAGCGGCATCTCCAGTGCTGGCGGGCGCGGCTCGCCTTGAGGCTCCCCAGGTCGCTTCGCATTGGCTACGACAGCCATTGCCTCGGCTGTATCCCCGTCATAAGCCTCCTTGAGCATCGCCGCATAGCTGGTCGACGGCTCATCTGCCGGTTGGTGAAGTGGCTCTCTCGGTTTGGGCGCTGCCGGCCGGACTGTGGTGTTCGCCTCCATGGACGGCCTGATCCGCTCACGGCCCTCGATGTCGAGCTTGCTGATATGCGTACTCATCTAAGCGTCCAATCTGTCTAAATAGGTCCTGATTGCGTTCCGTCCTTCGCTATCCATGTGCCCGTTCAGCAATGCGAGGCGTGTTTTCAGGAAGGCAAGGTTACGGCTTTCGATCTGCGCTTGGCCGATCACGGACTCGGCTTCCTCGAATTCCTCCGTTAGGAGGAGCCCATAAGCCAGGATTTCCTTGAAACGGTGATCCTCTGGGAAAAGCATCGATCCCGCCCGGCTATAAATGACGGCCTTCGCCGTAAACTGCGCTTTCAGGCTAAACGCTGCCAGCATCAAAAGAATGTCCGCCGATATGCTCATTGCAATCCAGTGGGTGTTACGAAGATATCCACCGTGCAGAAGATGAGAACTCGCAGCTATTTCAAAATAAGAAAAGCGAATGATTGCCTTCATCACGGCCCTTTATGCACCTGACCCAGCCCGGAAATCTGTGCAAAATTCGCCTTGGCCTCGGGCTCGGGCAGGTCTATCAGGGCCGTATACATCGCCCTCTGGTGATCCCCTGCTAGATACTGAACAAGAGCTAGATTCTGGCGAATGACAGCATCGTTCTGGTTCGAGCGAAACAGCTCCGCAATCAGAGAATAAGCTTCTCCGGCGCGGCCTTGCAGGCTCAATGAGAGCGCGTAATTGTTGAGGGCGTCCCTGTTCGAGGGAGCATATGCCAATACGGATTGGTAAAACTGTTGCGCGATACCGTGATGACCTTCCAGATCGTTGGCCACCCCCATTGCGTTGAGCGCCTCGATATTCCTCGGCGCTGCGCGCAAGATCTCCTGTAAATAGCTTTTCGCGCCAGTCGGATTGTTGCGGGCCAACTCGACGCGGGCGAGCCCGAGCCAGCCTTCGGTCCTCGCACCAAGGTCCACCGCCTTCTGATAATAGGCTGCGGCCTTGAGATCTGCCCCTTGGCGGAAATAGGCGTCTCCCAGCCCCAACGCGGCAACAGTGGAGCGCGGGTTCTTCGCCGCGATTTGATCCAGGAGAGTATATGCTTTGTCGTAATCACCGTAGCCAAGCATACTCTCCCCCACCGATATCTGGGACAACACGCTGGTGCCGTTGCTGTTTGGACCCGAGCAGGCAGCGAGGAGGAGAAGGAGACAAGCAAAAGCGACGCGTTCAAAGCAGCAGTATCCGATCGGTTTGGTCATGAAATCACCCAGACTGGCAGGCCACCATCAATGACATATGTCGCGTTGGCCCGAAGAGATCCGGGCGCGCCATATTGGCCAAGCTCAGTCTGCAGGGTGCGGTACTGATACTGAATGAAGTGGGGAGACCGGCGCTTCCGCCTCAAAGCTCATCACTGCTTGCAATTGCGGGTCTATTTGCTTCGTATTTCGAAGGAACCGCTGGTACACTCAAGTAAAAATGCCATGTGTAAAGACCTCGCCACGATCGCGGTATACGCCTGAGCGAAAAAGATATCCACATAAATTCTCTCGTGGATATCTGCTGGTTATTAGGCTGCGGCCCCGCCCAGCATCTTTTCCATGGCGCGCAGCGATCTGGCGGGAAGGTACTGTCCGGGGGATCCCATCCTGTAAAGCTCCAGGGCTGCGCCCGGCATATGGAAGATCGGGATCCTCATGGCCTGGATCTTCCTGCGAAGCTCGGGCACCCCGGCTCCTTTGGACTTGAATATTAGATACGGGGGCTGGCCGGAAGCCGGATAGAAGATGATTGCCACGAGCACCTGATCGCTATGCACCACATGGGTGGCATCCGACAGGAGAGGTAGAACTGCATCGTTAAGCGCGATGGATTTCCGCCCGGCCTTGATTTCCGGATCACCCTCCTGCTCCTTGTACTCCCTCTTTATCTCTTCCTTCGACATCTTGTTCTGTGACAAGAACATCCGGCTTTGCACAAAGTAATCTACCACTGCGAGCACCAGCAAAAGAAGGAATATGGCGGCAACGAGGATTCCAATTCGCGACCAGAAGAGGTGATAGAGGCAAGCGGATCCGCAATAACTTGCATGCAACGCATTATCGACATTGTGTAGGTACAAAGCAGAGAATATGCCTACCATGCCGCCGAACAGGAATGTCATCCTGACAAAATTATACAGGGTGGCCTTAGAGAATATTCCTTTCAACTGCGTGACGGGATTAAACCGCTCGAACTAGGGCGAAAGCGCCTTTGGCGCGAAGACGAACTTGTTCAGCAGCATACCGAATACGAGCACAAAGACCGCGCTCGAGCCGCAGATCGCCAAAATCCAGTAGGTCGCCTGCGCAATCGCAACGAAGCTCCTTGCTCTCGCCGCGTCGAAGTCCTAGCTTACCACGGAAAACGCTGCGGTGGAGATATTCAGCAGCATGCCTGAAAGCGGGCCGAAAAGCCCGATCAAGAGCAAGGCGACGAAGGACAAAAGCGCTGCCTCGATGACATGTTTGCGCTGCGGCACCTGCCCTTCCCTGCGCCGATCCTCCAGCCTTCGGCGAGTAGGGGCTTCCGTCTTTTCTCCACTCATGCCCCTAAAACCTGCTGCATCATGGCCAAAGCCCCGGAAAGCGCCTGCAGCACCTCGGGGTATAGGATACTCACGTAGAAGATGAGCATGAACAGGAGGATGGCGGATTTCACCGGCATGCCCAGTGTCAGCGCGTTGAGGCTTGGAGCCGAACGGGCCAGGAAAGCGATGCAGATATCGGCCAGGAACATGAAACCGGAGATCGGTAGAACGAACTTGGTCGCCGTAAAATAAACGAGGCCGGCAGCACAGATGAAGAGGAGAATCGTCTCACGCGAAAGGTCCGGCAGCATATCGAGCGGAGGCCATATGGAGAAACTCTGGTAGAACATGGCCATCACTATCAAGAAGCCGCCGGAACTGAAGAAAAATCCTGCAAAGAGCTGCGAGAAGAAGATCGCCACCGGCGTTGTCTGGGCGGAGAACACCACATCGAAATCCTCGGCTTGGGTGCTGCCCCGCTGCGTATCCAGAATGACACCTGCAAGCTCTAAACCACGGACCGGCAGCCAGATCAGGGCGCCCAGCAAAAAGCCCAGGGAGAGCTCCTTCATGATCACCGCCAGGTAACCTGGGTAGTTTCCGCCGTGTTTTGCGATCTCATCCGTGATCTGCACGGACAGACCATGTAAAATCGGCAAGCTCATTGCGGCCATCAGGCCGAAGCGCACGATCCGCGGCATGCTCTTGCGGGAAAAGAAGGGCGATACCGCCAGAAGCCCGCTCAGGCGTGCCATTGACAGGAGAAGAGCCAGGACAAGATCCAGCAATTCGCGATTGTCGGGAGACAAGAGCAGCGGGAGTTCCAAGATCAGATCCTCATGATCTCGTTCATCACCCGTTCCAGGAAGCTCAGCAGGTGAGATGACATTCCCCCTATGGAAAGGGACACGATCAGAACCACCGCTGTCAGCTTTGCAGCAAAGGCCAGTGTTTGCTCCTGCAATTGGATCAGGGTCTGAACCACCGCCACGACCAACCCGACCACCGTCGCGGCTACGATCAGGGGCATCGACAGATAGAACACGAGCACGATGGCTTCGCGCGCCATCATCATCACATCATCCGGCAGCAACGGCTTTCCTCCGGTGCTGGACCTGCACTTTTCGAATGCACCCCTTCATTGCGCGTAACTCAGAACCAAGTTGTGGAGCAGAAGCGCCCACCCATCGGCCGCGACGAAAAGCAGGATCTTGATCGGCAGGGAAACAAGCATGGGCGGCACCATCATCGCTCCCATTGCGAGGAGGATGTTTGAAACCACCATATCCACGATGACAAAGGGCAGGAAAATGAGGAAGGCGATCTGGAAGGCCCGGGTCAGCTCCGAAGTCACATGCGCAGGCAAAAGGATGAGGAGGTTGTCTTCGTTGATCTTCCCGTAGAGCGCCTCAGGCCACATCTTCTGCGCCGCATCCATGAAGAATTTCAGCTCGCGCGGCGAAGAGAACTTTTTCAGGTAGCCCGTAAACGAATCGGACACGATGCTGAACAGGGCTGAAACATTGTCCCAACCAGCAAAGCCCAACTGCTGTTCTTGTACTTGGGTGATTATGGCGGTCCCGATCGGTGCCATGATAAAGACCGTCAAGGTCAAGGCAATGGAATTGATGACCAGGCTGGACGGGGCCTGCTGCACACCAATGGCATTGCGGAGCAGCATCAGAACGATGGAAATCTTCGTAAACGCCGTGCCCATCACCGCAAGAAACGGGATGAAGCTCAGCGCCATGATCGCGAGGATCGTCGGCAGTATGGCCGGAAAATTGTCAGCCATCGGCTTGCCTCGTGCCTGCCCCCCACTGGCTGAGCTGCACGGCCACCTGATCACCGATCTGCACGAGGTAACCCCTGCCCGCCGGCGCGCCGTTTGCAAGAATGGTGAGCGGCTGCGTAAGATCAATATTCAGGTCGAGCGTCGCTCCAGGCCCCAACGCGCGAAGCTCTGAAAGTGTCAGCCTGCGAGTGGAAAGCAGGAAATCCAGCCTTACAGGAAGATCTCCCGCCGGGTCAGCCAATGGGGGCTCGCCGTATATCATTCCGCCGTTTACATCCGGAAGGGCTTCGGTATCTGTCATTCTCAAATATCCTGTTTGTTCAAAAAGCTCTGCTATACCCGTCCGCAGATCCAAGCCGGCGCTGAAATGTTCGGTTTCCGGTATTTCGATCGAAATGGGCAGCCGGCCGCCCTGAAGCGTGCCTATCAGCACCGCATCCCCTTGTTCGAGTGCGCCGTAGGCTGTCGACAGGAGTGAGCGTCCAGGAAGGAAGGATCGGCAGCAAAAGCCCGGATCGAATCCCGTTTGTGCTTCGTCAGGCAGGTCGGGAAGAACGTCGAGTGCGCGCAGTTCCAGGCCGGAGAGATCCAGCGAGATATCAAAACTGCGGCCATCCGCCTCTACTTGACCGTGCATCGTTTCCAGTAGCGCACCCCGTCCGCCAGCGCGCATCGCACCCGGCCGAGCCTTCACCAGAAGGATTTTTCGAAGCAACGTCGCCGGCAAATAGGCCTCGAGCGCCAACACTGCCCGCCAATCCACTGGCAGGCTGTCGGCATCCTCCTCACGCCAGCCCGGCACGATATGGTCACTTAGAAAATCGATGAGCCCCATCCCGGCATAAAGAAGAACCTTGCCGAAATCCGCGGTGATCTCGATCTCCACCTGCACTTCCCTCGTAGTCGAGGGCTGCACGAAATGGACGGCCAGGGCAGGTATGTTTTCCTCTGCCTCCTGCTGTGGAGGAACCAGCCATTTTGATGCCGTCAGGCGGTTGAGAAGAAGGGCCGTGGACGGCGAGATGGCCGGCAGCGCTGAAAGCTCAGGCGTCATCTTGTCCCCTCTCCTGATGGGCGTGCTGTTCGGAAAACTCGTCAGCGACCGCCTCCTCGGTAGCCTCAGCCGCTAGCATGCGCAGTTCTAGTAAGCGGCCTTGTATATGTGAGCTCTTGTTCAGCTTGAGCGCGCTTGACGCCCGGTTGCGCCCGGCGATGCGGGCGCGCTCCTTACATTCGAGCAACCTGGCCTGGCACTCGGCGCGACGCTCGGCCAGCGCCCGGGCCTTCTCCTTCACCAGCTTCAGCTCTTCTTCGACGGCGAGAAGATCGTTTACGGAGACCCTCTTGTTCAGAAGCCGGGTCAGAAGGTCGAGTTCAAGCGTCCGTGTCTCCTCAAGATAGCTGTCGATGGCATGCTGTGCCGCACTCAATGACAGCTGCGCTTCGGATAGAGCCGCCTTCTCCGTGCTTTCGATCTTGAGCATGCGATCATAGCGCCGTTGGCGCAGTGCCACGATCCTGGAAAACTCAAGCATGGCCTACCGCTTCTTTCAGCGCTGCGACGGTCTCATCGAAGCTGGAGAGGGCGTTTACATCCTGACGCAGAAAGGCATCCAAGAGCGGCTTGCGGTCTACGGCTTCGTCCGCTTCGGGATCGGCGCCTTTCGAATACTCCCCGATCTTCAGAAGCAGGTCTATTTCATCGTATTTGGACAAGAGCGCTCGGGCCTTGTGGATGGCGGCGAGGTGATCCGGAGAAACCACTCGGCTCAGAACGCGGCTGGCGCTGGCGATGATGTCGACAGGCGGGTAATGCCCGGCCCCCGCTAATTTTCGAGACAGCACGATGTGACCGTCGAGAAGCGACCGCACCTCATCAGCCACCGGTTCGTTCATATCATCGCCTTCGACCAGTACCGTGTAGAAGGCCGTGATGGAGCCGCAGCCGCTCCGGCCGGCGCGTTCGACGAGGCCGGGAAGCTGCTCGAAGACAGAAGGAGGGAATCCGCGCCGGGTCGGCGGTTCACCGGCAGCAAGACCTATCCGGCGCTGCGCGCGGGCGAAACGGGTCAGACTGTCCATGATCAACAGCACGCGCTCACCGCGGTCTCGATGGAACTCAGCGATCGCGGTGGCGGTGTAGGCGGCCTTCACCTGCTCGATGGCGGGACGATCCGACGTGGCCACCACAAGGGTTGCCTTGGCAAGTCCTTCGGGGCCAAGCTGATAGTCGATGAATTCACGCACTTCACGGCCGCGCTCACCGATCAAAGCGACCACACAACGGTCGTAGTCGGCAAAACGAACCATCAGGGATACAAGCGTCGACTTGCCGGCTCCGGCGGCCGCGAAAATGCCCATCCGCTGGCCCTCGCCGCAGGTCAGCATGCCGTCGAGCGCCCTCACCCCAAGCGCAAAAGGGCGGTCGATAGGGGGGCGCAGCATGGGATTGGGCGGGGGGCGCCGGCCGGGATAAAACATGCCTGCTTCAATCCTGGGGCCGCTGTCCATCGGCTTCCCCATTGCATCAAGCACCCTGCCGACCAGCTGCTCGCCCACCGGCACCTCAAAGGCGCTCATCACCTGCTGGATCGTTGAGTTGTGCGATATGCCGACAGAGGAGCCATAGGGGGTCAGGATCGCCTCGCCGCGATCGAAACCGACCACCTCGGCAAGGATCGGCTCTCCTTGGCCACGCGAAATCGAACAGATCTCGCCAATGCAGAAATGTCCTGCCGCGCGCACCACAGGACCGACGGCTTTGCTGACCCGTCCGCGACGCCTGAAGGGCCGCGCTTGTGCGAATGCCGCGTCAAGGGCAGGGGTCTCGCCGGGCTCGTCATCGACTGACGCGTTCAATCCGGGCACCGCGGTCATCGGTCCTCCCCCCGACTGGTCTCGGCAGCCGGCATCCTGCGCAGGGCGGCAATCATTTCCTCCACCACGACGGGGATGCTCAGATCGATGACATCCAGCCCGGCATAGACAAGGCAGCCCTCTTCGGAGATTTGAGGATCAGGCTCCGCACGGATATGCGCAAAGCGCTCATCGGAGCGCGCCAAAGCAGAGATAGCCGCTGCGAGTGCATCCAGGTTTACCGGGTGCACCATGATGACGATCTCCGGCCGGCGGTGCAGCTCACCCAGCACCTCTTCCAAGGCGCAGGCCAGCCATTCCTCCTTCGGCATGCGGCCGAGCACTTGCTGAAGGCTACGGCGCAAAAGCATCTCGACATGCGAGCCGAGCTGACGGCGCTCTTCATGAAGCTCTTGGATGGCCGACGAAAACTGCAAGAGCCCGTCGGAATATCCGGCTTCACGCGCAGCCTGCCTTGCCTGCCTCCCGGTTTGGCGGGCCCGCCGCAAATACCCGGCCGCCTTGTTTCTGGCGTCGGCTTCGGTTCTTTCCACTCTTCGCAAGAAGGCGAGATGTTCGGCCTTCAGAATTCCGTCCACCGGGAACACACCCGAATGGAGCGGCACGGCGCGTCTATTTCCTGCCATCGCAATATTCTCGTGCTTGAACCACATGGTGCAGGAAAGTCGCCTCATCAGGATCGTCTGGGGCGAATGCGACAGGCTCGGAAACCAGGCTTGGTGGCAGCCGCAACTTCAGCCTTTCAAGATACGCGTCCGGCATTAGGCCGAAGAGGCGTGCCTTCGTCTCGAGCGCGTAGGAATCGAGAAGGTCGCGCGAGGCGGCATCCAGCACCTTCATGTTCACGAAATTGGGGAACTTCGCCCCCGCCAGGCTCATAAGCAATGCCTCGTCACCACACCAGGACGCGATCTCCCTGAGCATCGAACCGCGGGTGATGCGGAGGATTGCCCTATGATTGATCATGACCGACAGGACACGGCAGAAATCCGCCAGTTCTTCGGGATCCCTCATCAGAAGATCGTCGAGCAGCAGCCTCCGTTCCTCCGAAAGCCCGCTCGGTATTGCCGTCATCGCGGAGCGGATACGCAGATTGATCGCTGGTTTCAGGAAGCGGCTCGACGCGAGCTTTGCAGCGATGAATGCATCGCGCAGGCCCAGCACTTCCGGTAGCCTCTCAGGCAGGATGCAATCCAGGGGAGCTTCGTCGAACGGACAAATGGGCTTCATCAGGCAGTCCCCTTCCTGCGCCTTCCAAGATAAGACTGCGCAGCCATGGTCATCCCCGCCCCTAAACCGGCGCCGGTTACGACAATGGCGCCGGCGAGGAAGACGGCCCATCCTGTAGAGTTCTTGCGCATCGTGATGCCACCCAATGCGACAAGCTCGGCATTGGCGGGCGTCGGAGGGTCGACCGGCGTAACGACCACGCCAACTCGATCGTATTCAACATTTTCGACGCTGTGGGCCACCAGCTGCTTTATCTGCGGAATCAGTTCAGCGGTTATGGCGTCCCGGTTTGCGAGTGCCAGAACTGCTGCACTGGGCGGAGGGACCTCTTCAAATGGTGTGTTTTTGCGGGGATTGGCAATGTGCACTTCGGCTGAAATCACTCCCGGTATGGACGACACCATATTCGAGAGTTCCTGCGACAGTGCGAAGTTGAGGCGCGCCCATTCCTGAAGGGGGCTCGTCACCAGCCCGTCGCCTGTAAACACCTTTCCGATGGTCTCGTATTTCGGGCGCGGGAGCCCGAAGCTTTTGAGGAGTTCAACAGCCTCCCCGAATTGCGCCTCGTCTACCAGCAACGTGATCTGGTTGTTCTTGTCCGCCTGCTTGGTCGCGTCGATGCTGTATTCGAGAAGCTTGCCCAGCATGCTGTTTGCTTCTTTCTCATCGAGACCCGAATAGAGCGGCACCTTGCAACCGGTGAGGACCGCGCAAATCAGGCTCACGACGAGGACACGGCTCGGCCAAGCTCGATGCCGGCGGCGCCCACCGCCACTTCCCCAGAGATATTTGAGATCTGAAAGCATCACTGGCTCGACAGCAACTGCTGAACGCCGTTCATCGCTTTAGCGACGGCCTTCATCGACAACTCGAGCCGGGCCTTGTCGGCATTGGACGCGACCTTGTTGCGGATAAACTCGCGCGGTTGTCGTTATGGATTTGGATGATCTTGTTCTTCATGGTCTGCAGTAGGCGCGCCATTTCGGGCGCTTGGAATTGCGGCAGCTCGGCTAAGCGGTTGAACTGCTCCTGAACCGGCCGGGGCAGATTCATAAGCGGGCTGGACGGATCGATGGCACTTTCGATATCGCCGACAATGCTGCTTTCCTGTTGGCGAAGGGCCTCCACCAATCGCTTCTGCAAGCCATCTATGCCTGTTGCCTGCGATGGAGCCTGCGGCTCGCTCAATGTGAAGGACACGCTCATCGAGTGGCTCCCCTTCCGGTCTGATACTGGTTGTCTCCACGGCTAAGAGCAGCCGCACATTCGTCGACGACGAGACTGACAGTCTCCAACGCCGCTTCGGCTCGAAGCAGGCCTTCGTCCAGATATGCCTCACCCAATTCGAGAGCGCGCTCGAGCCGGCCATCCTGCTGCAAAAGATAAAGGTGGAACGCGAGCGCCTCGTCACGATTGACAGAGGCATAGAAAGCACCCGTCTGCTCCAGCACGTCGATGCCGGCGGAAAAGTCCCCGAGGGAAAAGAAATACATGGCCTCGATCAGGAAACCGCCGGCGTTTTCCGGACGGAACTCCTGAATAAGCTTCCACAGTGGGCGTGCGTCCTCACCCAACCCTATGAGCGTCGCCAGCGAGGCAATATTGCCCAAGAGGAAGACATCGTCGCTGGTAAGTTCCACCTGGGGCGTGTTCATCTCACGATCACTTTCTGCTGCCGCCCGTTTCGCGGAGCTTCGTGTCGGGAATCGCCGAAAGCGTAATGATACCGTGCTCGTTGCGAAGGACACGCGCCTCGATCCCGAGATTGGCCGCTATCAGTTCCGCGGCACTGGCAATTTCCTTATCCGCAAAAACATCTGCGGACAGGGGCACCCGGATATCCTTCAGCTTTGCCTGGACCCGCTCGCGATCCGCTACGTCATCCACACGGAGCGTGGCGTGGCAGCTTTCGCCCTGGCAATTTACGCGTTCTATCCTGGCGCCGAGCGCCTGCAGTTCACGCGTGACAAGCGCTTTGTCGAGAGATGGTGACGAGGCGATCGGGTCAGCCGCGGCAAGTGTTTGAAGCGCCCGAGGAGAAGCGTTGGCTGCCGGGGAGTGACGCAGGAACAGCAAGTTCGCGATAACCGCAAAGCAGACGAGAAGGATCGTTGCGATAGCAACGACGCGGGAAGGCCAGGCCTTCCACAGCCTTTGGACAGCTCCGGCTTTCCCCGGTCGTTCCGGCTTCACGCCATCGAGTTCGAGCAAAATATCCGCGAGCCTGAGCCGGTCGCCCGGATATAAAGGTGTCCAGGCTTGCGGCTCGGCGGGAATGCTCCTTTGGGCGGCGCCCCTGAGGAGTGTGACGAGTGCCCCTTGATAGGGGCTAAACCACGCTGCCCCCTCGCTTACTCTGAGGGTTAGATGCTCCGGGGCGAGCTCCGGATGAATCAACGCGATTTCACAACTGAAATCCGAGCCGAGACGATGATCACCCGGCTCCAGTTCGCAGAGCTGGTCCTCGTATCCGGGTCTGGATAGCTTCACGATGATCATTCAACCACTCCGCTCTGGATGCTTCAGGCGCACTCAGGCTTGCGCTCTCTGAAGCGCCTCGCTCGTGCGATCCCGCACTTGCCGCTGGTGGCGGAGGCCTTCCACCACCGCCTGAAGATCCGTCTGCTTGATCCTCTCGACCAGTCGCAGAGCGTCATCGATCACTCCCACGACTCGGAGGAAATCCGCCGGATCTTCGTGTTGCAGGGAAGCTTGCGAACAGTCGCGCAAGAGCATTTGCCGGCGCAGTTGCAAATATCGGATAAGCGTATCCGTATCGCCCCGGCTATCGAGAATAAACTGCTCGAAGCTCGCGCTCCGCGAGGGGGAAAAAAGAGCCTTACCCGCGTTGACCATCTGCCACTCCTTGATCGGACCGGCAGATCACCCCGCATTTATGTTATGGGAAAATCGGTTTTTTCGATAACTGCGCTGAAATCTTCTCCAGCACCGCTCTCCTAGCCGAGTCGACGGTGCCTGCCAATAACCATGTATACGCTTGAACCCTCAATCGGGTTTCTGCGCGCTGCCAACGAGTTCTGCCTTGCGGCGTGCCGTCTCCAGGCCGAGGGAGATGAATGTCCGGGCATGGCGGGCAAGATCCACATTGTCGGACCACAGATTGCGCCAGATCGCCGTCTTCAGCGACAGGTCCTTATCTACGATTTCCGACGAGAAGGATTCGAAGGTGACATAGTCGTCATAGCCGATGGCGACGAGGGCATCGAAGATGGCGGCAAAATCGATGCTGCCGGTGCCGAGATAGCCGCGATGGCTCTCGCCGATGTGAACATAGCCCACCTTGTCGCCAGCATTTCGGAGGGCAAGGCCTAGATCGGCCTCCTCGATGTTCATGTGAAACGTGTCGAGGTGCAGGAAGACATTGGTGGCGCCGGTGTCCTCGATATAGGCCAGCCCCTGAGCTGCGGTGTTCAGAAGATTGCTCTCGAAGCGGTTGACGATTTCGAGGTTGAGCGTGACGCCAGCCGACTTGGCACGGTCCGCCACCTTGGCGAGGTTGGCGACGCTGCGATCCCAAGCAGCCCTGGTGGGAGCTTGCGGAGAATAACCATGGGCCGAGCTCAGGATGCCGCCGAGCTTCGTGCCACCGAGATCACGCGTGAGCGCAACCGCCCGATCGAGGATCGCGACCCCGTTCTCTGCGATGTCCTGATCCGCGCTGGAAATATCGCCGTCCGCCGGAAGCCCCATGCTGATCGCAACGCCAAGCCCAAGTTCTTCAAGCCGGCGCGCGAGCCATGGGATATCGACCACCTTCGGGTCCAGATAGGAAAGCTCGATCAGGTCGAAGCCTGCTTCCTTGGTGCGCGTCAGCGCCGTCTCGATCTCCTGCCGGGAGGAACCGGCGCTCCAGACGAAGGAGTGAATGCCAAGCTTGGACATCGCATATGACCTTTCGGAAAGAGCGGGCGCAGCCGGCTGAACCGGCTGCGCGATGGCTTAGGATTGATCAGCGTGGCGCCGTCCAGCCCTTGTACTCGTTGACGTTGTCCGCCGTGATCAGCTGCGGGTCGAGGAGCACGGTATCCGGATCGGGCTTTTCGCCCTGCAGCACCTTGTAGCCCATCTCCAGCGCCTGGCCGGCCATGACATAGGGATCCTGCGAGGCGGACGCCTTGATCATGGAATTGCCGGTCTTGAGAGCCTGCTCGATATCAGGCGCGCCATCCACCGCGGTGATGATGAAGTCCGTGCGGTTGAGTTGGCGGGCGGCAAGCTCCGCGCCGATGCCCGTCGGATCGTTGATCGCGAAGACCGCGTCGACATCGTCGAAGCGCGTAAGCAGCCCCTGCATCACATCGAGGCCGCCTTCGCGGGAGCCCTGGCCGTTCTGGTCGTCCGAAAGGATATTGATGTCCGGGTTCTTCTCGAAGACCGCCTTGCAGCCCTTGACGCGGTCGACGATCGAGGATGACTGCGGGCCGTTGATGATGATGACGTTGCCCTTTCCGCCGAGCTGGTCGACGATATATTGGCAGGCGATCTCGCCGGCCTTCACATTGTTCGTCATCACCGTCACGTCCGCCCCGGGAGCCGACACGTCGAAGGCGGCGACCACGATGCCCGCGTCCTTCGCCTTCTGGACCGCCGGCGCGATGGCATTCACGTCGACCGCGTTCAGCATGATGATGTCAACGCCGGCGGCGATGAAGCTGTCGATCTGCGAGACCTGCTTGTTGAGGTCGTAATCGGCGGAGACCGAGGTGATCTTTACGTTCGGGTTGATCTCCTTGGCCCGGTCCTCGATGCCCTTGATCGTAGCCACGAAGAACGGGTTGCCGAGCAGACCGACGGAGATGCCGATGCTGTTCAGATCCTTTGCCGCGGCCGAGCCGGCCATGGCGGCGGCAAGTGCCGCACCGCAAAGCAGGTTTCTCACGATACGCATGGAACGCATTCCTTTTCTCCTCCATGATGACGGCGCGAGGCGCCACTTGATCCGGTTGGAAACCGGACTCGATCATCGATCAGGTTCTGCTGACGCCCTGGAGCCGATAGCGGTCGAGCGCGACAGCTGCGATGATGACCAATCCCTTGATGATGTACTGCCAGATGTCCGAGACCCCGACGAGGATGAGCCCGTTGGAGAGCACGGCGATGATGAGCGCGCCGATCAGCGTGCCCCATATCGATCCGACGCCGCCCACGAAGCTCGTTCCTCCGAGGATCACGGCGGCAATGGCGTCGAGCTCATAAGCCTGGCCGAGCTGCAGGCCGTTGGCGGCGAAGAGGCGCGCGGCCGACATCGCCCCGCCCAAGCCGGAAAGAAGGCCAGACATGGCATAGACGAAGAGCAGCACCAGCGAGACCTTGATGCCCGTCAGCCTTGCCGCCTCCATATTGCCGCCCACCGCATAGATCCAGGTGCCGAGCACGGTGCGCCGCAGGATGAACCAGGAGATCAGCACGACGGCGATGGCGATGATGGCGAGCCAAGGCACGCCGAAAACCGTGCCGTTGCCGATGAAGGCGAAGGGGAGTGCCGGATTGAAGACCGTCGTGTCTCCTCCCAAAAGCCGAGCCAGACCGCGCACTGCAGTAAGCGACCCCAATGTGACGATGAAAGGCGGCAGCTTCAGATAGGCGATGAGCACGCCGTTCGCGAGGCCGCAGGCAAGGCCCATGCCCAGGGCGGCCAAAATACCAAGCATGCCCCAATCCGGCACCAGGGAGACGATGACGGCCACCATGGCGGAAGCGGCGAGGATCGAGCCAACGGAAAGATCGATGCCTCCCGTCAGGATGACGAAGGTCATGCCGGCGGCAAGCACGATGTTGATCGCCGCCTGCTGCATGACGATCGAGAGATTGTTGAAGGTGAGGAACCTGCCGGTCAGCATCTGGAAGCCGATCACCAGCAGCACGAGCACGGGCAACATGCCGAGCGCCGTGATCATGACGCGGAGTTTGATCTGGCGGTCTCTCTCTGTCTGGGCAACGGCGTCGGTCATCGCGTTTCCTCGGTCCTTGATGCTTATGCCGCCGGGGCGTTTGCTTCGGCATTGGCAGCTCCGGTCGACAGGGCCATCACGGCCTCCTGATCGATCGGCTCCTTCGCGCTGGCGGTCACCTCGCCGGCGATCCTTCCTTCGCGCATGACGAGTGCTCGGTCGGCCACGCCGATGATCTCCGGCAGCTCGCTGGAGATGATGATGATGGCGATGCCCTGTCGGGCGAGCTGATCGATCAGGCGGTAGATTTCGGATTTCGCGCCGACATCCACCCCGCGCGTCGGCTCGTCCAGGATGATCACTTTCGGCGCGGTTTCGAGAAGGCGGGCGAGCAACACCTTCTGCTGGTTTCCGCCCGAAAGCGAGCCGGTGTTGATCGACACGCTCTGGGCGCGGATGGAGAGCGCTTCAACGGCCTTCGCGGCCCGGCGCGCACCTGTCCTGAAATCGATGAGACCGGCCGGCCGCGCATCTTTCTCGATCACGCTGATATTGACGTTTTCGGTGATGGACATGTCGAGGAAGAGGCCGAGCGCCTTACGATCTTCTGTAAGATACGCGATGCCCTGGTCCAGCGCCTCGCGCGGTGAACCGATCGCGAGCTCTTTTCCGTTGAGCATCACGGTGCCGGAGGTGCGCTTGTCCGCGCCGAAGATGAGCCGCGCAAGCTCCGTACGTCCGGAGCCCACCAATCCAGCGATTCCCAGGACCTCGCCGCGATAGACGTCAAAAGAGCAGTCGTGGACTCGGACGCCATCGCCCAGATTGCGCACCGACAGGATCACCTCGCCGCTTTTGGGCGTGTAGTGTTCCTTCTTGTAGAAGGAGGAAAGATCGCGGCCCACCATCATCGACACAAGCCGGGAAGCGGAAAGCTCTTTCCGCTCCAGCGTGCCCACATAGGAACCGTCGCGTAGCACGCTGCAGCGATCGGCGAGCCGGTAAATCTCCTCCATCCGGTGGCTGATATAGATGATGGCGATCCGCTCCTTCTTGAGGTTCCGGATCACCTCGAAGAGCTTTTCCGTCTCGCGCGTGGTAAGCGATGTCGTCGGCTCGTCCATGACGATGATGCGCGCATCCGCGCTCAGCGCGCGAGCGATCTCGACGAGCTGGCGCTCGCCGAGCGAGAGGGTGCCCACCTGTGTCGTCGGGGAGAAGTGCACCCCCAGCCGCTCCAGGATCGGCTGCGCGGCCCTCACCATCGCACGGCGATCGACCAGCCCGAAACGCGAGGGTTCGTTGCCGAGAAAGATATTCTGAGCAACGGTCAGATTGGGCGAGAGCGAGAGTTCCTGATAGATGACGGCGATCCCGTTCGCGCGAGCGACCTTGGGATTGCCCGTTACCATCGGCTTGCCGCCGACGAGAACTTCGCCGCCGGGATCGGCTACATAGGCGCCGGAAAGAACCTTCATCAGCGTGGACTTGCCTGCGCCGTTCTCACCCATCAGCGCATGCAGTTCGCCGGGCCAAACGGTCAGAGAGACGTTTTTCAGGGCATGGATGGCCCCGAAGGTCTTGCTGATGTTGCGCATCTCCAGAATGGGCGCGCTTTCGTCTTGGGGGGCTGCCGCGGGCATCATGATACGGCTCCCGCGGTTTGGCTTGCGGGCCCTTTTTGCTCCTTCCGCCTCTTCTCAACCATCTCGCGCCAGCGGGCGCGGTAGTCTTCGAGGCCGCGAAGGCTCGTCGGCTTTGCCTTGGTGCAATCGACTGCCTTCGGCTTTATTCCTTTGGCTTCGAAGGCGAGGATAGCCGCGCCCACCGCGGAGCCTTCGGGATTGTCGCTTGCAAGCAGGCTTTGCCCCGGGCGAAGCTGTGCGAGCGCTTCCACATAGTGGCCGGTCTTCACCAGCCCTCCATCGACGATGATCGTGTTTCGCGAACCGATGAGGTCGAGAGAATAGTCCGTCATCAACACGACATAGAGCAGTGCGAGCGCGGCACGTTCGGCATCGCAGCCGATGCGCCCGACGATCTCGCCTCCAACACCGGGCACCGGGCCGCCAGCGGCGAAACTCGGCAGCGCGACGGCTCCTTTATCGATGACCGCCTGAAGATCCTCCAGCCCTACTTTGGGAGGAGCGCCATCCCGGATCACGTCGAACTCGCGCCCGCCCATGAAACGGATCGTCGGCATCGGCGCTCCGTCCACGCTCACATTGGCGAGCATGTCGCGCCGCTCATCAAGGGCGGAGAGCGGGCAATCCGTGTTGAAGATGATGACCCAGGTGCCGCTGGAAACGAGTGTGAAGGAACTGTGGCCCGCCGCCCGGTAGCAATGAAGCGCCGCGTTCGAATCGTGCACGCCGTTGTGAACCGCGACGGCCCGCCGCTCCCCCGAGGGAAGCGTCAGTTCGGTCTCGCCGAGCGCCGCTCCAGCCCGTGCCAAGGGCGGCATCTTTTCCCGCCAGCTACGCCCGTCGACAAGCGAGGAGAAATCCTTCTTGAGCGGCGCCCAGAGATGGGAATGGCAGCCGAGATAGGAAACCTCGGAGACCGGCACGCCGGAAAAGCGCCAACTCCAGAATTGCGGGTAGCCTAGAATATGCCGGGCACCCGCCACCGCCTCCGGAGCGACCTTTTCAAGCCATAGAATGTGGCGACCGAAATTAAAACCGAGCGGCAGCCGCGGCGAATAGGTCTCGGAGAAATCCGGGATGAGCCCATCGATCTCGTCTGCGACGTTCTCCGGCGGCTCCTGCTCATAATCGAGGATCGGATGGGTCAACGCGTCACCCGCAGTCAGCGCGAAGGTGCAGCCATGGCAGGAGAACATGACGCTATCCACGCCATGCTTCTCCACGGCCAAGGCCAGGGCTTCGCGCATCCAGGCTTCCAGCGCCCGGACGTCGAGAACCCTCATTCCATTATGGTCGCGCCATTCCGGCGCGCGCCTTGCCTGCCAGAGGATCTCGCCCGAGGGAGAGAAGACGAACAGCTTGGAGTTCGTCTTGCCGAGATCGAAGACGGCAAGCGGCGCGCTCATGCCTGCTCCCCCGCGGGCCGAGCGATCATCAGCGTGATGCCGGCATCTTCGATCATCTTGGCATTCTTGTCGGAGATTCCCTCGTCTGTCACCAGCGTGCTAATGCGCGAAAGCGGAAGAACAGCGTTGCGAGGCCGCAGCGTGAACTTGCGGCTGTCGGCGAGGACAACGATCTCATCGGCGCATTCGCTCAGCGCGCTGATCGCCCGGACCAGGAGCGGATGCGACTCCAGCATCCCCTCTTCGCTGATGCCCTGCGTACCCAGGAAGAATTTCGAGGCGAAGAAGGAAGGATGCTGCGGCTGAACGGCATGGATAATGCCGGGCTCGCGATGCAGTTCGCCGCCCGCGATCACCAGTTGGCAGGTGCCATGCTCGCCGAGATAGGCGGCTAGCGGCATGGAATTGGTGTAGATCTTCAGATTGCGACGGGCGAGCCGCATGCCAAGATAATAGCAGGTCGAGCCGGCATGAACGATGATGGAATCCCCGTCGCGCACAAGCCCTTCAGCCACTCGAGCGATGGCTTGCTTGGCTTCCACCGCGATGTCCCGGTTCTCGTCGTAAGGCCGGGCCGACGCGCGCGGCGCCGCACCATATCCATCTTTGGCGGAAACGCCGCCATAAACCTTCTGAGCGATGCCGGTTTCATGAAGCTTATCGATGTCGCGCCGCACGGTTGCGGCGGACACGCCAAGCACCTTCTGCAGGTCGCGCACCGAAGCGAACGGGCGCTCTTTCAGCAGATCCTTGATGATCTTGTGACGATCGAAGTCGCTCACAATCTCCTTCCTCCCCGGCATCTTCATGCCTTTTGAGCGGATATAATCAAAGCTGCGCAATATATGCAAGCGACTTTGCTCACGGTTGACGAAGCTGGATCATCCTGTGTAGGACTGATGCGCAGCGCGGCCGAAAGCAGCCGCGCGCCTTCAATGCCGTCAAAACGGGAGGGATGCGGTGCCCCAGGTTACGGCGCTGCCTGCGCTCAAGGAGCTTTCGGCGCGGCTGGGAAAGGATATCACACGTACGCAGGGTGCAGGCGGCAACACCTCGATCAAGGTCGATGGGACCATGTGGGTGAAAGCCTCCGGCACCTGGCTCGCGCAGGCTGAGGAGCGGGAAATCTTCGTTCCGGTTGCCGTCGAGCCGCTGCTGGCTGCCCTTGAGGCCAATGACATACGCGCCGACAAGGCCACCGACTTCGTGGTGGAAGAACTGAACGAAAGCAAGCTGCGTCCCTCCATAGAAACGAGCGTTCATGCGGTCATGCCGCAGACCGTGGTTGCCCATTTTCATTGCGTGAACACAATCGCCCATGCGGTTCGCTCCGATTCCGATGTGGTCGTTGCGGAGCGGATGAAGCACCTTCCTCATCTGCGCTGGGGTATGATCCCCTATCGGCGACCCGGGATGCCGCTTGCACGCGAAATCGCGCCGGTGGCCAAGGAGAGGCCGGATGTGCTCATCCTGCGCAATCACGGCATCATCATCGCCGGCAAAACCGTGGACGAGGTTAGCGAAAGGATCGAAACGGTCACTCGCGCACTTGCGATCGAGCCTAGAACCACATCTGCACCGGATATCGAGCAGCTCTCCCGTATCGCTGCAGGCTCCGAATATCGCCTGCCGGAAGACCAAGCCACCCATGCAGTCGCTCTAGACAAGGATGCGAACCGCATCGCACGGATGGGCTCGCTCTATCCGGATCACGTCATTTTTCTTGGAACCGAACTCGGGCTTCTTGAAGAAGGGCAAGCAGTGGATGGCTTGCTGGAGGCCGCGCAACGCGCCGGCAGGCCGCACCCCAAGATGATCCTTGTTCCCGGCCGCGGCGTGCTCGTCTCAAAGGAATTGTCGCCTGGCGGACTTGCGATGGCGCGGTGTCTGGCCGAGGTGGCGCTGCGCATCGAGCCCCGGGCAGGGATCGACTATCTTGATGCGTCACAGGAATATGAACTGACGCACTGGGAGGCGGAGCAGTACCGGCAGAAGCTCGACCGGGCGGGAAGCTGACCATGGTTTCCGGGTCGAAGCAGCCGTGCGTTCTGGGAATCGATGTCGGCACGTCCGGTGTTCGCATCGCGGCGCTCGATGCGGAAGGCCGCACCTGCGCGGTCGTCGCTTCCGGCTATGAAGGTGCGGAGCGACGGGACGATCCCTTCGCCTGGTGGCGCGGGGTCGAAGCCTGCTTTGCCGATCTCTCGCGAGAAATCTCCCTGAACGGCATTGCCGCTGTCGCGGTCGACGGCACGTCCGGAACGGTGTTGGCGCTGGATGAGAACGATGCGCCGGTCGGCCGGGCTCTGATGTATAACGCAGTTTGCCCCGACAGGGAGGTTATCGCCCGGCTGGAAGTGATCGCACCCGAGGACAGTCCTGCGCTCGGGGAACATTCCGCGCTTGCGCGTGCAGCCTTCCTGGCGCGGCAGCCCGGAGTGGCTCGCGTGGTGCATCAGGCCGATTGGATCACCATGCAACTAGGCGGGGGGGCGGTAAGCGACGAGAACAATGCTCTGAAAACCGGCTACGATCTTTCCGCTGGGCGATGGCCTGACTGGATCGCGGAATTGGGATTCGATCCCGGAATCTTGCCGGACGTGGTGCCAGCCGGCCGCCTCCTCGGGCTGGTCGGCGGGCGTGCGTGCGCTCTCGGCCTGCCTGCATCGACGGTTATCGTCAGCGGCACGACAGACGGCTGCGCCTCCTTCCTGGCCACTGGTGCGTGCGAGATCGGCGACGGGGTTACCGCGCTCGGCTCGACGCTCGTGCTCAAGCTGCTCTCCGATCGAGAGATCAATGCGCCGGCCTATGGCATCTACAGCCACCGTATCGCCGGCATGTGGCTAGCCGGCGGCGCGTCCAACACGGGTGGGGCCGTCATCCGGGCGCACTTCCCGGACGATGAACTTGCCGATCTCACGGGGCGGCTCGAGCCTGACCGCCCGACGGGCTTGGATTATTACCCGCTGCTGCGCGCCGGCGAACGCTTTCCCCTCAATGATCCGCACCTTGCGCCACGGCTCGAGCCCAGACCTTCCGACGATGCGTTGTTCTTCCAGGGCATATTGGAGGGTATCGCCGCGATCGAGAAACAGGGATATGCACGGCTCTCGGAACTGGGAGCCCCGCCTTTGAAGTCGATCAGGAGCGTAGGTGGGGGCGCCGCCAACCCGGCTTGGACCCGCATCCGTCGGGGCCTCTTGAACGTCCCCTTCCTCGATGCTTGCTCCGTCGAAGCGGCGGCCGGCACCGCCAGGCTTGCGCTGAGGGCGCTCACCCAATGACCGTCTCCAAGGAACTGCAGGAGATCATCGCCCGCTACGATGTCTTTTTCATCGACCAGTTCGGCACCCTGCATGACGGCGCAAAACCCTATCCGGGCGCGGTGGAAATCCTTCATGCGCTCCGAGCGGCCGGCAAGACCATCATCATCCTGTCGAACTCCGGCAAGTCCGGAGCAGATAATGCCGCACGTTTCGTCCGTCTCGGTTTCCCTCCGGATTCCTTCGACCATTTTGTGACGTCAGGCGACGTGGCTGTCGATATCCTGAAATCCGGCGCGCTGGAATTGTCAGTTTCCCCGGCTATCCGGTGCTTCACGATCTCGAGCGGCGACGATACCAACCTTGCGGATCGCCTGGAACTTACCAAGGTCCATCAAGCCGCCGAGGCCGATCTGGTGGTGATTTCGGGGAGTCAGGCGGATCGGATCGGGCTCGATCGTTACGCGCAGATGCTGCGCCCGGCTGCGAAAGCCGGCGTGCAGGCAATCTGCACCAATCCGGATATCGAGATGTTGACCCCAACAGGCCTTGCTCCGGCAGCCGGCAGCATCGCAAAGCTCTATGAATCCTTGGGTGGCGACGTCCTTTGGGTCGGGAAGCCACATCTGCCCATGTATGAGTATGCCCATCGCCTCTGCGGATTCCCGCTGAAGAAGAGGATCGTCGCCATCGGCGATAGCCTCGAGCATGACGTCGCTGGTGCCTCCGGGTTCGGCATCGAGGCCGTCCTGGTGCATCTCGGCGTCAGCGGGAAATCCACTGAGGAAGAGCTTCATGCGGCGGCCGAGAAGGCGGAGATCAGGATCACGGCGATACTAAGCCGCCTTACATAGTTGGGCATGTGCTCGCGCTGCCGAGACCGCCAGACGTGACTGCTGCTAAAGGCGCAGCTTCATGGTAACGAATGATGACCGACCACAGGATCATCACCATGGCTCACGATCCCATCGTCATAGCAGGCGCCGTTCGCACGCCGATGGGTGCGTTTCAAGGGAATCTGGCGTCCTTATCAGCCACCGATCTCGGCGCGGCGACCATTCGAGCAAGCCTCGCGCGATCCGGCGTGGAGCCGGGCATTGTCGACGAAGTCTTCATGGGCTGCGTGTTGCCGGCGGGCCTTGGCCAGGCACCCGCCCGACAGGCGGCCCTGGGTGCTGGGATGCCGGATTCGGTCCCCTGCACGACTGTCAACAAGGTGTGTGGATCGGGCATGAAGGCGGTCATGCTTGCCGCGGATGCGGTTTCGGCAGGCTCGGCCGATATCGTTGTCGCCGGCGGTATGGAAAGCATGTCGAATGCCCCTTACCTGCTCGGCAAAGCCCGCGCCGGCTACCGCCTCGGACATGGGCAGCTCATCGACCATATGTTCCTGGACGGCCTGGAGGACGCGTATGACCGGGGCCGGGCCATGGGCACTTTCGCAGAAGATACCGCAGAGCATTACCAGTTCACACGCGACGCGCAGGATGCCTACGCGCTCGAATCGCTCCGGCGTGCCCGCAGCGCTATCGCCACCGGCGCATTCGCGGAAGAGATCAGCGCCATCGACGGCATGTCACAGGACGAGCAGCCCGGTAGGGCAAAGCCGGAAAAGATCCCGCACCTGAAGCCGGCCTTTCGCAGGGATGGCACCGTCACTGCTGCAAATTCCTCCTCGATTTCGGACGGAGCGGCGTCCCTCGTCGTCACGCGCATGTCCATCGCGGAACAACGCGGCCTCACGCCTCAAGCCGTCATCCGCGGTCATGCGGGCCATGCACAGGAGCCGGCATGGTTCACCACCGCGCCAATCCCCGCCACCCGCAAGCTTTTGGAGAAGACAGGGTGGGCCATTCAGGAGGTCGATCTTTTCGAGATCAACGAGGCCTTCGCGGTCGTGGCCATGGCCGCCATGCGCGATCTCGACCTGCCGCATGAGAAGGTCAATGTGAATGGCGGAGCCTGCGCTCTTGGGCACCCGATCGGCTGCTCGGGGACCCGCATCGTCGTCACACTGATCGCGGCACTCAAGGCACGCGGGTTGAAGCGCGGTATCGCATCGCTCTGCATTGGTGGCGGCGAAGCGACCGCTATTGCGGTCGAACTTGTTTGATTCCGGCACTCTTGACAGGGATCAGGTGCGTCAACGCCCTCAGTGAGAGCGAAAGGACGCTGAATACGTGCGCCTGACCATTGTGCTTCGGTCCCACAGATGCTTTCTCTTCACACGCCTTAGGAGTTGGCAGATGATCGACACGACAACGGCGATGACATATATCGCGATCGTTCTTGGCTTTGTTTTCATTCCCGGTCCCGCAACGCTTCTGACGATCGCGCGGGCGATGAGTTCGGGAACGAGGGCGGGCATCGCGACCGGGGCCGGGATTGCGGCCGGCGATGTTGTTCACAGCCTCATGGCAATCCTGGGCATTTCCGCCATCATAGCTGCATCGGCGATACTGTTCAGCATCATCAAATATATGGGGGCCGCCTATCTGGTTTATCTCGGCCTCAAAGCACTCCTGGCCAAGACACCCCCTCGTCTCACCGCCAGCCCCGCACTCCCCATCAATGCCCGGCAGGCCTTCCGGCAGGCAATCACGGCCGAGTTGCTCAATCCCAAAACGGCGATCTTTTTCCTAGCTTTTCTGCCGCAATTCCTACGGCCCGAAAATGGTTCGGCCACCCTCCAATTGACTATTCTCGGCCTGCTCTTCGTCCTGCTGGGTTTCCTAAGCACCGTGGTATACGCCCTTTCGGCCGGGATCATCGGCAATTTCCTTCGCCGCAACCCGGCCGTGCTGAAGTGGCAAGGCAAGGTGGTTGGCGGCATCTACTGTGCATTGGGTGTCCGTCTGGCTCTGCAGGACCGCTAGCCGAGATTGCTCCGCTAAAAGAATCCAACGGCCCGATAGAGGGAAGTTCCTTGTCGAGCCGCGGATTGCATGCCAACGCTCCTCAGTCCCGCTGCTCTGCGCTTTGGACCAACTGCCTGATGATGGAAAGGTGCGCGGCCATCTTCGCACCCGCGGTTTCCGCGTCCCCGGCCGCGATCGCCTCCACAATGCTCATATGCATGGCGCTTTGCTGTGAGGCATATTCCTCCCGCTTTGCTCTGCGAAAGACGGCATCGTGGCGGCGCTGCCAGCGCATGCGACCCCGGACGGCAGCAAGTGTCCCAAAGACTGCGGCAAGCAGCGGATTGCCGGTAATATTTGCAACCTCCCTGTGAAAGGCATCGTCTGCGGCTTCGTACTCCCGCCAGTCGCGAACCGTGCCGGTATCCTTCGCAAGCTCGGCGAGGCGCTTGATATCCGCCGGTCCCGCCGACAACGCGGCTGCCGCCGCCAAAGCGGGCTCGATTACAAGCCGCGCCTCCATGAGATCGAGCGGCGACGCCATGTCATAGAGCAAAAGCGGGGGAATGAGCTCGCCTTTCGGGCGGGGGCCAATAAAGGTACCCCTGCCCTGATGCCGCCAGATGACGCCCTCTCGCTCCAGGATGTCCAGCGCCCGACGCAAGGTCTCACGGCTGCAGCCCAATCGCAGCGCGAGAAGGCGCTCGGGATCGATCCGCTGCTGCGCCTCGAATCGGCTTTGATCGAGATACCGCCTGAGTGCCAGAACGGCCTCATCCACTCGCATCCGGCTCTTGTCCGGCATATCGTTTCCTACCTGCGCAAACGAAAATCCAGACCAATTTGTAGACCATTGTTGGATGGCTGTAACGGCCTGCTGATCGGGTCGGCGATGACGCTGGCCACAACCACATTGCCGGAGGCTATCCATTCCATGAAATTGCGTCTCGATCCGTTTCTCGGGCTGATGTTGGCGGCAGTGGTCGTGGCCACTTTTCTTCCTGCGACAGGCGCGTTTGCCGGCATCATCGATGGAGCCGGAACCTTCGCCGTCAGCCTTCTCTTCTTCCTTCACGGGGCGGCTCTTTCGCCGCGTTCGGTACTCGACGGGCTAAAGCAATGGCAGCTCCATCTTTTTATTTTTGCGACCACCTTCATTCTCTTCCCGCTTGCCGTCCAGCCCTTGGGCCTCCTGCCGGAAAGCGTTCTGCCCGGCAATCTTCGGCTGGGCTTCATCTATCTGGCGGTCCTGCCGTCGGCTGTTTCGTCATCGATTGCCTTTACCGCCATGGCCAAGGGAAACGTGCCTGCAGCCGCATGCAATTCGGCCGGATCGAATGTGTTCGGCCTCCTCCTCACCCCGCTGCTGATGACATTGTTCCTCAGCACGTCCTCCCCCATCGACCTTGGAAGCGCGTTCAAGGATATCGTCGTCCACCTTCTCCTGCCTTTCGCGCTCGGCCAGGCCCTTCATCGATACGCAGGCGGCATGCTTTCGCGACACAAACAAAGGCTGGAGCAGTACGATCAGTCGGTGATCGTGCTCATCATCTATTCTGCGTTCTCGCACTCGGTGACGGCCGGGTTGTGGGAGGAATTGCCGGTCGGCTCCATCCTCGTGGCGGCAGCGCTCTGCACGGCGCTGCTCCTCGCCGTTTTCGCCTTTACGATTTATGGCACGCGCCGGCTGGGCTTTTCACGGGGCGATGAGATTGCGGCCGTCTTCTGCGGTTCCAAGAAGAGCCTTGCAACTGGTCTGCCGCTGGCGCAGGTCCTTTTTGCGGGATCGGCAGGCTTCGGCATGATCGTTTTGCCGATCATGCTCTACAACCAGATCCAGATAATTATCGGCGCAATGCTCGCCCGCCGCTACGCGACAGATCAGCTGACGCGCGCATGAATGCGGCCTGTTGCTTACTCAAGTACGAAACGCGCTGGACTAGCTGCCGCGCGCCTTGCTGGAACGTTTCGGCTTTTCATTTGCGGGCGCGATGGAAGCCTGCTGGGCCTCGTGCTCAAGCCGTGCATTCCGCAGTCGCGCAGTCTTGGCTTCCCTGCTGCGCGCCTCCGCCTCGATGATCTCACGGAAGGCCTTGTCGGTCGTGGCGGCTTTATTTTCCGCGCTCGTCCCCTTCTTCCGGAAGAGGTTGTCCTTTGTGACCATAGTGCTCGCTCCATACTTGAAAAACAAAAAGGCCGGGCGAACCCGACCTTTTCTCAGCCTCGACGGCCAGTGCCAGTACATCCGTGGTCAAAGGCCGGAGACCAAGCTTAGGCGGCATGCAGATTCTCAGCTGCCGATTTGCCCGATTTCGGGTCGCGAACAACTTCGAAATTGATCTTCTGGCCTTCAGCGAGGCTGCGCATGCCTGCCCGCTCGACCGCTGAAATGTGCACGAACACATCCGGCTGGCCGCTGTCAGGTTGAATAAAACCGAATCCCTTGGTGGCGTTGAACCACTTGACGGTTCCTGTAGTCATGACGATTTCCTTTCAAATCGTTTCCGCGCCGCACGATGCGGCCGGCAATAAATCGAAATTGAGAGGGAAAGCCGTCGAACGCGTTTGGCGCGCCATAACAAACTTGGTCAGCAAGATCGATATCAGAGATATAGGTGCTGCTCGGGGAAGTTCAAGGCTCACCATTTTAATGAACGCACGGCGCGAACTGCGAGCGCCATCGGTGCTGCAACTATCGCATGATGGTTGAGGCTTGGCATTGGGCGGGATATAACCCGCCACCGGCAGAACATGGGACCAGGGTCTTTGCTAAAGCACATCACCGTCATTCTACCTATAGCTTATCGTGGCGGCTCACTTCGCGTGGCCAAAACGATTGCGAGAATGATCAAGAAGGGCAGCGCGGAGGCCGACGATAACTGCGGCGTACGTCTAGCCGTAATTCAAGGAAAATATGATTTACAGTCGGACTTCCGCGACCTGCACGAAGACGAGATCGAAGTCCGTGAATTTGAATGGGAAAGAATTGAGCAACAGAAAGCAGAGAACATAGCTTTTATCCAAGGTCAACGCGCGGACCTTTACGCAGCAGAGTATCAGATCCCAGTTGACGGAATTAACAACCTCATCGATTCTGATTTGTGGTTCATAGTATCTGATCGTCTAGAACTTCCTCTTGCGCCAGTAAAACCGTTTGTTGTTTTCGCGACTGACTATATCCAGCGCTATGTTCCCGAGATATTCCCGCGTGATGGGTGGGGCACCGTTGACATGCCCTTTCTAACAGCGGCTCGCATGGCAAAGGCAGTAGTTGTTACGACGCCTCAGACCCGCATGGATGCAATCTCTTATGCGGGGGTTCCTGCATCCAAAGTGCATCTCGCGCCGATGGATTTTGATCCGACCTGGATGCCGGAAGCTCTTAAGGAAGACTTGGAGGACGATCAGCCATATTTCGTTTGGCCCACCAACCCAACGCAACACAAGAATCACATTCGGGCCTTCGAAGCACTCGCCGCCTACTATCGGAAATTTGACGGGAAACTAAACGTTCGGGTGACTGGGGCGAACACACACTGGCTAAATCCGTTGCAGAAGATCGAGCGCTGGATTGCAGAAATTGATCACATTGCGGAAACGCGGAAGCTCGTGTCACGTTCCTCGGTGTTCAAGGATCGTGTTAGGTTCATGGGTGAGTTGAGCGACGACCTTTACGCTCAAATGCTAGCCAACGCCGAATTCCTTTGGCATCCTACGATATACGACAATGGGACTTTCGCCGTCGCAGAAGCTGCATGGTACGGTTGTCCTTCACTCTCCAGCGGTTATCCGCAGATGCGATACATTGGGGAACGCTTCTCCATTCCCATGGAGTTCTTTAGTGCCCGCTCTGTTGATGAGATGGCCCGTGCACTAAAAGCCATGGAAGAAAAGACACCCGCCCTACGCAAGGGCCTGCCCGATAGGGTATCTCTTTCCCAGCATTCTTGGGAACACCACGCATTCGAATACTGGGGCCTACTCAAGGGGATCGCCGCACAATGAAGCTGGGGATATTTCTTGGCTATGGTCCCCGTCAGCTCGATCCTCATCAGGGAATCTCGCGGCTTATCACGTTCATTGTGAAGGGTGCGCTAAAGTCACCTGATACTAGGATTATGATAGCCGGGTCCGGATGGATCAAGGACGGCATCAACGAAATTCTGGACGACGCCGGTATCCCTCGCTCGTCGGTCGAAATCGTCACTACACGAGGAGAACCTCTAGCGCTGAAAATATATGAAGGAGTCCGAAAACTTCGCCTTCGTCCGCCTACGGCTCGTCGACGCCGACGGCTTGCTCTGAGAGCTATCAGCAAGGCAACTGAAGTAGTTTCAGACTGGCTTGGGACAGCAAATCCGGTGGTGTTCGTGGCGGGCTTAGCCGCGTTTTCGTTGCTGGCCATCGTCGCAGCGATTCCTGCGGCAATCCTGCTGGTGCTTTTGGGCGTGTTCTATGCGGCAAGAGCGGCATGGCGTCGTTTCTTCCGGCGCTACGGCCACCTCATCAATCGGACATACAGAGCCTTATTTAAGGTGGTGATGGCCGTTGAACCTACAGAACGCATTCGAGAAAGAGAATTGCATCGCCTGGTGAAGCTGGCGAACCGGCAAAAAGACATCAATGTCTGGTATGTGCCATCAATGTTTTGGCCCGAAGTCGCGAAGCTTCGCGGCAAGGTCGTGATGGGTGCTCCGGACATCGTTTTTTATGAGTTTCCCGTCCAGTTCGGAGATGAAAGCGGTAGGCGTGCGCTTAAGCGTATCTCCGGCAGCCTTGCCGCAGCGGACCATCTTATTTGCTACAGCGAGCACGTGAAACAGAAGCATCTCGTGCAAATGAACGGGGTTTCGCCAAAGCGCATTTCTGTGATCCGGCATGGCATTGTGGATATGAAGGCCGCTGAGGAATACAGTCGACAGGACGCTCTCGATGTTCTCCACGCGTACATTGAGAAGAGCAGACGAAAGCTACCTGATTACCTTCATAGGTTCCGATTTGACGACGTGGATTTCCTTTTTTACTCATCGCAGATCCGGCCTTACAAGAACGTAGAGGCTTTGGCGCGGGTCTATGAGAAGCTTCTGCGTGAGCGTTACAGACCGCTTAAGCTTATCCTTACGGGAAACATCCACAGCAATAAGCGGCTCCAGGACTTCATTCGTTCGCAAGGTCTTGAACGCGATATACTCAGCCTCCATTCGGTACCCAACAGTGTTCTCGGAGCGCTTTATAAGCTTGCGGCACTTTCCGTCACGCCAACGCAGTTCGAGGGCGGATTTCCCTTCACATTCTCAGAGGCTTATTCGGTCGGAACTCCATCTGTCATGAGCCGCATTCCAGTCGTCACGGAAATGATTGATGACCCCGCTCTCCTTGACCGGATGACCTTTCTTCCACACGATCAGGAGGACATGTTGCGCAAGATCGTCTGGGGCCTCGACAACCGTGACGAGCTACTGCGATTGCAGGGCCCATTGTATGAGCAGCTTTCTGAGCGGTCTTGGGGAACCGTGGCGTCTGAATACCTGGATGTGATAAAGGCGGTGGCGAGCGGCTGACAGGAAGAGCTTGGAACAAGTCATGCGCGAGTACCGCGCGCAGATTGTAAAGGTGCAGGTCGAAAGCATGGCCGTTGGAACGCTGAGGCAATTTTTTCTCTAGCCGAATACCTTCCGACAATCCGAGCAAGCCCCGTCACCTTGGTCACCTGAAAGGGCCCACCAGTGACCAATTAAGTGCCTCGCGGCGAGATTTGTTAACGGGGAGGACGCTTAGCTGAGGGCTAAAGCGTCAATGGTTTCAAAGGATCTGGGCGCGACAAAGGCTATTGCGTATGCTTTGATGCGCCGCACCATAGCGCTGCCTATGGCTCGCCAACCCAGAGTAGGGGCTCCGAATGCGCCGGTTCATTGTAGGGCGACGTCTGGGTCTTAGAAACAGAGGCGGGGTTGACCGCGGTCTTGAGAATTCAATCTTCTACTGGACGTAAGTTTCAAATGGATGACCCGGCTTGAACGCTATGAATATGCTGCGCCGATCATTCAGATCAGGAGTAGGCAATTCCAGTATCGTTTCGAGCCCTGATCTTTTAGAACGGCATGCATTAGGAATTCACGCCCCAGCCGTTCTGAGGGAAGCCCGGTGCGGCCTTTTCGCCACGGTAGAACACCATGGCGGGCTTCGAAGGCTCAGCTAAATCCATGTGCGTCTCAATTGTGAGAACGTGTTTGGCTATTCTCGCCATATTAAGTACCGCCTGCATGGGGTCTAGTATATGATATATAATGCTGTTGAATAGAGCGATGTCGAACTGACCTAGGTTCTTGTTCATCAATGTCGAGGCGCCTGTCCCCCACGTTCGAATCGAGTGCTTCCTTGCTAAGCCACAGGCAGCTTTTGTACCTCACCCCCGCCGTCCCAGCAGAACTTATCAACCGCCATAACCCGAGGAGCGAGAAAGCTGAAGCTCCCCTTCGAGCCAGAACGCAACTTCGATCCTGGGAGGCTCCCCGTTCACGAGGCCCCCATTTTGTTCTTAATCTTTGCCCTTTTTACCGCCGCACGCCACTGGATGGGCGAGATATCTGGAAAGTGGTGACGCCACGTGGTTTCGGTGATGGTATGCCCTCTCGCAGCACGCAGAGTGGAGGCAATTGAGTTCACCGGAAACAGGTAGAGGTGCCTAAAAGCAACCATACAGCCGCACACGATTAGTAATATGAACAATCCGATTGTTATTGAGACACCGGCCGCGGATAGTGCCTGGAACGTAAACCCTACAAGTAAGAAGCACAGGCCTATGCGTGCATCCAATCGTTGTTCACAGAGAGCCCTTAGCACTGAAGGGTTCATGTCGAAATAAGTGGCGGCCTGGCGTTCCAGCTGCGCGTCATCAACGACAGCATAGGCCTTTGCTAAAAATATGGCGCCGGCAATATCCCAGAGGATGCCGGCGAACGCCAGTAGAGAGACTCTATCTGGATCGAAGTAGGCCACGCTCAACTAACTCTCCATCAATTCCGCCGCAGCCGGATCACGCCTTCGCCACGCTCCGTCTCGATGAACTCGACGCCAGCGGCCTCAAGGGCGGCGCGGATTGCGTCAATGGTCGACTGCTTGGCATCGCTGCCATTCTCAATTCTGGTTACGGTATTTGCCGTCACTCCGGCTGCTTCAGCTAGCTCTCGCACGCCCCAACCAACTGCGACACGCGCCATTTTCATCTGAATCGGTTTCATTATTTGTACCTTGTACAAATGCGTGTTGACATAGTCGCTTTATCTGCTTAGCGTGACGACACTGTACAAATTCATGGGTACAAAATCAACAAAGGGGTTGGGACGTTGGTTAACAAGACTGTGATGGTGGCACGCATGGATGACGAGGGCAGGCCGGTTGAATTCTTGACGGCGCCAAGCCGGAAGGTAGCCCGGATCTTTATCGAGGCGATGGCGATGAAGGGCGAGCGGTATGGCTTGTATCGAGCGGAGGCGGCGGCATGAACAAGCAGCGGCGACGGTTCCTTCGCTGGCAGCTCTTCGGTGAGCAGGACGGCAGATGCTGGTACTGCGGGGAACTGATGAGCCTCAGCTTCGCGCGCCGCGATAATATTTGGCCCCGGAGTGCCACGCTCGAGCATTTGCATCGTCGGGTGGATGGTGGCGGGAATAATCGCGCAAACCTCGTGCTTGCATGCCTCGAATGCAATGTTCGTCGCGGGGAGCGGGATCCGGGGACCTATCGGGAGATGCGCAGCGACCGGCGGATGGCCTGATGGCAGCGACACTGCACTCCAAGCCCGCTGCCGGGAGGAGATGGCAGCGGGCTTAATTCGATAACGGCGCGGGAGGAGGTGCACCGTTTCGGTATCGGCATCACATCTGGGAGGAGTAGATGGCCGATGTGAAAAAGGTAAGGAACACTGACCTAAAGAGCAATGCCTGTTTGTGCATAACAGGCATGCGCATGCTGCATCGCACAAAGGGCGTCATTTGCTGGCTTCCGCTAAGCCACACGGCTTTCCACCTTCGCGCATTAACCGTTCGGATTTGCAAACAAAAAAGCGGGCTGTGAGCCCGCTTCTCCTTGGTCCGAGATCTAGTTCACTCGCCGGTACATCCGCGGTCGGCAAACGATCGATCGGTCAAATACAGCTGCTTTGCGAGTGAGCCTCACCGACTATCTGAAGGGACGCTCAAACCGCAGTAGCGGCTGATTGCTTCAATATGGGGTGTCTAGCCGGAAAGGCAATGGAGCGGGTGGAATAATATTACCCGGTGAATGGGGACGGGTGGTAGCGCGTTGCAGATGTGTTGCATGGAATAAATTGCAACACGCGACAACCGTTGAAATCATTAGCTTTTTTATGCAACGTGTTGCAGCGCGCTTTCGCGGAAATATTCGGCTAAGTCCTTGAAATTGATGGTGCCCAGGGGCGGAATCGAACCACCGACACGCGGATTTTCAGTCCGCTGCTCTACCAACTGAGCTACCTGGGCTTTCCGTGCCTCGCATCGGATATGCAAGACCGAAGGCGGGGTTGGCGCGCCGCCGAAAGCGCGTGGGTTATAGCATGAGAAATCGGTCTGTCCAGCGCATCCGACCCTCACATGAAGAGTTTTTTGCAGGCCCTGGACCTTCCTTGCACAACGTTCCAAAGCGACGGTTCCCGTCTCGCCCCACGGAGCGCCGGAAACGCACCCGCGTCCCTTCTGTCCGCCCGCCGCGTCTGCGGCGGCGATGGTGAACATTGCCGTGGAACAACCGCGTGTTCTGACCATTCGAGGGTGATTGCAAAGGTGAGGACTATGAGAAAGTCAGCTTCAAACGACAGGCTTGCCTATGGCCTCGGATGGTTCTCGATCGCGCTCGGCGTCTCCGAAATTGTGGCGCCCGGGCCGCTCAAGCGGCTTTCCGGGGTATCCGCCCCGAAATCGGTCATGGTCATCTACGGTTTGCGGGAGATCCTCTCTGGCGTGGTGATTCTGAGTTCTCCAAGGCCAGCCCGATGGGTTTGGCTCCGGGTGGCCGGTGATGTCCTTGACCTGCTCACGCTTGCCCCCAGTCTCCGCGGCAGCAACGCGCGCAGCGGGCAGGCGACCGCGTCCTTTGCCTCCATCTTGGCGGTCACCATGGTCGATCTCGCTTGTGCTGCCATGGCTGAACAAAGCGGCCGAAGGAAACGGTTCGGATGGTATTGAGCCCGAGGAAAAGATCACGTCATCTCAATTCGTCTTTTCTTCGTAACGGCTCCTTTTCCAAATGTTTGTAGGCTTCGGGCCGGCTGCATTTTGAAAAAGGCAACGAAATGACACGATCCTCCCTGCTTCTCGGGCTCTCGCTCTTGTCTGTCTCCCTCGCGCCGCAAGCTAGTGCTGCTGAGTTGCAGTGGTCGGACAAGAATTTGCCTGCACCCGTTCAAACGATCGTCAACGGCTACCGGCAGATGTGCAGCGACATTGATGGTAAGCTGGCGGCAGGGTATGACATGCCCATGATCATGACCGGCGACGTGGATGGTGACGGCATCCAGGATTTCGTTTTCAATCCGGAGAATATGCAGTGCAGCGCCGCTCAGACCACCTACTGCTCCAATGGCGGTTGCCAGATTTCCCTTGCTCTGTCGGGAAACAATTACGCAGAGCCCATCGAGATTATGGGTGGTGCGCCTTTCCTCTCGCAGAGCGACGGCAAGGCCGTGCTTAATGTGTGGGTGAGTAACAGCGAATGCGAAACAACCGAGACGGAAAGCTCGTGTCTCGGCCGGTTTTCCTGGAAGGACGGAAAGCTCGACACGACCCACCTGGCCCGGCAGTTCCAGGACTGACGACGGTGAAAACCCCGGGCGATCCGCCCGTTCGCCAGTGATATCAACGGTAACATCCCGTACGCTTGCGCACGTGGCATTTTGCCCGTAACGCGGTGATGGACGCTCGCGCGGCGGGCGTTTATGATCCGCGCGCAACGCAGGAAGGCGGCATGGACTATCAGCGGTTCTTTTCCGAGGCGATCGATCAGCTCCACGCGGAGCGGCGCTATCGGGTTTTCGCAGATCTGGAACGGATTGCGGGAGAGTTCCCGCGCGCCATCTGGCGCTCCAATGGCAAAGCGCGTGAGATCACCGTTTGGTGCTCCAATGACTATCTTGGCATGGGGCAGCATCCGGATGTGATCGCCGCCATGCAGGAAGCGGCGGGGCGGATGGGCTCCGGCGCCGGAGGCACGCGCAACATTTCCGGCACGAATCACCCGCTTGTCGAGCTCGAAGCGGAACTTGCCGATTTGCACGGCAAGGAAGCCGCCCTCGTCTTCACCTCCGGTTTCGTTTCCAACGAAGCATCGATCTCCACGATTGCCCGTCTTCTCCCCAACTGCCTGGTGCTTTCCGACGAACTGAACCATGCCTCGATGATCGAGGGTGTGCGTCGTTCCGGCGCCGAGAAGAAGATATTCCGCCACAACGACCTGGAACATCTGGAAAGCCTGCTCAAGGCTGCGGATCCCGATCGCGCCAAGCTGATCGTCTTCGAATCCGTGTATTCCATGGATGGAGACATCGCGCCGATCGCTGCGATCGCCGACCTGGCCGATCGATACAATGCGATGACCTATATCGACGAGGTGCATGCGGTTGGCATGTATGGTGCGCGCGGCGGGGGAATCACCGAGCGAGAGGGCTTGGCTCATCGCATGGATGTGATCGAGGGTACGCTGGCCAAGGCCTTCGGCGTCATCGGCGGTTATATCACAGGCTCTGCGGCCATCATCGATGCGGTTCGCTCCTATGCACCGGGCTTCATCTTTACGACGGCCCTGCCACCCGCGATCGCCGCGGCGGTGACGGCCTCCATCAGGCATCTGAAGACGTCCAATCTCGAACGCGAGGCGCAACAGCGCCAGGCGCAGCGCACGAAGGATGTGTTGCGTGCGGCGGGCCTGCCCGTGATGCCGTCGGAGACGCATATCGTACCTGTGCTGGTTGGCGATCCCGAACTCTGCAAGAAAGCGAGCGACTGTCTTCTGGAAAAGCATGGGATCTATATCCAGCCGATAAACTATCCGACTGTCCCCCGCGGGACGGAGCGTCTGCGAATCACCCCCACGCCGTTCCATACGGATGAGCTGATCGAGGGTTTGAAGGAGGCGTTGCAGGAAACCTGGGAAGCGCTGGGCATCAGCTTCAACGAGGCTGGCCGGCCGGCCGCCGCGCGCACCGATCGAATCATTCCCTTGGTGGTTTCCAAATCCGGAGGATAGGACCAAGGCGAGGACCTCGATCAAAGGCAGGTCCCGCCAGTCCCACAAAGCGGTCGCAGTCTCACGATCCAGGTGAATCCCCGCCAGCGAGGAGAGGTCGAATGATTCGCGCGCTGCCCTCGGCCGCTATCCCCTTCGGTATGCAGCTCCGGCTGACCGCCTCGGTTTGAAGAACGAAGCGGCTGCCAGATGGCTGCTATCTTGGAGTTCCGTTTATCTTCTGGCTAGAAGATCCCGGATTTCCGTCAGAAGCTGGACGTCCTGCGGTGGCGCTTCCGGCTCCGCCGGCTGCTCCGCCTGCTGGCGGCGCAGGCGATTCACGCCTTTGACCATCAGGAAAATGATCCAGGCAAGAATGAGAAAGTTCAAAACGACGGTGATGAAGTTGCCATAGGCAAGTACGGCTCCCTGTTCGCGCGCTTGTGCAAGCGTGTTCGCAGTCACCCCGGAGGCCAGTGGCAGAAAATAGTTGGAGAAATCGAGGCCGCCAAAGATCGCCCCAACGATCGGCATGATGATGTCGTCGGTCAAAGAGGAGACGATGCCGCCAAAAGCGCCCCCGATGATCACGCCTACGGCCAGGTCCATTACATTGCCTCGGGCGATGAATTCCTTGAATTCATTCAGCATCCCGTTTGCCATTCCAGTCCCCCTCGTGCGGTTAAGACGAAGCGGGTGACAGACACCCGCCCCGCTCAGAATAGCAAAAATGGGCATACAGGGCATTACCCATGTGTTTCCCATTCGCTGGGTGACAAAAGAAGAATTGCGCGCGCCGTTCTGCTGTGCTTCGCTCCCGCCGAGTGGAGGAGTGAGGTCGGCGGCCGTGCAAGGCTGGGTCATCGCCATCATCGCCATCGGCTACGTCACATTTCTTTTCGTGATCGCGAGCCTTGGAGACCGGCGTGCTGCCGCCGGCAAGATGTCGGGTACGCGCCCGCTCATCTATGCACTCAGCCTCGCAATCTACTGCACGTCGTGGACCTTCTTCGGCTCGGTAGGGTTGGCGACCGAACGGGCGTTCGAGTTCCTCACGATCTATATCGGGCCTGTTCTCGTCTTCGTCTTCGCGAACCGGCTGCTCGGGCACATTATCCGGCTGGCGAAGCGGGAAAAGATAACCTCCGTCGCCGATTTCCTGGCGGCCCGCTACGGCAAGAGCTTCACCATCGCGTCAGTGGCCGCGATCATTGCCACCTGCGGCACGATTCCTTATATCGCCCTGCAGCTGAAGGCCATTTCGGCCTCCGTGCGCCTCATGATGGAGCATTATGACGGCGCCCTGCCGTCCATCGATTTCTTCATCGGAGACATTTCCCTCCTGATTGCGATGCTGCTTGCGCTCTTCGCAGTGCTCTTCGGCACGCGCCATGCCGATGCGACCGAACATCAGAACGGCCTCGTCCTGGCCGTGGCGGTAGAATCGACCATCAAGCTCGCCGCCTTTCTGGCGGTAGGCATTGCGGTCACGTTTTTTCTTTTTGGCGGTGTGGACGAGCTCGCAAACAAGGTGGCCGGCGAAGCCAAGGTGATCGATTCGTTCACCCATCCCACATCGCTTGCCACCTGGTTGGTCATGACGACGCTCAGTGCCTGCGCCATCATCATGCTGCCGCGGCAATTCTATGTGACCATCGTCGAAAATAAGGGGCCGGACGAGTTGAAGCGGGCGGCATGGCTCTTCCCGCTCTATCTCGTGCTGATCAACCTCTTCGTAATTCCAATCGCCTTCGCGGGAATATACGCCGTTGGCGACCGCACGAACTCGGACCTCTACGTACTCGCCGTTCCGCTTCTTGCAGGACACGACGCGCTGGCACTCATCGCGTTCATCGGCGGCCTCTCGGCGGCAACCGCAATGGTGATCGTGGATAGCGTGGCGCTTTCCATCATGATCTCCAACGACCTGATCATCCCGCTTTTCGTGCGCCGGTTGTTGCACCCGGAAAACGGCGAGAAGGAAGACTGGTCAGCGGTGATCCTCAACACACGCCGCGCGGCAATCTTCATCATTCTTTTCGCCGCCTTCCTCTATTATCGCGAGAGCACCAACAATGCCCGTCTCGCAGCGATCGGCCTCATCTCCTTCGCTGCGATCGCGCAATTCGCGCCCGCATTCCTGGGCGGTCTCATCTGGCGCGGAGCAAACAGCCGGGGCGCGCTGCTTGGCATGGTCGCAGGCTTTGCCATCTGGGCCTATACCTTGTTCTTCCCCTCGGTGGCGCCGGCGGGGACCGAGATCATCACGCATGGTCCGTTCGGCATCGAAGCCTTGCGGCCACAGGCCCTGTTTGGCACTGTGGCCGAGCCGCTCAATCACGGCGTGCTGTGGAGCCTTGCGGTCAATACCCTGTTCTTCGTCCTGGGCTCCCTTTCGCGCGCCGCCAAGCCTCTGGAGCGCATCCAGGCTGCGATATTCGTGCCGCGCGAGCCAACCCCGATGCCCAGCCTTCGCCGGCTGCGGGCAGCCGTCACCGTCAACGACCTCAAGGACACGATCTCCCGCTATCTCGGCGTGGAACGGACGGAGCGTTCCTTTCTCACTTTCGAAAGCGAGCAAGGCATAAGACTGAATGGGCACGAACAGGCGAGCATGCCTGTTATCCGCTTCTCCGAACAGCTCCTGACGAGCGCGGTGGGCTCCTCCTCCGCACGTCTCATCCTGTCACTCCTCTTCCAACGCAACGAGAACTCTCCACGGGACGCCCTCAAGCTGCTCGACGACGCCTCTATCGCGCTGCAGCATAACCGGGATCTGCTGCAGACCGCGCTCGACCAGATGGAGGAGGGTATCACCGT
>Ga0180222_1000408_pt1 | contig 64407 bp, 60 predicted proteins | sample eDN5th37CKraftOP_FD_151336 | JGI IMG/M metagenome (GOLD analysis project Ga0180222, IMG submission 151336) | Enriched Organic Plus compost microbial communities from Emeryville, California, USA - eDNA 5th pass 37_C Kraft OP (version 2) (version 2) ... | reverse complement strand
GCGTCTCCAGTCGCCTGCTGCGGAAGGAACGGCCTGACATCCAGAAGCGCTACTGGAAAGGCGTGCTGTGGTCGCCGTCCTATTTCGCTTCAAGCTGCGGCGGCGCGCCGATTTCCATCGTGCGCCAGTACATCGAGCAGCAGCAAACCCCACACTGAAACCCAAAGACAAGGACGGCTGCGCCGTCCGCGCTATCCTTCCCCGCCCTGAACGGCGGGGCTTGTCGCGCACCGGGTCAGCCCGCCTGGGTCATGCTGGCGGGCAGCACTGCCGCACCCGGAGTCAGGCGGGCAACGATCTGGTTTTGCACGGATACCAAATGCGCCCGCATGGCCGCCTCCGCACGATCGGGATCGCGATCCGCAATCGCGTCGGCGATGGCTTTGTGCTCACGATCCCGCTGCTCGATGCGATTGATGCACACAGGCGTAGAGCTATTGACGTGTAAGCGGCTATCGGACCCGACCCTCCTGAGCAACGCATAGAAATCCGCGACCAACGTGTTGCGCGTCGCCTCGGCCAGCTGCTTGTGAAATGCAAGATCTCCCGCCCCCCGGCTGACACCGGGCGGTGTCGTGGCGGCCTTTTGGATCCGAAGAATATCCAACGGCGTAGCTCGTACGGCCGCCAGCCGAACGAGTGCCGGCTCCAGAATCATCCTCAGCTCGATGACTTCCAGCGCGTTGGTACTGCGAACCAAGGCATCGCCGCGCAATGGCGACGCCTCCCGGCGCGCCCCCGGCCGGGGCACTTCGCCGCTACTACGAAGAACTTCCAAGGCCAGACGCAACCGATGCCGGGTCACACCCATTTGCTCGGCTAGCCGCCTTTCGGCCGGCAAGGGCTCCCCCGCGGCCAACATCTGCCGCGATTGAAATGGAACACCGCAGATGAGACTCAACCTGAAGCTCGGTCGACATCCGATCCTCATCACGCACGAAGTCCCAGCGGACGTTCTAGAAAGGCTAGACCGATTCTTCGAAATCGAACTCTACGAAGGGAAGGCTCCTCCCCCGCGCGACAAACTCCTGACGCGGCTTCACGAGAAGGCGGGGGTGATTACCACGGACCGAGACACCATCGACCAAGACATGATTCCGGCCTTGCGCTCGCTGAAGGTCGTCTGCAACATGGCGGAGCACTGCGACAACCTGGACGTACCCGCCCTGACACATGCGGGGATCATGGTGACCACCGCACCCGTGCCTCCCGGCGAATCGGTCCACGAGGCGCGGGCACGCCGAGCCGCAGAGAACCTCATCGCCGCTTTCGGGTTCGGCCGAATGGGAGGCAAACCGGCGGATCTGGTCAACCCGGAATTGCTCTGCAATTGCTGCTAAGCCAGGCAATTGCTCCACCACCAGCGCCCCGCCCTTGGGGCGCCAAGCTCGCGGAAACGACTACCGTGCCCGCGAGATTCGCACTTCCGCCCCGCGCCGCTTCACCTCCAGCCCTTCGGACGGCAGGATCTTCAAGCCCTCCAGGCCCTTGGCGTAGCTCGAGCCCTGCATCTGCATGACACGGATCTTGTTGCGCATCACGCTGGGATTGTGCACGGGCATGCCGAACAGCCAGACCTCGTCTAGCAGGCGCGCGGAATTGAATTCGCCGGTGTGCTGGGCCGCCGGCCCCAGGCACAGCATGTGGCCTTCGCGCCCGAAAACGGGCAGGTGGTCCAGGCCGCACTCGAAGGTCCACGTCGTGCCGCCCTCGTAGCGCCAGCCCGTGCGCAGGTCCCACCATGCGTCGCCCTTGGGCAAGTAGACGCGGACCTGGTTGCCCGGTTGCAAGGCCGGGGCCACCAGCAGGGCTGGGCCGAGCAGGTACTGCAACTCGTAGGCATGTGCTTCGGGATCGTCCGGGAAAGACATGGCCATGGAACGCTGGACCGGCAGGCCGGTGCGGGCGGCATCTTCGATCACGCCAAGCACGTACGGAATGAGGCGGTACCGCCATTGCATCAGCGTCTGTGCGTGCTTGAAGACCTCGTCGCCGAAGTCCCAGGGCAACAGCCCCGGCACCGCGTGGAAGCGCAAGTGCGAGCTGAACACGCCGACCGCGAGCCAACGCAGGTACAACTCGGGCGTCATGGTGTCGAGCGGATGGTCGGGCGAGCCGATGTCGTGGGCATAGGCAGGCAGGCCGCTGGCACCGGCAGTCAAGGCTGCGCGCAGCGATTCAGCCAAGCCTTCCCAGGTATTGGGCACCGAGGCGGAGGCCTGCATGGGCAGGCGCTGCGCGGTGGGGAAGAGGTCCCTGCTCCACACCACGCCTTCGGGTGGCGTCTTGTTCCAGGCCGCGGCCTCGAAGAGGCAGCGCTTGACCAGCATCGGGTAGACGGTGCGCAGGCGGGCGCCTTCGTCTCCGCTGCGCGCGCTCACGCCGTCGGGGATATCGATCTGTGCGTCGCAGGACACGGCATCGACGCCCTCGTCCATGATCTGCCGGACTTTGTCCCGCCAGAAATTCCACACGTCGCGATGGGTCAGGTCGAGCAGGCCAAACGGCGCGCCACCGGTGGCAGGCACGCCTGGAAATACGTGCGCCGACCCGGAGTCTTCCGTGAGCAGCCAGCCCTTGTCTTCCAGCTCCGCAAACATGGGGCTATGGGTCGGAACGCCGGGAAAGCCGGGCGTGCAGACCTTGAGATCCATGCTCTTGAACTCGCCGAGCTGTTGGCGCGGATCGGCAAAGCGCGCGGGATCCCACTCGAGGTTCAGCTTGGCGCGCACTTCCCAGGCCGCGGGCGGTTGGAGGGAAACGGCGTCGAACGGAACGCCCCGGTTGCGCATTTCGCGCGCAACGGCAGCCAACTGCGCGACATCGGTATTGGCAGCCTGGTGCAGCCAGGTGCCCATGCTCCATAGCGTGGGCTGGCCAGCGCGGCCGGTCAGCTGCGTGTATTGGTTGAGGATTTCCGCCGGCTCGCCGGCGAACAGGAACAGGTCGAGCTTGGCGTCGGCAATGGTCAGCACGTAGCTCGACGGCGCGTAATCCTCCACCCCGATGTCGTGCACCACCGATTCCACGGTATTGACGTAGAGGCCCCAGCCGGTCGGGCTCCATGCGAGCGGCAGCGCGCGCGATTCCGGTTCGTCGGAAATCACGCGCTCGGCGCGCCGGTCGAGCATGATCTTGCTTTCGCCGAGGCCGTAAACTGCTTCGCCGGGAGCCAGGTCGAAGGAAAGCGTCCAGGACAACGGCGCTGCCGGGTCTTCCGTGCCCAGCGCAAACAGGGACTCGTCGGCCGTGGAGGCGAGCACTTTGCGCCCCTTGCGGTACAGCGCGAGGCGCACGGGATGCGTGGCGATCTCGAGCACGTTGTCGCCCTGCGCCAGGCGAAAGCCGGGATGGCCCTCGAGCTCAACCTCCTCGACGGTCGCCTCGCCGATGGCTTCGTCCCGGGCCAACAGGTCATGCAGCGCAGCAGCGCGGGTAGCCGAGCCGGCAGCCGGCTTGCCCGTGGCAGCGGGCGTCCCGATGCTCAACCTGAACACGCCCGGCGCGCTCGCCTCGACGAGCAGGGCGAGCCCCGCGTCGGAGAGGAAATGGACGGCAGCCGGATTGGACGTGTTGAGAGTCAGGGATTCCAGACGCTGGTAGCGGGAGGAGTCGAATTGAAGTGGCACAGGTTTCCCTCGATCGCTTTCGACAGATTGGCAATAGCAAACGCAAGCCTCGCAGGCCCCGCTATCCGCCCCAAAACTGCGGGCAATGCCGCAATTTTTCGCCAAAACCTCTATTTTGACGGATTCGGGAAGGCAAATAAACCACAGGGGGTCATCCCCCCTCGCTCCGGCGCTCCCTCCGGGAGGCCCAGGCGGACGGCGCCCGGCCCCGCGCGTGCGGACCACGACGGGAAAAACCCCGGCACCGCGCCCCGGTTCCGTCCTTTCTTACTGTTTGTCGATCCGCTATTTTCCCACGTTTCGGGCGCCTTCAGCGCCACCCGACCATACGGAGCAAATCCCCTTCGAGTGGCATGGGTTCTCCCTCCAGGGAGGCAGCCACGATGTCGCCCGCGAGGGCGGACCAGCTCAGCCCGCGGGAGGCATACCCCGCGGCCACCCAGAGCCCGGGGGCATCGGGCAGCTCGCCGATGACGGGTAGCCTGCCGGGCAGCACGGCCCGCCAGCCCGCCCAGCCCCGGATCGCACCGGGTTCGACGCGGGCAGCCAGCTCCGGCAGCAGCCGCGCGAGCCGGTCCAGGTTGAGGGCGTGCCCTGCTTGGGTTGCCGCGGCCTCTTCGGCGTCGTGCACATAGGTGCTGCCGACGACGCGGTATCCGTCTACTGGGGGAAGTACATAGCCATCCCCGGCCACGACGCAGCGCGGCTGGCCGGTATCCGCGGGCAGCAGCGTAATCTGGCCCGCGATGCGCTTTTGCTGGAAAAAACGGCAGTCCGCGCGTCCGGGCCCCGCCCAGCCACTATCGGCAAGCAGGCGGGGCGCGTCGCCGGCGTTGGCCACGACGACCACTCCTGCCTCTGCCAGCACGCCCCCCCCGGCATCGACGACCTGCCAGCCTCCTCCCAGCCGAGGCGCGATGCGGGCTGCACGGCCGGCGCGCAATTCGATGCCCGGAGAGGCCAGCAACGCTTGGCAGAGCGCGTGCGGCCTCACGCGCAGCCCCCCCGGAAAGAACACGCCGCCGCGGGACGTCCGGCAGCCGGCCAGGGCGCTGGCCTCTTCCTGCGTCACGGGGCGCACCCATTCGGCAGGGAAACCCAAGACTTCCAGCATCGCATGCATGTCGGCGACCTGCCCGTCGGATTTGGCTTGCTGGACCGTGCCGCAACGGTCCACGATATGGCCGTCCATCCAAGGTGCCCAGCGGGCCGCGGCGCGCAGTGCGCCGGCCCGCGTCAGCCTCGCCCGCGGCGCATCGTCCTTTGCGAGCACCGGCGTGAGCGCGGCCGCCACATGTCCCGTGCCGGCCGGCGCCAGGCCGGCGGCCGCATCGAGCACCGTCACGCGCCAGCCGCGCAACGCCAGCGCATGGGCCACGCCCGAGCCGGCCACGCCGGCCCCGACGACGACCGCATGGCGCGCTGCAGGCGCCGGGGGGACCCTCGCGGCCCCCGGCCGCGCGAACCGTGGCGCGAACCGGGCGACCGTCATGTGCCGCTTGCCGCCGAACCCGGGGCGTTTCTCCACCTCGAACCCCGCGGCCTGCAAGGCGCGGCGGACCGCGCCGGCGCTGGCCCAGGTCGCCGCCGTCGCCCCGGGTGCAGCCAGCTTCGCCAGGCCCTTCATCAGGGATTCGGACCACATTTCCGGGTTGCGGGCAGGACTGAAGCCGTCGAGGAAAAAGGCGTCCGCGGCCAGCCGGAGCTGCGGCACGACCCGCTCGGCCAGGCCGAACGCCAGCGTCAGGGTGACCCGCCCGCCATCCAAGTCCAGCCTATGCAGGCCCGGCAACAGGGGCGGCCAGGCGGCGAGCAGCTGGCTGGCCATGTCCTGCCAGCCGGGTGGCGCCTGCGTGGCCAGGAGCTGCGCGAGGTCTTCCCGCGCGAACGGGTGGGCCTCGACCGAGACCACATGCAGCCGCCCGCAGCGCTGGGGATCGTCGCGCCAGGCCCGCCAGAGGGCCAGGAAGGTCAGCCCCAGGCCAAAGCCGGTCTCGCAGACGGTGAAACGTTCGCGGCCGCGCCACCTCTCGGGCAGCGCATTGCCCGCGAGGAAGACGTGGCGAGCCTGCTCGATCGCGCCCTGGGCGGCATGGTAGATGTCGCCGTAGCGCGGGCTGTAGGGCACGCCGCCCGCCTCGAACGCGGGCCGGGAGGGAATCAGAGGGGTAAACACGGGCGCCATCATACCGCCGCCCCCTTACAACAGAGTCCTGCCCCGCTCTGACAACGCGAGCAAAGTGGACGTACACTGCCCCCATGAGCCATCCAGCCGCCCCCACCCCGGACCAAGCCGCGCCCCTGGACCTGTTCAAGGCGCTCGAAGCCGCGGTCACGGCCGCCCACGCCGGCGCTGCGATCCTGCAGGCCTACGCGCACAAGCGCTCGGAGCTGGTCATCGACCTGAAAGCGCGCAATGACCTGGTGTCGCAGGCCGACCGCGAAGCCGAGATCGCCATCATCGAGGTCCTGCGCGCACGCACCCCGCAATTCGGCATCGTCGCCGAGGAAACCGGAGGAACGCCCTCCGGCCCGGCGAGCTGGTACATCGACCCGCTCGACGGCACCACCAACTTCGTCCACGCCATCCCGCACTACGCGGTCTCCATCGCGCTGGTGGCCAACCAAGACTGCGGCGTCGCGTTCGACGACGCCAAGTGCGAGCCCGGCCCGGTGGTCGGGGTCATCTACGACCCGTGCCGGGAGGAAATGTTCACCTGCGTACGCGGCGTCGGCGCATGGCTCAACAGCCATCGCATCCAGTGCTCGCGCACCGACAGCCTGGCCGATGCGCTACTGGCCACCGGCTTCCCGTACAGCGACATGTCCTTCACCGACAACTACCTGCCCATGCTGCGCGACGCCATGCACGGCACCCGCGGCGTGCGGCGCAACGGCGCGGCAGCGCTGGACCTCGCGTGGGTCGCCTGCGGCCGGTTCGACGGCTACTGGGAACTGCGGCTCAAGCCCTGGGACATTGCCGCCGGAACGCTGCTGGTGCGCGAGGCGGGCGGCCTGGCTTTCGACCCATACGAACATTCTCCCTGGCCAGAGCATGGCGACATCGTCTCCGGCTCGCCCGAGATCGCCAAGGCGCTGCATGCCCTGATCGCGCCCAACTTGAAGCGCTGACCTTCCCGGCCCCACCGCTGCCGCAACGGCAACGGTGCGCTCATTATTCGTTGCTTGTTGATGCGGCCCGCCGCTGTTTAACCTGCTCGGGGTCGCTATCAACGAGGACACCATGAGCGAGCTTTTCCTGCCGGCCGACCCTTACCCCTGGCCCTTCGACGGCGACCTGCAGCCCTCGAACACGGCTTTGATCGTCATCGACATGCAGACGGACTTCTGCGGACATGGCGGCTACGTAGACCAGATGGGCTACGACTTGTCGCTCACGCGCGCGCCGATAGAGCCCATACGCAACGTGCTTGCGGCCATGCGCAGCGCAGGCTTCCACATTCTCCACACCCGGGAGGGGCACCGGCCCGACCTCTCCGACCTGCCGGCCAACAAGCGCTGGCGCTCGCGCCGCATCGGCGCCGGCATCGGCGACCCCGGCCCCTGCGGGCGGATCCTGGTGCGCGGCGAACCGGGCTGGGAAATCATTCCCGAACTGGCTCCGCTGCCGGGTGAGCCCATCATCGACAAGCCGGGCAAAGGCTCCTTCTGCGCCACGGACCTCGACCTGATCCTACGCACGCGCGGCATCCGCAACCTGGTGCTGACGGGCATCACCACCGACGTATGCGTGCACACCACCATGCGCGAGGCCAATGACCGCGGCTACGAATGCCTGCTGCTCGAAGACTGCTGCGGCGCGACGGACCGCGGCAATCACGAAGCCGCCATCAACATGATCAAGATGCAGGGTGGCGTGTTCGGCGCCGTGGCCGACTCCCGCACGTTGCTGGCGGCCCTGGGCGCCAAGCTGCCCGAGGCAGCGGAGGCGGCGCAATGAACGAACCGCTGGTCTTCGCAAGCGCGCTCAGCCGCGTACCCGGGCAGCTGGAATGGGGCGTGCTGCGACCGGGCGTCGCGGTGGCCTGGCTTTACCGCGAACCGAACGGCGGCCCGGCGGCCGCCTACCTGCGCTACGAGCCGGGAGCGTCCGTGCCGCTGCACCGCCACCCCGGACTCGAGCACATCCTGGTGCTCGAAGGTGAACAGCAGGACGAACGCGGCGTGTATCCGGCCGGAACGCTAGTGGTCAACCCGCCCGGCACGCAACACAGCGTCCAGAGCCCCAAGGGGTGCCTGGCACTGTTGGTCTGGAACCGGCCCGTGGAGATGCTCGAAGCCTGACGCCCGCCGGGCTCAGCGTATGACCATCAAGCCAATGCGCACCTGCGACTTGGCCCGCACGTTGTAGTCCAGCAGCGTTTCGCCATAGCCGTTGAAGTACTGGACGTGCAGGAAGCCGTTCAGTTTTCCGAGGCCGAGCTTGCGCAGCGGATAGGCCATGTCGACTTGCAGCGAGCCCTTCTCGTGCCCTTTGCGCGCCAGGGCCGACACCATGAGGCCATCGTCCCTGGCCCAGCGGAGCTGGTAATCGACATGGCCGCGGTAGTCCGCAATGTCGGGGTTGCCCTTGCGCGTGACGTAGTACTTGATCTTGGGGCCGAAACTCAGGGTGCTGCCATCCTCGAAGCGGTAGCGCAGCGTCGGGCGCGCGTACAAGGAGTTGATGGCCCGCGAGTCGTCGTCGCCGCGGCCGTTGGACTCATGCTCGAATCCTCCGTCGAATCCGAGCGACTTGCGGCGGTCCGGCGACTCCCAGACGCGCTCGGACAGCCAAAACACCGACGGGCGATAGCTGCTGTCGCGGAAGGGTGCGGAGTTCTCGCCGATGTCCCAAAGCGAGGTTTGCGTGTAGCCGAGGTAGAGGTTGTTCAAGAAACCGCTCTCCCGCTCGTCGTCGGGTTGGAACAACCGGAACTTCAGGCTGATCTGGAAACGCGCGTTCAGGTGTGGCCGGGCGCCGAGGCTGAAGTAAACAGGCTCGTAGGGCGAAAGCGCGCTGCGGAAGCGATCGAGCACAGAGCGATCGTCGCTCGCGGCGGGCGGCGGCCCTTGCAGCGCCGTGCTGCGCGCCGCACCGTCGTCCACCAGGTCGCCCGCGCCTGCCAGCACGCCCGCATCCGGAACCCGGGCCCCACCGGGCGCGGCCGGATCGACGATGGGACCGACCGCCGGCGCTGCGACGATCTCGCCCCTCTCGGCCGATGTGGCGTCGAGGGCCAGCAGCACAGGCTCGCCTTCGATTGCAATGGCCTGCAATCCGCGGGCCTGTGCGGGAACGGTCACCGACCAGCTGGCCCGCGAGAATTGCCCCACCGGGACCTGGAGCACGGCGCGCCCGCCGTCCAGGCGCGCGGGCGTGCGAACGACGTTGCCCTGGGCGTCCCGCCACTGCAGGATGAGCTCCTGGGGGGCGTCCCAGGTTGCCGTGGCATTGCCTTCGTTGAAGAACATGGCTTCGACGCGCACGGTTTCGCCCGGCCCGGCCTGCAGCCGGTCCAGCCGGAACGTCACGCCCGCCTCTGCGCCCTGCAGGGGCACCAGCGCCGCTGCGACACAAGCGCCGAGGGGCACCAGCGCGCGATGCAAGTGGCCGCGCCCGCTACCGCGGAGGCGGCCTGCTGTCTTACTCAGCATCAACTCTCCCGAACGACGCCCCGGTGGGGCAGATGACGCAATTGTAGGGGCAGCGCCAGCCTTCGCGGACACGCCTGGCCTATGCGCCCTGCCCGCCCGCGCGCAATTCACGGCGCAAAATTTTGCCAACGTTGCTCTTGGGCAATTCCTCGCGGAACTCGACGTGGCGCGGACGCTTGTACCCCGTCAACCGGTCGCGGCAGAAGTCCTTGATGTCTTGTTCGGTCAGTGCCGGGTCGCGCTTGACCACGACGACCTTCACCACCTCTCCCGAATGCTCGTCGGGCACGCCTATGGCTGCACATTCGAGCACGCCGGGATGCTGCGAGACCACGGCTTCGACCTCGTTGGGATAGACGTTGAACCCGGACACCAGGATCATGTCCTTCTTGCGGTCCACGATGCGGATGTAGCCGCGTTCGTCCATGATGCCGATGTCGCCCGTCTTGAAGAAACCGTCCGGCGTGAGTACGCGCGCGGTCTCTTCGGGCATGTTCCAGTAGCCCGCCATGACCTGCGGCCCGCGCAGGGCGATCTCCCCCTGCTCCCCATGCGGCACGGGCTTGCCGTCGTCATCGAGGATCGCGGCTTCCGTCGACGGCAGCGGGATGCCGATGGTGCCCGAGTACGCCTTGATGTTGATGGGCGTGCAGCAAGCCACCGGCGAGGTTTCGGACAAGCCATAACCCTCGCACAACGGAGACCCGGTCACGGCCACCCAGCGGTCGGCCACGGCCTTCTGCACGGCCATGCCGCCGCCCACGCTCACGCGTAGCCCCGAGAAATCAAGCGAGGCGAATTCCGCGTTGTGCAGCAGGGCGTTGAATAGCGTGTTGACGCCGGGAAACAGCGTGAAGCGATAACCCGACAGCGTCTTCACCATCTCCGGAATGTTGCGAGGGTTGGTGATCATCACGTTCAACCCGCCTGCGTGCATGCCCAACAGCGCGCATACCGTCAGTCCGAAGATGTGATAGAGCGGCAGCGCGCAGACGAAAATCTCCTGCGCCCGCAATCCGTCCGCGGCCGCAGGCCTGTCGCCGGTCAACAGCCAGGCGTCGGACTGCAAGACGTTGGCGGCCACGTTCCGGTGCAGCAGGATCGCTCCCTTGGCCACGCCGGTGGTGCCGCCCGTGTATTGCAGGAAAGCGATGTCGTCGGGGCCGACCTCCACGGGCTCGAGCGGCAGGCGGGCGCCCCAGGCCAAGCCCTGCCTGAAGGTGACGGCACCCGGCAGGTGAAAAGGCGGCACCAGCTTCTTGACCCGGCGCACGGCGAAATCGACCACCCTGCCCTTGATGGCCCCCAGCAAGTCGCCCATGGCGGCAACGACCACGTGCCGCACGGCGGTGGCCGACATGACCTTCTGCAAAGTGTGGGCAAAGTTCTCCAGGATGATGATGGCCTGGGCGCCACTGTCCTTCAATTGGTGTTCGAGTTCCGGCGCGCTATAGAGCGGATTGACGTTGACGACCGTGTAACCGGCGCGCAGCACGGCCGCGATGGCGACCGGATACTGCAGGATGTTCGGCATCATCAGGGCCACGCGCGCGCCGCGCTCCAGGCCCAGCGACTGCAGCCATGCCGCCAACTGGCGCGACAGGCGGTCGACGTCGCGGAAGGCAAGGGTCTTACCCATGCAGACGAAGGCCGGGCGCGCCGCGAACTTTTCGAACGCCTCCTCCAGCAACTGGACCAGGGATCGATATCTATCCGGATCGATCTCGGCGGGAACGCCTGGCGGGTAATGCGCCAACCACGGTTTGTCCATTGATTGTCTCCTGCATGGGTCCATGCCGCATCGTCGCACGGCTACCGGGCGGATGATAGCGGAGCCGCCTGGAGCCGTTCGGTCTCCCGTTCCAGCACGCGCCGCCGCTCCGCATATGGCATCCGCGCCAGCGTGCGCGCCTGGGCAAGGAAAGGCGCCAGGCTGCCGTCATGGCAGGGCCCACAGCGATCCGCCATGGCACGCAAGGCCGGCACCCACTGCTGGTACGTGCCGATCGCGGCGAAATGCGCGTTGTTGAGCGGCTGCCCCATCCATGCGTCATAGCCGGAAAAGCCGTCCCATTTCTCGCGCTTGATGCGCTCGTAGCGTTCGCGCAGGCCCGCGATGATCTCGGCCTTGCGCGCGCGCAGCCTGGCGGCTTCCTCCGGTTCCAGGCCGGCGGGCCCGGGAGACACGGGCGGCGGGCCGTGGCGCCCGCCCGCCTCGCCATAGGCCTGCGCCAACTGCCGGCGCGTTTCCATCAGCAGCTCGATGAAATCGCGCCGGCGCCGGTCGAAAGCCTCGTAGGCCGGCCGCAGGCTCCGGTTCTCCGGCAGGTCCAGCCAACGCTCGACGCCTATCCGCTCCACCACCGTCGCCAGGGATTCGTTGAAGCTCGTATCGTTCTTCGCATAGACGGCCTGGTGCGTCAACTCATGGAAAACCAGGCGCGCCACTTCGCCCGGCGGCAGGCGGATGAAGGTATTGACCAGGGGATCGGCATACCAGCCCAGCGTCGAATAGGCCGGAACGCCGCCCACGTAGACGTCCCACCCCTGCGCGCGGAGGGCATCGGCAGCCTTTTTCGCCTCTGCCTCGCTGTAGTAGCCCCGGTAGTCGAGACAGCCGACGATGAGGAAACACGAGGGCTTGAGGCGCAGCGACAGCTCGGGCGCCGCGAATACGTTCCAGACGACGTAAGGACGCTTGACGTCGGCATAGCGGGTATAACTGTCGTTGTCCGGCAGCCCGAGCACCTCGCTCGCATAACGCCGGGCAGACTGCGCATAACGCAAACGGGTGCGCAGGTCCTCGGGCGTGGACGGATCGGCCAGGACCTGCTCCAGCGGGCGCGCGGCCTGCAGCAGCGCCGAGTGACCGGCGATGGACTGCATGTAGTACTCCAGGTTGGCGCAACCGGCCAGCGCCACCGCCAGAACCAGCGCGCAAAGCCCCCTCCACCGGGGCGGGCGGCGCCCGTCTCGTTACACTCGCCATATACAAGCTCATTGGTGATAATGAGTATGGTAACCGTCGCGCTCGGGCACCCGAAGCCCCACCCCCCGGCGCTCCTTCGCCGCTCCCATTGCCGCCATGGCCCGCCCTGTCGCGGCGCACCCCGGCAGGGCGGCCACTCATTCAGGAGGTACGAAATGGAACGATCCCCCCATTCCCTGCGTTCGCGGATTCGCGCAGAGGCAAGCCGGACCTGCGGGGAAGCGGCCTCCCGACGACCTGGCGGAGCCGGCCTATGACGAATCTCTACGAACCCATCGTTGCATTCCAAGGAGAGCTCAAGGCGATACGCCGCGACCTGCATGCCCATCCGGAACTGTGCTTCGAGGAGCATCGCACTTCGGACACCATTGCCCGCCTGCTCGAAAGCTGGGGCATACCCGTCGTGCGGGGCCTGGGCAAGACAGGGCTGGTAGGCGTGCTGGAGGGCAAGGACACGAACGGCCCCGCCATCGGCCTGCGCGCCGACATGGACGCCCTCCCGCTGCAGGAACTCAATAGTTTCGCCCACGCCAGCGTGCACCCGGGCAAGATGCACGCCTGTGGCCACGACGGCCACTGCGCGATGCTGCTGGGCGCGGCCCGCTACCTTGCTGCCCACCGCGATTTTTCGGGCACGGTCTACCTCATCTTCCAGCCCGCCGAAGAAGGCGAAGGCGGCGGCCGGGCCATGATCGAAGACGGCCTGTTCACGCGATTCCCCATGGAGGCCGTGTTCGGGATGCACAACTGGCCGGGCATCCCGGTCGGGCATTTCGCCGTGACGCCCGGCCCCATGATGGCCTCCAGCAACGACTTCCGCATTACGGTCAAGGGCAAGGGCTCGCACGCCGCCCTGCCTCACTTGGGCACCGATCCGGTCATGATCGCCGTCCAGATCGCCCAGGGCCTGCAAACCATCCTGACTCGCAACAAGAAGCCGATCGACACTGCGGTCCTGAGCATCACCCAGATTCATGCGGGCACGACCACCAACATCGTTCCCGACGAGGCCGTGATGGTGGGCACGGTACGCACGTTCACCATCGAGGTGCTCGACTTGATCGAATCGCGCATGCGGGACATCGCCCAAGGCGCGGCCCTTGCCTACGGCGCCCAGGTCGAGGTCGATTTCCAGCGGAAGTACCCGCCGCTGGTCAATCACCCCGGGCCCACGAAGTTCGTGACGGGCGTGCTGCAATCGCTGGTCGGCGCCGAGCGCGTCGACGCGCAGACCGAGCCGACCATGGGTGCCGAAGACTTTGCCTTCATGCTGCAGGAAAAGCCGGGCTGCTACGTATTCATTGGCAACGGCGACGGCGCGCACCGCGAGGCGGGCCACGGCCTCGGCCCGTGCACGCTGCACAACGGCAGCTACGACTTCAACGACGAGCTGCTGCCCTTGGGCGCCAGCTTCTGGGTAAAGCTGGTCAACGACTGGTTCGCGCAGCCTCGATCAGGATGACGCGATAGTCGTTGACGTTGGTGAGCGTGGGGCCGGTCATCACCAAGGTATCGAGCTCGCGGAAGTATCCCCACGCATCGTTGGCGTCGAGCCAGCGCGCTGGCGCGAGCCCGCGAGCCATCGCCTGCCGCAGGCGTTCGCTGTCCCACCATGCGCCCGCGTTGTCCTCGCTGCCGTCTATGCCGTCGGTATCGCAGGCCAACGCGGAGATCCCGTGCTCGTTGCCGAGCTCCGCCGCGAGCGACAACAGGAACTCCGTGCAGCGCCCGCCACGGCCGCTGCCGCGGACGGTCACGGTGCATTCTCCCCCTGACACCAGGGCCACCGGCGCATCGAACGGTTCGCCGTGGCGCCGTATCTGCCGCGCCAGCGCCGCGTAGACTTTCGCGACTTCGCGGGCTTCTCCCGTCACGGTGTCGCCCAGCACCACCGCCTGGATGCCCGCGCGCCGCAGCACGCGCGCGCCCGCCTGCAGGCTTTGCTGGGCGGTGGCGATGACCCGGTTCTCCACGCGCGCAAAGACCGGGTCGTTCTCCTTGGGCGTTTCGGGGTGGCGCCCGGCCGCGCCGCCTTCCAGCCATTCGCGCACCGGTGGCGGCGCCTGCACGCCATGCCGCCGCAAGACATCGAGGGCATCGGCATAGGTACTGGGATCGGGCACCGTGGGCCCGGAGGCAATGGCCGAGGGATCATCGCCCGCCACATCCGATATGATCAACCCCAAGACCCTGGCGCGGGTCGCTGCGGCCAGCCGTCCGCCCTGCAGCTGCGACAAGTGCTTGCGCACCACGTTCATGGACTCGATCGGCGCGCCGCTGCGCAACAGCGCTTGGGTGACCTCCCTCAATGCCGCCATGGGCACCTGCGGCACTGGCAGCGAAAGCAGGCTGGACCCACCGCCCGAGATGAGCGCGATAAGCAAGTCGTCCTCTCCGAGCCCGGAGGCGAGCCGGAGAATGTCGCTCGCTGCCTGTTCGCCCGCCGCGTCGGGAACCGGATGGCCGGCCTCGACGCACGCGATGCGGCCGAGCGGCAAGCCGTGCCCGTAGCGCGTCACGACCAGGCCCGACAACGGCGCCTCGGCGGGCCACGCCGCTTCGACCGCGCGCGCCATGCTCGCCGCTGCCTTCCCGGCGCCGACCACCACGGTGCGTCCGCGTGGCGGCGAAGGAAGGTGAGGTGCGATGATTTGCAAGGGGTCGGCCGCGGCAACCGCTGCCTGGAATGATTCCAATAAAAGCTGATGCATAACGCTCGAGGTGGGTGAGTCGGGTGTCATGCCATTATGGTGGGCGACGGTGGCTTGGCTAGCTGGATGAAATCCCTATTCCCTTCGTCGAAGCCGGGCACACTCCGCGCCCACCCTTCGACACCCCTCAAGCCGCGGGCGCTGCCGGTATCAGCAAGCCGCGCTGCACGGCAGGCCGCGCCAGGAAAGCGTCGAGCACGCGCGTCACATTGGGGAAATCGGCAATTCCCACCAACTCGCCGGCCCCGTAAAAGCCCACGAGCGTACGCACCCACGGGAAGATGGCGATGTCGGCGATGCCGTATTCATCGCCCATTATCCAAGCCTTGTCCTTCAACTGCCCGTCGAGCACGCCCAGCAAGCGGCGCGATTCGGCAACGTAGCGATCGCGCGGCCGCTTGTCTTCGTAATCCTTGCCGGCGAATTTGTAGAAGAAGCCGACCTGACCGAACATCGGCCCGATGCCGCCCATCTGGAACATGACCCACTGCAGGGCCTGGAAGCGGCCGGCGGGGTCCTCGGGAATGAAACGCCCCGTCTTTTGTGCGAGGTAGTACAGAATCGCGCCTGATTCGAACAAAGGCAGCGGCTTGCCGCCGGGGCCGTCGGGATCGATGATGGCCGGGATCTTGTTGTTCGGATTGAGCGACAAGAACTCGGGCGACAGCTGCTCCTGCTTATCGAAGGCGACCCGATGCGGTTCGTAAGGCAGGCCGGTTTCCTCCAGCATGATCGAGGCCTTGACGCCATTGGGCGTCGGCAGCGAATAAAGCTGGATGCGGTCAGGATGCCGGGCCGGCCATTTGCGGGTAATGGGGAAAGCAGAGAGGTCGGTCATGAAACGCCCTTCCTGAAGTCAAAGCCAACACCGTACACTATTTGCCCCGCGACACGCGATATCTCCATACCTGTTCAATATGCGCGGCCCGGTTGCCGCGCGCCTACCCCATGAATCGCACCCAGGAAGAAGCAGCGCCGCGCAAGGACTACCTCAGCGCCCAGGAGGCGGTCGCATTGCTCGGCATCCGCATGCAGACCTTGTATGCCTACGTCAGCAAGGGCTGGATACGCAGCGTCAAGCAGGCCGACACGAGAAAGCGCCTGTACCTGCACGAAGACATCCTGCGCGTCAAGGCGCGGTCCACTGCCCGCTCCGGGCACGGCGTCGTCGCGGCGTCGGCCATGAACTGGGGCGAACCCATCATTCCGACGTCCATCACGGAAATCCGGCCGGACGGCCCGTATTACCGCGGGCATTCGGCGGTGCGGCTCGCGCGCGCCCACGCCAGCTACGAAGCGGTCAGCGAGTTGTTGTGGACGGGCGTCTGGGACGATACCCCGCGAAGCTGGGAAACGGGCATGACGCCTGCACAGCGCGCCATGCTGCTGGACTCGCTCGCGCCGCCGAAGTCCAACAGCGGCCTGCTCGAAATCATGGCGATCGTGACGCTGCGCCTGGGCATGTCGCGCGGTTCAGTGGAAGACCGGGTACGGGGCGGGCACATGCATGAAGCCGCACGACAGCTCATCAAGACCCTGGCGGGCTGCTTCGGGCTGGTCTCGCGCAAGCGCCGCTTCCATCCGATACCCGACGAGGCCTCGATGGCCGAAGGCCTGCTCACCGCGCTCGACATCCCGGCCACTCCCGCCAACCTCGAAGCGATGGAGGCCTTTCTCGTCCTGTTCGCCGACCACGAGCTCTCGCCCAGCACCTTCGCGGCGCGGGTCGCCGCCTCGGGCGGCTCGAGCCTGCATAGCTGCGTCGCCTCGGCCATATGCAGCTCGGCGGGCATCCACCTGGGCCGCATGTACGACCGCATCGAAGATTTCCTCGGCAGCGCGGATACGAGCGCCGGCCTCCTGCAACGGGCGCGCGAACATCACAGCCGCGGATCGAGCATTCCGGGCTTTGGCCACCCGCTCTATCCCAAAGGGGACGAGCGCGCGGCCTTGTTGATCGAGCTGGCGCGCAAGCGTCCCCGGCAAAAGGCCGCGCTCGAGCGCATCTACCCTTTCATCGAGTCCGTCGAGCGCGAGTTCGGGCTCCATCCACGCCACGAGCTCGGCGCCATCGTGCTTGCCATCGCCATGGGCGTGCCGCGCCAATCGGTAGGCACGCTATTCACGCTGGCCCGCATGGCCGGCTGGGTGGCGCACGTGCAGGAACAGCGCCTGAGCGGCATGCTGCTGCGGCCGCGGGCCAAGTTCGTCGGCTCGGCCAGCGAACCCTGACCCTCAGGAGGCCGGCCAGAACGCCTGGACCTCGGTCCACAACGCGTCCGGCGCCTCCTCGGCGATGTAATGGCCGCAGTCGAGTGCGCGGCCGTCCACGGCGGACGCCTGTGCGCGCCACAACGCCAGCACGTCGAAATAGCGCCCCACCACGCCGCGGCCGCCCCATAGCACCCGCAGCGGGCATTCGATGCGCCGGCCCGCCTGGCGGTCGGCCTGGTCGTGCTCGAGGTCGATCGTCGCCGCAGCCCGGTAATCCTCGCATATCGCATGCGGCCAATGCGCATGGCGCGCACAGCGTTCATATTCGGCGAGCGCCCGGGGATCGAACGGCTTCAATCCGGCGTGGCGCCCGCCCATGATGGACCGCACGAAAAACGCCGGGTCGGCCTCGATCAGCCGTTCCGGGAACGGTGCCGGCTGAATGAGCCAGAACCAGTGGTAGTAAGCCTGTGCGAACCCGCGCGTCGTGCCCTCGTACATATCCAGCGTGGGCGCGATGTCGAGCAGCATCATGCGCTCGACGCGCCCGGGGTGGTCGAGCGCCAGCCGATGCGCGACGCGCGCCCCGCGGTCGTGCGCCAAGATGCTGAAACGCTCGTATCCGATCGCGCGCATGACCTCCACGGCATCGAGCGCCATGGCGCGCTTGGAGAATGCGACGTGGCCGGCGGGCTCCTCGGCGGGCATGCCGCTGTCCCCGTAGCCGCGCAGGTCGATTGCCACGCAGGTGAAGCGCGCAGTCAACCGCGACCACAGCTTGTGCCACATGGCCTGGGTTTGCGGATGGCCGTGCATGAGCAGCAGCGCCGGACCGGCGCCACCCACCCGCGCGGCAATCTCGACGCCGTTCACATGCAAGCGCTGGAGCCGGGTTTCGAACATCGAGATTTCGGACATGACGCCTCCGACTGAGGGTTACGCGCGCGCCACGATCTCGGCCACGGCCTTGCCCACGTCCGCCGTGACTGCCTTGCCGCCCATGTCGGGCGTGCGCGGGCCTTCGGCCAGCACTGTTTCGATGGCCGAGAGGATGGCATCGTGCGCCTGCTTGTAGCCCAGGAACTCCAGCATCAAGGCGCCAGACCAGATTTGCGCGATGGGGTTCGCAATGCCCTTGCCGGCTATGTCGGGCGCAGAGCCGTGGACGGGCTCGAACAGGGACGGGAAGCGGCGATCGGGATTGAGGTTGGCCGACGGCGCAATGCCTATGGTCCCGGTGCAGGCAGGACCGAGGTCGGAGAGGATGTCGCCGAACAGGTTGGAGGCCACGACCACGTCGAACCAGTCCGGATGCAACACGAAGTTGGCCGTGAGAATATCGATGTGGAATTTGTCCACGCGCACGTCGGGATAATTGCCCGCCATGGCCTGGACCCGTTCGTCCCAATACGGCATGGTGATGGCAATGCCATTGGACTTGGTGGCGGAGGTCAGGTGCTTGGCGGGACGCGAAGCGGCGAGCTCGAACGCGAACTTCAAGACGCGATCCACCCCCGTGCGGGTCATGACCGTTTCTTGCAGCACGACTTCGCGCTCGGTGCCCTCGAACATGCGGCCTCCCAAGCTGGAATACTCACCTTCGGTGTTCTCGCGCACCACGTAGAAATCGATTTCGCCCGGCTTGCGGTTGGCCAGCGGCGAAGGCACGCCCGGCATCAGGCGCACGGGCCGCAAATTCACGTATTGGTCGAATTCACGCCGGAACTTCAGCAAGGAGCCCCAGAGCGAGACGTGATCGGGCACCGTCGCAGGCCAGCCGACTGCGCCGAAGAAAATCGCGTCGTGCCCGCCGATGCGCTCTTTCCAGTCGGCCGGCAGCATGTCGCCGTGCTTGACGTAGTAGTCGCACGAAGCGAAATCGAATTCATCGAATGTGAGGCCGATGCCGAACCGCGTCGCGGCCGCTTCGAGCACGCGCAGACCCTCGGGAACCACTTCCGTACCGATACCGTCGCCCGGTATCACGGCAATGCGATGGACCATGGATGGATTTTCCTCGTCGTAGTCGGTTCAGCGCCGAGGCGCTGGGTGGATGGGATGGGAAACAGTGTATCGCTTGCTTGCCCTTAATAATTGAACCGGATAAAAACTATTATTGAACTGGATTCAACAATGGACCCCATCTCGGATCTTGGCTTTTTCTCGCTGCTCGTGCGCCAAGGCAGCCTGTCCGCGGCGGCGCGGGAGCTCGGGCTTTCCACGCCGGCCGTCAGCAAGCGACTGCAACGGCTGGAGCGGCGCCTGGGCGTGCGGCTGCTCCACCGCACCACCCGCCGCATCGCGCTCACGGACGAAGGCGAGGTGTACCTGCGCGACGGCACGCGCATCCTGGGCGAAGTCGAAGAGCTCGAACATACGGTCGGGCGCAGCCGCGACGAGCCGCGCGGACTGCTGCGCATCAATGCGACGCTCGGGTTCGGACGCCACCACATCGCACCCGCCGTTTCCGACTTCGTCAAGCGCTTTCCTTCGGTCCAGGCACAGCTCCACCTGACCGATCGCCCCGCGAACCTGCTGGATGAGTCCTTCGACGTATACATCCGCATCGGCGACCTGCCTGATGCCCGCCTCATCGCCCGCAAGATTGCGTCGAACCGCAGGCTGCTTTGCGCTTCGCCGATTTATCTCAAGCATCACCCGGCGCCCAAGTCTCCCCGCGACCTGGCGCATCACCCGTGCATCGTCATCCGGGAAAACGATCACCCCTACGGCACCTGGCATTTGCATTCGGGCCACCGCAAGGAAACGGTGAAAGTGCGCGGGCCGCTGAGTGCGAACGACGGCGAGAGCGCATTGCTCTGGGCGCTCGAGGGCCACGGGATCATCATGCGTTCGGAGTGGGAGGTCGGTGCGTACCTGCGGTCGGGCAGGCTGGTGGCGGTGCTGGAGGATTGGCATACGCCGTCGGCGGATATTTTTGCGCTGTACCCGGAGAGGCAGCATTTGTCGGCGAAGACGACGGCGTTCGTGGAGTTCTTGGCCGAGCGATTCGCGCATCGCAGGCGGGAGCGGGACGGGGGACTCTCGTGGTGAGGGGTTCGGCGTCTCTTTGGCGTGCTTGGGACGGGGGTTCGCTGGGGCGGGCGAGCGAAGCCGGGCCCGGCTTCGCCGGCGGCGCATGATTTCCGGGCGCCGCACGGCTCTCCTGAGGCCGCCCGCGCCCGGAAGCCAGGAGCTTCAATGCGGCAATATCTTGGAGAGGAACTGGCGTGCGCGCTCGGAGCGCTCGCCGCGGGGATCGAAGAATTCGTCCTTGCCCGTGTCTTCGACGATGCGGCCGCCGTCCATGAAGATGACGCGATCGGCGACCTTGCGGGCAAAGCCCATTTCGTGGGTGACGACCATCATGGTCATGCCTTCTTTGGCGAGGTCGACCATGACGTCGAGGACTTCGTTGACCATTTCCGGGTCGAGCGCGGAGGTGGGCTCGTCGAACAGCATGGCGATGGGGTCCATCGAGAGCGCGCGGGCAATCGCGACCCGCTGCTGCTGGCCTCCGGAGAGCTGGCCGGGATACTTGGATTGATGGGCCTTGAGGCCGACCCGGTCGAGCAATTTGAGCGCGCGGTCGGCGGCTTCGTCTTTGCCCCGCCCCAGCACTTTCGTCTGCGCCAAGGTCAAGTTGTCCAATACGGAGAGATGCGGGAACAGTTCGAAATGCTGGAACACCATGCCGACTTTGGCGCGCAGCTTGGGCAGGTCGGTCTTGGGATCGCCCACGGAGATGCCGTTGACGATGATTTCGCCCTGCTGGAAAGGCTCGAGCGCATTGACGGTCTTGATCAGCGTTGATTTTCCCGACCCAGACGGGCCGCAAACCACGACCACCTCGCCTGCGCCAATGGAGGTCGTGCAGTCGGTGAGGACCTGGAACGATCCATACCATTTACTGACGTGTTTGATCTCGATCATGCGAGACTCCTGTATGACGGTTCATTCCGGCGCACACGCGCTGCTAGCGGACGATGGCGACGCGCTGCTGGAGAACGCGTACCAGCCTCGAGGCCGTGAAGCAGATGATGAAATAGACCAGCGCAGCGAAGACGTACATCTCGACCAACCGGCCATCGCGCTGTGCCACCTTGGAGGCGGCGCCGAGAAAGTCAGTGATCGATAGCACGTACACCAGGGACGTATCCTGGAACAGCACGATGGTCTGCGTGAGCAGGACGGGAATCATGTTCCGGAAGGCCTGCGGCAGGATGACCGACCCCATGGTCTGCCAGTAGTTCAGCCCCAGCGCATAGGCGGCGTAGGTCTGCCCGCGCGAGACGGACTGTATGCCGGCGCGCATGATCTCGCAGAAAAAGGCCGCCTCGAACATGGTGAAGGTAATGACCGACGACCAAAAGGCACCGACCTGGATGGGCGTGGGAGACCCGATGACCCAAGCGCCGATGTACGGCACGAGAAAGTAGAACCAGAAGATCACCAGCAGCAGCGGCAGCGAGCGCATCAGGTTCACGTACGTCCCCGCCACCGCCGACAGCCAACGGAAGCGCGACAGGCGCATCATCGCGAGCAGGGTGCCGAAAATAATGCCCCCGACGGTCGCCATGGCCGTCAAGGTCAGCGTGAACGTCATGCCCTCCTTGAACAGATAAGGCAACGAACGCCAGATGACGTCGAAGTCGAAATCGCTGAACATCGCGGCCTCCCCTCAGTGCGATCCGCCGCGCATGGGGCCGATGAATCCCGGCACGGCCACGCGACGCTCGACCCAGCGCATGAATGTCACGACGATGAGGCTGAGGATGAGATACAGCACCGTGGCAGCCGCGAACGCCTCGAACACCTGGAAGCTGAACTCCTGCATGGAGCGCGCCCGGCCCGTCAGCTCGAGCAGGCCTATCGTCATCGCCACCGACGAGTTCTTGATGATGTTCATGAACTCGGACGTGAGCGGTGGCAGGATCACACGGTAGGCAATGGGCAGCAACACGTAGCGATAGACCTGCGCCTCGCGCAGGCCCAATGCAGTGGCCGCCATGCGCTGCCCTCGCGGCAATGATTGGATGCCGGCCCGTAGCTGTTCCGCCACGCGCGCCGAGGTGAAGAATCCCAGGCAAAGCACGGCCGGCCAGTACGCGCCCCACGGCGGCGCGATCTGCTTGATGGCGGTTCCCCACGCTTCCGGCAAGGCCTCTGGCATGACGTAATACCAGAGGAAGAGCTGCACTAGCAGGGGAATGTTGCGGAACAGTTCGACGTAGGCTTCGGCCAGGCGCGCCGCCCATTTCACCGGCGTGGTGCGGATGACGCCAACGATCGAGCCCATCACGAAGGCAAGCACCCAGGCCGCCAGCGCCGTGGCGACAGTCCATTGCAGCCCCGACAGCATCGTGTCCAGGTAGGTCCCCTGCCCGTCGGGGGACAGCTCCCAGAAGATCTTCCAGTTCCAGTTGTAATTCATCACCGCTCCGGCGAGATTGCATCGTCCAGCCGCCGGGCCGGACCGATAAAACCAGGGGACCGCGTAGGTCCCCTGGAGTCTTGCTCAGTCATGCGCATGCATGGCGGATTGCCTGGCCGGCCGCTCGCGCATCAACGGTAGGCCGCCGGATCGCCCGAATCGGTCGGGTTCGCGATGGCTTTCTTGAGCGAATCGCTCATGGGCACCTTCAAGTTGACGTTGCGCGGCGGAATCGGAGAGTTGAACCATTTCTGGTAGAGCTTCTCCAGCTCGCCGGACTTCATCAGCGCCACCACGGCGTCGTCCACGACCTTCTTGAACGCCGGATCGTTCTTCGGTTCGATGACGCCGTAAGGCTCGACGGTGTAAGCCTTGCTGCTGACCATCCATTGATCCGGATTCTTGGAGCTCGCCACCAGTCCGTACAACAGGATGTCGTCCATGAAGAACGCCGCGGCACGGCCGCTGTCGACCATCAGGAACGCATCGGCATGGTCCTTGGCAGGAATGATCTGCATGCCCAGGTTTTCCTTGCCGTTGGTTTCGGTCAGCCACTTCAGGTTGCTGGTGCCGGCGGTGGAGACCACCGTCTTGCCCTTGAAGTCGGGAAGGTCGTTCAGGTTGGCGCTTTTCTTGGCAACGAAGCGCGTCGCGGTGACGAAGGTGGTCGGCGCGAACGAGACCTGCTGCTGGCGTTCCACGTTATTGGTGGTGGAGCCGCATTCGAGGTCGACGGTGCCGTTGGCGATGAGGGGGATGCGCGTGGCCGAGGTGACGGGCGAAAGCGCGATGTTGAGCTTGGGCAGATTTAGGTGGGCCTTGATTGCATCGGCGATCTTGTAGCAGATGTCCATCGAGTAGCCGATGGGTTGCTGCTTGTCGTCCAGGTAAGAGAAGGGGATGGACGAGTCGCGGTAACCGAGCGTCAGCGTTCCGGTGTCTTTGATTTTCTTGAGCCGGCCGGTGAGGTCCTGGGCCGAGACAGACGATGCGGCGACCAGAGCGAGCGCGGCGGAGAACAGCACGAACTTCTTCATGGAATCTCCTTCCTGGATGGGACGGCCCGAGTGTAGCAACAAGCGGGCGGCACGGACATGGCTTTTTACCCTGCCGTGCGAGGAGCGAAGGGTGTTCGCGCGCGCCCCGGGAAGGTGCGCGGCGCGCCGCATTTTCGTGCAGGAGGGGGAGAGAAACCCGAAAAATCCGCGTCCGGCGACGCAGGCACCGATAGGCGCGGCGGGGCGCAGGCCCGTATCGGGCGCATCGAAGCCGCCGACGACTCAAGCCGCGACCTTGTCCTTCCTGTATCGATAAGGCTTGGTCAATACCTCGGGCTTGAGCACCTGGGCGAGTGTCTCCGCATCCAACAGGCCGGCCTCCAGCACCAGCTCCGCCACCGGGCGGCCCGTCCGCATCGCCTCGCGCGCGATGCGCGTGGCGGCTTCGTAGCCGATGACCGGGTTGAGCGCCGTCGCCAGTCCCGCGGACCGCTTCACGGTGTCCATCAGTCGCTCGCGATTGGCCGTAATGCCCTTGACGCAGTTGTGCGTCAGGGTGGCGCACGCCGCTTCCAGGTGGGAAATACTCTTGGCCAGGCTCCACGCGATGATGGGCTCGAACGCGTTGAGCTGCAGCTGTCCGGCCTCCGACGCCATGGTGATCGTCATGTCGTTGCCGATCACCTCATAGGCGACTTGGTTCACCACTTCCGGAATGATCGGATTGACCTTGCCCGGCATGATCGAACTGCCCGCGGCGCGTTCGGGAAGATTGATCTCGTTGAGGCCGGCTTGCGGCCCGGACGAAAGCAGGCGCAAGTCGTTGCAGGTCTTGGAAAGCTTGCAGGCCACGCGTTTGAGCACGCCCGACAGCTGCACGAATGCGCCGGTGTCCTGCGTCGCCTCGATCATGTTGGCGGCCCGCACCAGCGGCAGGCCGGTGATCTCGGCCAAGTATTTCACGGCGAGCGGGCTGTAGTCTGGGTCCGTGTTGATGCCGGTGCCGATGGCGGTGGCGCCGAGGTTCACTTCCAGCATCAGGGCACGCGCCTCGGCGAGCCGCGCCTCATCCTCGCCCAGCATGACCGCATAGGTCAGGAACTCTTGGCCCAGCGTCATCGGCACGGCGTCCTGGAGCTGCGTGCGGCCCATTTTCAGGACGTCGTCGAACTCCAGCGACTTCGCCTCGAACGCTGCGCGCAGCTCCGCCATGGCAGACATCAATCTCTGCAGCGCAAAGCACATGGCGATGCGCAAGGCCGTGGGGTAAACATCGTTGGTGCTCTGCGAGGCGTTGACGTCCTGGATGGGGTGCAGCAGGTCGTAGCGTCCCTTCTCCGCACCCATGAGCTCCAGCGCACGGTTGGCGATGACCTCGTTGGCATTCATGTTGGTGGACGTTCCTGCCCCACCTTGGATCACATCGACGATGAATTGATCGTGCAACGCGCCGTCGATGATCTCCTGGCAGGCCTGCACGATGAAGCCTGCGCGGTCGGGAGGCAGGATGCCCAGGTCGCGGTTGGCGCGCGCCGCGGCCAGCTTGACGCACGCCAGCGCGCGCACTAGGTCGGGCTGGCCACCGATGGTCGAGCCGGAAATGGGAAAGTTCTCGCGCGCCCGCAGCGTATGGATGCCCCAATAGGCATCGGCGGGAATCTCCCGCTCGCCGAGAAGATCGTGTTCGATGCGATAAGCACCCGAGGTAACGGTACTGCTCATAGGTCGTTCCATTGCGATTTCGCCGCACGGTGCGGCGCTGGGAAACACTCACTATATGCAGGCGCTTCTCGGGAGGGCCAATGCCATGTTCGCATTGGCCGATGTTTTTTTTGCATTCCCAGGGAGCCACCCCAGGGCATGCGCGCGGCGACTCAGCGCGAGTGCGACAAATAGCGCCAGAGCGCGTCGACCAGTGGCTTGGCGGAACCGCCCGCAGGTGGCCTTTCGCGATACAGGCGGATCTCCATGGTTTCGGTGTAGGCCGCGCCGGCGCAGGCCAGGCGCCGGGACGCGACCTCCCGGGTGACGGCGCTCTCGGGCAGAAAGGCAACGCCGTGCCCTTCGAGTGCCATGGCCTTCAGGCCTTCGGCCATGTCGGTCTCATACTGTTCGTCGAGCGCAGGCCGGGGCTGGGCCGCCGAAAGAATGAGCTCGGCAATGCGACCCAGGTAGGCGTTGGGCGCGTAGGCGAGGTAAGGCGCCGGCTGCGTCTCGCCCAGCACGTATTGGGGCGTGCCGTCGGGATTGCTGCGCGCATAGGGATAGACTGCCTCGGTGCCAAGCACCAGGACGTCATAGTGGCGCGGATCCAGTTGCACCGGCAGGCTCGGGTGGTAATAGACCATGGCCAGGTCGCTGCCGCCCTGCACCAGGCTCATGGCTGCGTCGTGCACGTTCAGCGCCATCAAGCGCGCGGTGAAGCGGGGCAGCCCTGCTTCGGCGCGAATGCGGCTCAGCCATTGCGGGAAAAAGGTCAGCGACAGGGTATGCGGCACGGCAAAGTCCAGCACCGCCTGGGAAGCCGGCCGCATGCCGCGCAGCATGGCGCGGGTTTCTTCCAGCTTGGCGAGCATGGCGATGGCCTCGGCCCGGAAGGTCTCTCCCGCCGGGGTCAGGCGCGTGGGATACACGGTGCGGTCGACCAGGTCGGTACCCACCCAGGCCTCGAGCGCCTGGATTCGGCGCGAGAAGGCGGGCTGCGTGATGTGCCGGAGTTCCGCGGCCCGCGAAAACGACCGTGTTTCAGCGAGCGCGATGAAGTCCTCGAGCCATTTGGCTTCCATGCTTGCAACCGTGGAGGAACGGAGAAAAATTGTACCGTGGGCCGGATCGCGGCCGACTACACTTGCCCGTTTTGCGGGGCGGCCACGAGCCCAACCGCGTTTTTTCTCCGGAGTCCGACGTGACCACTTCTCTCCCGTATCCTCCCCCTGCTCCCGGCTCCCTGCCTGAAGGCCAGATGCCCGTGCTGCGCGTCATCCCGATGCCGGCCGACGCCAACCCCTCGGGTGACGTATTCGGCGGGTGGATCATGGCCCAGGTGGACCTGGCCGGGTCCGTGCCCGCGCAGGGCCGCGCGAACGGCCGGGTCGCCACCGTCGCGGTGACCTCCTTCGTCTTCAAACAACCCGTCTTCGTCGGCGATCTGCTGAGTTTTTACGCCCACATCGTCAAGACCGGGCGCACGTCCATCACGGTCGCGGTAGAGGTCTATGCCGAGCGCATACGCCTGAACTCAGAGGTCGTGAAGGTGACGGAAGCGACGCTCGTGTACGTGGCAACCGACGCGCAGCGGCGCCCGAGGCCCCTGCCGGACCTGCGGGCCGGGTGATTGCGCGTCGCGCCGCCGGCGGCGGGCGGCCATGCGTCGCCCCTGTGCGGGCAAGGGGCAGGCTGGACAACTCTGGGCGTTCGTGGCACATTGCCCACAGGGCGCCTCGCCCAGGCCAAGCCGGCTCAGACCGGCCTGCTCACCCGGCGGCATGCCCGCCCATACGGCGAAGGAGACACATCATGGAACTATCTGGTTCGCGCCTGATTCCTGCGTCTCAAGAGCGCACCTGGCAAAAGCTCATCGCCCCCGAGACCCTCAAGGTCTGCATCAGCGGATGCGAGAAGGTCGAGCGGATTTCCGAGCATGAATACCGCGTGAACCTGCGTGCCGACGTCGGCCCCGTCTCTGCCCGCTTCGAAGCCTTCCTGGAGCTCTCTGACATCCGTCCCCCGCACGCCTATCACTTGCGCTTCGAAGGAACGGGCGGCGCGGCCGGTTCGGCCAAGGGCTACGCCGACATCCGGCTTGCGCCGGAGGCTGGCGGCACGCGGCTTTCCTATGCTGCGCACGCCGACCTGGAAGGCGGGCTGAGCCAGCTGCGGCCCGACCAAGCGGAGAAAATCGCGCGCAAGATGATGGACAACTTCTTCGCGCTGTTCTCCGTATGCGCCTCGCCGGCGCTCGATCGCCCGGCCCCCCGGCGGCCGCGCAACGCCCGCCCGGCCGCCGCGGCCCCAAGCCATGCCTTGCACATGCCCGCGCAATGGCTCAACCGGCTATCGTGGCTGCTCGTGCTTTGCGTGATCGGCGGGCTGGTGGCTTACCACACCTTCATGCGCTGAAGCGTGGCGGCGCTCAGCGCCGCACGTTCTTCATCTTGATGCGCAGCGAAAGCGCCATCATGGCGGCGCAGAGAACGACCGCCGTGACCAGGCCCGCCTTGATGCCGGTGACCACGGAAGTGCGCGCGATGACGATGCCCACGAGCGCCGTTCCCACGGCGCTGCCGAGCATGCGCGTCGTCTGGATCAACGCAGAGGCGACGCCGACGTCGCGGCGCTCGGCGATCATCTGCATGAACAGCGTCAGGTTGGGGATGATGAACCCCAGCCCGACACCTGAAATACAGAAGGCCGAAACGGCAAAGGCCATCGAGGCGCCGCGCTCGAGCAACGTGACCCCCACGCATCCCACCGCGAGTAGCACTGCGCCGAACACCATCAGGCGCTGGGGCTGGGTCTGGGTAGGAAACATCCTGCCGTTGATGACGCTACCCACGGGGATGCCGGCCACGAGCGGCGCGAGGATCATCCCGGCCTCGGTCGGCGACAGGCCGATCTCGGTCTGCAGCAGCAGGGGCCCGTAATAGATCAGGACGAACATCACGGCGCCCGTCATCACGCCGACGACATTCAAGAGCTGTGACTCCCGCGGCTCGAGCACGCGCAGCGGAAACATGGACTGCTCGGGCTTGCGTTCGTACCACACCAGCACCGCGACCGACAGGGCCGCCAACCCCATGAATGCCAGGCCCAGCACGGGACGCGCGGGCGCCGAAAAGCCGAGCTCCAGCGCCGCCATGGGCATGCCCACGGCCAATGCCAGCAAGACACCGCCGAGCCAGTCTATGCGCGGCGCACGCAGGAGCTTGGGCTTGAGCAGGGGGAAATACAAGAACAGCATCACGAAGGCGACGACGCCCATCAGCGGGCTGACGAAGAAAGCCGCCCGCCAGCCTAGGTGCTCCGTGACTACGCCGCCCAGCATCGGTCCGACGCCGCTGGCGATGGCGAATGCCGTCGAAAGCACGGCCTGCCAACGGACCCGGCTCAAGGCATCCGGAAACAGGTCCGCCGGCGCCGCGAAGGCGGTAGCGATCATCATGCCGCCGCCTATGCCCTGCAGCGTGCGGGCGGCGATGAGATGCGGCATCGACATGCTCAGGCCGCATAGCGCCGAACCGAGGACCACGAGGGCGATGGAGACGAGGATGAAATACTTGCGGCCGAACAGGTCGCCGAGCCTGCCGAAAATCGGAATCACCACGGCCGAAGCCAGCAAATAGCCCGTGCCTACCCAGGCATAAAGCGACATGCCGCCGAGCTCGCCCACCACGCGCGGAAGAATCGTGCCAACGATGGTGGAGTCGAGCGCCACCAGCATGACGACCGCGCACAGCCCTGCCAGGGCCAGCATCAACTGGCGCCGGTCCTTGACCGGCGACTCCAATTCTGGCGGCCGCGACAGAACCTCGCCGCCCGCTTCGGGGGGGCTAGGGAAGGAAGTAGATGGGTCTGACATTGTGTCCAATGATACGCGTTTAGGGTAATCCCGAACACCCTCGACCGCCCCGTTTCCGGGCACGGAGGTTGCTGCCCGTCCGGTTCGAGCACGTGCTCTATCCCCACCGGAGACGATTCATGGAAAAGGCGTTGCGAGGATTGAGCGTCGCCATCTTGGCGACCGACAACTTCGAACAAGTGGAGCTGACGAGCCCCAAGGAGGCCCTGGAGCAAGCCGGCGCGACGGTGCGCATCCTGTCGGCCGAGGCGGGCCGCATACGCGGCATGAAACACGACGAAAAGGCGGATAGCTTCAAGGTGGACCTCAGCTGGAACGACGCCGAGCCGGGGGATTTCGCCGGCGCCGTGGTACCCGGCGGGGTATTCAATGCCGACGTCATCCGGATGGAAGAAGGCGCCCGCCGTTTCGTGCAGGCCATCCACAACCAGGGCAAGCCGGTAGCGGTCATCTGCCACGGCGCATGGCTGCTGATCTCGGCCGGCCTGGTCGACGGCAGGCAGTTGACGAGCTGGCCTTCTTTGCAGGACGACATCCGCAACGCAGGTGGCGAATGGGTGGACGAGGAAGTGGTGCTCGACGGCAACCTGATCACCAGCCGCAAGCCGGCGGACCTGCCCGCATTCAATGAAAAGCTGATCGCGGCCCTTGCCACGGTGGAGAAATCGGACGCCCCCGCCGGCGCCCAGCCGACCTAGCCTGCCCCGGGCCGTGAAAAACCCGCGGAAATCTGCAAGAATCGGCGCTCCACCATCGTGGCCGCCGCGCCGCCCTTGCCCTAGCGAGCTCCATGGCCTACATGCTCCTCGTCGTCGAACCCATCGGCCAGCGTGCCGAACGCACCGAACAGGCAGGCCGCGATCTCTACGATCGCATGCTTGCATTCCGGGACGATCTCCAAGCCCGTGGGCAGCTGATCGCCGCGGAGTCCCTGGCCTCGCAGGCCCATGCCGTCCGCGTCCGGAAGCAGGACGGCCGCGTGCGCCTGGTCGATGGCCCGTTTGCCGAGGCCAAGGAGATGATAGGGGGCTTCTTCCTGCTGAACTGCGCGACCCGCGAGGAGGCCCTGGCGATCGCCCAAGCCTGCCCGGCGGCGGAATGGTGCACGATCGAAGTCCGGGAAGTCGCCCCCTGCTACCGCTAGCCCCGTCGCGACAGGATCCCGGCTAGGTATTTTCCCGGAAGAACGCCCATGCGGTGTCGATCCGCCCCACGCTCGATCGTCGTCCGGACGAGAGCCTGGGAAAGGCTTGCACCCCACCGGAGATACCGCCATGCGATTCATGATCATCGTCCGGGCCACGCCCGGCACCGAAGCGGGCGTCATGCCCGAAGAATCCCTGCTGAACGCGATGACGACCTACCACGAGGAGTTGGCACGCGCCGGCGTGCTCCTGGACGCCAGCGGCCTGAAGCCGTCCTCCCACGGTTGGCGCATCCAATACCGGAACGGCAAGCGCACGGTCATCGACGGCCCGTTTGCCGAAACCAAGGAGCTGATCGCAGGATACACACTGATCGAGGTACGTTCCCGCGAAGAGGCCAGGGAATGGGCCAGCCGCTTTCCGGCCCCCATGGGCGAAACCGCCGACGGCGAGATCGAAGTGCGCGAACTCTACGAGCTCGAGGATTTCGAGCATAGCGAGGCGATCGACCGTTTCCGCCGCATCGAAACCGGGCGCCGCTGAGCGGACGCCCTCGCCACGAACGAGAAAAGGAGAATACCCATGCGCAATCAAATTTTCGTGAACCTGCCGGTGGCGGACCTGCCCCGCTCCATGGATTTTTTCGGCAAGCTGGGCTTTACCTTCAATCCCCAGTTCACCAACGACAAGGCGGCATGCATGATCATCTGCGAAAACATTTACGCCATGCTGCTGACGAAAGATTTTTTCCAGTCCTTCATCGACAAGGAAATTAGCGACGCTACGCGCAGCACGGAGGTGCTGCTCGCGCTCAGTTGCGACAACCGGGAGGAAGTCGACGAGCTGGTCGCCAAGGCGGTGTCGGCCGGGGGCAAGGCGACGCGCCCGGCCCAGGACCATGGGTTCATGTATTCGCGCAGCTTCGACGATCCCGATGGCCACATCTGGGAGGTCTTCTACATGGACCCTGACACCGTCCAGCAAGGGTGAACGTGACGAACGCGGCGACCCACCAAGCCATCGAGGCCGTATGGCGCATCGAGTCGGCCAAGATCATCGCCGGCGTCGCACGCATGGTGCGCGACGTGGGCCTGGCCGAGGAACTGGCTCACGATGCCCTGGTCACCGCGCTCGAACGCTGGCCGGTCGATGGCATCCCCGACAATCCCGGAGCCTGGCTCATGACAACGGCGAAAAACCGGGCGCTCGACCGGTTGCGGCAGGCGAGCCTGCATGCGCGCCGGCAGGAGGAGTTCGGCCATGAGGCAGCCGTGCTGCGCGAGCAATACGCGCCGGATCCGGCCGACCGCCTGGAAGCCGCCCGGGAAGACGACGTAGGCGACGATTTGCTGCGCCTCATCTTCACGGCCTGCCATCCCGTGCTGTCCGCCGACGCGCGGGTCGCGCTCACGCTGCGCCTGCTGGGCGGATTGACGACCCAGGAAATCGCCCGCGCCTATCTCGTTTCGGAGCCGACCATCGCGCAGCGCATCGTGCGCGCCAAACGCACGCTGGCCGCGGCCAAAGTCCCGTTCGAAGTTCCCCGCGGACCAGACCGCGCGGCCCGGCTCACATCCGTGCTCGAAGTGATTTACCTCATCTTCAACGAAGGGTATTCCGCCACCGCAGGCGACGACTGGATGCGCCCTGCGCTGTGCCACGAAGCGCTGCGGCTGGCGCGCATACTCGCCGAACTGTCGCCCGATGACAGCGAAGTCCACGGCTTGTGCGCGCTGCTGGAGCTGCAGGCCTCGCGCATCCCCGCTCGCATCGGAGCCGACGGCCGTCCCGTGCTGCTGCTGGAGCAGGACCGCACGCGCTGGGATCCGCTGCTGATACGGCGCGGACTCACCGCCCTCGCCCGCTCGGAGGCGCTGGGTGGCGCGCGTGGCCCCTACGCGCTGCAAGCAGCGCTGGCGGCCTGCCATGCCCGCGCACGCCGTCCCGAGGAGACAGATTGGGAAGAGATCGTCGCGCTCTACGACGCTTTGGCCGAAGTGGCGCCCTCGCCGGTGGTGGAACTGAACCGGGCAGTGGCCCTCGGCATGGCCTTCGGTCCGCAAGCGGGCCTCGAACGCGTGGACGCGCTGCGCAACGATCCGGCCCTGGCGAACTATCATTGGCTACCGAGCGTACGCGGCGACCTGCTGTTCAAGCTCGGCCGCCGCGAAGAAGCCCGCGAGGAGTTCCTTCGCGCGGCAGCCATGACGCGCAACGCCAAGGAACAGGAACTCCTCTTGGCGCGCGCAGCCGAAGCCCTGGTGCCAGGCGGAAAGCTGGATGGCGGCTCCGCATGAAGCCTGCCGCGCCCCCTGGCATCGCTCACCCGCATCTTTGATTCATGACCTCTGTTTCCCCCGCAAAAGCGACTCGCAAAGAATGGATAGGCCTCGCGGTCATCGCCTTGCCCTGCCTGGTGTATGCCATGGACCTGACCGTGCTGAACCTCGCAGTGCCGGCCATCAGCGCGCAGCTGCATCCCACCAGCTCTCAATTGCTGTGGATCATCGATATCTATGGTTTCCTCGTGGCGGGCCTGCTGATCACCATGGGCACGCTGGGCGACCGGATCGGGCGCCGCAAGCTCTTGCTGCTCGGCGCGGCGGCCTTCGGCGTTGCTTCCACGATCGCGGCTTTCTCCGACAGCGCCGGGATGCTGATCGTCATGCGAGCACTGCTTGGCCTGGCCGGCGCCACGCTGGCCCCGTCCACGCTGTCCTTGATCCGCAACATGTTCCACGACGAGCATGAAAGGCAATTCGCCATCGGCGTCTGGATGGCCAGCTTCTCGGTCGGCGGCGCGATCGGGCCGCTGGTGGGCGGGGTGCTGCTGGAGTTTTTCTGGTGGGGATCGGTCTTCCTGGTCGCCGTGCCGGTGATGCTGCTCCTGCTGGCGCTGGGCCCGATATTGCTGCCCGAGTATCGCGACCCGCAGGCCGGCCGCGTCGATGCGCTGAGCGTCGCGTGCTCGCTCGCTTCAGTGCTGGCCACGATCTACGGGCTCAAGCAAATCGCGCAACACGGCTGGAACTGGACCGCGGCGGCAGCCATTGCGGCGGGCCTGGCGATAGGCACGGCCTTCGTCCGCCGGCAGCGCCACCTGGCCTATCCGCTGCTCGATACCAGCCTGTTCCGGCGGCCTGCCTTTTGCGCGGCCATCGCCAGCTATTCCTTGTCCGGCCTGGCGATGTTCGGGGTTTACATCTTCATCACCCAATACCTGCAATTGGTGCTGGGCCTCGACCCTTTGCGCGCCGGACTGGCCACCGTTCCCTGGGCGCTCGGGTTCGTGGCTGGATCGCTGCTCGGGCCGCGCCTGGCAAGACACATGTCGCCGCTGCGCATCGTGATGGGTGGGCTGTCGATGGCGACAGTGGGCTTCGTATTGCTCCTGGGCGCGGACGGTGCCTATGGGCTCGAAGCGATCATTGCCGGCATGGTCGTCATAAGCCTGGGCATGGCGCCCGTCTTCACCATCGGCAATGAGATCATTCTCTCCTCCGCGCCGCCCGAGCGCGCCGGTGCCGCCTCGGCGATTTCGGAGACCGGCGCCGAATTCAGCGGCGCGCTCGGCATCGCCCTGCTCGGCAGCCTCGGCACCGTGATTTACCGGCATGGCTTGGCAAAGGCCATGCCAGCCGAGCTGCCGACGGACCTGGCCACCGCGGCGGCATCGACCCTGGGGGGTGCGGTGGCCGTGGCCAGCTCCCTGTCCGGCCCCAACGCGGACGCCGTGCTGGCGGCCGCCCGCGCCGCGTTCACGGACGCACTGCAGTTCACCGCAGCCATCGGCGCCGTGCTCATGGCATGCACGACGGTCGTCGCGGCGCGCCTGCTGCGCGATGCGCCGCCCCGCCGCCCGCTGGTGCCGGACGATGCGGCGTGAAGTTCATCCGCCCAGGGCCACGACCAGCGCATGCAGCGCCACGCCAATCAGGCCTCCGACCAAGGTGCCGTTATAGCGGATGTACTGCAGATCGCGGCCTACGCTCAGCTCCAGCTCGTCGACCAATCGCCGTTCATCCCAGTCCTTGACGGTCTGGGCGATGTGTTCCGTGACACCTGCGCGCAACCGGTCCGCAAGGCTGCGCGCGCCGGCCATGACGTGCTCATTGATCGCCGCGCGCAAGCCGGGATTGGCCGCCAGGTGGCCACCCAATTTGAGCAGGCTATGCTCCAGGTGCCGCGCGAGCGGCGAATCCTCGCTCTCGAGGTTGCGGCGCAAGGACGCGTGGATCTCGTCCCATAAGCCTTGCACGTAATCACGCACGGTCGGCTGGTCGATCAGTCGCGACTTGATCTGGTCGATCTGCGCGCGCAGGGCTTGGTCATCCCGCAAGCGGGCGATGTATGCCTCGACCCAGGCTTCGTAGTCCCGGCGCATCGGGTGGTCCGGACGCGACAGGACCTCATGCAATTCGTCCATCATGGCGCGCGCGAGCTTGTCGGCCAGGCTGTCGGCGATGCCATCCACCGGCTTGACCAGGTCCAGGGTTCGCACGATGCGGGGCCACTCCTTGCGCGCATACTTCACCATGAGCGCAGAAACCCGCGCCTTGACCCCTTCTTCGTCCAGGTATCCGGCCAGGCGGCGCAGCGCTTCGTCCAATAGCTGGTGATGCCGTCCGTCGCGCGTCAGCAACCCCATCACTTCGCCCGCGGTGGCACCGGCGTCCCAAGCACGCAGCCGGGCCACCACGAACTCCTGCATCGCCGTCCGCACGGCGCGCTCGTCGAGCAGGTCGAGGGCCTGCGCCAACCAAGTGCGCGCCATGCCCGCCACTGCGCGCGCCTGGGCGGGCTCGCCCAGCCACGCTGCGAGCCGGCTCGCCGGGTCAAAGACCTGCAGCCTTTGGAGGAGCGCATCGGGATCGAGGAAGTGGTCCCGCACGAAAACGGCCAGGTTGTCGGCCAGGCGAGCCTTGTTGCTGGGAATGATGGCCGTGTGCGGAATGGGCAGGCCAAGCGGCCGCTTGAAGAGTGCGACCACTGCAAACCAGTCCGCCAATGCGCCAACGACCGCCGCCTCGCAGAACGCGCGCACCCAGGCCCACGGGCCCTGGCCGCCCATTGCATGGCTGAGCGCGAACCCAGCCAGCGCCGCGGCAAGCAGGCCGAGCGCGCCGAGTTTCATGCGACGCAATCGAATCAGGCGGGGGTCAGGCAAAGTGCGCGGACTCAAGACGACCGAAAACCGGTACATCGTAAAGGATTGTCTGCACTATACCCGTGCGGCATCTCCCGTCGGGTGCCGGCCCGGATCCGGCTCGCGCCGGTGGCAGGGGGCGGATTCCCGTATGTTTTAATTTGGCGCAGGCGCGGGCCTCTCGTCTCATGTCGCCGGCCCATCTATAGGAAGCGAACCGCATGGCCTCCCAGATCCGCATCATTTGCTCGATCGCAACCAAACAGTTGCTTGCCGACCTCGTCTCCAAGTACCGGCAATCGCATGACCAGGAAATCATCGTCGAAGCTGTCGGCGGCGTGGACGCTGCCAAGCGCGTGCGCGAAGGCGAAGCGTTCGACGCCGTCGTGCTGGCCGCCAATGTCATCGACCAGCTGACCGAGGCCGGCCGGATCCTTGCCGGCAGCCGGACCGACCTGGTGCAATCCGGCGTCTATGTGGCCGTGCGGGCCGGCGCGCCGCGGGTGGACATCAGCTCGGAAGCGGCAGTCCGGCAGGCGGTGCTCGATGCTGCATCCGTCGGCTACTCCACGGGCCCGAGCGGCGTTTACCTGACCAAGTTGTTCGAACGCTGGGGAATCGCCGATCAAATCAAAGATCGCGCGATCCAGTCCAAGCCCGGCATTCCCGTCGGCACGCTCATCGCAAAAGGCGAGGTGGCGCTCGGCTTCCAGCAGCGAAGCGAACTCCTGAACATCCCCGGCATCGAGATCCTCGGCCCGCTGCCGCCCGAGCTCCAGATCCTGACCACGTTCTCGGCCGGCATCACCACGGCGTCAGAACAGCCCGACGCCGTCCGCGCCCTGCTCGACTTCATGACCAGCCCGGATACCGCCGAAATCAAGCGCCAGAACGGCATGGAGCCGATCTGACACTCGCCGCAAGCCGCCACGCGATGCGGCGCGGCCACGTGCGGCAATCGCCTGCCGCCTCCGGCCGCCGCTAGACGCGCTCGAAGATGCCGGCAGCGCCCATGCCCGTCCCGACGCACATCGTGACCATGCCGTACTTCAAGTTGCGGCGTCGCAATGCATGGACCACGGTGGCCGCACGTATGGCGCCCGTTGCACCCAGCGGGTGCCCCAATGCAATGGCGCCGCCCATGGGGTTGACCTTGGCCGGGTCCAGGCCGAGGTCCCGGATCACCGCCAACGACTGCGCGGCAAAAGCTTCGTTGAGCTCGATCCAGTCGATGTCGCCCAGCGACAGCCCGGCCTGCTTGAGCGCAGCCGGCACCGCCTCTTTGGGGCCGATGCCCATGATCTCCGGCGGCACGCCGCGCACCGCCGACGTGACGAAGCGCGCCAGCGGCGTGAGGTTGAATTCTTCCAGGATACGCTCGGACACCAGTACCAACGCGCCGGCGCCGTCCGAGGTCTGCGAACTGTTGCCCGCCGTCACGCTTCCCCGAGCCGCGAACACGGGCTTTAGCCGGGCGAGCGCCTCGGCGCTGGTGTCGGCGCGCGGGCCTTCGTCGAGCGATACGGTGCGCTTGCGGGTGACGACCTGCTGCGCGTCGAGATCGGGACTATGCGTCTCGACCGCGATCGGCGCGATCTCGTCCTTGAACTCCCCGGCCTGCTGCGCAGCCAGCGCCTTCTGATGCGATGCCAGGGCGAAGGCGTCCTGGTCCTCGCGCGAGACCCTCCACTGGGCGGCGACTCTCTCGGCCGTCAGGCCCATGCCGTAGGCAATGCCGATGTTTTCATCGCCCTCGAACACGCGCGGATTGACCGAGGGGTTGAACCCCATCATGGGCACCATGCTCATGGACTCCGTGCCGCCGGCGATCATCACGTCCGCCTCGCCCACGCGTATGCGGTCTGCGGCCATGGCAACGGCGGTCAGCCCCGAGGCGCAGAACCGGTTCACCGTCACGCCGCCCACGCTTTGCGGAAGCCCCGCCAGCAAGGAAGCAATCCGCGCGACGTTCAAGCCTTGCGCGCCCTCGGGCATGGCGCAGCCGACGATGACGTCCTGGATGCGCTGCGGGTCCAGCCCCGGCACCTGCGCCAGCGCCGCCCGGATCGCGTGCACCAGCAAGTCGTCGGGCCGCACCGTCCTGAGCGCGCCGCGCGGCGCCTTGCCGATCGGCGTGCGCGCGGCGGCGACGACGTAAGCATCCTGCAATTGTCGAGACATCCCATTCTCCTTCGGTCTGTTCTTCATTGGCGCCGGGACGCGGCGCGGCGCCTCAACCTATCTCGCGATGGCCCGCGGCCGCCGCGGTAACGAGCCAAGGACGGCGTCGAGACCGCGCGCCGGGGCACGGGCGCGGTCAATTCCTGACGGGCTTGCCGGTCTGCATCATGCCGGTGATGCGCTCTTGCGTCTTGGGTTCGTTCAGCAGCGCCATGAAGGTCCGGCGCTCGAGCGCCATGATCCACTGTTCATCTACCAGCGAACCCGCCTCGACATCGCCGCCGCACAGGATCTCGGCAATGGCGCGGCCCAGGTGATAGTCGTACTCGGAAATGAATCCGCCGTCGCGCATGTTGACGAGCTGCGAAGCCAGCGTCGCGATGCCCTCGCTGCCTGCCACCGCAAACGGCTCTTTCCAGGGCGCCCGCCAACCGGCTTCGTGCAAGGCCTGCGCCTGCCGGATTGCCACGTACAGCACCTCATGCACGTTGAAGACGATAGGATCATCTTCCAGCAGATACCCCATGCGCCGGGCTTCGATGGCGGACTTGGATACCTGCGCCGTGGCAGCCTGGATCGCGTATTTCTTCAGGAAATGCAACAGCGATGTGTCGGGCGCCGACGCGTGCTCCTGGGCCGCACGCCGCGCAAGATACGTCAGGCCGCCTCCGCCGGGAATGAGCCCCACGCCCACCTCGACCAGGCCGAGATAGGTCTCGAAATGGGCGACGCGGCGCGCGCAATAAACCGACAGTTCGCAACCGCCGCCCAAGGCCATGCCTGCCAGCCCGGCCACGGTGGGGACCTGTGCGTAGCGCAGGCGGAGCATCAATTGCTGCAACCGCTCCTGTTCGGGAGCGATGGCCTGCACGCCGCCGCTCATGAACAAGGGCATCATGGCCTGCAGGTCGGCACCCGCCGAGAACGGCTCGCCCGGGTTCCAGATCACCAGGCCGCGGTAGCTTTCCTCGGCCAGGTCGACGGCACGCAGCAAGCCCAGGGTGACCGCCGAGCTGATGGTGTGCATCTTGGTCTTGAACGAGGCGATGAGCACATCGTCGAGTCCGGCGCGATCCAGCGTCCACAACCGAATGGCCTCGTCCTCGAAAACGGTACGGCCGGACGCGAGCGGCTGGATGCCCTCGCCCGCGAGGGCGGCACGGAACACCTGGCGCTGGTAGACGGGCAGGCCCGAACGCGCCTCGAAGCGGCGCGCCGCCGGGTTCCACGACCCCTCCGGCACGTGCACGCCGCCGCGCTCGACCACCGGTCCGCTCGTGACCCAGGCGGGCAGCGGCGCGCTCGACAGCGACTTGCCGGCGGCGACGTCGGCCGCAACCCATTCCGCAACCTGCAGCCAGCCTGCCTGCTGCCACAGTTCGAACGGCCCGATGCCATGGCCGAAGCCCCATCGCATCGCGAAGTCCACGTCGCGCGCCGTGTCGGCGATGTCGGCCAGGTGCACGGCGATGTAGTGGAAGGTGTCGCGCAGGAGCGCCCATACGAACTGGGCCTGGGGATGATCGCTCTCGCGCAGCGCGCGCAGCCGCTGCGCGGCGTCGGGATTCTTGAGGATGCGCGCAACGGCGTCATCGGTCTTGCCGTCGGCCGGGACGTATTGGCCGGCGGCAGGATCCAGGCGCAGAATGGCCTTGCCTTCCTTGCGGAAGAACCCCGCGCCGGTCTTCTGCCCGAGCGCGCCTTCCTTGATCAGCCTTGCCAGCACTGGCGGCGTGCCGTAATGGGCGGCGAAAGGATCGCCAGGAAGATAGTCTTCCATGGTCTTGATGACGTGCGCCAGCGTGTCGAGGCCAACCACGTCACCGGTGCGGAAGGTACCCGACTTGGCGCGTCCAAGCTTGGCGCCCGTCAAATCGTCCACGACATCGTAGGTCAGGCCGAATTTCTCTGCCTCGATCATCGCGGCGAGCAGGCCGAACACGCCGACCCGGTTGCCGATGAAGTTGGGCGTATCCTTGGCGCGCACCACGCCCTTGCCGAGCACCGTGGTCAGGAAAGCCTCGAGCCGGTCGAGGATGGAGGGGTCGGTAAGCGGCGTCGGGATCAGCTCCACCAAGTGCATGTACCGCGGCGGATTAAAGAAATGCACGCCGCAGAAACGCGATCGCAAGCCCTCGTCCATTCCCTCGGAGAGCGCTGAAATCGACAGGCCGGAGGTATTGGTGGCGAAGATGGCGTCCGGCCCGATGGCGGGCGCAACCTTGGCGTACAGATCGTGCTTCCAATCCATGCGCTCGGCGATGGCCTCGATCACCAGGTCGCATTCCCGGAGCTTGGAGAGATCCTCCTCATAGTTGGCGGGCTCGATGAGCGTGGCGAGATCGGGCGCGCCCAGCGGCGCCGGGCTGAGCTTGCGCAAGTTTTCGATCGCCTTGAGTACGATGCCGTTCTTGGGACCTTCCTTGGCAGGCAGATCGAACAAGACCACTGGCACCTTGGCATTGACGCAGTGGGCCGCAATCTGCGCGCCCATGACGCCGGCTCCGAGCACGGCGACTTTGCGAACGATGAAATTCGACATGGTTTTCCTGGCGGTAAGGCGGGTCGGCCTGGCCGACCCATCTCGGTCAATGGAGGCATGCGCCGCCTGGGGGCGCACGGGCAAAGTCGGAACGACGCGGCTCGCACAGCCGCCCGACGAGCGGCTGCTCACAACGGATAGTCTACCGTCCCGTCCCCGCTTCGTCAGGCCGGCCAAGGCCTCGCCCGACGCTAGAACATGCCGAGCAAAGCCGCGATGCCCAAACAGGCGAATATCAGGGCAGCTACGCCATGCACGAGCTTGACCGGCAGGCGATGCGCCAGCTTGTCGCCCAGCACGACGGCGGGCACATTGGCAATCATCATGCCCAGGGTCGTGCCGGCAACCACGGCCGAGTACGCCTGGAACTGCGCCACCAGCGCAACGGTGGCGAATTGCGTCTTGTCGCCCATCTCGGCCAAGAAGAAGGCCACGACCGTAGTGCCGAACACCCCGAGCCGCAAGCGACCGGCGTCCGCTTCATCGAGCTTGTCCGGTATCAGCATCCAGACTGCCATGCCGAGGAATGACACCCCAAGAATCCAACGCAGCGCTTCCGGCCCGACGATGCGCGTGAGCCAGGCTCCGACGGCGCCTGCCAGGGCGTGGTTGACGATGGTCGCCGTGAAGATGCCTAGGATGATGGGCCAGGGCCGCCGCCAGCGGGCGGCCAGGCAGAGGGCGAGAAGTTGGGTTTTGTCACCGATCTCGGCCAGGGCCACGATGCCGGTCGAGACGAGGAAGGCTTCCATGTTGCAATGCGCTCCGGGCCGGCGGTTGACCGCATGACCGCGCAACAGCCCCGGCCCCCCGGTCGATGCGCGATCAAAGGTCTTGCCAAGTCCAGGACCGTCTGCGCCATGCCGTGAGGCAAGCATGTTGACGCAGACCCTTGCACGCACGCGCAAGGCGGCTACTCCCCAATGACGGGCGGCAGTATACCGCATGTGACGTATCGCCCGCGGCGATGCCCGCGCCGCATAATATGCGCTGCGTGATCCCATGGAATTTGCATGAAAAACCGGCCCCATGCACAGGAACCCCGCCAGCAAGCCCGCGAAGGCGGCCACGCGCTGGCCCAGGCCACGGGCGCCTGCCTTGCCGCCGCGGCCCTGCTGGCACCGGCCGCGCAGGCCGCCGACGAACCGGCCGCCATGCCCGTCGGGTTCGTGCACCTGACCGACGTGGCACAGACCGTACGACTAGACATCCGCTATCACGGCAGCGCGAATTTCCTCGGCCGCCCGGTGGCGGGCTACGACGCTCCCACCTGCATCCTGACCGAACCTGCCGCGCGCAAGCTGCTTGGCGTCCAGCGCGAACTGCTTGCGCAGGGCCTGACGCTCAAGGTGTTCGACTGCTATCGGCCACAACGCGCCGTCAATGATTTCGTGGCCTGGACACGCGATGGCTCGCACCAGCCTACCAAGGCCGAGTATTTCCCCCACGTGGCCAAGGAGTCGCTGCTAGACCTCGGCTACATCGCCGAACGTTCCGGCCACAGCCGTGGCAGCACCGTCGACCTGACCCTCGCCGCCATCGATCCGTCGCGCGCGGACGCCTTGCCCACGAAAGGCCCGCTGCTGCCCAATGGAGAGGTGGACATGGGCACTCCGTTCGATCTTTTTGATGTAAAGTCGCATACTGACCATCCGGATTTACCCGAGGTTGTCCGACACAATCGCCAGTTCCTCAAGGACTTGATGGCCAAACACGGCTTCCGCAATCTGCCTGAGGAGTGGTGGCACTACACCCTGGACGACGAACCGTATCCGGACACCTATTTCAACTTCCCCGTGCGCTGACCTGCCGCTCGCCCGGCTGCGCGGTGGGCGTACGCATAAGAAGAACATGCACTTCCTGGACGGACTTCCCCCGCCGCGCAAGTATTGGGCCTTGGCAGCGACGATGCTGGCCATGACGATGACGGTCCTGGAGACCACCATCACCAACGTCGCGCTGCCTTCCATTGCCCGGGACCTCGGCATTTCCCCGGCACAGGCGGTGTGGATCGTCAATACCTATCAGCTGGCCATCGTCGTTGCGCTGCTGCCGTTTTCATCGCTCGGAGAAATCCTCGGCTATCGCCGGATATTCACCGCGGGCCTGGCCGCGTTCACCGTCGCCTCGGCGGGCTGTGCGATGTCTGGCTCGTTCGGCGTGTTGATCTCGTTCCGGGTGCTGCAGGGCCTGGGCGCGGCCGCGGTCATGAGCGTCACTCCCGCACTGCTGCGTTTCATCTACTCCCAGAAACAGTTCGGGCGCGCGATCGGCTACAACGCGCTGGTCGTGGCGACCTCATCGGCTGCAGGCCCCATGCTGGGCTCGCTGATCCTCTCGATCGCCTCATGGCCCTGGCTGTTCGCGGTCAGCATCCCCATCGGCCTGTTCATCCTCTCGATAGGCAGCCGCATGCTGCCCGAGACCGAACTGGCCAAGCGGCCTTTCGACGCGCTCAGCGCCGTGTTGAGCGGCTCGACCTTCGGGCTGCTGGTAGTGGGCATCGACCGCCTGCTGGCGGACATCAAGACTGCAGCGGTCCTGCTCTGCCTCGCCGCCCTGGCGGGCGTGGCCCTGGTGCGCCGCGAACTCACGCAAGCCACGCCGCTGCTGCCGCTCGACCTGCTGCGCATCCGCCAATTCGCGTTCTCGATCGGCGCTTCGGTGTGCGCCTTTTCCGGGCAGACCATCTCGTATATCTCGCTGCCCTTCTACTTCCACCAGGCATTGGGGCGCAGCCAGATCGAAATCGGCATGTTGATGGTCCCATGGCCCCTGGCCGTCGCCATTGCCGCGCCGATCGCGGGACGCATGGCCGAAAGCATTGCGCCGGCCATCCTGTGCTCGGTCGGCGCCGGCCTGGTGGCTTTCGGATTGCTCGTCATCGCCCTGCTTCCGGCCGGCACGCCCAATGGCTGGGTCATGGCCTTCATGGCGCTTTCCGGGGTCGGTTTCGGCATGTTCCAGACGCCCAACAACCGGGCCATGCTGACCGCCGCACCGCGACACCGCAGCGGGGGTGCAGGCGGCCTGCAGGCAACTGCCCGGCAGTTCGGCATGGCACTGGGGGCAGCGCTGGCCGCCCTGGCCTTCACGGCGATCCCGTCGCACGGCCCCACCTCGGGCCTTATCCTGGCTGCGGTGTTCCTGGCAGCCGCCTCCGGCGTCAGCGCCGCCCGGCCAGGGACGCGCGTCTCAGGGTAATTCCAGCTCCGCGAGCAACGGCGCGTGGTCCGACAGCCGTGACCACGGGCGCCCGTACAGCACGCTCGCCTGCCGCACGGAAAAACCGCGCTGGTATATCCGGTCCAGCCTCAGCCACGGGAAAAAAGCCGGGAAAGTACGCGGCGGGCGAGGCGTGATCAGTTCGTTGCCCATGCCGAGCCGAGGCGGGGAAGCCATGCCGGCGCGCCATTGCCAAGGCGAGACCTCGCCGCCGCGCAGCAATTGCCCAAGCATGCGCACGGAGTCCCGTAGCCTGGGCAACTCGACATTGTTGCCGCGTGGCGCCGTCGCGAATACCTCATGCACCTCCAGGCGCCGCACCAGGAAGTCCGATAGCGTGTTGGTCCAATCGTTGAAATCGCCGGCGATCAAAATGGGCGCGCCCGAAGGCACCGCTTCTTCGATGCGGGAAACCAGCGCGCCGACCTGCCGCGTGCGGCTGCCGGCGAACAGCCCCAAGTGCACGACAAAGCAATGCACCTCGTGCCGGCCGATCGCCACGCGTGCGTGCAGCAGCCCCCGCTGCTCCAGCCGGTGATCGGAAATGTCCTGGTTCTGGTGCGAAAGAATGGGGAACCGCGACAACAGCGCATTGCCATGGTCGGTGTGGCGGTACACCGCGTTTCGTCCATAGGCAGCTTCCAAGCGCAGCGCCGCGGCCAGCATCTGATGCTGTTCGTGCAGCGTCCCGGATCGCTCGTTGCGCCCCTGGACCTCCTGTAGAAAGGCCAGGTCGGCGCGCAAGCCGTGCAGGCCGAGGCGCAGCTCCTGCACGGACTCGCGCTTGCCCAGGGCCGAAAGCCCTTTGTGGATGTTATAGCTGACGACACGGACGACGGACATCGTGCTTGAGGAAAACCGGAAGAGGCCTTAAATATGCGGCCATGGATGAGCAGATACAAGATGCCATCTTCCCGCCCCGGCGCCGCCGCTGCGTTATCATGGGCCGGCAAAGCTCGCGCCGGAGCCCGGCCGCGCCCTGCACGGGGAGGCCTTGGCTTGGTCGCGCCCTCTATTTCGACATCCAGATCCGGGAATCTCCATGAGTACCATCAAGATCGGCATGATCGTAGGCAGCCTGCGCAAAGACTCCATCAACCGCCAGCTGGCCAAGGCCGTCGCCAAGCGCCTGCCCGCACACATGCAGACCGAAGACATCCCCATCGGCGAGCTGCCCCTGTACAACCAAGACCTCGACGCCGCCATGCCGGCGCCCGTGCTCGCGTTCAAGCAGCGGGTCGAGTCCGTCCAGGCCCTGCTGTTCTTCACGCCGGAATACAACCGCTCCTACTCCGGCGTACTGAAGAACGCCATCGACTGGGCCTCGCGCCCCTCCGGCAAGAACTCCTGGGCGCGCAAGCCTGCCGGCATCCTGGGCACCTCGCCCAGCCAGATCGGCACCGCGCTCGCACAGGAACACTTGCGCATGGTGCTGTCCGCGCTGGACGTTGCCGTGCTGCCCCAGCCGAGCATCTTCGTCCAGTACACCGAAGGATTGATCGACGCTGAAGGCCGCATCACGAACGAGATCACGGCCAAGTTCATCCAAGGGTTCGTGGATCGCTACGTGGCGTGGGTGGAGAAACTCGCGCCTGCGGCCAGCTAAAGCCCCCCACCCGGCGGGCCTTGCCGCGGCGCAGGCCCGCTTGCGCCGCGCCCGCTCGCCAGCGCGATCAGCGTTCGGGAACGAGTGCGGCTACAGCCACCCCGAGCCATCCTACGATCATCGCCCCGCCTCCGAAAGGGGCCGTGCCCCAGAGCAATTTCATTCCCGCCAGCTGGCGCAATGCCAAATCGACGGAGAACAGCAGCGTGCCGGCGATGATGAGTCCGGTGGCACCGACCAGCACGGCACGCCCGCGCTGGAACTGCGGCACCATGGCCGCCAGCCCGGCGACCGCTGCGGCATGCAACAGCAGGAACAAGGCGGCGGTCGACAACAACGCTCCGCCCGCGAGATGGGTGGCCATGGCGGCCAGCATCACGCCCGCCGCGCCCATCGGTGCGGCACAGCCCAGCAAGACCCGAGAAGATAACAACATGCAGCGCTTCCTTGAAAAACGCCTGCCCGGTTGCGCGCTGCCCGGACGGGCTATTTCGCGAACACCTGGTTGAGGTCGGCAAAAGCCTTGAACTCGAGCGCGTTGCCCGACGGATCGAGGAAGAACATCGTCGCTTGTTCGCCGACTTCGCCCTTGAACCGGACGTGAGGCTCGATCACGAACTTGACGCCGGCCCGCCGCAGCTTCTCGGCCAGCGCCTCCCATTCAGGCATGGGGAGAATCGCGCCGAAATGCCTGACCGGTACGTCGTCTCCATCCACGGCACTCGTGTTGCGGTGTCCCGCCTCGCCGGGCGACAAGTGAGCGACGATCTGGTGGCCGTAGAAATTGAAGTCCACCCAGCTATCGGAGCTGCGACCTTCCGGGCAACCCAGCAGGCCGCCATAGAAAGCGCGCGCCTCGGCCAGGTCGTCGACGGGAAAAGCCAAATGAAAGAGGGGAATGCCAACCATGAGCGTGCTCCGGAACCAGCCCGCGAGCGCGGGCCAAACTTCGATTGTATTCAAGGCACGCCCATATTCAACGAACCATCCCCCCCCGCGCGCTCCCGGCAGGGCCGGGCGGGCCGGTCCGCGCGCGGGTCCATGCCTGGCAACACCCCGCCAAGACGTAACGATTGCGCGGTTGTTCCCCCCTGGCGAGGCATGCTACGGTCTTGGCGAGACCCTTCTTCGCGCGGAGGCCCCCATGGGGAAATCGACGATCATTCCGTGCCTGGTATACCGCGATGCCCCGGCTGCGATCGAATGGTTGTGCCGGGCATTCGGCTTTGCCAAACACCTGGTGGTGCCCGATGCCTCCGGCGCAATCGCCCATGCCGAACTGACTTTCGGCAACGGCATGGTCATGCTCGGCTCGGGCAAGGGCGAGCTCATGCGCAAGATCACCGCCCAGCCCTCGGAGATCGGAGGCCGCCAGACCCAGACGCCTTACGTCATCGTGGCCGACCCCGACGCCCATTACGCAACCGCCGTCAACGCCGGCGCCATGGTGGTCCGGCCCATACAGGAGGAAAGCTACGGCGGCAAAGGGTACACCCTGCAGGACCCAGAAGGCTACGTCTGGCACTTCGGTAGCTACGACCCATGGCAGGAGTCGGAGTTGAACCCGCCGTAGCACTAGGCGGCCTGGATAGGAACCGCCGCCCCGCGGCGCAGGCATGAAGGCGGCGGGTTGAAAAAAAACCCCGCTTCGTCGAAGCGGGGTCCGTGGCAGGCAAGCCAGGCAACGGTTACTGGACCGTCTTGGCCTCCGTCCCGCGCAAGCGGATGTGCAGCTCGCGCAGTTGCTTCTCGTCCACGTCCGACGGCGCGCCCGTCAGCAGGCACTGGGCCCGCTGGGTCTTGGGGAATGCGATCACGTCGCGAATCGATTCGGCGCCGGTCAGCATGGTCACGATGCGGTCCAGGCCGAAAGCGATGCCGCCATGGGGCGGCGCACCGTATTGCAGGGCATCCAACAGGAAGCCGAACTTGGCGCGGGCTTCTTCGGCGCCGATCTTGAGCGCACGGAATACTTTGCTCTGCACCTCTTCACGGTGGATACGCACCGAGCCACCCCCGATTTCCCAGCCGTTCAGCACCATATCGTAGGCCTTGGCCAGGCAGGCTGCGGGATCGGACTCGAGGAGATCTTCGTGGCCGTCCTTGGGCGACGTGAACGGATGATGGGCGGCCGTGTAACGCTGGGCTTCCTCGTCGTACTCGAACATGGGGAAATCGACCACCCACAGCGGCATCCATTCGCCCTCGACCAAGCCTTGCTTGCGGCCAAACTCGCTGTGGCCGATCTTGACGCGCAAAGCGCCCATGGCGTCATTGACGATGCGGGCCTTGTCCGCGCCGAAGAACAGGATGTCGCCGTTCTGCGCACCACTGCGGCGCAGCAGCTCCTGCAGCGCGGCGTCATGGATGTTCTTGACGATGGGCGACTGCAGGCCGTCGCGTCCCTTGGCCACGTCGTTGACCTTGATCCACGCCAGGCCGCGCGCGCCGTAAATGGCGACGAACTGGGTGTAGGCATCGATTTCGCTGCGGCTGAGCTCGCCGCCGCCCGGCACGCGCAGCGCGACCACACGGCCGCCCACGCTGTTGGCCGCACTCGAGAAGACCTTGAAGTCCACGTCCTTCATGACGTCGGTCAACTCGGTGAACTCGAGCTTGACGCGCAGGTCGGGCTTGTCGGAGCCGAAGCGCTCCATGGCTTCGCGCCAAGGCATCACGGGGAACGGGTTGGGCAGCTCGACGCCCTTGACCGCCTTGAACACGTGGCGGATCATGTTCTCGAAAATCTCGCGGATCTCGTGTTCATCGAGGAACGAGGTCTCGCAATCGATCTGGGTGAACTCGGGCTGGCGGTCGGCGCGCAAGTCCTCGTCGCGGAAGCACTTGACGATCTGGTAATAGCGATCGAACCCCGAGACCATCAGCAGCTGCTTGAACAACTGCGGCGACTGCGGCAGCGCGAAGAAGTGGCCGGGGTTGACCCGCGACGGAACGAGATAGTCGCGCGCGCCCTCCGGTGTGCTACGGGTGAGCATCGGCGTTTCGATGTCGATGAAGCCGAGCTGGTCGAGATACTTGCGCACCTCGATCGCCACGCGGTAGCGCAGCATCAGGTTCTGCTGCATCTGCGGGCGACGCAGGTCCAGCACGCGATGCGTGAGCCGCGTGGTTTCCGAGAGGTTCTCATCGTCGAGCTGGAACGGCGGCGTGACGGAGGCATTGAGGATCTCGATCTCGTGCGCCAGTACCTCGACCTCGCCCGACTTCAGCGCCGGATTGGTGGTGCCCTCGGGACGCTTGCGTACCAGGCCGGTCACGCGCACGCAAAATTCGTTGCGCAGGCGCTCGGCGATCTGGAAGGTATCGGCCCGGTCCGGATCGCAGACGACCTGGGCCAGGCCCTCGCGGTCGCGCAGGTCGATGAAAATGACGCCGCCGTGGTCGCGGCGACGGTGCACCCAGCCGAACAAGGTCACGATTTGTCCCAGGTGCTCCGTCGAGACCTGGCCGGTATAGCAGGTACGCATGAATTCTCCGTCTAAATTGGTGTGTATCGATGCAAGCGGGGCGCGCGTGCGCGCGTTGCCTCCACGGGCCGTCAATTGCCCCGCGCCGGAGTACCCGGCGCCACCACCCCCATCGATACGATGTATTTCAAGGCCGCATCCACCGTCATGCCGAGCTCGACAATGTCGGCGCGCCGCATCATCAAAAAGAAGCCGGACGTCGGGTTCGGCGTCGTCGGCACATATACGCTTACGCAGTCGGGAGGCAGGTGGTCGGCAACTTCACCGCCCGGCACTCCGGTCAGGAACGCGAGCGTCCATACGCCCTCGCGGGGATACTGCACCAACACCGCTTTGCGGAACGCCTGGCCGTTAGGCGCCAGGACCGTGTCGCTGACCTGCTTGACCGAGTTATAGATCGAGCGCACCAGCGGAATGCGCTGGAGCAGCCCTTCCCACATCTGCAGCAGTTTGCGGCCGATGAAATTGGCCGCACCCATGCCCGTGAGCAACACCACTACGATCACCACCGCGAGGCTGAAGCCCGGGATGTGCGTGCCGAACAGCGACTCGGAGCTCAGCACCGACGGCACCACGGCTTCGAGCGTGGACACGACCAGGCCCAGGACCCACAGCGTGATGACCAGCGGGACCCAAATCAGCAATCCAGTGACGAAGTAGCGTTTGAACACGAAGGTTCCAAATCAGAAACTGGCGGCGCCCCGCAGGCGCCGCATGAAACTCAGGCCGAAGCCGTCGCGCTCGAAGACTCCGAGGAGGACGAGCCAGGCGAACCGGAATCGGATCCGGCGCTCGACGACTTCGACGAACCGCCGGACTTGGACGAACCGTTGTTGCGGAAGTCGGTCACGTACCACCCGCTACCCTTGAGCTGGAATCCCGCAGCCGTCACTTGCTTGGAGAACGTGGGCTTCCCGCACTCGGGACAGTCGGTGAGGGGAGCGTCGGACATCTTCTGCAGGACGTCCTTCTCATGTCCGCAAGAACTGCATTTGTAGGCGTAAATAGGCATCGCCAAGACTCCTCAGGCATACCTCGGCACGAAAACCCGGCCTGGCATTGCCACAGGCGACCGGCGGCCGGATTTCCGGAAATTGATCAAAGCCTTGAATTTTAGCGACTTTTTGGGTACTTAGTACGTACGCTGCCAAAACTGCGCCGCCATGGCGCCCGGCGCGGCAGGGCGAGCCTACGAGCCGAGCGCAAGCGCCCCGCTACGTCCGCTACGCGGGCAGGAGGAAAAAGAACGCGGCAACGGCCGTCGGCAACGCTGCCCCCAAGAGCAGCGCCAAGGGCGTAATCGTTCCACCGGGGAAAGAACTCTTTAGCACCGCGAAACCGGCGGGGTTGGGCGCGTTGGCGATCACGGTGAGCCCGCCCCCCGTCACGGCACCGGCCACGAGCATATAGCGCCATGCCTCGGAAGTTCCCTCCACCAACGAACCAAGGTAGGTCAGCGCCGCGTTGTCCGTCACCGCCGTGAGCGCGGCTGCGCCCCAATACAGCACCAAGGGAGGCATATCCGCCAGCAGCTCCTGCAGCCACCATTTCTGCAGCCCACCCAGGACCACCAAGCCTGCGAGGAAGAACCCCACCATCAGGCCTTCCTTGATCAAGAGCGGACGCTGATGCTCTTTGTACGCTTCGGTATAGCCGATGAACAGCATCAGCAACCCCATGAAGACGGCAGGATGGTGGGCAAAAAGCACCACTCCGGCTAGGAAGGCCACGTGCACTGCCGTCACGCTGAGCGGCACCTCGCGGCGAGCGCGCGCCTGCGGCGCGCCGGCGCTCGCCCGGATCAGCAGGCGCCGGAAGCACAGCGTCACGATCAAGGCGTTCAACACCACGGCGCACGCGGCGCGCCAGCCGAAATGGGCCAGCATGTACGCCGTATCCCAACCGAAGGCCGATGCCACCATCAACACCGGCGGCGCAGCGTAAGAGGTCAACACGCCGCCTATCGAGACGTTGACGAACAGGACGCCCAGGGTGAAGTACTTGAAGCGCGCGCTCTCGATCTGCCGGAAGCACGTGTCGCGCAGCATCACCGCCGCCAAGGTCATGGCCGCCGGCTCGGTAATGAAGGAGCCGAGCAGCGGCACCAGGGCAAGGGTCACGAAAAACACCGCCACCGAACGGTTGCCGGGAATCGCCGAAGCCAGCACGGCCACGAGGTAGGTAACGAGATCCAAGATGGGCCGGCTCGCCGCGATGACCATGATGGCGAACACGAACAGCGGCTCGGTAAAGTTGCGCGTGTCCATGTACTCGATGGCCGCGTGCGTGCCGGCAAGGGCAGCCATGGCCAGGAGCAGCACCGAGGCCCAGAACCCGAACACGGCCTCGACCTCCGACAACATGTGCCATAACCCTGCGTGCCTTCCGCCCTTGTGGGCGAGATTGGCAAAGACCGGCACGGAAAAGGTGTGGAGAATGGCGATCGCAAATAGGACCGTGGCGAGCAGCTCGACTGCGCTGAAAGATAGGCTCATAGGATCGTGCATACCGGTAATGGCGACTGGCCCCGGCGAGTTTACCGCCCCCGGCCCGCGCCGCGCACGCCGCCGCGGGGACTTCATAACCCAATTGGGATATGAAAAGCGCAGACCCACTCATTTAGTATCGGCGCAAAGCGCCAAGGGGGCGCATATAACCTAGGGGAATCTGTTTTGGAAACTACATAAGCTTCTTTTGACGGCGCTTTGCGCAGTCGCCCTGGCGGCATGTGGCGGCGGTGGATCGGATGGCGGCAGCAGCGGTGGCGGCGGCAGTGGTGGTGGCGGTGGCAATGGCGGCGGTGGTAGTGGCGGCGGCGGTGGAGGCGGTGGCGGCACCCCCTCGGCCGAAGCGACCCATCCCTATTTCAGCGTCGACTTCGAAGACGCCCTGAAGACCCACTCGGTCACGATCGACTACACGAAGAACACCGGCACCATCACGCTGGGCTCCGACACCATCAGCTACACCGCGAACGATGGCCAGGTCACGGCGCCCGGCTACACCATCATCGGTGAAATGGAAGGCCCGCAAAACGGTGCCATGGTGTGCAAGAACTACAACAGCACGGGCAAGGCATCCCGCCACTTCATCCTGCCGGCCAACGCCCAGCGCGTGACGGACCTCAGCGTGCTCAAGGGCATGGAATTCGAGCGCTTCGAAGACTGCGACCAAGTCGGCACCTACAGCTTCGGCAGCGACCTGTCGGTGACGTGGACGGACTACTACGGTGACGACGACGAGTCCGACACGGAAAACCAGGACACCGTCCTGAAGTGGTTCTCGGATGACGGCCTGGCCTGGGAAGACGAGGACGGATCCGGCCACGACTACGCACGGCTCTACTACGACGAGCTGAGCGAAACCTTCTACATCGTCGAACTGATGAAGACCGATTCGGGTACGGCTTTGGCCGTCGCGGTCTCGGTCGGAGAAGACTGATCAGCGATCCTCACGGCGGCCGGCCCTCGCCCTGCGGGCGCCGGCGCGCCGTTCCCGTTTCCTGCTTTACCGGGCCCGGCCTTACAGCCGGGCCAACTTTCCTACAAGCTCGGCCTGCCTGCGCACGCCGAGCTTGCTCATCGCGGCCTTGAGCTGCATCCGGACGGTGCCGAGCGCCGATTGGCGAGCCTCGGCAATTTCGGTGGGCGTCTCGCCCAAGGAAATACGGACGGCCACGTCCGCTTCCGCTTCCGTCAGCCCATAAGCCTTGCGCGCTACCCTGGCAAGGCGTCCCGATCCATTGTCGTCCAGCCCGCGCGCCACGACCAGCACCCGCGGATCGAAAGAAAATTCGTGCTCGGCGTTCACCACGCGGATCACCTCCAGCACCATGGCCGAGCCCGCCGAGGCGTCTTTCAGGACGATAGTAGACATGGCGGGCGTGCCGAGGCCGGAAACACTCCGGGCGGCCGCGGCGATGGCATCGGAAAGCACCCTGCCGCCGTCTCCCCGGCTCGCATACAGTACGCCATCCCGCAATCCGAGCAGGCCGCCCGGCCTCACCAGGGTTTCCGCCGCCGGGGTCATCGTCCGGACGCGGCCGTGGCGGTCGCAGACGAACACGCCCATGGAAAGCCCGTCGAAGGCAGCTTTCAGGATGCTCTCGCCGTTGTTCTCGAGCGCGATCTGAGTCTGGACCGCCGCGCGCACGTGGGGCGCCACGGCGGCAAACACGGCGCGCTGCTCAGGCGTCACCGGCCCTTCCCGCCGGTTGCGAACGACGGCCAGCCCGATCACCATGCCGGGCTGCCGTGCGACTGTACACAGGCAAGCGTGGGGAACGTCGCGCTTCAGCGCGAACTCCTGGTACCAGGTGTTGCGCTTGTAATCGTCGGGGGTCATGCAGTCGTAGTCCGCCAGCACCTCCAGCACGGGCGCGGCCATGCCTGCACGAACGAAGGGATTCCGCGCCGGGTCGCCGCCCCCGCTCGCCACGAACTCGTCTTTGAAATCGGCATCCACGTTGGTCATGATATTGAACGGCACGGCCGCATCCGACCCGACGCCGATCAATTCACCGCTTTGCGATCCCGTGGCCTGCGCCAGGGCATCCAGCGCGGCATACCAGCCCTTTCCGACCAGGCCCGCCCCCTGGAAACCCTCGGCGATGGCCTGGACGCGTTCATCCGATACTCCCATTTCCCCCCCCCCACTATAGGCGCTCCGCCCCTTCGCGCCTGCCGGCATCTAGCGGAACGCCGCCGGGAATTGTATCGGCATGTTGCGCCGGACCGAAAAACGGGAGCTGCCCTTGCGCCTTCCCCCCCTTAGGTACGCAGGGTACGTATGGTTTCTTCCAGGATGCGCGCCTGGTTCTGCAAGGACTCTGCCGAGGCCAGCGACTGCTGGACCGCCGCCGCGGACTCTTCCGAGTACTGCGCGATCTGTTCGACGCGGCTGGCGATCTGTTCGGAGGCGGATTTCTGCTCCATCGCGGCGCTGGAAATGTCGGCAATGACCTCCGCGGTGCGGCCAGCCGCCTCGCGGATGCGCGCCAGCACGTCGCCTGCCTGGCGGGCGCCTTCGGCCGAACGCTGCATGTCGGCGTTGACCTGGCGCATGGCTTCGGCCGCCAGCGCAGTCTGCTTCTGCACCGCGGCGATGACTTCGGCGATCTGGGAAGTGGAGGCTTTCGTGCGCTCCGCCAGGCCCCGCACCTCGTCGGCCACCACCGAGAAGCCGCGCCCTTCTTCGCCGGCGCGGGCTGCCTCGATGGCCGCGTTCAGCGCCAGGAGGTTGGTCTGCTCGGCAATCTCTTGGATCGTCTTGACCACGGCAGAAATCTGGCGCGACGACGCCTCGAGCTCCTGCACCACCTCGGCCGAGCTGGCCACCTGCGAGGCCATCTTCTCGATTTCCGAGACGGTCTGCGTGACCACGGCGGCGCCTTCGTCTGCGGCCGAGCTCGACGCCTTGGAGAAGTTGTTGGCTTCGCGGGTATTGTCGGCGATCTGCGAGATGGAGACCGTCAGCTCCTCGACCGCAGCGGCCACACCGCTTGCCGCCTCGGACTGCACCTCGGTTGCCTTGCCGATCTGGTTCAGGGCCTGCACCGTCTGCGTGGTGGCGGCCGAGACTTCCGACCCGGCGGCGCTCATCTGCTGGGCGAGCTGGGCGATGCGGGCACGCGTCGCGTTGATGCGGTCGGCCGTGATGTGGATCTCGTTGCGGGAGCCCGGCGGGCCGGCAGGCACGTCGCGCGTGAGGTCGCCGTCCCCGAGCCGGACGATGCCGGCGACCATGTCGCGCACGGGACGAAGCGCGGCCGACATCTGGAAATAAATGAGCAAGCCGATGACCGCCCCGCCGAGCAAGAGTGCCCCGACCATGAGGAGTATCTGGCGATACTGCGCCGCCATGAAATCGGACTTGGGCCCGACCGCTACCAGGGTCCAGCCCCAGTTCGGCACGGTCTGGAACGCGACCATCATCTCGGACTCGTCGGTGGACCGCTTGACGTCCAGTACCCCCTGGCCCTCGTCCACCAGCTTGTAATAAAACGGGCGATCTTCCTCGGGCGTTTGCTCGACGGTTTCTCCCTTGTACAGCGGATGCACCAGGAATTCGGACGTGCCATTCACCTTGGGCGTCATCGCGAACATCCGGCCATGGCCGGCAACGGTGGTTTTTTCGATGAAGTCGAGGACGCCGGCCACGTCGTCGGTCAAATCGACCTGCAAGGTCAGGCCACCGAAGATTTTTCCGTTGTCGTCCTTGAGGGGACGGACGTGGAGCGCGTACCAGCGGCCGTTGCGATAAACGATGTCGGTGGCGGACTGCTCGGAATCCATGGTGGTGGCAACGAAATCGTTTGCCGGAACGGGATGGCCTGTGAGAGGAACGCCGTCCGGGTTGCGCTGCAGCGTGGCGGCGCGTATCCAGCGGTTGTTGTGGCGCACCACGAGCTCGGGCTCGGCACCGGTATAGCTGCGCATGCGCTGCAGGATGGCGGAATTGCCGTTGAGGACGGTTTCGCCGGCGCGCACGGTCATGATTTCGCCGGCCACGCCAGTCTCGGTAAGGGTGCCGTCGGGCGAGGGTAGTTCGCCGAGCATCCGCTGGAACACCAGCAACTGCCGTTCGACGCGGTCTCGCGACGAGGTAAAGGTGGAGACCAGGCTCGCGTTGATGGAGCCGAGGGCGTCGGTCATTTCGCGCTCGACCGCGAGCCGGCCGGCGCGCAGGCCTTGCCAGGCCACCACCGCGGAGACCAGCACCGACACCAAGGCGCTCACGGACAGCGCCAAGACCAAGACCTGCTTAGCCAGCGAACGCTGGCTCAAGCCCAAAGAAACTCCCATTCCTTTACCCCAAACCGTTGTTGCCGGCTGCGCGCCGGTCGTTTCGAGTGCACGCTCTCCCCCCACACAGGCAGGCGTGTATGGGTTTACGGCAGGGATGAACAGGAATTGAGCGTTTTTTTGGCGGGCGCTTCCCGGAACCGCCCCGCCCAGGCGCCAGCGGCCCTGCAAACGGCGCGGCGCGGGGCGGGGGGGCGGGCATGCTTCGTGCGGATGGGAGGACTCGTTCATCAAGGAGATCTCCATGTTCGCGCACAATAAACGCCTGCAATACACCGTCAGGGTGTCGGAATGCAATCCGGGCCTTGCCAACCTGATGCTGGAGCAGTTCGGCGGGCCCCAGGGAGAGCTGGCGGCCGCATGTCGGTACTTCACCCAAGCGCTGGCCGAAGACGACCCCGGCCGGAAAGACATGTTGATGGACATTGCCACGGAAGAGCTCAGCCACCTCGAGGTAATCGGCACCATCGTCGCCATGCTCAACAAAGGAGCCAAAGGCACCTTGGCAGAAGCTACCGAAGAAGCCGCCGAGCTCTACCGGTCCATCACGGGGGCGGGGAACGACTCGCACCTGACCCAGGTCCTCTACGGCGGCGGCCCCGCGCTGATCAACTCGGGCGGAGCACTATGGAATGCCGGATACATCGATTCCATCGGCGACCCGTCGGCCGACCTGCGATCCAATATTGCGGCAGAAGCACGCGCGAAAATCGTCTATGAGCGCCTCATCAATTTGACGGATGACCCCGGGGTCAAGAGCGCCTTGCAATTCCTGATGACACGGGAAATCGCGCACCAGCAGTCCTTCGAAAAAGCGCTGTACTCGATGACGCCCAACTTCCCCCCGGGCAAGCTGCCCGGCGACCCGCACTTCGCCAACGTTTATTTCAATATGTCCCAGGGCGAGGGCGACATGCGCGGGTCCTGGAACAGCGACGAGAATTTCACTTATGTGACGGATCGCGACGAGCAATGCGCGGTGGACGGCGGGGACGGCTACGCGGAAGTGGGCCTGACCGCCGAGGAGCAAGCCGCGGTAGAAGACCTGGCGGCCCGCACCGTGTCCGACCCGGACATCGATCCCACCACGGGAGTAGAACTCGGTTCGGGAGAAGTACGCTGACGTCCGCTGGACCAGAGCCGGCTATCGCACCGGGGCCGCGACGGCGGCCGGCAGCATGCCCTTGGCGGACGAGCCATCGCGGCCCACCCCTTCATAGCGCAACCCGCAGGCCCGTACGTACTGCGGATCATAAATATTGCGCGCGTCAAGCAGGTTCGCTGCCCGCAACGCGTGCGCCAACCCGCGGAAATCCGGCGATTTGAATTCCCGCCATTCCGTCATGACAACCAATGCGTCGGCGCCCTCGCACGCCGAATACGCATCGGCCGCAATGGAAAAAGCCCGATGGCCGAGTGCGCGCCGCGCGTTGGCGGCGGCCACCGGGTCATAGCCGCGCACCGTGGCTCCGGCCTGGAGCAGCCGACGGATCAGGTCGATGGCAGGTGCCTCCCGTATGTCATCGGTCAAAGGCTTGAAGGCCAGCCCCCAGACCGCAATCGTCTTCCCTGCCAGGCATCCCTGGAGCATGCGCTCGAGCTTGCCGTAGAGCAGCCCTCGCTGCCGAATGTTGACCTGCTGCACGCTCCGCAGGATGTCGGCAGGCGCGCCGTATTCCTCGGCCATCCGGACCAGCGCGCGGACGTCTTTGGGCAAGCAGGAGCCACCGTAGCCGGCGCCCGCATACAGGAAATCATACCCGATGCGCGGATCTGCCCCGGTGCCCCGGCGCACAGCCTCGATGTCCGCGCCCACGCGCTCGGCCAGCCCGGCGAGCTCGTTCATCAGCGATATCCGGGCCGCAAGCATGGCATTGGACGCATATTTGGTGAATTCGGCGGATCGCACACCCATGCAAATGAGGCGGTCGCGATTCCGGCTGTAGGGCGCGTACAGGGCCCGCAACAGGGCGCAGGCATGCTCATCGTCCGCCCCGATCACGATACGGTCCGGACGCTGGAAATCGCTGATCGCGTGCCCCTCCTTGAGAAACTCGGGGTTGGCGGCAACCCGCAACTCATGAGGCGCGCCTCGACGCGCCAGCTCAGCGTCCATCACCTCGCGCACCCGGTCACAGGTGCCAACGGGCACCGTCGACTTGATCACCACCACCATGCCGCGCCCAGCTTCCCGCGCCACCGACTGGGCCGCCTGCAACACCTGGCTCAGGTCCGCGGAACCATCTTCGCGGGGCGGTGTGCCGACCGCGATGAAAACGATGTCCGCATCCGCGACCGCGGCACCGAGGTCCTCCGTAAATGAGAGCCGTCCCGCAGCCGCGTTGCGTTGGACGATGGCATCGAGGCCCGGTTCATAAATCGGGAGATGACCACCGCGCAATTGGTGCAATTTGGCCCTGTCCCTGTCCACGCAATGGACCCGGTTGCCTACCTCCGCCAGGCAAGCAGCGGTCACCAGGCCCACATAGCCCGCACCCATGACGGCAAGGTTCCTGTGCCTGGCGGGCGGCGTGGCGCTCAACTGCGTCATGAATGCGCGCCTGCGGGAACACGGGCCGTTCAGCCAGGTATGGGTGCAGCCCGCCGCCGGGGACGCGGGCACCTCGCTCGGCGCCGCGCTGTGGATAGACGCCGCGCACCGGCCTGGGGAAGGAAAAAAATGGACCATGGACCACGCGTTCCTCGGACCAGCCTTCGACGACGAAGAGATCGAGGCCTTCCTCCGGCGCTCCAAGCTGTCTTATCGCAGGCCGGACGACATTGCCGAGGCCACGGCAGGCCTGCTCGCCCAGGACAAGATCATCGGGTGGTTCCAAGGCCGCATGGAGTTTGGTCCGCGCGCGCTCGGGGCACGCTCCATCCTGGCTTCCCCGATCGCCCCCGGCATGCAGGCGCGCCTCAACGAAATCAAGGATCGCGAGGACTTCCGCCCGGTCGCACCGGTCGTGATGGAAGAACGCGCACGGGATTGGTTCGACACCCGCCTCCCGGGCCCCATCGAGGCTCCCTTCATGCTGTTCGTCTTCGACGTCCTCCAAGACAAGGCTGCCCGCATCCCCGCCGTCCGGCACACGGACGGAACCGCCCGCGTGCAAACCGTCAGGCGCGACCAACACCCGCTCTACTACGACTTGCTGGCGGCGTTCGAGAGGCGTACCGGCGTACCGGTGCTCGTCAACACCTCTTTCAATACCCGCGGCGAGCCCGTCGTCTGCAGCCCCCGGGATGCCATCGAATGCTTCTGGACCTCGCCGCTGGACGCCCTCGCCATCGGCGGGTTCCTGCTGGAGAAGCCAGCGTGAACCCTGCGCTGCCCCGGGCCTCGGTCGTGGTCCCCACCTATCGCCGTCCGTGGATGCTGCAACGCTGTCTGCGCGCGATCGCCTCACAAGACATCGAGCCGTCGAGCTTCGAACTGATCGTGGTGGACGACGGCCCCGATGCCGGCACCCGGCAGGTGGTCGAAGCGCTCGCCGCGGAAGCGGCACGGCGTGGACTCTCTGTGCGGTATCTGGAGGCGACCGGCACCCGGGGGCCGGCGGGCGCACGCAATCTGGGCTGGCGCAACGCGCGCGCGCCGATCATTGCCTTTACCGACGACGACACCGTACCGGACCGCACGTGGCTGTCCCGGGGGCTCGCTGCCATGACGCGTGACGTCTCCGCGGTGGTCGGCCGCATACGCGTGCCGCTTCCCGCGCGGCCGAGCGACCACGAACGCGACACAGGCGGCCTGGAACGTACAGAGTTCGCGACCGCCAATTGCCTGGTACGCCGAGAGGTGCTCGCCGCCGTCGGCGGCTTCGACGAACGATTTACCCTCGCATGGAGAGAGGATTCGGACCTGCAATTCACGCTACTGGCCCGGGGCCACCGGATTGCCCGGGCCGACGACGCCGTGGTGCTGCATCCCGTGCGGCCCGCGCCCCCGGGCATCAGCATCAAGCAACAACGCAAGGTGTTTTTCGATGCGCTGCTCTACAAGAAGCATCCTGCGATGTACCGGCAGCGCATCCGTCCACGGCCGCCCTGGAACTATTTTGGCATCGTGCTCGGCGCTGCGGCGGGTTGGGTTGGCGTGCTGGCCGGCTCATCCGCCGCAGCCTGGGCCGGCCTGTCCCTCTGGGCGGCCTTGACGCTGCAGTTCTGCGCCCATCGCCTGCGCGGCGCATCGCACGCTCCATCACACGTCATCGAAATGGCCGTCACGTCCATCCTGATCCCGCCGCTTTCCATTTTCTGGCGACTTCGCGGCGCCTGGCATTTCAGGACGGGGTTCTTATGAAAGCGCCCGAGGCCCACGCCTTCTGGCAACCCGAGCCGGCGCGCATCGCCGTATTCCGGGCCTTGCAGCTAGGAGACCTGCTGTGCGCGGTGCCCGCGCTGCGCGCCTTGCGCGCGCGCTTCCCACTAGCCCACATCACCCTGGTCGGGCTGCCCGGTGCCGCTGCCTTCCAGCGACGCTTCGGCGCCTACCTCGACGACCTCGCGCCCTTTCCCGGCGCATCAGGCATGCCGGAGCAGGCTCCGCGCGAAGAAGCACTGCCCGCTTTTTACGACTGGGCCCGCGCGCAGCGCTTCGATGTGGCGCTCCAGCTGCACGGCAGCGGCGAGCTCACCAACCCCCTTGTCCGCAACTTGGGCGCACGGCACATCGCGGGCTTTCATCCGGAACCGCAGCCGCCGGCCGAGGAACGGGCCTGGTGGATGCCTTGGCCGGAGCGCTTGCCCGAAATCGAGCGCCATCTCGCGCTGATGCGATTTCTTGGCCTGCCTGCCCAGCTCGCCGATCTCGAATTTCCGCTAACGCACCGCGATCGCGAAGAAGCACTCTCGCTTGCACGCAATGCCCGCCTGCGCGCCGGCCGGACGGTCCTGGTTCATCCCGGCGCGCGGCTGGCGTCGCGGCGATGGCCGGCGGACCGCTTTGCCGCGGTGGCGGCGGCGCTCTCGCGCGCAGGCTACGACGTCGCCCTGACCGGCAGCGAGGCAGAGCGGCCGCTGACCCGCCAAGTTGCCGAGCTGGCGCAGGCGCCCTTGCGGAACCTGGCCGGGTGCACGGAGCTAGGGGTGCTCGCCGCGTTGCTCGAACGCAGCCGACTGCTCGTGTGCAACGACACCGGCGTCTCGCACGTCGCGGCGGCGGTGGGAACGCCGAGCGTGGTGATCGCCAGCGGCAGCGACGTCAACCGGTGGGCGCCCCTGGACCGCGCGCGCCATCCCGTATTGTGGCGAGACGCCCCTTGCCGCCCCTGCGCACATGACCAATGTCCCGTCGGTCATCCATGCGCGCTGGGCGTCACGGTCCAGGACGTCATCGGACGGGCGGAAGGAATGCTTGGCAAGGAGGTTTACCATGCCTGACACGCCCGGCCGCCTGCGGATCCTGACCTGGCACGTACACGGCAACTACCTCTATTACCTCTCCCAGGTTCCGCACGAGTTCTACATTCCCGTGCAGCCGGGCGTAGCCGGCTACTCGCCTATCGGCCACGGTTTTCCCTGGGCCGGCAACGTCCACGAAATGCCTGCGGGCCACGTACGCACCGAACGTTTCGATTGCATCCTGTATCAATCCAGGCAGGCCTATCTGCACGACCGCGAGGCGCTGCTCTCGGCCGAGCAGCGTCGCCTACCGCAGATTTATCTCGAGCACGACCCGCCGCAGGCCCATCCAACCAACACCGTGCACTGGTTCCAGGAAGCAGGCGGCACGCTGGTGCACGTCACGCCGTTCAACGCGCTCATGTGGGACAACGGTTGCACCCCTTCGCGGGTCATTGAACACGGCGTTCGGCTGCCCCGGGACGTGGCTTACCGGGGAACCATCGAGCGCGGCATCGTGGTCGTGAATTATTTGCGGCACAGAGGACGGCGACTGGGGCTCGACGTCTTCGACGCCATGCGCGCGCAGGTGCCGCTCGACCTGGCGGGCATGGATGCCGAATCGCTGGGCGGGCTAGGCGAAGTGCCGAATCTCGCATTGCCCGCGTTGATGGCGCGTTACCGGTTTTTCTTCCACCCCATCCGGTACACCAGCCTGGGCTTGGCCGTCATCGAAGCCATGATGGCCGGCGTGCCGGTCGTCGGCGTGGCCGCCACGGAACTGCCCACCGTCATCGAGAATGGCGCCAACGGGTATGTCGATACACGGCTCGATCGCCTTGCCGAGGTCATGCGGGCACTCCTTGCCGACCCCGACCTGGCCCGCGCCTGGGGGCGGGAAGCGCAAGTGCGGGCCGCGCAGCGCTTCGGCATCGATCGCTTCGTGCGTGACTGGATGGCCGCCTTCGACGAAGCGGTCGGCGCCCCCACCCACAACCATGACCCGTTCAATGAGGTGCAACCATGAGAGTCCGTCCTCCCCGTCGCATCGTCGTCACCGGCGGCGCCGGCTTCCTCGGGTCGCACCTGTGCGCCCGCCTCGTCGCGGCCGGCCATGACGTCTTGTGCGTCGACAACTTCTACACGGGCACCAAGGCCAACATCGCGCCGCTGGTCGGCCATCCCCGCTTTGAGCTTCTGCGGCACGACATCACCTTCCCGCTCTATGTCGAAGCCGATGAAATCTACAACCTCGCATGCCCCGCCTCTCCCGTCCACTACCAGCACGACCCGGTGCAAACCACCAAGACCTGCGTGCACGGCTCCATCAACATGCTGGGCTTGGCCAAACGCCTGGGCGCCAGGATCCTGCAAGCGTCTACGAGCGAGGTATACGGCGACCCCGCCATACATCCCCAACGCGAGGACTACTGGGGCCACGTCAACCCCAACGGCATCCGGGCATGCTACGACGAAGGCAAGCGCTGCGCGGAAACGCTGTTCGCAGACTATCACCGCCAATATGGGCTGGACGTCAAGATTGCGCGCATCTTCAATACCTACGGCCCGAACATGCGGCCCGACGATGGGCGCGTCATTTCCAATCTCGCCATGCAGGCGCTGGCCGGGGAACCCATGACCGTCTATGGAGACGGCAGCCAGACCCGCTCTTTCTGCTACGTGGACGATCTCGTGGACGGCCTGGTCCGGTTGATGAACGGTCCTGACGATTTCACCGGGCCGGTCAACCTGGGCAACACGGAAGAAACGACGGTGCTGGACATCGCCGAAAAAATCCGTCGACTCGCGGGAAGGCGGCCGGAAATCGTGCACAAACCATTGCCGCAGGACGACCCGGCGCGGCGATGCCCCGACATCGGCCTGGCACAACGCATGCTGGGTTGGCACCCTACGACGACGCTGGAGGAAGGATTGGCCCGAACCCTAGCCTATTTCAGGCACCGTTTCTTCGCGGAAGCATCCGGCGAGGTTGTAACCGACCCGATCACAGGCCAAGCATAAGATCTACAATGCGGCAGAGCGCTGCAGCGCGAAGGTCTGGCGCTTTCCACCGCCCGCGCCGGCGGCGGACCTGCGGCCCGCCTTGCGCGAAGCGCCGATGCGACCGCAGCCGGCGGAGGGGCTATGAGATTGGCCGATTTCATCGAGGCGAATTTGGACGAGCTCATGTGCGACTGGTCGGCCTTCGCGCGCCAGCTCGACCTGCGGCGCACGGCCGTTTCCGATGACGCGCTGCAAACCTCGGCCCGCGCGTTGTTGCGGCAGCTGGCCGCCGACCTGCGCGCCGACCCGTCCCCCCTTGATAGCCGCGGCGCGTGCGCATCCAACGCCGGCCCGGCGAGCGGCATTGCCCGGCAGGCACGCGTCCACGCCCGCAGCCGCCTGCGCGCCGGCTTCACCCTGAACGAAATGGTGTCCGAATATTGCGCGCTGCGCGCCAACGTGGTGAGCCGATGGGCGCACGCAATGCACGGCGTCAACGAGACCGCTTGCCAGGACTTGGTTCGCTTCAATGAGGCGCTCGACCAGGCCCTGAAAGAATCCATCGCCCGCTACTCCGCAGGCCTGGAACGCGCGCGCGATCTTTTCGTGGGCATTCTTGCGCATGACCTGCGCACGCCGCTGAGCGCCATTTCCATGTCGGCGCAGCTACTGCTGCAGTCGGACGACCTATCCGAAAAAAACCTCAAGGCTGCAGCGCGCATTCACAACAGCAGCGCGCGCATGCAGCGCATGATCGATGATTTGCTCGATTTCGCACGCACCCGTCTCGGCAACATCCTGCCTTTGACGGTCGCGCGCACCGACCTCGCGGATGTCTGTCACCGCGCGGCGGATGAGATCCGGACGGCCCATCCCGAGCGGGAAATCTTGGTTCACTGCACGGGCGAGTTGACCGGGCGGTGGGATGGCAACCGCCTGGCCCAACTGCTAGTCAACCTGCTCAGCAACGCCGTCCACCATGGCTATCCGGACCGCCCCATCACCCTGCGGGCCCGCCGCGAGAACGACGGGGTAACGGTGGAAGTCCACAATGAAGGCGAACCCATCCCGCCGCGCCTGCGCCGGCAAATATTCGACCCGCTGATGCGCGGCCCCCGGCCCGACACGCGCCGTACCGGGCTAGGATTGGGGCTGTACATCGCCCGGCAGATCGCGACCGCCCACCGCGGGACCCTGGGCGTGACCTCGACCGCGGACGGCACGACCTTCCAACTGTGGATGCCGTGCGAACCGCCGTCCCCTTGATCAACTGCGGTTGTCCGTCTCCGGGGCATCCGGCGTCTGCCGTCCCGGGTCGGCCGCGGTTTCCTTATCGACGCCTATGGGCAGGCCCACCCGCGCCGGAATGCTGTTCGGATCTACCGGATGATTGCCAAGGGTGCGCTTGCGCGGTGCATCCTCGTCGGGCGTTGTCCCCGGCGGCAACTCGGTGAGCTCGCTGCCCGGATCTTCGTTCCCGGTTTGCTCGACCGCGGCGTCCTCGAGGTCCTTCGACTGTGCTGGCGCGTCGCGCTTGCCGGGGGAGCTTGGATGAGATGGCATGGCTTCCTCCTATCGAGAAGCCTCTCCAGCAAAGGCCATGCCCGGCCCCGTCGGCAGCCGGTCAGGCCTTGCGCCAGTAAAGCGCCGTCACCAACCCGATACAGGCCGCGAGCACGGCCGCCATCGTGGCGAAGGCGCCGGTCACTG
>Ga0180222_1000407_pt1 | contig 64416 bp, 58 predicted proteins | sample eDN5th37CKraftOP_FD_151336 | JGI IMG/M metagenome (GOLD analysis project Ga0180222, IMG submission 151336) | Enriched Organic Plus compost microbial communities from Emeryville, California, USA - eDNA 5th pass 37_C Kraft OP (version 2) (version 2) ... | reverse complement strand
CATCGTGGGCATGGCATCGCGGGGAACTGCACCAGCGTGCCGCGCCGCTGCGCGGCCGTCGATCGTCTCGGCGATAAGCGCTTCTCCGCGCGCTGGCACGCTTCCCGGCGTCGCGGTCATTGACTTCACGCGGGACGGCCCGCTTGATGGTTGCCGAGGTGTCGGGGAGGGGAAGCGGATATGGCGAAAGAACACCGGCTGCCGGCGTCGCCGGAGACCGTGCATTGGGGTTATCTCGATGCGGCGATTCCTCCCGTGCTGCGCGTGCAGAGCGGCGACCGCGTGACGATCGATACCGTTTCCGGCAGCCCGCAGCTGTTGGCGGCGCTGGAGTCGCGCTACGAGGCCCTGCCGGAATATGCGGCCATCTTCGCGCGTCACCAGCGCGGGCCCGGTCCTCACGTCCTGACCGGTCCGGTTTATGTCGAGGACGCCAGCCCCGGCGACACGCTGGAGGTCACGATCCTCGACATCGCGCTTCGCCAGAACTGGGGCTACAACATCATCCGTCCGTTGTGCGGGACGCTGCCCGAAGATTTTCGCGAGACGATGCGGGTGCTCCAGATCCCGCTCGACCGCGATGCCATGACGGCCCGCATGTCGTGGGGCGCGCGCGTGCCGCTGGCGCCGTTTTTCGGCATCATGGCGACCGCGCCTCGTCCTGCTTACGGCGCGGTGACGTCGATCGTTCCGCGCGAATTCGGAGGCAACCTGGACAACAAGGAGCTTCGTCCGGGGTCGACCCTGTTTCTTCCGGTGTTCAACGAGGGAGCGCTTTTCTCCGTCGGGGACGGCCATGCGGTCCAGGGCGACGGGGAAGTGTGCGTGACGGCCCTGGAAACGGCGCTCAGCGGCACGTTCCGGCTGACCGTTAGGAAGGACATGCGCCTGGCGCTGCCGCGGGCGGAGACGCCGACCCATTTCATCACCATGGCGTTCGATGCCGATCTCGACACCGCGGCCAAGAATGCGCTGCGCGACATGCTCCGGTTCCTCGGCGAGGAGGCAAAGCTGTCGCGCGAGGATGCCTATACGCTGGTCAGCCTGGCCGGGGATGTGCGCGTCACCCAATTGGTGAATGAACACAAGGGAATCCACGTCATGATTCCGAAGTCCATCCTCCAATCCTGACGCCGCACATCCCGCGGTCAGGATGCGCTCCGGCGCGGCGGCCGCGCGCTATTTCGCATTCTTCGCGAACTCGGCGGCGACGATGTCCTGGTATTTGACCCGGCGTTTGGGCTCGAGGACCTGGCCCTGCACCAGGATGTCCTGGAACGTCTCGATCGCCTTCTCCTCGACCAGAGGGCTGGTCTTCCAGATCTTCAGCTTGCGATAGCGCTCGGTGGCGCTGCTCATCACCTGCGCGCTGACGCCGGGAAAGAACTGTCCCAGGACCTGGACCACTTCGGCGGTCGGCGCCGTGGCCATCCATTTCTGCGCCTTGTAAATGGCGTTGGTCCAGTTCTGGATGACGGTCGGATTCTCCTGAATGTATTTGTCCGTCGCGGTGAAGACCGTGTAGTCCACCATGCCGACGGCCTCGCCGACCGATGCGAGCACATGCGCCTTGCCGTCGCGCTCGAGCTGGGTCGCATCGGGCTCCACGAAAATGGCGTAGTCGCTTTGCCCGGCGAGCCATGCGCCGACGCGCGCGGACACCGCGAGGTTCTTGTTGAACTTCACGTCCTGCGGATCGACGCCGTTCTTGCGCAGCGCCCACTCGAAGTACAGCAGCGGCGTCGAGCCGTCCCTGCTGGCGCGCACCTCCTTGCCTTTCAGCATGGACCACTCGAACTTGTCGACCTTCTCGCGCCCGACCAGGAGATAGCCGTCGGTTGCCGTCAGGCCGCAGAAGATGCGCATCTTCGTCGGCGACTCGCTGTTCTGCACGTAGATGGCCATCTCGGGCCCGAGCAGCGAGATATCGGCGCTGTTCGACAGCAGGGCGGCCATCGACTTGTCGCTGCCCTGTCCGATCGCAAGGGTGACGTCGATGCCGGCTTCCTTGAAGAAGCCGTTGGCGATCGCCACGTAGGCCGGCGCGTACAGGATCGAGCGCAGCGCCTCGTTGTAGCGAATCTTCACGGGAGCGCTCGACCGGGCGACGGAGCCGAGCGTCAGATTTGTCGAGATTGCGCCGACGGCGGCTATTCCGCCCTGAAGGGCGCGTCTTCTGTTGAGCATGGTCGTTTCTCCTCCCTGTTGTGACCTAACGCAGAAACGAACTTCGAAAGCGAAAACTGTCTCCCATCACGGCGGCGCGCCGCAGTGCGCTCGGCGAGCCATCCGGCGCTTATCGCCGTCGCATCACCGCGGTTTCCAGCCAGAAGATCGCGAGATACATCAGCGACGAGACGACCGCCAAAACGGTTATCGCGGTCATGACGATGTTCATCTTGAAGATCTGGCTGCCGTACAGGATGAGATAGCCGAGCCCGATGCTGGCGGACTGAAACTCGCCGACGATCACGCCAACCAGCGAGAGGCCGGCATTCACCTTGAGCGCGGCGATCAGCGTCGGCACGCTGCCCGGCAGCACGACCTTGGTGAGAAGCTGCCAGCGGCTGGCGCCGAACGTCTGTGCCAGCTTGATCTTGTTGGGGTCGATGCCCTGGAATCCCGAATAGATCATCAGGATGGTGATGAACAGCGAGATCGCCAGCGACATGCCGTAGATCGAAAGGGTTCCGCCGAGCCAGATATAGAAGATCGGGACGAAGGCGGTCTTCGGCATGGCATTGGTGACGACCAGATAGGGGTCCAGGATCTTGTAGAGCGCGTCCCACCACCACAGCATCGCAGCGATGGCGATGCCCAGCAGCATCGCGGCGGTGAAGCCGATGACGGTGGCGAACACCGTGAACCACGTATGCGTGAGGATGCCCGCCTGCTGCGGCGTGCCTTTCAGCAATTCGAGAAATGTCGGCCACAGCGCCGAGGGATAGCTCGTCAGCAGCGGATTGACGGCGTGGGATTTGGCAAGAATTTCCCACAGGATCAGGAACACGACGAGAAGTCCGAGCTGCGCGCCGCGGATGGACAGACGGGTCCGCCGCTCGCTCTGCAGCCATCTGACATATTCCGGGCTTCTGGCAGGCGCGCGGGTTTGCGCCGCGACCGGCGCGGCATCAACCTTCGACATGAATCTCGAGCTCCTGCCAGAGGGTGTTGAAGAAAGCATTGAACTCGGGCGCGTTGCGGGCCGCGAACGGCGGCGGCCTTTTTCCGTCCTTGGTCGCGAAGCGTATCGGATGCTCGGACTTCACGCGGCCCGGCCGGCGCGACAGCACGATGACCCGCTCCGACATGCTGATGGCTTCGCCGATGTCATGGGTGACCAGGATTGCGGTCTTGCCTTCGCGACGCAGAATCTCGACCACCTCGTCCGCGAGCGCGAGCCGCGTCTGGGAATCCAGCGCTGAAAACGGCTCGTCCAGCAGAACGACGTCCGGATCGGTGCAGAGCGTCCGCGCCAGCGCCACGCGCTGCCGCATGCCGCCCGAAAGCTGGCGCGGCAGGTGATTGAGGAACTGGCCAAGCCCGTAGCGGGTCAGGAGCTGCGTCGCGCGCTCGCGCGCCTCGCGCATGTCCGCGCCCTGGATTTCGGCGCCCAGCACGGCGTTGTCGAGGATGGTGCGCCATTCGAACAGATAATCCTGCTGCAGCATGTAGCCGACCTTCCGGCTCGGCCCGGTGACGGTCCTGCCGTCGACCAGCACGGCTCCGTCGGTCGGCTTCAGGATGCCGGAGATGAGCGAGAGCAGCGTGCTCTTGCCGCAGCCGCTCTGGCCGATGATCGCGACGAACTCTCCGGGCGCAATCGAAATGGAAACATCCTTCAGCGCCTCGGTTTCGCCCTCCAGGCCGAAGTAGCGAAGATTGACGTCCCGCAATTCCACCTTGGGCACGTCGTGCGTCATTCCTGATTGCATCGTCGCTGCTTCCGCGCTGAAACAGATCCATCTACATGGCGGCGTTCACGTCCGGCGGCTCGAGGTCAATGCGAGCAAAGTCAATACGAGCAAAACCAATACGAACAAAACCAATGCGAGCAAGCGACAGGCCGGAACATGCTCAGCGGTCCATCGCGACTCGTTCGCTTCCCTGCTGGTGTTCCTGTATGCGGCACGCCGTTCTAAAAGGGTCGCACCGGCCCTGCCGTAAGTCAATCCGGCGCACGTCCGGATGGCGTCGCGATCCGCCGGATGGCATCATCCGGAACGCGGGGGCCGATGATCCGCGGGCAGGATGATGGCCAGGACGTTCTTCACCATCGGACATTCGACGCGGCCGCTCGCGGCCTTCATCGCGCTGCTGGAGACGGCGCAGGTCGAGCTGGTGGTCGATGTCCGCACGGTGCCGCGCTCGCGCACCAACCCGCAATACAATCGCGACGTGCTGCCGGACGCGCTGGCGCAGCATCGGATCGGCTACCGGCACATCGCCGCGCTCGGCGGCCTGCGCGGCAAGGCGCACGACGTCGCGCCGGCGGTCAACGGCTACTGGACCAACGACAGCTTCCACAATTACGCCGATTACGCGCTCGGCGCCGCGTTCCGCGCCGGCTTCGAGGAGCTGCGCGCGCTCGGGCACCGCAAGACCTCGGCGATCATGTGCGCGGAAGCGGTGTGGTGGCGCTGCCACCGCCGCATCATCGCCGATTACCTGATCGCCGCCGGTGAAACCGTCTGCCACATCCTCGGCAAGGACCATATCGAGCCGGCGCGGCTGACGGGCGCGGCGCGCTGCGATGCCTCCGGCGCCGTGCGCTATCCGGCGGATGCGGCGCAGGATGATGGACCGGCGTGAGTAACGTGCTCAGGGCGCGGCGCTGAAGTGCGGCAGCCGGCCGATCGCGGTTCGCGCGATCCTGGCGATCTCGGCCCGCCGGGCGCGGTCGAGCCGCTGCTCGATGGCGATGACGCTGATCGCCGCGGCCACGGTGCCGTCGCGGTAGACCGGCACGCCGACGCCGAACACGCCGGGCAGGATCAGCCCCGGATTGAAGGCATAGCCGGTGCTGCGCGCCTGCGCCGCGAGCTCGACGATGTCGGCCATGGCCAGGCCGTACCGTTCGAAGTCCCTCTCGTTGCGGGCCAGCACCTGCTGGCGTTCGGCGTCGGGCAGAAAGGCCAGCAGCGCCAGGCTTCCGGAGCCGGCGCCGAGCGGCCGCACGCCGCCGATGTCGAGCGACATCACCCGGATCGGGAAGGCGCCCTCGACGCGGCCGATGCAGATCGCGAAGTCGCCGCGCCGCACCGACAGCAGCGTGGTGTCGGAGGTCTTGGCCGCGACCTCGCGGCACGCCGCCATCAGCACGTCGCGCGTGGCGAAGACATCGTCCCCGGACGCGGTGAGGGCGATCAGGTCGGGGCCGATCTGATAAGTCTTCTTCTGAGCATCGAAGGTCAGGAAGCCTTCCGCGGCCAGCGCCTGCAGCAGGCGGCGCGCGGTCGCGGTCTTGAGGCCGACGAGCTGCGCGACATTCGACAGCGTCGCGGCCTGGCCGCGCGCGGTGCCGACCGCGCGCAGCACCGCCGCCGCACGGGAAATCGACTGCGCGCCGGCGATCGGACACGGGCGCCGCCGCGCGTCGTGCCGGCCCAGCGGCGGCGAGGTCCTGGTGACGGCTTTCCGGCTCATCGCCGGTCATGATAGTCGATCCGGCCACGGCTGCCAGCATATGATGCGGAGTTACCACAAAGTGGAAGGAGGCCGCCGGGACCTGCGGTTGGCCGCGGACGAGCCGCGGCCGGCGAGCCGCCGGAACCGCTGCAACCCGGGATCGTCATCGGCCGCCTCGCGCAGCCGCCGGGCCTGAATTGACGGCCGTGCTTATTTCCGCCAACAGGCGCTATAAATTGCCGCACGCGCCGCGTCGGGCCAGTGTATCGCCGGATTCCATCGCTGAAGTCACCTCATCATGAACATGCACAAGCAGCCCGAGAACCGCGCGGGCGCCGTCGCGCCGACAGCGCGGTTCACGGCGCTGACGGGCATTCCGCTGGTCGAGCCCGGCGACGACCTCGCCGCGATCATTCTTGCGGCGCTCGCCGCGTCCGGCGAGACGCTGGCGGACGGCGACGTTCTCGTCATCGCGCAGAAGATCGTGTCGAAGGCCGAGGGCCGCGCGGTGGCGCTCGACACCGTGACCGCCTCGGCGGCGGCGCAGGAACTGGCCGCCACGGTCAACAAGGATCCGCGGCTCGTCGAGCTGATGCTGCGGGAATCGACCGAGGTCGTGCGCGCGCGCCGTGACCTGGTGATCGTCGCGCACAAGCTCGGCTTCGTCATCGCCAATGCCGGGATCGATCTCTCCAATGTCGATCAGGCGACGGGCAGCGGCACCGCGCTGCTGCTGCCGGAAGACCCGGACGCGAGCTGCGCGCGGCTGCGCGCCGCGCTGAAGGCGGCGACCGGCGCCGATGTCGGCGTCATCATCAGCGACAGCCACGGCCGCGCCTTCCGCAACGGCACCGTCGGCGTCGCGATCGGCGTCAGCGGCGTCGGCGCGCTGTCCGATCTGCGCGGGCGGCCCGATCTGTTCCGCCGGCCGCTGCTGACCACCGAGGTCGGCACCGCGGACGAGATCGCCGCCGCGGCGTCGCTGCTGATGGGACAGGCCGGCGAAGGCCGCCCGGTGGTGCTGGCGCGCGGGCTGGCGCCGTTTTCCGGCGACGGCGCGGCGCGCGATCTGGTGCGGCGCAAGGAGCTCGACCTGTTCCGCGCGCCGCCGGCCGATGCGTTTTCGGCGGCGCTCGGCGTGCTGCGCGGCCGGCGCACGGTGCGCCGCTATCGCGCCGAGCCGGTTCCCGACAAGCTCATCCAGGCCATGCTCGAGGCCGCTACCTGGGCGCCGTCGGCGCACAACCGGCAGCCCTGGCGCTTCGCGGTGCTCGCCGGCGACGCCGAGAAGCGCGCGCTGGCGCATGCGATGGGCGAGCGGCTGCGCGCCGACCGCAGCCGCGACGGCGATCCGCCCGACGTGATCGCAGGCGACGTGGCGCGCTCCAAGGCGCGCATCGAGGCCGCGCCGCTCTGCATCGTGGTCTGCCTGTGCCTCGAGGACATGGACCGCTATCCCGATCCGCGCCGCACCGCCGCCGAGCGGCTGATGGCGGTGCAAAGCACGGCGATGGCGACGGAGAATCTGCTGCTCGCCGCGAGCGCCGCCGGGCTCGGCACCTGCATCATGTGCGCGCCGCTGTTCTGCCCCGACACGGTGCTGGAGGCGCTCGACCTGCCGCGCCACTGGGAGCCGCAGGCGCTCTTGACGCTCGGCTATCCCGCGTCGCCGCCGAAGCCGTTCAGCCGGCGCTCGCCGGCCGAGATCGCGCGCACGGTGCGGCTGCGGTCATGATCCTCGCTCTTGCCGGCGGCGTCGGCGGCGCCAAGCTCGCGGCCGGACTGGCGCGCTGCCTGCCGCCGGAACGGCTCCTCGTCGCCGTCAATACCGGCGACGATTTCGAGCATCTCGGCTTCGCGATCTCGCCCGATCTCGACACGGTGATGTACTGGCTCGCCGGCCGCAACGATGTTGACCGCGGCTGGGGCCTGGCCGGCGAGAGCTGGACCGTGATGGCGGCGCTGGAAGCGCTCGGCGGGCCGACCTGGTTCAGGCTCGGCGACCGCGATCTCGCCACCCATATCGAGCGCACGCGCCGGCTCGCGGCCGGCGACACGCTGTCCGCGGTGACGCGGCACCTGACGGAGCGGATGGGCGTGCGCCACGCCATCGTGCCGATGTCGGATGATCGCGTGCGCACCATCGTCGAGACCACGCAGGGCCGGCTTCCGTTCCAGGACTATTTCGTGCGGCTGCGCGGCGAGCCGAAGGTCCTGTCACTCGATTATACCGGCGCCGCGGCCGCGTCGCCGAGCCCGGCGTTCGCGGCGGCGCTGCGCGACGCCGCGCTCGAAGCGATCGTGCTGTGTCCGTCGAATCCGCTGCTGAGCATCGCGCCGATCCTCGCCGTCGGCGGCGTGCGCCAGGCGCTCGCGACGCATCCCGCGGTGAAGGTCGCGGTTTCCCCGATCATCGCCGGGCAGGCGGTGAAGGGCCCCGCGGCGCGCAACCTGGTCGATCTCGGCCTCGAATGCTCGGCGCGCGGCATCGCGCGGTTCTATCGCGGATTGATCGACGGCCTGGTGATCGACGAGCGCGACCGCGATCTGCAGGATGCGATCGAGGCGCTCGGCATCCGCGTCCATGTCGCCGCGACGGTGATGAAGAGCGCCGCGGACCAGCGTCGTCTCGCCGAGACCGCGCTCGCCTTCGCCCGCGATCTGTCTTCCGGACCGGCGGTGCCGCGGTGACCCCGTGGCTGCTGATGCCGGTGAAGTCGCTGCGCGGCGGCAAGGGCCGGCTCGCGCCCGTGCTCGATGCCGAGGCGCGCGCCGCGTTCAACCGCTTCCTGCTGACGCATATGATCGATGTCGCGCGGGACTTTCCAGGAGCGGAGCGCACCGCGGTGATCAGCGCGTCCGACGAGGTGCTGTCGGTGGTCGCGGCAGCGGGGATGCTGGCGATCCGACAGAGCGAGGCGCCGGGAATGAACGCGGCGGTGGCCGAGGGCGTCGCCAGCCTGCGCAGCCGCGCCGACGACATTCTCATCCTGCCTGTCGATCTGCCGCTGGTGGTGCCGGACGATCTGCGCCGGTTCGCCGCGATCGATCGCCGCTGCCGTATCGTGCTGTGCCCGGATCGCCGCAACAGCGGCACCAACGGCATGCTGCTGCGCGGCGCGGTGGCGTTTGATTTCGGCTTCGGCGAGGACAGCTTCGCCCTGCATTGGCAGCGCGCGACGCAGGCCGGCGCGATGCCGTGCCGCTTCGACAATGCGCGGATCGCCTTCGATATCGACGGTCCCGAGGATTTCGAGGCGTGGCGCCGCCTGCAGCCGGATCAGGCGCAGAGCGCGTAGCTCAGCGCCACAGCCCGTAATGATCCCATTTGTCTTCGGGAATCCGCTCGCCGATCTTGTAGTCGAACGACAGGATTTTCAGCCGGTCCGGCGACGTCTTGCAGACGAACGAGAACTGGTACCACTGCCCCTTGCTGCGGAATGCGCCGCCGTTGCCGCGCGCGGTATCGCCCTCGATATGGGCGGGCGCCAGCGATTCGATCACGGCGCGGTCCGGACGATACGGATTCTTGTCCCGGCCGATCTGCTTGACCGCGGCATAGTCGCAGAGCTGCTCGAGCCGCTCCGACGGATCGACGCGCTTGAGCGCGGCCTCGAAGCGTGCATCCGAGGAGGCTTGCGCCGAGCACAGTTGTGCCGAGGCCGCGATCGTCAGGCTCAGCGTCAGGCTCAGGGCCAAAGTCCGAAACGTCATCGGGCTCCTTTCCATGCAGATCGCGAATCAGATCGCAGCCGCCGCCGGCCCGTTAGACTCTGAAATGAGCACTGAGACAACAGCGGGTGCCGGGCGGCACCCTTGCGGTCAGGGCGCGATCGCCTGCGCGACGCGCCTGCGGAAGGCGCGGTCGCGCTTGAGATGCCATTCGCGGCGCATCGCCTCGCGCTTGCTGGCGTGGCGTTCGAGGTGGAGTAGCATCCACTGCCGGCCGCGCGTGAAGCGCGCGCCCTTGCCGGCATTGTGCCGCGCCAGCCGCGCGGCGATGTCGGTGGTCCAGCCGACATAGGTCAGCCGGCGCGTGGCGCTGATGCAGCCGAGGATATAGACGAAGCAGCCGGCCGGAGCGGCGTTCACCGGAACGCCGACCACCGGCTGTTGAAGGAGGTCGCCGGCACCACCGCCTGCGCGCCTGCCATGGTGCCGCCGCCCTGCGGCGAGGATTCCGCATAGGCGCTGCGGGTCGACGTCTCGGCCGCCGGCTTGTCGAGCACCTGCGGCTTCCGCGCGGCGGGCCACACCGTCGCGATCTGCGCGGACGGGCTCGTCTCCGGCTTCGCCGGCGGCGTGTGTTCGGCGGTGTCGGAGCCGCGCAGTCCGACCGTCTGCTGCGGCGCGGGCTTCTGCGGCGCAGGCTTGGAATTGGCGTCCGCGGTCTTCAGGACGTCCTTGAGGGTCCTGGGCGGCTCGGCGGCGGCCTGGCGCACCGGCGCCGCGCGCGGCGGAGCCGGCGCGCGCGCGGTCACGACCGGCGCGGGCTGGATCGGCGCCGCCTCAGGCTTTTCTGCGGGCAGCGGCGCCGGCGGCACGATGCCGACGCGCGAGGTCAGGCCGGACGAGGCCGACGACACCATGATCGAGCGGCCGCTCTGGTCCTGCACCACGCCGCCCTCGCCGACGCCAAGCCGGGCGGCGAACACCGCGTTCATGCCGCCGTCGATCCCGGCGCGGCTCGGTGCGACCGGCGTGCCCTGGGCGATGAGCTGCGCGGTCTTGTACTCGTCCTCGCGCCGCTTTTCGTTGACCGCCTCGGCAATGGCGGTCGGGATTTCATAGGCCGGGCATTTGCCGGCCGGACTGAAGCTGAGCGGCTTGTCGGAGCCGCCGGGCGCAACCGCGTCGAACACATAGCGGCGTTCGCACACCGACACCTTCGGCTCCTGGCGCGTGACCTCGAAGTGATCATAGCCCTGCTTGATCATCTTCCAGAACGCCATGTGCGGACTGTTGCGGTGCTTGGCCATGTTCTCCGGCGTCATCCGGAACGGATAGGCCTGCACCTGGAACGCCTTCTGGCCGCCGAAGAACGATTCACGGCCGAGCGCGTAGATTTCGGAAATCTGCTCGTCGGTCATCGCGTAGCAGCCGCGCGAGGAGCAGTCGCCGTGGATCATCAGGTTGGCGCCGGTGCGGCCGAGCGCTTTGTCGAACGCGTTCGGATAGCCCATGTTGAACGCCAGATAGAAGCTGGAGTTCGGATTCATCTGCGCCGGGGTGATGGTGTAGAAGCCTTCCGGCGCCTGGCGGTCGCCTTCCTTGACCTTGGGGCCGAGATCGCCGGACCAGCGGCAGATCGGATAGGTCTTCAGCAGCGCATATTGGCCGCTGCGGTCCTTCTTCCAGACCTCGAGCTCGGATTCGGATTTGAACAGGCGGACAAGGATCGGCGAATTCTTGTCCATGTTCTTGGCGTCGAGTTCGGCCAGCATCTTGTCCGACAGCGGCGCCATCGCACGGCCGGGCATCATCTGCGTGCCGTCGGTGTTGCAGCCGGCGAGGCCGATCGCCACGGCGATCGCGGCGGACGCCAGCAATGTGCGGATAAGCGGGCGGCGGTGCAAACGCGAGAACTCCCCAGCGGCCATCTTAAGCCCTTATCCGGTAACCGTTATCTCGAAGATGTGGCATCCGCAAGGCAGAGCTGCCCCGCGCTCGCGGGTGACTATGGCCGCTCACAGGTAAATCCGCGGTTTCCGCGCGGCATTTTTCCCCAGGCCAAAATATTGCAGAACAAGGTGAATTCCGGCGCGGCCGGGGTCGGGCGCGCGGCTCAGGCCAGCGCCCGGCCCATCGCCAGGAACTTGTCCCGCCGCTGGCGGCGCACCGTCTCGCGGTCGAGCCCGCTCAGCTCGCCGAGCGCGCGCTCGATCGCCTCGCCGGTCGCGGCGATGGCGGCGGCGGGATCGCGGTGGGCGCCGCCGACCGGCTCCGGCACCACCGCATCGATCACGCCGAAGCGCACCATGTCCTGCGCCGTGATCTTCATGTTGGTCGCGGCCTCCTGCGCCTTGCTGGTGTCGCGCCACAGGATCGAGGCCGCGCCCTCCGGCGAGATCACGCTGTAGATCGCGTGCTCGAGCATCAGCACGCGGTTGGCGGTGGCGATGGCGATGGCGCCGCCGGAGCCACCTTCGCCAAGCACGACCGCGACATTGGGCACGCCGAGATTGAGGCAGGCTTCGGTCGAGCGCGCGATCGCCTCGGCCTGGCCGCGCTCTTCCGCGCCGATGCCGGGATAGGCGCCGGCGGTGTCGACCAGACAGATCACCGGGATGCCGAAGCGGTCGGCCATCTCCATCAGCCGCACCGCCTTGCGATAGCCCTCCGGCCGCGCCATGCCGAAATTGTGCTTGAGCCGGCTCTCGGTGTTGGAGCCCTTCTCGTGGCCGATCACGCAGACGCTCTCGCCGCGGAAGCGGCCGAAGCCGCCGACGATCGCCTCGTCCTCGGAGAATTTGCGGTCGCCGGCGAGCGGCACGAAATCGCCGATCAGGGCGCCGACATAATCGAGGCAGTGCGGCCGCTGCGGATGGCGCGCCACCTGGGTCTTCTGCCATGGCGTCAGCGCCGCATAGAGTTCCTGCAGCGCCGCGGCGGCCTTGGCTTCCAGCCGCGTGATCTCGTCCTCGACCGCCACGGCATTGCCGGTGGCCTGCATGGCGCGCAGTTCCTCGACCTTGGCCTCGAGCTCGGCGACCGGCTTTTCGAAATCGAGATAGCTGCGCATGGGCCGATGGTCTGGACGGAACCGCGGTTGGAGGGCGATTTGGCGCGCAACTGGCCTGCGGCAGCCGAGCAAGTCAAGCAACGGCGAACATAACGAGCAAATCCTTAACGACTCCCGCAGAATCCCGGCCCCGCCGCTAGGCAGGCCTTAACCGCGTTCGCGGTGGGGCAAGGTTTCTGCGATCGTTTTTGCCCCCTCTTAACGGCGTCGCGCCATCGTGCCCGCGTCATCACGCAGCACAGAAAGACGGCGATGTCCCTGATCGACGCCCTCGCGGGCCTGCACGACCGCCGCGGCGCCCGCGCGCAGGCGCCGGATGCGGTGCGGACGCAGAACGAGATCGTCGCCCTGCTCGACGTGCCGGAAGCGGCCTGGGCGGCGCTGTCCGACCGGGCTGCCGAGCCCAACGCCTTCTATCATCCGGGCTGGGCGCGCGCCGTGGCGCGCCATGCCGAGGGCAAGGGCGGCGCGCGGGCCTTGCTGGTCTGGGACGGCCCGGGGCGCCGGCGGCTGATCGGCCTGTTGCCGGTGGTGCCGGCCTGGCGGGCGCTGCGGTTGCCGGTTCCGGTGCTGGTCGCCTGGCAGGCCTATGCGCCGCTGACCACGCCGCTCCTCGATCGCGAGCGCCTCGACGAGGCGGCGCGGGGCCTGGCAATGGCCGCGGCCGGGGCGGGCGCGTCCGCGCTGCTGTTGCCGGCGCTGGCGGAAGACGGTCCCGTGGCCGCGGCGCTGCGGCGCGCGGGCGCCGAGCTCGGCATCGCGCCGCGGCTGCTGAACCGGCATCGCCGCGCGCTGCTCGACGCCACCCAGGAGCCCGACGCGGCGCTCGCGCCGCTCGGCGCCAAGAAGCTCAAGGAGCTGCGCCGCCAGCGCAACCGTCTCGCCGATTCCGGCGATGTCGCATTCCGCGTCGCGGCGGCGCCGCAGGAGGCGGCCGCGGCGCTCGACAGCTTCCTCGCGCTCGAGGCCGCCGGCTGGAAGGGCGCGCGCGGCACCGCGCTGGCGCGCAAATCCGGCGACGCCGCCTTCGTGCGCGAGGCGGTGTCGGCGCTGGTCGCGGCCGGTCGCGCCGAGATGGTGACGCTCGCGGCCGGCGGCCGCACCGTCGCCGCCGGCATCGTGCTGCGCCATCTGCGCCGCGCCTATTTTTTCAAGATCGCCTACGACGAGCAGTCCGCCAGGGCTTCGCCCGGCGTGCAGCTCACCGTGGACATCACCCGCCGGCTCTGCGCCGATCCGGCGATCGACAGCGCGGATTCCATCGCCGTCGCCGGCCATCCGATGATCGATCACGTCTGGCGCGCGCGGCTTGCCGTGTGCGACGCGCTGTTGCCGGTGCGGCGCGAGCCGCTGCCGTTCGCGGCGATCGCCGCCGCCGTCGCCGCGCGCCATGCCGCCCGTGAGTTCGCCCGCCATCTGTTCCATCGCATCCGTTCGCTGAAAGGAGACCACCCATGAGCGCCGTCGCATCCGTGATCGAGCCGACCGATCGCGCCGCCTTCACCAGCGCGTTCCCGCTGCAGCCGTTCGCGATCCGGCACCGGCTCGCCGGCGATCCGCTGTTCTCGCTGCCGCGCATCGTCGATCTGGTGCGCGAACTGCCGCGTGATCACATCGAATACAATGCCGGCAATGTCGCGATCGGGCAGGACCCCGATGCCACGCCGCTGATCGACCTCGATCCGCAGGAGGTGGTGCGCCGCATCGAGACCGCCGGCGCCTGGATGGTGCTCAAGCGCGTCGAGGTGCTGCCGGCCTACCGCGCCGTGCTCGAACAGGCGCTGCTCTCGGTGGCGCGCGCCAACGGCCATGCCTCGCTGGAGGAGGCCGGCTTCGAGGACATCCGCGGCTTCCTGTTCGTGTCGTCGCCGAACGCGACCACGCCGTTCCACGTCGATGCCGAGGACAACTTCTTCGTCCACATCCACGGCGAGAAATATTTCACGATCTGCGACAACCGAGACGGCGCGGTGGTGTCCGACGAGGCGATCGAGCACGCCATCTCCAAGCATCGCAACGTGACCTATAGCGCCGATTTCGAGGCGCGCTCGAAATGCTATGCGCTGCAGCCCGGCGAGGGCGTGTTCGTGCCCTATCTGTGGCCGCACTGGGTGCGCACCGGCTCGCAGTATTCGATCTCGCTCGCGGTCACCTGGAAGACCAAGGCGGTGATGCGCAAGAACGACATCTTCGTCGTCAATGCGCTGCTGCGCCGGATGGGCCTGCCGCAGCGCGCGCCCGGCCAGAACCCGGTCGCCGACGGCATCAAGCTCGCGGCGTTCCGCGCGATGAAGGCGGTGGTCGATCCGCTGCGCAAGAGCGAGGCGGCGCGCGCGCTGGTGCGCAAGCTGGTGCTCGGCCGCAACGCCAACTACTTCATCCGGACCGGCGCCAAGCCGGCGGCGTAAGACTCGGCGCGCTGCTGCTGAAAAACCTTCCGTCATTCCGGATGCCTTCGCGAAGCGAAGGCACCCGGAATCCGGCCCTTGATGTTCGTATTTCCGGATTCCGGATCGCCGTCATGGCGCGTCGGGACGCGGGTGAACGCGCTCTTGCGCGGCGTCCGGGAATGACGACAAGGCCGCTTAAGTATCGGCGAGCGGGTGCAGGTCGCGCACCAGGCTCTTGAGCCGGTCCTCGATCACGTGGGTGTAGATCTGCGTGGTCGAGATGTCGGCGTGGCCGAGCAGCGTCTGCACCACGCGCAGGTCGGCGCCGTTGTGCAGCAGGTGGCTGGCGAAGGCGTGGCGCAGCACGTGCGGGCTGATGCGCGTGCCGGCGATGCCGGCCGCCGCGGCGAGCTCCTTCAGCTCGCGGGCGAAATGCTGGCGGGTGAGATGGCCGCTGTCGCCGAACGAGGGGAACAGCCATTTCGATTTGGCCGCGGCCTCCGGCAGCAGCGCCAGATAGTCGGCCATCGCCCGCTTGGCGGCGTCGTTGAGCGGCACCAGGCGCTCGCGACCGCCCTTGCCGCGCACCACCAGCATGCGCTGGTCGCGGCGCGCGGCCGCGGCCGGCAGCGCCACCAGCTCGGAAACGCGCAGGCCGGTGGCATAGGCGACTTCCAGCAAGCACAGGAGCCGTGCCGCGCGCAGCCGCTGTCCCGGCGGCAGCGCGGCGTCCTCGGCGGCGGCGCGCGCCTGCGCCAGCAGCTGGTCGACTTCGGCGACCGACAGCATCTTGGGCAGCGCCAGGCCGCGCTTCGGGCCTTCCAGCACCGCGGCGGGATCGTCGCCGCGATGGCCCTCGGCATAAAGGAAACGGAAGAGCTGCCGCGCCGCCGACAGCCGTCGCGCCACGGTCGTGCTCTTGAAGCCGCGCTCGCCGAGCGCCGCGAGATAGTCGCGCAGGTCGTCGGTTGCGGCGGTGGCGAAGCTCTTGCGCCGGCCGCGCAGATGCGCGGCGAGGTCGGCGAGGTCGCGGCGATAGGCATCAAGCGTGTTGGCGCCGGCGCCGCGCTCCGCCGCCAGCATGTCGAGGAACAGCGCGCTCAGGGCATCGTCGGTTTGCTGCGGGCGGCGCGCCATCGCCGGCCCTCAGCGCTTCAGGAAATTCTGCGGCGGCACGGTGACGACGATCTCGCGCTGGTTGAGCGGCACGAAATTGGCCAGCGCGAAGACCGCGCCATAGGCGAGGCCGGCCAGGATGCCGACGATGGCCAGGAAGCGGATCAGACTGGGCATATCAGAGCGGCCATGGCTGCAGCAGCATCGTCAGCCGCGGAAACAGCGGCGGAACAATCATGACAACGGGACCTTAACGGGGCCGCAACGCCTCGACGGCGGCGGAACACATCCCATATGGCGGACTACGATCATGTTCTGCCGCCGCTGACAAGCGCCCCGCGGGCGGTTGTCTCCGGAGGTGGATTGTGATGGAACCATGCCCGTGACACCCGACCACCAGCCCGATCCTCGGCCCGCGCCGAGACCAGCCGATGCGGCGGACGCTGCCGGCGATTCCGCGGATCCGGTTCATGCCGTCGTGGCCGCGCTCGGCCGCCGCTCGCTGGTGCTGGTCGGGATGATGGGCGCAGGCAAGTCCTCGGTCGGCCGGCGGCTGGCGACGCGGCTCGGCATTCCGTTCGTCGATGCCGACACCGAGATCGAGAAGGCGGCCGGCATGCGCATCCCAGACATCTTCGCGACCCGCGGCGAGGCCGAGTTCCGCGCCGGCGAGGCCAAGGTGATCGCCCGGCTGCTCGACTGCGGCCCGCAGGTGCTGGCGACCGGCGGCGGCGCGGTGATGGACCCGCGCACCCGCGACCTGATCCGCGGCAAGGGCGTCTCGATCTGGCTCAAGGCCGATCTCGACGTGCTGCTGCGCCGGACCAAGCGCCGCGGCGACCGCCCGCTCGCAGCCCGGCTGCAGGAATTGCTGCCGGTGCGCGAGCCGGTCTATGCGCAGGCCGATCTCACCGTGCAGTCGCGCGAGGAGCCGCACGAGGTCATCGTCGACGAGATCGTGGCGGCGCTCGCCGCGCGGCTCGGCGCCGGCGCGCCGGCGACGGAGGCCGCGCCATGACGGCTTCCGTGACCGCTCCGGTGCGCAGCGGCGATGCCATCACCGTGCCGGTCGCGCTCGGCGACCGCAGCTACGACATCGTCATCGGCCGCGGCCTCATGCGCACGCTGGGCCCGCGCATCGCCGCGCTCAGGCCGCGCGCCAGGGTCGCGATCGTCACCGACGAGACCGTGGCGCGGCTGCATCTGCCGGCGGCGGAGGAATCGCTCGCGGCGGCCGGCATTGCGGCGACGCGCATCGTGGTCGCGCCCGGCGAAGGCTCCAAGAGCTTTTCGACCTTCCAGCAGGTCTGCGAAGCGGTGATCGCGGCGCGGCTCGAGCGCGGCGATCTCATCGTCGCGCTCGGCGGCGGCGTGATCGGCGATCTCGCCGGCTTCGTCGCCGCCTCGGTGCGGCGCGGCCTCGATTTCGTGCAGGTGCCGACCACGCTGCTGGCGCAGGTCGATTCCTCGGTCGGCGGCAAGACCGGCATCAATTCGAGCCACGGCAAGAACCTGATCGGCGCGTTCCATCAGCCGGCGCTGGTGATCGCCGACACCGCGCTGCTCGACACGCTGCCGCGGCGCGATTTCGCGGCCGGCTATGCCGAGATGGCGAAATACGGGCTGCTCGGCGACGCCGAGTTCTTCGCCTGGCTCGAGAGCAACTGGCAGGACGTGTTCGCCGGCGCCGCGGCGCGCGACCATGCCATCGCGATATGCTGCCGCGCCAAGGCGGCGATCGTGGCGCGCGACGAGCGCGAGAGCGGCGAGCGCGCGCTGCTCAATCTCGGCCACACCTTCGGGCATGCCTTCGAGGCCGCCGCCGGCTATTCCGACCGGCTGCTGCACGGCGAGGCGGTGGCGTTCGGCATCGTGCTGGCGTTCGGCTTCTCGGCGCGGCGCGGCCTGGTCCCGCCGGCCGCGGCCGAGCGCGTGGCGCGCCATTTCGCCGCCGCCGGCCTGCCGGTCGCGGCGCGCGACCTGCACGGGCCGCGGCCCGATGCGGAGCGGCTGATGGAGCTGATCGCGCAGGACAAGAAGGTCAGGCGCGGCACGCTCACCTTCATCCTGGTGCGCGGCATCGGCGCGGCGTTCGTCGCGCCGGATGTCGATCCCGCCGAGGTCCGCGGCTATCTCACGGAGATATTGGCGCAGCGATGACCGCGTTCGACTGGCTCTCGCTCCTGATCGTCCTGGCCAGCCTGCTGCTGTCGGCGTTCTTCTCGGCCAGCGAGACCGCGCTGACCGCCTCGTCGCGGGCGCGGCTGACGCGGCTCGAGAAGCAGGGCAATCCCAAGGCCGGCGTGGTGCGCCGCCTGCTCGATACGCGCGAGCGCATGATCGGCGCCATGCTGGTCGGCAACAACATCGCCAATATCGGCGCCTCGACGCTGACCACCGGGCTGCTGCTGGCCTGGTTCGGCGATGTCGGCGTGCTCTATGCCACGGTAGTGATGAGCGTGGTGGTCATCATATTCGCCGAGGTGATGCCGAAGACCGCGGCGATCGTCGCGCCGGAGCGGCTGGCGATCTGGCTGGCGCGGCCGGCGTCCTGGATCGTAACGCTGCTGTCGCCCTTGGTGGCGGCGATCGAGACCATCGTGCGCATGCTGCTGCGGCCGTTCGGCATCAGGCTCGGCGAGAACCAGCCGATCCTGTCGGCGCACGAGGAATTGCGCGGCGCGGTCGATTACCTGCACAGCGAGGGCGGCGTCGAGAAGCGCGACCGCGACATGTTCGGCGGCCTGCTCGACCTGCGCGAGCTCGAAGTCTCCGACGTCATGGTCCACCGCACCAAGATGGTGACGGTGAACGCCGACGAGCCGCCCGAGGCCGTCGTCAACGCGGTGATCGCCGCGCCGGTGACGCGGCTGCCGCTGTGGCGCGGCACGCCGGAGAACATCGTCGGCGTGCTGCACGTCAAGGACCTGCTGCGCGCGCTGCACGCGGTCGACGGCGATCCCGCCAAGCTCGACATTCCGGCGCTGATGTCGCCGCCGTGGTTTGTGCCGGAGACGCGGCCGCTGTCGGAGCAGCTCGCCGCATTCCGCCGCCGCAAGACGCCGTTCGCGCTGGTGGTCGACGAATACGGCGAGGTGATGGGCCTGGTGACGCTCGAGGACATCCTCGAGGAGATCGTCGGCGACATCACCGACGAGCACGACGTCGCGGTGCCGGGCGTGCGCCGCCAGCCCGACGGCTCGGTCAATGTCGATGGCGCGGTGCCGATCCGCGACCTCAACCGGGTAATGGACTGGAACCTGCCGGACGAGGAGGCGACCACGATCGCCGGCCTCGTCATCCACGAGGCGCGCTCGATCCCGGAGCCGGGACAGAGCTTCACCTTCTACGGCTTCCGCTTCCGGGTGCTGCGCCGCACCCGCAACCGCATCACCGCGCTGCGCATCGAGCCGCTGGCCCGCCAGGACGCGAAGGCGGCCGGAGGGTGATGGATACAATCTCTGATTGTAATCTCAGCAATTATAACTTTTAAGAGTAAATAGACTCTGATCTACTCCAGGTTGCAATGATGATTCGTGCCTGCAACCGGGAGAACCGATGCATCGTCGCTACGACGCCGCCAACATTCCGATCGAGCTGCTGCGCACCCTGGTCACGGTGGCCGAGGTCGGCACCCTCACCAAGGCAGCCGACCTCCACAACCTGACCCAGCCGGCGATCAGCGCGCAGATCAGGCGGCTGCAGCAGATCGTCGGCGCGGAGGTGCTGCGCAAATGCGGCGCCGGCGTGCGCCCCACCGAGCAGGGCGAGACCGTGGTGCGCTATGCCCGCCGCATTCTCGCGCTCAACGACCAGATCCTGCTGCAGACCCGCGCGCGGGCCGATGCGCGGGTCACGCGGATCGGCCTGTCGGCATTCCTGGCGCCGGCATCGCTGCCGCAGGTGTTCGCGGCGCTGCGCGAGGTTCGCGGCGCCGGGGCCGTGCAGATCGACTGCGCGCCGGCCGGCGAGATCGCGCACCGCTTCGCCGGCGGCTATCTCGACATCGCGGTGATGCCGGTGACGCGGCAGCCGGAGACCACGCCGCTCGTCAGCTGGAGCGAGCGCATGGTCTGGCTGTGCACGCGCGATTTCCTGTTGAGCCCCGGCAAGCCGATCCCGCTGATCGCCTGTCCCGGCAGCGTGCCGCACCAGCTTGCGCTCGATGCGCTGGATCGCGCCGGCCGGCTCTACACCATCGTATTCAGCGCCGCCGACTGGAGCGCGCGGCTCGCCGCGCTCGAGGCCGGCCTCGGCTATGTCGTGGCGCCCGCGCGGTTTTCCATGCCCGCGCTGAAAACCGCGCGCGAATATTATCTGCCGCGGCTGCCCGATGTCGCGCTCGGACTGTTCACGCGCGCGGATGCCGCAACCGATCGCATCGCGCAGATCGCCGCGGCACTGGCCGGCGTGTTCGTCGCGCAGGATGCCGGCGCGTCTGATTCCGTGGAGCCGCAGAGGCCGCGGCTGCGCGCGCGTCCGCCTGCCGCCGCGCTGCCGCATCAGGCTTTTTGATCGGCACAGAAATATCTTTGCGACCTACGGTGCCGTTGCGGTTTCCGTTCACCGTACCGAAAACAGTTCGAGGCATGGTCGAGTGCATGAGCACCGCGCCGCATCTCTCCCGCCTGATCGACGATCGCAACGCCACCTCGGCGATCGAGTTCGCGATCGTGCTCCCGGTGTTCCTCGCGCTGCTGTTCGGCATGATCGGCTTCGGCGCCTATTTCGCCGTGGTCCATGGCGTGCAGCAGCTCGCCGCCGAAGCGGCGCGCGCCTCCGTCGCCGGGCTCAGCGACGACGAGCGCAACGGCCTGGCGCGCGGCTATATCGACCGCAATATCGCCTCCTATCCGCTGCTGACGCCGTCGCGGCTGACGCTGGAGCGCAGCGCCACCGATCCGGTCACCGGCGTGTTCGCGCTGACGCTGCGCTACGACCTCTCCGACATGTTCATCTTCGCCCTGCCGCGCGTCGTTCCGATGCCGCCGAGCACGCTGGTGCGGTCGGCAGCGATCCAGCGCGGCGGCTATTGAGCGCCGCCATGACCAGCGCACCGCATAGTCACCATCGCGCCACGATACTCCGCCGCTTCGCCGATGATGCGCGCGGCAGCATCGCCGTTCTCTCGGCGCTGTTCGCGGTGGTGGTGATGGCGCTCGCCGCGCTGGCGATCGATACCGGCAAGGTGTTCGTCGACCGCCGCAAGGCGCAGAGCGTGGCCGATCTCGCCGCGCTCGCCGCGGTGAGCGATCTGCCCAATGCTACCAGAGCCGCGGCGGCGACCGCTGCGCGCAACGGCGCCGGCGGCGTCCCGCTCACCGTCGAGCTCGGCCGCTATCGCGCCGACCCGGCGCTGCCGCCGTCGCAGCGCTTCGCGCCCATAGCTGTCGGCGTCAACGCCGCACGGGTGACGCTGCGCACGTCGTCGTCGCTGACGTTCGGCGCGGCGCTGATCGGCCGCGGCAGCTTCGACGTGACGACGCAGGCGATCGCGACGCAATCCGCCTTCGCGACCTTCGCGATCGGCTCGCGGCTGGCACAGCTCAATGGCGGCCTGCTCAACCGGCTGCTCGGCGCGCTGCTCGGCACGACGATCGATCTCTCGGTCGCCGACTACCAGGCGCTGCTCCGCGCCGATCTCGATTTGTTCGGCGTCATGAGCGCGCTGGCGACGCGCATCGAGCTGACCGGCGCGAGCTACGGCGCGCTGCTCGCCGGCAACGTCAAGGCCGTCGACGTGCTCAACGCCATGACCGACGCCGCGCGCGCCGGCGGCGCGTCCTCGGCTGCGGTCGCGGCGCTCGACGCCATGGCGCGCCGCCTCGGCGGCTCGCCGGCCAGGGTCGCGCTGCGGTCGGTGCTGGATGCCGGAGTCTATGACAGTCTCACGATCGGCGAGCGGCCGCGAGTCAGCGCCGCCGTGTCCGCACTCGACATGCTGATGGCACTGGCGCAGATCGCCAACGGCGCCTCGCAGGTCGATGCCGGCCTGGACCTCGCGGTGCCCGGCATCGTCGGCGCGTCGCTGGCGCTCGTCGTCGGCGAGCGCCCGCAGGGCCGGAGCTGGGTCACGGTCGGCGCCGCCGGCGCCAGCGTGCACACCGCGCAGATGCGGCTTCTTCTCAATGCGCAGGTGCTCGGCGCCGGCGCAATCGCGAGCATCAACCTGCCGGTCTATCTCGAGCTTGCCGCCGCCACCGCGACGCTGGAAAGCCTCGCCTGCGGCCGGCCCGATCCCGCCACCGCGTCGGTGACCCTGAACGTCACGCCGGCGCTGGTGGATGCCTGGATCGGCCAGGTGCCTCCCGCGGCCTTCGCCAATCTCGGCACGCCGGTCAATCCGCCGGCCGCGACCCTCGCCAACGTGCTCGGCCTCGTCACCGCGACCGCGCGGGCCCATGTCGCCGTCACCAATATGGCACCCACGCCGGTCTCGTTCAGCATGAGCGAGATCGCGGCGCGCACCCGCAAGACCGTCGGCACCACCGACATCGCGCATTCGCTGCTGTCGAGCCTGATCGGCAAGACCGAACTCAAGGTCACGCTGCTCGGGCTCAACGCCCTGCTGCCCGACACCGTCACGCCGCTGCTGCGCACCGCGCTCGCCAATGCGGTGACGCCGCTCGACCAGCTCCTCGCCGCGGTGCTGGGCACGCTCGGCGTCGGGCTCGGGCAGGCGGATGTCTGGGTTGCCGGCCTGCGCTGCGACGGCGCGGTGCTGGTGAACTGAGTTTCGTTCCCGGGGGTGGCTGTCTGACCACACACCGGAAGGCAAGGCCGGAACCGCGCCCGGTCTTGTTCGAGAGGCGCCTGTTGCCCGCAGGCGCCTCTCACCTTTTTCAGGCGAGGCTACGCCACGCTTTCGCCCGGCGCCGCGGCGTGGATCGCGAGCGCGTGGACGCCGCCGGCAAGCTCGGCCGCGAGCGCGGCGTTGATCATGCGATGGCGCTCGACGCGGCTCTTCCCCTTGAAGGCGTCCGACACAATATAGACGCGGTAATGGGTTTGACCTTCCGGCCGATGTCCGGCATGGCCGATATGGCGGTCGGATTCGTCTTCCACCCTCAATTGCGTCGGGCTAAACGCTTTGGTGAGCTTTTCCGTTATGATGTCGGCGGTGCGCATGGTTCCGCTTAGCGGGACCGCCGCGCCGCGGTCAACGATTTTCAGCCGGAGCCACAAAACGTCGCGCGCGCTCTTGCGCCGCGGTCGTGCCGTTCTGCATAATGTCAGGTCATGAAATTAGACTCCCCGATCTTCGATAAAATCCGCGTCAAGCCTTCGCAGGACCGTCGCCCCAAGGCGCCGGGCCCGACCTGCGAATGGGCCGGCTGCAAGGAAGAAGCCACGCACAAGGCGCCGAAGGGCCGCGGCCGCGAGAACGAGTACTGGCGCTACTGCGTCAAGCACGTGCGCGAATACAACCAGAACTATAATTTCTTCCAGGGCATGAAGGACGACGCGATCCTGTCCTATCAGAAGGATGCGCTGACCGGCCATCGACCGACCTGGAAGATGGGCACCGGCCAGCGCGGCGCCAGGCGCAGCGCGGCCGACGAACTGCGCGCCTCGGCCGATCCGTTCGGCATCTTCCACGAAAGCCAGAGCCGCGTGCAGGCCGAGGCCAAGGTCGAGCGCCGCACCATCCGCAATGCCGAGCGCAAGGCGTTCGACACGCTGGGCCTCGATGTCGAGGCGACCGTGGTGCAGGTCAAGGCGCGCTTCAAGGAACTGGTGAAGCGCCACCATCCCGACGTCAACGGCGGCGACCGCTCCAGCGAGGACCGTCTGGTCGCGGTGATCCAGGCTTACAATTACCTGAAATCGGTCGGGATGGGCTGACGCGGGCTCCTCCGCGTCATTCCGGGCTCGCGATCTGTGATCGCGAAACGAGCGGTTACGGCTCGACCATCCGGAACTGCAGCAGGATGGTGCGCTGGATCACGTTGAAATTGTCGTCGGACACCAGCGTCAGCACCACGTCGCCGCCGGCGCTGCGGTGCGCGGCGAGGCCTTCCATGTTGTCGATCTGGTAGCCCATGTCGGCGTCCACCAGCACCGGCCCGTCGAGCAGCGCGCCCGGCTTCACCGTGGCGATGTCGATGCGGCGGATGCGCATGGCGACGCCGCGCAGCGGCGAGAAGAACCGCTCCAGGATCAGCAGGTCGCCGGTCGGCAGCATCGCCGCATCCGTGATGTCGAAATCGCCGATGCGCTTCACCGCGAAGCCGCCGGGCTGCGCGCCGCCGATGATATGGCCGACGATGTTGCCTGCATCGTCGAGACCGCGCTCCGAGATCGCGATCAGCGCGCCGCCGAGCGCGGCGTTGCGCGGCAGCGCGCGCGGCACGGCGACCAGCGTCTCCAGTCCTTGGTTGAACGGCAGGCTGCGCAGCGGCGCCGGCACCTCGATCGGCTCGCCCCGCGCGCGCAGGCCGTCGCGGCGATAGTTGAAGCGGACGATCTGGTTGACCCGCTCGATGCCGACATAGAGCGTGCCGTCGTCCTGCGCCAGCGACTCGGCGTCGAACCAGCCGCGGTCGGCGAGCGCGCTGCCGTCGGGGCCGAGGATCGGCGCGGTCTCGGCGTCGGCGATGCCGACCGGCTTGCCGTCGCGATAGACGATGCGGCCGCGGAACCAGCGGCCCTTGTCGCTGACCGAGATGAAATGCTCGCCGTCCGCCGACAGGCGCAGCGCCGACAATTCGCCGAACGCCTTGTCCGGCGAGGTCAGTTCGAGCCCGCCGATATAGTCGAGAGCGCCGAACCGCCGGCGCGCTGGGTCGCGGACGTCGAAGCCTTCGATCGGCCGCGCCTGGATTTCGAGGCTGCGCGGCGGCTCGGCCAACCGCGGCGCATCGGCGTCCGCCGGCAGCACCGCAAGGAACGCCAGCGCCGCGAGCAGCGTCAGCACGCCGGACCGGCGCAGGCGGGCCGCCGTCGTGATCACGCCACGCGCCGTCCCGGCCTGCGCAGTCGCGGCGCGCGCAGCGCCTGCGCGTCCTGGCGGGCGTGATCGTCGAACAGCTCGGCAAGCTTCTCGGTCATCGCGCCGCCGAGCTCCTCGGCATCGACGATCGTCACCGCGCGGCGGTAGTAGCGCGTGACGTCATGGCCGATGCCGATCGCGATCAGCTCGACCGGCGAGCGCGTCTCGATCTCCTCGATCACGAAGCGCAGGTGCCGCTCGAGATAGTTGCCGGGATTGACCGACAGCGTGGAATCGTCGACCGGAGCGCCGTCGGAGATCATCATCAGGATGCGGCGCTGCTCGGGTCGCGCCAGCAGGCGCTTGTGCGCCCAGTCGAGCGCCTCGCCGTCGATGTTCTCCTTGAGCAGACCCTCGCGCATCATCAGGCCGAGATTCTTGCGCGCGCGCCGCCACGGCGCGTCCGCCGACTTGTAGATGATGTGGCGCAGGTCGTTGAGCCGGCCGGGATTGGCGGGCTTGCTGGCGGCGAGCCAGTGTTCGCGCGACTGCCCGCCCTTCCACGCCCGCGTGGTGAAGCCCAGGATCTCGACCTTGACGCCGCAACGCTCCAGCGTGCGGGCGAGGATGTCGGCGCAGGTCGCCGCCACCGTGATCGGGCGGCCGCGCATCGAGCCGGAATTGTCGAGCAGCAGCGTCACCACGGTGTCGCGGAACGTGGTGTCCTTCTCGTTCTTGAACGACAGCGCGTGCAGCGGATCGATGATGATGCGCGGCAGCCGCGCCGGATCGAGCTGGCCCTCCTCGAGGTCGAATTCCCAGGAGCGGTTCTGCTGCGCCATCAGCCGGCGCTGCAGCCGGTTGGCGAGCCGCGCCACCACGCCCTGCAGGTGCGAGAGCTGCTTGTCGAGATAGCCGCGCAGCCGGTCGAGCTCTTCCGGCTCGCACAGGTCCTCGGCGGCGATGGTCTCGTCGAACTTGCTGGTGAAGGCGCGATAGTCGGGTCCGCGCGGCTCGTTGCGGCCGCCCTCGCGCGGCCGCCACGGCTCGCCCGGCGTCTCGGTGTCGCCCAGCTCGCTGTCTTCCGCCATGTCGGCGGTCGGCGCCTCGGCGGTCTCGGCGCCGGCTTCGGGCATGTCCTCGGACGACTGCTCGGTGTCCTCGGAGCCGGCCTGCTGCTGCTCCTCGGCGCTCTGGTCCTCGCCGGATTCCCGGGACTCTTGGTTGTCGTCCTCCTCGCCCTCGTCGGATTCGTCCTCCTGATCGCTGGCGCGGTCGTCGCCCATGTCGAGCTGGTCGAGCAGATCGTGGACCACGTCGCCGAACTGGCGCTGGTCTTCGAGCAGGTGCTCGAGCCGGTCGAGGCTCGAGCCGGCGCGCTCCTCGATCAGCGGCCGCCACAGATCGACCAGCTTCTTCGCGGCCGGCGGCGGCGCCTGTCCGGTCAGCCGCTCGCGCACCATCATCGCCACCGCTTCCTCGATCGGAGCGTCGGCGCGGTCGGTGATGTCGTCGAACTTGCCGCGGTGGAACTTGTCGTCGAGCATCGCGGCGAGATTCCTGGCGACGCCTTCCATGCGGCGGGCGCCGATCGCCTCGACGCGCGCCTGCTCGACCGCATCGAACACCGCGCGCGCCTGCTGGCCGGTCGGCACCTGGCGGCGGTGCACGGCGGGGTCGTGACAGGCGACGCGCAGCGCCAGCGAATCGGAATGGCCGCGCACGATCGCGACCTCGCGCCGGGTCAGCTTGCGCGCCGGCTCGGGCAGCCGCGCCTTGCCGCCGGCAAGCCCCGGCCGCTCCGCCGCGAACGCGACCTCCAGCGCGGGATCGCGCGCGATCGCGCGCAGGCAGGCCGACACCGCGCGCTTGAACGGCTCGTTCGGCGCTTCCTTGGCGGGCGTCTTGGGCTTGATCGTGTTGATGGCCATGCGCTTGCGCTCAGGGCACGACGATTGCTGGCTCGACCGTCAGGACAGCGCGACGTTGACCGCGCTCTCCGGCAGTTCCTGGCCGAAGCAGCGCTGATAGAACTCCGCCACGATCGGCCGCTCCAGCTCGTCGCATTTGTTGAGGAAGGTCAGCCGGAACGCGAAGCCGACGTCCTTGAAGATGTCGGCGTTCTCCGCCCAGGTGATCACCGTGCGCGGGCTCATCACCGTCGAGATGTCGCCGTTGATGAAGGCGTTGCGGGTGAGGTCGGCGACGCGCACCATCTTGTTGACGATGTCGCGGCCGGCGTCGTTGCGATAGTGCTTCGCCTTGGCGAGCACGATCTCGACCTCGTTGTCGTGCGGCAGATAGTTGAGCGTGGTGACGATCGACCAGCGGTCCATCTGCGCCTGGTTGATCTGCTGGGTGCCGTGATAGAGGCCCGAGGTGTCGCCGAGGCCGACGGTGTTGGCGGTGGCGAACAGCCGGAACGCCGGATGCGGCTTGATCACGCGGCTCTGGTCGAGCAGCGTCAGCCGGCCGGAGGATTCCAGCACGCGCTGGATCACGAACATCACGTCGGGGCGGCCGGCATCGTATTCGTCGAAGCACAGCGCGACATTGTGCTGGTAGGCCCAGGGCAGGATGCCGTCGCGGAATTCGGTGACCTGCTTGCCGTCCTTGATGACGATCGCGTCCTTGCCGATCAGGTCGATGCGGCTGATGTGGCTGTCGAGGTTGACGCGCACCATCGGCCAGTTGAGCCGCGCCGCGACCTGCTCGATGTGGGTCGACTTGCCGGTGCCGTGGTACCCGGTGATCATGACCCGGCGGTTCTTGGCGAAGCCCGCCAGCACCGCGAGGGTGGTCGGCTTGTCGAACCGGTAGTCCGGGTCGATGTCCGGAACGTGCTCGGACGGCTCGGAATAGGCCGGCACCTCCATGTCGCTGTCGAAGCCGAACGTCTGCCGGATCGACACTTTCATGTCCGGCATCGGGGCGGCGCCGGGGGCTTCCTGGGTGGCAGTCATTGGAACTCCGTGGGCCCCGCGGCGGGGCGCACCTTGACGAAAAAATGAACGGATCGCCGCAACCTAGCAGAAAGCGGCGAGCCGGCGAAATCCATGTTTGCGCCGCCGACCCATGCAGCAAATAGGGATTCTGGCGGCTTTTTTTTAGGCCGGATGGAGCCCCTCAAGGGACGCCGGAAACGAAAAACGCCCGGCGCAGGGCCGGGCGTTCCATGAAACGGGAATGCCGCGGCTCAGGCCGCGCTGGCGCGCTTCTTCTCGAGGTCGCGCTTGATGCGCAGCGCCTTCGGCGCCAGCTCCTCGTTCGACGCCTTGAGCAGGAAGGCATCGAGCCCGCCGCGATGGTCGACCGTGCGCAGCGCATTGGCGGACACCCGCAGGCGGAACGAGCGGCCGAGCGTCTCCGAGGCCAGCGTCACGCTGCGCAGATTGGGGAAGAAGCGCCGCTTGGTCTTGATATTGGAGTGGCTGACCTTGTGGCCCACCTGCGGCTTCTTGCCGGTCAGGTCGCAGCGGAAAGACATGGCGCGTCCTCGCAAAGGCTGCGCCGCCGCCGGGCGGCGCCATTCGGGATCCAGACGGGATCGTTCGGGAACGGCGGACGTATAGAGGAGGGTGGCGCGGCGCGTCAAGCCGCGCGCCGCCGGGCCGCGCCGGGAGAGCGGCGAAAATCGCCGCAAATCAAGGGTTAATGAAGAGGGCGCGACCGGGATATCATAGATTCGGCGCAATCCCCTCCGACACAGAAGGCCGGATGCCCCGCCGCGCCAGGATTTTTGCCGGCAGGTCGGTTATAACGACGGTGCACCACCCGAATCTGCCCGTTCCACGTGCTCGAGGCCGTGACCCGGTTCCGCGACATGACGCAGCCCCTGTCTCCATCGCGCCTCGTATCTGCCGCCGCCGGGTTGGGGCTCGCGCTCCTGGTCCTGGCCGGTGCGGCGCCGCCGGCGGCTGCGCAGGGCGGCAAGCTCGACGCCCACTATATCGCCTCGCTCGGCGGCATTCCGGTCGGCAAGGGCAGCTGGATGATCGAGGTCAACGGCAATCGCTACAGCGCCTCGGCCCAGGGCGGCACCATCGGCCTGCTGAAGCTGTTCGCCAGCGGCGAGGGCAGCAGCTCGGTGCGTGGCAATCTTGCCGGCGGCCAGCCGGCGATGGCGGCCTATGCCAGCACGCTGAAGACCGACCGCAAGACCGACATGGTCAAGCTCCTGGTCAACGGCGGGGCGGTGAAGGACGTCAACGTGTCGCCGCCGCTCGAGCCGGACGACGAGCGCGTGCCGGTGACCGAGGCGCACCGCCGCGGCATCACCGATCCGATGACGGCCTCGCTGGTCCGCGTGCCGCCGAACCTCTCGATGATGGGGCCGGATGCCTGCCGGAATGCGGCGATATTCGACGGCCGCGCGCGGTACGACCTCTATCTCGCCTACAAGCGCATGGACCATGTGAAGGCGGAGAAGGGCTACGATGGCCCGGTGGTGGTGTGCTCGGTGCAGTTCAAGCCGGTGGCGGGCTTCATCCTGTCGCGCACGGCGGTGAAATATCTCATCAGCCAGCGCGACATGGAGGTCTGGCTGGCGCCGATGGCGGGCACGCGGGTGATGGTGCCTTACCGCGTCTCGGTGCCGACGCCGATCGGGCTCGCGGTGCTGGAGGCGACCGATTTCGTCTCCACCGTGCAGGCGGCATCGAACGAGAAGGGCCAATAGCGCGGCCGCCCGCTTGACTCCGGACGCGATCGGAGTCCGCCTGCCTGTTAACGAATGGCGCCGGGCAAAGCCCTGGGAATCCGGCCTCTGCCACACAATCTAGTAGCAAGGAGCGCAAGCCCGTCCAGATATCGCCGTGAACGAAGCCGTACTGAAGGCGAGTCAGCGATTCGGGCGCGGTTCGTTCCAGACTCGTTCCGAAGCTTAACCATCCGCCGCGGTTTGGCGGGGCACCACGCGCAAATCGTCCCCGGCGGTCGCCAAACCGTCGCATTGTGATACAGAACGCGGGCGCCGCCGCAGCGCCCATCCCCAAACCGTCGAGCATGTCCATGAGCCAGTCATCGTCCGCGCCCGCGTCACGCGAGGCCCGCCTGCGCGGCGCCGGCGTGACGGCCGTGCTGGGGCCGACCAATACCGGCAAGACCCACCTCGCCATCGAGCGGATGCTGGCGCATTCGTCCGGGCTCATCGGGCTGCCGCTGCGGCTCTTGGCGCGCGAGGTCTACAACAAGGTGGCGGCGCGCGCCGGGGCGGAGAATGTCGCGCTGATCACCGGCGAAGAGAAGATCAAGCCGCCCAATCCGCGCTACTGGGTCTCGACCGTCGAGGCGATGCCGCGCGAGCTCGACGTCGCCTTCCTGGCGGTGGACGAGGCGCAGCTCGGCGCCGATCTCGACCGCGGCCACGTCTTCACCGACCGCATCCTCAACCGCCGCGGCCGCGAGGAGACGCTGGTGCTCGGCGCCGCGACGCTGCGGCCAATGGTCGACAAGCTGCTGCCCGGCGCCAATGTGGTGAGCCGGCCGCGGCTCTCGCTGCTGACCTTCGCCGGCGACAAGAAGATCACGCGGTTGCCGCGCCGCAGCGCGATCGTCGCGTTCTCCGCCGAGGAGGTCTACGCCATCGCCGAGCTGATCCGCCGCCAGCGCGGCGGCGCCGCCGTGGTGCTGGGCGCGCTGTCGCCGCGCACGCGCAACGCCCAGGTCGCGCTCTACCAGTCGGGCGACGTCGATTACCTGGTGGCGACCGATGCGATCGGCATGGGCCTCAACCTCGACGTCGATCACGTCGCCTTCGCCTCCGACCGCAAGTTCGACGGCTATCAGTTCCGCAAGCTCAATCCCGCGGAATTGGCGCAGATCGCCGGCCGCGCCGGCCGCGCCACGCGCGACGGCACCTTCGGCACCACCGGGCGCTGCCCGCCGTTCGAGCAGGACCTCGTCGAGGCGCTGGAGAACCACGCCTTCGATCCGGTGCGCGTGCTGCAATGGCGCAACAGCGATCTCGATTTCTTGTCGATCGGCGCGCTGCAGGCGTCGCTGGCGATGATCCCGGACGAACCGGGGCTGACCCGCGCGCCGGTGGGCGAGGACATCCTGGTGCTCGACCATGCCGCGCGCGACGACGAGATCAAGGCGCTGGCGCGGCGCCCCGCCGACATCGCGCGGCTGTGGGACGTCTGCCAGATTCCGGACTACCGCAAGATCGCGCCGGCGACCCACGCGGAACTCGTCGTCGCCCTCTATGGTTTCCTGCAGCGGGAGGGTAACATCCCGGAGGATTGGTTTGCCCGGCAGGTCGCGCAGGCCGATCGCACCGACGGCGACATCGATACCCTCTCAGCCAGGATCGCGCATGTCAGAACGTGGACCTATGTTGCGAACCGGCCGGACTGGCTGGCCGATCCGGAACAGTGGCAGGGCGTCACGCGCGCGGTCGAGGACAAGCTCTCCGACGCGCTGCACGAGCGGCTTGCCGAACGTTTTGTCGATCGCCGCACCAGCGTATTGATGCGGCGTCTGCGAGAGAAGACGGACTTGGAAACAGACATCGGTAAATCGGGCGACGTGACCGTGGAAGGTCATGTCATCGGCCGGCTCGACGGCTTCGTGTTCGCGCCGGACGCGACGGCGGGCGGCTCGGAGGCCAAGACCCTGCAGGGCGCGGCGCAGAAGGCGCTGGCCGGCGAGATCGAGGCGCGCGCCACGCGGCTGTCGCATGCCTCGGCGGACCAGATCGTGCTGGCGAGCGACGGCGCGGTGCGCTGGATCGGCGACGTGGTGGGCAAGCTGATCGCCGGCGACGACGTGTTGCGGCCGCGGCTGCGCATCGTCGCCGACGAGCACCTGACCGGCCCGTCGCGCGAGATGGTGCAGGCGCGGCTCGAGCTCTGGCTCAAGAACCACATCGAGAAGCTGCTGGCGCCGCTGTTTGCGCTGACCGCAGCCGACGACATCACCGGGCTGGCGCGCGGCATCGCGTTCCAGCTGGTCGAGGCGCTCGGCGTGCTCGACCGGCAGAAGGTCGCCGACGAGGTCAAGAATCTCGACCAGCCGTCGCGCGCGACCTTGCGCAAATACGGCGTGCGGTTCGGCGCCTATCACATCTACATCCCGGCGCTGCTGAAGCCGGCGCCGCGGGCGCTGGCGACGCAGCTGTGGGCGCTCAAGCACGAGGCGCCCGACGCCAAGGGCGTCGACACGCTGCAGCTCGTCGCCGCCAGCGGCCGCACCTCGATCCCGGTCGAGGCGGACATTCCGGCCGCGCTCTACCGCACCGCCGGCTATCGCGTCTGCGGCGCGCGCGCGGTGCGCGTCGACATCCTCGAACGGCTCGCCGACCTGATCCGGCCGGCACTGGCCTGGCGCGAGGGCATGACGATCCCGAAGCCGGCCGGCGCGTTTCCCGGCGGCGGCTTCACCGTGACGACGGCGATGACCTCGCTCACCGGCGCCGCCGGCGAGGACTTCGCCTCGATCCTGCGCGCGCTCGGCTATCGCATGGACCGCAAGCCCAAACCGCCGGAAGACAAGCCGCCGGAAGACAAGGTGGCGCAGGATTCGCCGGCGCAGGACACGCCGGCCGCGCAGGCTGCCGCCGAGACAGCAGAAGCCGAGACCGCGTCCGAAGCGCCACCGTCAGGCGACGGCGATGCGCCGGAGTCGGCCGTCGAGGCGGTCAGCGCAGCGCCGCAGCCGGAGCAGCCTGCCGCCGAGGTGTTGCCGGAAACCGGTCCCGAAGCCGCATCCGCTGAAGCGCCCGCCGGGGAAGAAGTGCCTGCCGGGGAAGACGTCCCGGCGGTTGCGGCCGAAGCCGCTCCGGTCGAGCCCGCTCCAGCCGAGCCCGTTTCTGCCGAGGCGGCTGCGGCTGACGCCGCGGCCGAGCCGGAGATGGTCGAGGTGTGGCGGCCGCAAGGCCGCGCGCAGCACCGTCCCGAGCACCGCAAGCGGGAGAAGAACCGCCGCCAGCATCGCGAACGCCAGGCCGCCGCGGCGATGAGCGCCGCGGTCAATGCACCCGCGCCCGCCGCCGATGCCGCGGCGGCGGCCGGAGAGGCGTCGCCGCAACCCAGCGGCGGCCGCGGGCCGCGCCGCCCGCCGCATCGGGAGCGCAGGGAAGGATTCAAGGGCGAGCAGAGAGGCGAGCAGCGCCACGGCGATCGCGGCAATCGTCCGCCGCGGCGCGACAAGCGCGAGCGCGGCGGCCGCCCGCTGTTCGTGTCGTCGGAGCAGCCGCGACGCGAGAAGGTCGCGGATCCCAATTCTCCGTTCGCCAAGCTTGCGGCGCTGAAGCAGCAGCTTGAAGACGCCAAGGAGAAGCGCTGATCAGCGCCGAGACCGACCGCCAGCGTCTCGACAAATGGCTGTGGCATGCGCGCATGGTGCGCACGCGCAGCGACGCGGCCCGGCTGGTCGCCGCCGGCTGCGTGCGCGTCAACAGCCGGCGCACCACGTCGCCGGCGCATCCGCTGCGCAGCGGCGACGTCGTCACGCTCGCGCTCGACCGCGGCGTCCGCGTGCTGAAGGTCATCGGCTTCCGCGAGCGGCGCGGGCCGCCGGCCTCGGTGCTGGCGCTCTATCAGCAGCTCGATTGAGCCGCGGCGCCGGCCTTCCTATATCCAGTGCAGAGCGGTGGAGCGCGGCCGCTTCGCAAGGCAGGTTCGGCGCGGCTGCATCTTGCCGCTTGCCAAGGCTTGCGTTAGGCCACCTCCGCCAGCGGCTTTCTCACGACTTGATCGGGATCAAGAACGCGATGACCTACGTCGTCACCGAAGAGTGCATCAAGTGCAAGCACATGGATTGCGTGGAAGTGTGCCCGGTCGACTGCTTCTACGAAGGCGAGAACATGCTGGTCATCCATCCCGACGAGTGCATCGATTGCGGGGTGTGCGAGCCGGAATGCCCGGTCGATGCCATCAAGCCGGACACCGAGCCCGGCCTCGAGAAATGGCTCCAGGTCAACGCCGAATATTCCAAGGTCTGGCCCAACATCACGGTCAAGAAGGAGCCGCCCGCCGATGCGGCGGATTGGGCGGGGGTGCCGGACAAGTTCGAGAAGCATTTCTCGCCGGAGCCGGGCGAGGGCGACTGAGCGCCGGAACCGAAACCGCGGCCGCGCGTCAATCCGGTAAGCCGCGCAGGCGCTTCGCGGCCGATGTTAACCGAACCGCCAATATTGCGGCGGAAAAGCGCCGTTTCCGCATCTGCCGCAGCGCGATAAGGCTTTGATTTTGGCCAAAAATGTGCTATATAGGGTTGAAATAAGCGAAAATATGCATCCGGAGGCGGCCCTCCGCGCCGAGGGCTGGAACCTGCGGATTTACAGACAGGGTCCTTGAGAGGGCGTGCAATCCACGCGTTAAAGCTGTGGCAGACAAATCGCGTCATAAGGCGAAGAAGACGGTCTCCAGCACCCGCCGGAGACCCAAGAAGCCCGCTGCTACCGCCTCGCGGCGGAGTTCCCCTGCCGCTCACGGGCATGCCCGTGGCGCGGCTCATGTCAAATCCGCCGGCCCCAAGGCCGGTCAAGGAGCACTGCCCGGAATGCCAACGACCAACAAGAAGACCAGCCACCAGCGTCACGGTTTCAAGACCAGCGAATATATCGTCTATCCCGCTCACGGGGTCGGCCAGATCACGGCCATCGAGGAGCAGGAGATCGCGGGCGCCAAGCTCGAGCTGTTCGTCATCAACTTCAGCAAGGACAAGATGACGCTGCGCGTCCCCACGGCCAAGATCGTGGCGGTCGGCATGCGAAAGCTGTCCGAGCCGGCGCTGGTGAAGAAGGCGCTGGAGACGCTGAAGGGCCGTGCGCGCATCAAGCGCACCATGTGGTCCCGCCGCGCCCAGGAATACGAGGCGAAGATCAATTCGGGCGACATCGTCGCGATCGCCGAGGTGGTGCGCGACCTGTACCGTTCCGAGACGCAGCCGGAGCAGTCCTACAGCGAGCGTCAGCTCTACGAGGCCGCGCTCGACCGGCTGTCGCGCGAGGTCGCTGCCGTGCAGAAGGTCACCGAGACCGAGGCGATCAAGGAGATCGAGGCGGCGCTCGCCAAGGGTCCGCGCCGCGGCCCGAAGCCGGCCGAAGCCGCCGCCGACGAGGTCGACGAGGCTGGCTCCGACGAGGAATCGACCGAGGAAGCCGCCTGATCGCAGCTTAGGTTGCTCTTGCAAGGCTCGGCGGGTTCCGCCGAGCCTTTTTATTTTATTATGTCAAAACGTCCGCAGTGCGGTGATCCCGCATGCCACCGTTTTGCGAGCGGTCAAGAGTCCGGTCAAATGGGCCTGCTCTTTCGAGACCGGTCGGCGACGGAAGATCGCGCGTTGGACTGGCAAGTCTAATGCGCGATGATGTTAGGTCGAGGCCGGTGCCCGAGCGGCAGTGCGCACCCTCCCCTTGAAGTTGGACGGGATCAAACAATCATTCGGTATTGATCCTCATCCGGCGCGCTTGCCGCGCACCAACCTCCCCTTTTCAAGGTGAGGTAAGCTGAACCCGTTGCGCCACCTTGAATCCACCTAAACTCATCATGCCTTAGCCTAAGGTCACGAAATCTCGAAATCACTTATCCGATCATTCTGTGCCAGCCAGCTTAATAGCGCTTTCAACTGGGCGTCGCGCGACGCGACAATAGACGCATAATCCTCGCCGAAGCGATACCATCCTGCTCCGGCGATTGCGCCGAGCCGGCCGGATTCGACAAATCCGTTCAGCGCGGCCGGCTGTTGGAATATCTCCCTCTGCGTCGCCTGATGAAGGTAATCCCAAACGGCAGCGGTGGTCTTCTTGCTGACGACGAGATCTTCCGTGAGTAGCGCTCCCCATAAGGCAAGTCGCGGACCGAGGCTGAGCCGGATGGCTTTATCGACATCGTCACGCGACGCAACGCCCTCTTCGACAACGCGATAGACCTCGGACAACAAAGCATATTGCAGGCGATTGACTAGGAAGCCGGGGGTATCAGTGCAGACCACGCCGATGTGGCCGATGGTTCCCAGAAATTTGTGCCCCCATTCGACCAGCGCCGCCGGCGTAAAATCGGCGACAATCAGCTCGACCACATTAATGATGTGTGCCGGCGTGATGTAATGCACCCCGATAATCCGGTCGCGGTGACCGACATGCTTGCACAGCTCCGAAAGCCGATAGGACGACGTGTTCGTCGCCAGAACTACGTCGGGATCGCAAATCCGGTCCAGCGTCGAAAAGAGCTGCTGCTTTGCTTGAAGGTTCTCGTGAATCGCTTCATGAACGAAAAAAGAATGTCTGACCGCGTCTTCGAGGCTCGCTTCCGCGTCAATATTCGCCAGAACGGCGTCGACCCCAGCCTCGTCCTCGACGATCGATGCCGCGATCGGCCTAGCCCGCGTGCCAAACGTCTCGAGAGACTCGGATGCGGTGTCGGTAATGAGCACCTTGTATCCGTGACGCGCATATAACGTCGCGATCACAGTGCCCATGAAGCCTGCCCCGACCACGGTAATGCTGCGTTTTGACGTGTTGGGCATTCGGCTTCCCGTCTAGACTAGTGTATATTCTTCCGCATTGGACGCGTGCGAATGATTGGCGCGGCGCTAATTTGGTCTGCGCCAAGATGTTGAAGATGCTTTTGGCAACCGTGTAGAGCCAGAATCAGTACAGCCCTTTGGCTTTTGCGAATTCGCGCAGCTCGCTGATATCCTTCGAATTGTAGCGGATGCCAATCTCGAACAGGGTATCAACCAGGGCCTTGTTCATGCCGTCTTTCTTCTCATCGCCGACGGAGATGATCTGTGCGCCACGCTTAACCAGCTCCGCGGTTTCTTCATCCGCAAGCTTGGTCCACTCGACGAAGAAGGCGTCCTCGACCTTGCGGCCCTCGTCGAGCAGGATCTTTTTCTGCTGTTCGGTCAGTCTATTCCACGCATTGAGGTTGAAGAAGATCGGGTATGTCAGCATGCCGAAGGTCGGGCGGATGATGTATTTGGCAACCTCGTACCAACGATAGTCGAGCACGCCCAGCACTGGCCAACCCGCGCCGTCAACAACGCCTTTCTCGAGTGCGGAATAGATTTCACTCGCGGGCAGCACCACTGGTGAGGCGCCAAGATAAGTGAATACGCCGGTAAAGGTTTGTGTGCCGCGGAGCTTGCGACCATGGAGATCGCCTGACGGCCCGATCGGCTGTCGCAAGATGATTTGCAGAGCGGATCGCTCCGGCGTCTGACCGAGCGCGACCAACTTCAGGCCGAACTTTTGATAATGCTTGTCGATCATCTCGCGGACGCCTGCTTCGCGCCATTTCTTCAGGTCTCCGCCCAGCGCCTCGGCGGACGTCAAATACGGAGTTTGGCCGATGTGGTAGGCGCCATGGGTGAACAGGACTTGGAAAACACCGCTGCTGACCGGCTGCAATTGCTCGAATGGCGGCACCGTTTCGGGGCCGCTGATGACGAACTTCATGTCGCCTTTGGATGCTGCCTCCACGTTCTTGAAGAAGACTTCGAGAAGTTTGGGCCTGACCGGATAGCTCTGGTCCCAGCTCGACAAAGCTCGAAATTCAATGCCGAACGCGGTGCCCGGCAAAGTCGCTAAGCAAAGTATTGCAGCGATGAAAGCGCGGTATCGCATCGTCGATCTCCTGCAGAATGAGGTCGAGAGGACAAAACGGGTTTTGTGAAGAGGGCGGGGTCATTGGGACGCCATTACCCTTATCCATAATGTCCGCTGTGCGGACATTTGACCGGATTTATAAGCATAACAAGAAGGTGAGGAGTCGTCAATATTAGTCATCTTTATTAGTCCTCTTTGCAGGTATCGTCTGATCTCTTTCCGGAGATTTCCGTAAGTCCGCAAAGAGTATTTACGTCCGTAGAGCGGACACCAGTCATATCCCTAATTGGCTTTGCTAAATCCATCGTCTGACGCTTTGCAGCGATCACGGCATAATTAGATGAGACTGCGCCGGTGGACGAAAGCGACGCCCTTTTATCCCGCATGCCGATGGCTGGAGCGCCGAAGGCGACGATCGCGCTACAGTTAAAGTAACGGCCCAGCGATACTGGACGAGATCGGGGCCGAGTTGATTAATCGCGCAGCAGATCCGGCCATTGCCCTCTGGCTGCCAGCGATCCTTCGACTGCAGCGATCTGCGTCCCGCGCTGTCGCCGTTAGATGTCGTCCGGGCGACCCTCCGCCGGCGGAACCCGGCTGGCGCCAGACCGTTCTCGTCGAGTAAGTTTGTGTGCCCCGCGTAGAAAGAGGGAAATCATGGCCACCCGCGCGTACTGGTCCGGGCGCATCCGGCTCGCCCTGGTCTCGATCCCGGTCGAGATCATTCCCGCGACCAAGTCCACCAGCCGGATTTCCTTCCACCAGATCCACGAGCCGTCCGGCAAGCGCATCCGCTACGAGAAGGTGGTGCCCGGCATCGGCCCGGTCGATCCCGAGGACATCGTCAAAGGCTACGAGGTCGAGAAGGGCAAATATGTCCTGCTGTCCGACGAGGAGATCGAGGGCGTCAAGCTCGAAGCCAAGAAATCGATCGACCTCGTGCAGTTCGTCGACCAGGACGAGATCGATCCGATCTATTTCGAGCGGCCGTTCTTCGTGCTGCCGTCGGTGGACAACGAGGACGCGGAGGAAGCCTATACCGTGCTGCGCGACGCGCTGCGCAAGACCCGCAAGGTTGGCCTCGGCCAGATCGTGGTGCGCGGCCAGAGCGCCATCGTGGCGATCAAGCCGTGCGGCAAGGGCCTGCTCATGGAGACGCTGCGCTATGCAGACGAGGTGAAGAAGGCCGACACCACCTTCGACGACATCCCGGCGAAGAGCCCGTCCAAGGAGCTGCTCGATCTCGGCGAGGAGCTCATCAAGAAGAAGACCGCCGCATTCCATCCCGAGCGGTTCAAGGATTCTTATGCGGTCGCGCTGCGCGAGCTGATCGATGCCAAGATCGAGAAGCGCGAGCCGCGCGAGATCGAAGAAGCGCCGCCGGCCTCCAACGTCATCAACCTGATGGATGCGCTCAAGCGCAGCGTCGCCGGACCGGGCAAGGGTGCGAGCACCGGCCGCGGCCCCGGCAATGACAACAAGGCGCCGGCGAGGGCGCAGGCCAAGCAGCCGACCAAGCGCGGCAAGGCGAAAGCGAAGTCCCGCCCCGCCAAGAAAGGCCGCCACAAGGCCGCGGCATGACCATGGCGCGCAAACCGGCGACACGCAAAGACCCGCTCGGCACCTATAAGGCGAAGCGCGATTTCACCCGCACTGCGGAGCCTTCCGGCGGGCGCGTCACCGCGCGCAAAGCCGGACGGCTGTCCTACCTGATCCAGAAGCATGCCGCGCGCCGGCTGCACTACGATTTCCGCCTCGAATGGAACGGCACGCTGATGAGCTGGGCCGTGCCCAAAGGCCCGAGCGAGAATCCCGACGACAAGCGGCTCGCCGTCCATGTCGAGGATCATCCGGTGGAGTACGGCGCGTTCGAGGGCACGATCCCGGAAGGCGAATATGGCGGCGGCACGGTGATGCTGTGGGACCGCGGCACCTGGGAGCCGCAGGACGGCGTCGACGTCGACGAGGCGATGCGCAAGGGCAAGCTCGCCTTCGTGCTGCACGGCGAGCGGCTCAAGGGCAAATGGGCGCTGGTGCGGCTGCGGCCGCGCAGCTCCAAGGATCGCGACAACTGGCTGCTGATCAAGGAGCTCGACGAGTACGTCGAGCGCAAGGCCAAGCCGATCACCGAACGCGAGACCGAAAGCGTCGCCAGCGGCCGCGCCATGGAGGAGATCGCGCGGGGCCGCAAGGTCTGGCACTCCAACCGGGCCGCAGCGGGCGCGGCCGCGCGCGGCGATCCGGAGATCATCGCCGGTCCCGGCAATCGTAAGAGCAAGAGCAAAACCAAAAGCAAAAGTGCGGCGCGCGGCGTAAAAAAAAACGCCGTAGCGCTGCCGGACTTCGTGCCGCCGCAGCTCGCGACGCTGGTCGACGCGCCGCCCGCCGGTGAGGCGTGGCTGCACGAGATCAAGTTCGACGGCTACCGCGCCGTCACCTCGATCGCTAACGGCAAGGTCGCGATCCGCACCCGCAACGGCCTCGACTGGACCGACAAGTTCAACGGGCTGGCGCCGGCGCTGGCGGCGCTGCCGTGCCGCGACGCGGTGCTGGACGGCGAGATCGCGGTCGCCGACGCGCAGGGCCATACCGATTTCGGCGCGCTGCAGGATGCGCTGAGCACCGGGCGGGGCGGCATCGCCTACTATTTGTTCGACCTGCTCGAGCTCGACGGCGAGGACCTGCGCGACCGGCCGCTGCTTGAACGCAAGGAACGCCTCAAGGCGCTGCTCGCGTCGGCCAAGGCCCCGCTGGTCTATTCCGACCATGTGCTCGGCGCCGGCGAGAAGATGTTCGAGCATGCCTGCAACATCCATCTCGAGGGCATCATCTCGAAGCGCGCCGACGCGCCCTATCGCTCCGGCCGCACCAAGAGCTGGCTCAAGATCAAATGCGGGCTGGAGCAGGAATTCGTGCTGATCGGCTGGCGGCCCTCGACCAAGGCCGGACGGCCGTTCTCCTCGCTGCTGCTGGCGCTCAACGAGAACGGCAAGCTGCGTTACGCCGGCCGCGTCGGCAGCGGCTATTCGGCGCCGCGGCTCGAGGGCCTGGCGCGCCGGTTCCGCGCGCTGGAACGCAAGACTGCGCCGGTGCCCGGCGTGCCGCGCGCGATCGCGCGCCATGCGCATTTCCTCGAGCCGAAGCTCGTCGCCGAGATCGCGCTGCGCGGCTGGACCCGCGACGGGCTGGTGCGGCAGGCGTCGTTCAAGGGGCTGCGCGACGACAAGCCGGCCGCAGCGGTGACCAGGGAGCGGGAGATGCCGACGACGACAGTAGCGCGCAGCGCCGCCGCCCGGCAGGCGCAGCCGGCGCGGCGCAGCGCTCCCGCGCGCGCGACGTCGGCCGCCGGCGAAGGCGCCGAGCTGATCGAAGGCGTGCGCGTCACCCATCCCGATCGCGTGCTGTTCCCCGACCAGGGAGTCACCAAGCGCGAGCTGATCGCGCATTATCTCTCGATCGCCGATCGCATCATGCCGCACATCGCCGGCCGGCCGATCAGCCTGGTGCGCTGCCCGCAGGGCAGCGGCAAGCAATGCTTCTTCCAGAAGCATGCCTCGGATGGCTTTCCCGAGGAGTTCAAGAAGGTCCGCATCCGCGAGAAGGCCGGCATGCAGGACTATCTCTATATCGACGATCCGCGCGGCCTCGTCGCCGCGGTGCAGGTCGGCGTGCTTGAGCTGCATGTCTGGGGCTGCCACGTCGACGATGTCGAGAAGCCGGACCGGCTGGTGTTCGACTTCGATCCGGATGTCGGGCTCGATTTCGCCCGCGTCCGCGAGGCCGCGCGCGACATGCGCGCCCGGCTGAAGCGGCTCGGGCTCGACTCCTTCCCCATGGTGACCGGCGGCAAGGGCGTCCACGTCGTGGTGCCGCTGCGGCGCGGCCATTCGTGGAACGCGCACAAGGATTTCGCCGAGGCGATGGCGCGGCTGATGGAGGAGGAGGCGCCGGAGCGCTATGTCGCCAACATGTCGAAGGCGAAGCGCAAGGGCCGCATCTTCGTCGACTATCTGCGCAACCAGCGCGGCGCCACCGCGATCTGCCCGTACTCGACCCGCACCAAGGCCGGCGCCTTCGTCGCGGTGCCGGTGTCGTGGCCGGCGCTATCGCGGCTGTCCAGCGCGCATCCGGTCGAGGTCGGCGAGGCGGCCGCCTTTGCGCGCGGTCGCGATCCCTGGCCGGGCTATTTCACGCTGAAGCAGGCGCTGCCGAAGCTGTAGCCGCGGGCCGGCCGCGGCGCCCGGCCTCACGATCTGGATGAGTTGCCGGCCTCGCCCGTGTCATGCCTGCGAGCGGCTGCCTTCTCCGCCCTTGAGGGCGTTCGCCGCGATCACGGTGTCGGCGCTGGCGTGGTCGCTCTCCACGGACCGGCTGAGCTGCATCAACCGTTCGAGCTCGGTGCGCTGCTGGGCGATCTGCTTGTGAATGTATTCGCGTTCCAGCGGCGTCAACTGCGTGGCGAGAAGCCGGCAATAGCGGTCGATGTTGCGCTGATAGCCTTGAATCAGGGCAGTTCGCAGATCGGGCATCGTCGTACCTCAAGACGAATGTGGTTGATGGTTGCTGGATGTGCGGCCATGCCGCCGGCCGCGAGATGGGAATGTCCTGTCCGGGCGTCAAGGGCCGCGCGGCGCGTTCCGCGGCCGGCGGAACCCGCGGACCACAGCCGCGTTCGTGAGACGATGCGGGCTCGCGCCCGCCGCGCGGCCTGCTCAACCCGCTTGTGCCGACCATGGAGGCCGCGATGCGTCACATGAAACTGGGCCGGAAAGAGGCCGTTCTCGACATCTACAATCTCGCCGTCGGGGTCTTCCTGTTGCTCTCGCCCTGGGTGCTGGCGCTCTCGCATCAGGCCGCGCGTATCGATGTGCTGGCGATCGGCGTGTTGCTGATGGCGGTCTCGGCCGCGGCGCTGGTGGCGTTCGCCACCTGGGAGGAATGGATCAATCTGCTGCTCGGCCTGTGGCTGGTCGCTTCGCCCTGGCTGCTCGGCTTCACGCAGACGCGGGCCGCGCATCTGAGCATCGGCGCCGGACTGCTGATCGCCTATCTCGCCGCGTTGGAACTGTGGCTGCTGTACGAGGCGCGCACCGCGCCGCGCGAGGCCGGCGCCGACACCGCTACGCGACGACGAGCCTGACCTGGTTGCAGGGCTTCGGCCGCTGGCCGGGCTCGCGTCCGTTGAGCACGCGGGACCACTCGACCGGATGAGGCAGCGGCGTCCGCGCCGCCGGCGTTTCGGGGATGTCGTCGGGCTTCACGGCCGCGTCTCGCGGATCTCCTTGGGGCTCATGCGGCGGAAGGTCTGGATCGCCTTCCTGAACGCGCGGTCGGTCGCTGCCCTCGGCTGATGCTCGCAATGGGAGAGCTGCGCGCCCGTTTCGCCATTTCGCACCGTCTGGCTGCCACCTTTTGACAAACTGCATCGAGGACCCGCGGCGAAACATCAAGCCGTGCTTCGGGAGCCGAGGACCGAGCCAAATAAAAAAAGCGATATCACTTTCTTGACTCCGCAGGTCTTTCATGGATTGATGAAACAATCGGCTGAAGTCTCGTGGGGAAACGATGTCCGCGGACTGCGCTTTGAACGCTGCTGAAGCGGTCCCACGCCAGCATCATCGCGAAGCGGGCCGGTGGCCCGGCTCCTCGCGGCAGCCGCTCGATGCGCGCCGTGATGCCTTCCGGCTGGATCCTTTCGCCACTGCTGACGGCCGCAGCCATCGACTAACGCATGCCCGGTTGCAGCGCGCCACTACGGTTCATGGGCCGGGCGTCGGCTGGCGCATCCGTTGCCGCCGGCGCTGCGTGACGCTGCCGGCGTTGCACAGCTCCGAACGTCGATCTGTTTCATTTGGTTTGCCGAGAGCGGGATAGGTATCAATGGACGCTGCATCGCCGGGCAGAAGCGCCCTCGACGCCTGGATCGAGAAGGCCGAAAGCATCGGCGAGATCAAGCGCATCACCGCTCCCGTCGACCCTCATCTCGAGCTTTCGACGATCGCCTATCTGAGCGGGCTGCGGCGCAGCCCTGCGCTGCTGTTCGAGAACGTGGTGGGCCATCCGGGGCACCGCGTGTTGTCGAACGTGATCGGGTCGAGCGTCGCGCGGCTCTGCCTGACGATCCGCGAGGAGCCCGTCGATCACCCGTTGAAGATGATCGAGCTGCTGCGATCCAAGATGGGAAGGAAGCTGCCGCCGCGTGAGGTCTCGCCCGATCGCGCCGTCTGCAATCAGAACATACAGACCGGGGATCGCATCGATCTTACGCGCTTCCCCGCGCCGTTCATGTGGCCGCTGGACGGCGGCCGCTATCTGGGGACCTCGGATGCAGTGTTTACGAAGGACCCTGAATCCGGACGGATCAACGTCGGCACCTATCGGATGATGGTCAAGAGCGCGACAGAGCTCGGCCTTTATACGTCGCCGGGAAAAGACGGCACCGTCGATCGCGACAAATGGTGGAGCAGGGGCAAGCCCATGCCCGTGGTCGCGGCGTTCGGAATCGATCCCCTGTTGTTCCTGGTCGGCGCGACCAGCTTTCCGAAGACGGAGAGCGAGCTCGATTTCTACGGCGGCATCGCCGGTCAGCCGCTGGAGGTCTTCACCAGCGACGTGACCGGGCTTCCCGTCCCCGCCGGCGCCGAGATCATCGTCGAGGGATTCGTCTATCCCGACCGGACCTTCCTGGAAGGCCCGTTCGGCGAGTTCACGGGCTATTACGCCCATGCGGGCCATTGCCCTTACGTCAAGGTCGAGGCGGTCCGCTTCAAGCATCATCCGACGCTCACCTGCGCGCTCGCCAATGAGCCGCAGCTCCTTTGGTCTTCAATCCGTGCAGCCGCGATCTGGGCGGACCTGGATCGCATCGGCGTGCCCGGCGTCAAGGGCGTCTGGTGCATACCGGAGGCGGCCGGGGCCGGCATCACCGTCGTCGCGATCAAGCAGTCCTATGCCGGGCATGCGTCGCAGGCGATGTGTCTTGCCGCGCAATGCACCGGCGGTGCGTACTTTGCGAAGTACGTCGTGGTCGTGGACGACGATGTCGATCCCACCGATACCAATCAGGTCCTTTGGGCGATGGCGACGCGGTCGCGTCCCGCGCAATCGATCGAAATCCTGCGCGAGACGTGGAACACGTTCCTGGATCCAAGCCTGAATCCGCCGGAGATACGTCCGTGGGGATCGAAATGCCTCATCAACGCCTGCATGGACTATCGCTTCATCAAAAGCTTCGCCAAGCGCTCGAATCTATCGAGGTCTGACTACGAGCGGGTCGTGGCGCGCTGGCGCGAGCTTGGCTTCGAGGGAAAGCCGCCGGTAGTCACCGCATTCGAGACTCAGGAGGGATCGCAGCGGACGGAAACGTCCCCGGCGGCTCATGCGCACGGGGCGCAGCGGGAGATGTGATTCCAATCTCATGCGGCCTGCCGGCGGACGAGACTCTGCCAATCAGCATTCACTGACTGATAACGGGAGGAAAACGCGATGGCACTCAATCGGGGCCGCTCATATACGCCTGGAGCATCCTTGCCGGCGAGCTGTTTGAAGCAGGTCGCGATCATCTGCTGCCTGATGTTGCTTCAGCTGTTTCCCGCTGCGGCGGATGAGACCTATCCAAATCGGGTGATCAAGCTGATCGTTCCATTCGCCGCCGGCGGAAACGGCGACTCGATCGCCCGTGTCACGGCCACCTATATGCAGAAGGCGCTCGGCGCCAATGTGGTGGTCGAGAACAGGCCGGGGGCGGGCGGAATTATCGGCACCGACGCCGTGGCGAAGTCGCCGCCCGATGGGTACACGTTGTGTATCTGCAGCACCGGCCCGGTCTCCGTCGCGCCGTGGACCGAGAAGCTGACCTATGATCCGCAGAAAGACCTGCTGCCGATCAGCTTGATCTCGACAAATCCGCTGGTCCTGATCGTCAACCCCAAGCTTCCGGCCAATTCGGCCACCGAGCTCGTCAAGCTGAGCAAGAGCACGCCGAGCGGCCTCAGCTACTCGAATATCGGCGCGGCCGGACTGATCACATATTCCGCGGAAATCTTCAAAGTCGAGACCGGCGCGAATATCGTGGCGGTGCCCTATCGGGGAGGCGCGCTGGCGACGGCGGCGGTGGTGAACAACGAGGTGCAGCTGTCCTTCGCGAACATGTCGGATGCGATCGGACAGCTCGAATCGAAGACCGTGCGGCCGCTCGCGGTCACGACCGCGACCAGGAGTCCCTTCCTCCCTGATGTCCCCACCTTGATCGAAGAGAAGCTTGTCAAATATCCGATCGAATCCTGGAACGCGATGATCGCGCCCGCCGGCGTGCCGAAGCCGATCGTGGACCGGCTCGCCAAGCTGATGGAGCAGATGTCCAAGGATCCGGAGGTCAAAAGGATGGTGGCGCAGTTCGGGTCGACCGCCGCCTCGAACTCCCCCGAGGAATTTGCGCGGCAGATTCGGGATGAGACCCGTCAGTGGGGCGAAGGTCTCGAAGCGATCGGACTGAAGCGGAAGTAAGGGAAATCCCGCAAAGGGAAGCCGCATCGTTCGTCCTGCGGGCTGCGGGAGCGACAGGTCGTCCCCGCAGAGAGCGTCCGTCGGTCGCTACTCGACGACGAGCTTGACCTGGTCGCCCGGCTTCGGCTGCTGGCCGGGCTCGAGCCCGTTGAGCACGCGGAACCGCTCGACCGGGTGATGCAGCGGCATCCGCGCCGCCAGCGTCTCGACGGTATCGCCCGGCTTCACGGTGACGATCTTGAGGTGCAGCGGCCGCGTCTCGCGGATCTCCTTGAGGCTCATGCGGCGGAAGGTCTGGATCGCCTCCTTGAACGCGCGGTCGGTCTCCGCGGTCGCGTTCTTGGCCGCGAAGATGAAGCGGTAGACGTCGCTGCCGAACCGCACGGCGTAGAGCCGGAACGACCACGGTGCGCCTTTGGCGCGCGCCGTCGCCGCGGGAAAGCCGTTGATGGTGACCGGCTCGACGCTGCGCGCGTCGATGTTCTCGATCCAGCCGGACGCCAGGTAATCGACCAGCGACTGCTCGGCCGGCACCTGCACCACGTCGAGCCGCATCGCCTGCGAGCCGTCCTCGTTGAGGCCGAGCACCGCCTGCGCGGTGTTGTCGAGCGTGAAGCCCGGCGGCGCGGTGAAGGTGAAGCCGAGCCGCGCATGCAGGAAACGGCGGCCGCGCACATAGCCCTCGCTCGGGTCCTCACCGTAAACCAGGCCGTCGAGGCTCGCGACATAGCCGATGCGGTCGCGCGCGCCGCCGCCCGGCGCGGTGAACTGGCGGGCGTTGAGCTGCGCGTTGCGCACCCGCTCCGGGGTCGCCGGATGCGAGGAGATGAAATCCAGCGAGCGCGGATCGGCGGCGCCGAGCGGCTTCAAGTTGGCGTTACGCTCCATCGCGGTGAGGAAGCGCGCCGCGCCGAACGGATCGTAGCCGGCGCGCGCGGCGATGCCGACGCCGATGCCGTCGGCCTCGAACTCCTGCGCGCGCGAGAAGCTCGCCAGCGCCAGCTTCGACTTGGCGAGCGCCAGCGCGCCGAGATTGGGATCGCTGAGCACGTCGCTGACCACCGCCGAGACGATCGCCGCCTGCCGCGCCTGCTCCTCGCGGATCGCGGCGTGGCGTGCGATCACATGCGCCATCTCGTGCGACAGCACCGAGGCGAGCTCGGACGTGTCGTTGGCGAGCGCCAGCAGGCCGCGCGTGACATAGATGTGCCCGCTCGGCAGCGCGAAGGCGTTGACCGCCTGCGAGTTGAGGATGGTGACGCGGTATTTCAGGTCGGGCCGCTCCGAGGCGGCGACCAGGCGCGCCACCGTGGTGTTGACCAGCGCTTCGAGCTTCGGGTTGTCGTAGGCGCCGCCATAGGCGGCGAGGATGCGGGCGTGCTCGCGCTGCGTCGCGGTCGCGGCCTCGCTCGGCCGCGGCGTCTCCGGCAGCGAGACCTGCCGCGTCTGGGGAACCTGCGTGCAGGCCGCGGCCATCAGCACCGCGAGCATCGCGCCGCGCCGCGCCATCCGTCCCGCCGCCGCCCGTATCACTCTGAGAACCGGTGTGCCCATTGCAACGTCAGTTCAATTCGCCCAACCCAACCCGGCCAGCTCGATCTGCTCCGGGCGCGCCGCCTCGATCACCGGGCCCTGCCGCTGCTCGACATAGCCGCGCACCCGCAGGCGGCGGCCTTCGAGCATTCTCGGGTCGATGCCCGCTGCAGCAAAGCTGCGCTCGTTGCGCTTCAGGATCGTGACCGTGAAGCCGCGGCTCCAGCGCCGCGCGAAGTTCATGTATATCACGCCGCGGCTTTCCCGCACCGAGACCACGGTGCCCTCGATCACGGCGAACCGGCCGCGCAACGCCGCAATAGCGGCGGCGGGATCCGCGACCATGGCGGCATCTTGCGGCCCGAACGTGCCGTCGGCCCACAGGCCGCGCCGGGCGTCGCGGGCGGCGCGCTCCTGCGCCAGCAGCGGCGCGAGGCAGGCCGCGCTGCCGGCGCGCGGCGACACCCGGGCATGGCCGGAGGCGAGCAGGCGCTCCTGCAGCGTGCGGCCCTCCGCGGTCGCGTGGACCATGAGCCGGCCGTAGCGGTCCGGCGCCGGCTCCGCGCTGTGGAGCGTGACGGTGCGGCCGGCGGCCAGCGCGGCCAGCGCCGCACGCGCGGCCTCGGCGCCCGGCTCGCCGGGAAACGGCGTCTCGATTCCGGCGAGGCGCGCCTCGCGGCCGTCCTCAAGCAGCAAAGTGCGGCCGTCGCGCGCGGCGGCCACCGTGGCAACGCCGATCACGCCGAGCGTACAGGCCGCCTGCTGCGCAGCAGCGGGCTGGATCAAGGCAAGCGTCATCACGACAAGCGTTACCCCGATGGGGCGCCCGGCTGGGCGCAGCCATTTTGCGGCAAAACAACAGGCCGATTGCGGCCGCATTGCGGTCATGGGGTTCCCGACGGGCTCTGCCCGCAAATCTAGCGGAGAACCCCTGGGCGCTCCACCGCGGCGGCGTCGGTTCAGGGCCGGTACAGATCGGCGCGCGTCGGCGGCAGGCCGGAGGGGCCCCGCGCCCGCTTCGACGCCAGCGTCTGGAAGATGCCGACCGTGGCGCGCTCGAAGGCGATGGCGCAGCCGGCGAAATAGGCGATCCACATCCGCGTCTTGACCGCGCCGACCTCGCGGATCGCCGCCTCCCGGTTGGCCAGGAGACGGTCGTGCCACAGCCGGCAGGTGCGCGCGTAATGCTCGCGCCAGCCCTCGACGTCGTGGATCTCGAAGCCGTGGCGCTCCAGATTGGCGGCCGACATGCCGATATGGTCGAGCTCGCCGCCGGGAAAGATGTAGCGCACCAGCGCCGCGAATTCCGGCCGGTGCCGGCGGAATTCCTTGTCGGTGCGCTTGGCCGGCCGCGCGATGGCGTGGTGCAGATAGAGCCCGCGCGGCTTCAGCAGCCGGTGGATGGTGGCGAAATAGGCGGGATGGTTGTCGATGCCGACATGCTCGAACATGCCGATCGAGGCGATCTTGTCGTAGGCGCCGTCGAGCGCGTGATAGTTCTTCAGCTCGACGGTGGCGCGGTGTTGCAGGCCGCGCGCCGCGATCCGCTCGCGCGCCAGCGCAAGCTGCTCCTCCGACAGCGTGACGCCGTGCGCGCGGACGCCGTGATGCTCCGCGGCGTGGCAGACCAGCGCGCCCCAGCCGCAGCCGATGTCGAGGAAGCTGTCGCCCGGTTTGAGCCGCAGCTTGCGGCAGATCATCTCCAGCTTGTCGCGCTGCGCGGTGTCGATGTCGTTCGACCAGTCGGTGAAATAGGCGCAGGAATAGAGCATCTGCGTGTCGAGGAAGAGACGGTAGAACGCGTTCGACACGTCGTAGTGATAGGCGATGTTCTCCTTGTTCTCGCGCTCGCTGTTGTCGCTCGTACCCTTGGCGCCGGTCGCCTCCAGCGGCCACGGCCCGCCGCGCGGCACCAGCAGGAATTTCAGCAGCGTCGAGACGATCAGCCGCTTGTCGAGGCTTCTCGCCAGCTCGCGGCTGCGCAGCTTGGGCCGCCGCGCGACCAGGTCGAAGATGGTGCCGTTGCGGATGTCGATGCGGCCGGCGGCCCACAGATTGGCGAGCGTCTCGATCTTCGGCCGGCGCAGCAGCGCCGCCACCGCCCCTTCGTCGGCGATCGCGACGGCGAGCGCGCCGGGCGGATGGTCCGCCGGCACCGTCGAGCCGTCCCACAGCACGAAGCCCGGCTCGAAGCCGGTGCGCGCGCGGATATGGGCAAGGAAGCTTCGGAATGCGTCGAGGCGGGCGGCGGCGGTCATGACGCGCGTTCTAGCCGCGTTTCACCGGCGATGACCAGCCCCCGTCCGGCGCAACCGCCGTTCGCCGCGGCGGCGCTTTCGTTACCGGGATGTTGCAAAAATATCCACATCACCGTCACGAGAATCACCTATACACACGGTGATGGCGGCCGATCTCTTGCAGATCAACTTGCAGATTGATGCGAGGCCGGGTCTTCCGAGACCACAGCGTCGTTCGGGGCTGAGAACGGCCCCGACGCAGCCTCCGCCGCCTCCGGAACAGCGCCATTCCTGCCGATCCGTCCGCCGCCGCGCCGCCAGACCTTCCGTCTCGCGGCGCGCTTGCGTTCGGGCGCTGTCCCGTCGGGTATCACGTCGGGTATCACTTGCCGGCCAGCAGAAGGAGCCTGCCTTGGGTAAGAACCTCGCGAAGAAGAGACGTCGTCACGAGCGCATGTTCGGGTCCGCCGAGATCATCGCGTTCCAGGGTTCCAAATTCGAGACCGAACGCGCTCTGCCGCCGATCAAACCGCTCAATCCGACCCAGGCCGACTATCTGCGGGCGCTGCGCGACAGCGAGCAAGTCATCGTGCTCGGCCCCGCCGGCACCGGCAAGACCTGGCTCGCCGCGACCCATGCCGCCGACCTGCTGCGCCTCCGCCGGATCGACAAGATCATCCTGACGCGGCCGAACGTGCCGTGCGGCCGCTCGCTCGGCTTCTTTCCCGGCACGCTCGAGGACAAGTTCGCGCCATGGGCGGCGCCGGTGATCGAGGCGATCAAGGAGCGCATCGGCAAGGCCGCTTTCGAGATCGCGCTCAAGAACGGCGACATCGAGATGGTGCCCTTCGAGGTGATGCGCGGCCGCTCGTGGAAGAACGCGTTCATCCTGTTCGACGAGGCGCAGAACGCGACGCGCGCCGAGATCAAGACCTTCCTCACCCGTATCGGCGAGAACTGCACCGCGGTGGTCAACGGCGACATCAGCCAGTGCGACCTGGAGGAGGCGAGCGGGCTGCGCACCGCGCTGCATCTGATCAAATCGCAGATGCTGCCGGTCCCGGTGATCGAATTCACCCGCGCCGACATCGTGCGCTCCGGCCTCTGCGCGATGTGGGTCGAGGCGTTCGAGGCCGCGAACCTGTAGCGCGGCGGCTGCGCGCCGCGGCGGCGTCTTCGCAACCTCGCCGCGGCGACGGCTCAGTTCGTGGCGACCACGGTACCGAACGCGCCGGCATAGGGCTCGCGATAACCCTTCAGCAGCGCGACCTCGTCCGGTGTGAAGCAGGCCGGACTTGTCGCGAAAGTGTGCTTCTTGATCTCGTCCCAATACAGCAGCACCACGTCCTCGGTGGTGAGGCCGAGATCGTAGAGCGCCTGGCGATAGGTGTTGCAGCGGCTCGTCACGACATTGGCGTCGGTCGATCGCATGTCGGCCTCCCAGGAGCTGGAGATGCCGGTGCGGATCGCCGCCAGGGAAATGCCTGTCCTGCGCTGGAAGAACTGCTCGAATCCGGAGCGAACATTGCCGTTACGGCGCGTCAGCGACGACAGCGCCGTCTTTCTCAACGTGAAGCGGTACTGGTCGTCGATGGTGACGGTGAGCGAGCCATCCTCGGGCGTTATCGTGATCGAGGCTTCGCTGGAGATATCCCGGTCGAAGTTCGACAGGAAGCCGTTGATGCTTGCTTTTTGCTCGTTCAGCCCGGTGAACGCCCACGACGCATAGGTGAACACCTTCAACGGCGCGCTCAGGAACAGTCCCGAGATCTTCTCCATCGCCGACAATGCGCCGGCCGCCGACGGATTCAGGCCGGTATTGGAGGTGCGCACGATCTGCAATTTGAGTTCGGTGACCGTGTCCATGTTCATGTTCTGCGGGAAGATCGAGCCGCAGCGATTGATGGTGATTGCACTGCGCCTGTCGTTGCTGCTCGCACTTGGCCGGTATTCGAACGAGAACAGAATGCCTTCGATGGTCCTGCCGTTGCCGGTCCAGGATGTCTTGACGGCATAGGTGGCGCTGTATTGGCCCAGCGTCAGACCGGCCCAGCTCCGGTCGACGATCCTCCGCGCCAGGGTGGACAGATTGGCCGGGCACTCCCAGTTGAAATTGACATAGCCGCTGTCGAGCGCGGTCCTCAATTCTCTGCGGTTTCCTACGGTCACGGGGATGTAGTTTTGCTGCCCGCCGAAAATGCTGGAACTGCCGATTCCGCGCCAGTCGGAGCATCCGAGCTGGTTGCAGATGACGGGCTGGTTGTCCTGAGCGCTGCCGGGTGCGGCGCAAAGCCCCGCGGATGCCACTCCCAGGATACAGGCCACTACGGTTCTGCGCATCGTCTCCCCCCTCACGCCATTGAATTCGCTGCGGCTTGTTACTGACGGCGATGGCCTGCCACGCTGCCGAGGCCGAGAATGATCGTGGCGCGGCGCTGGAACGTCAGCGCCTGCCAGTGGCCGGATTGTCCGGACGCTATCCTGCTTCTGAGGAAGGTGAGATGCAGCAGGTCGGCCTGTTCGTCGGAGATCCCGTTGGCGTCGATCTTCTGCCGCCATCTCGCGACATTCCATTCCCAGTCGAGCCGGGTGCCGCCCTGATCGACCGAGGTAGCGAGCGCCTCGTACCAGCGGATCAGGCTGTTGAGCTTCTGTGCGCGCCGGTCATTCGGCGTGTCCGCCCATGCCTTGCGGATGCGGCTGATGTCCTCGTCGCCCGGAAAGCCGCCCTGCTGGACCTTGGTGTCGATCGCCCATTTGATACGGCGCGGCGTCGCGGCTTCGCCGGGGAACAGGCGCGTCAGGTCGTCGGCCACGCTTTCCACCAGGGCGACGAACCGATCCGTCTGAATCTGCACCATCTCGTCGGACTCGAACAGCGCGTCGAATTCCCTCGCCAGCGCCGGCTGAAGCTTCCCCGCATCCTGCAACGCAAGAATTGCGGCTTTGCACTCGAGCGTGATGACCGGGCGCAGGCAGCCTTCGGAAAAGATCAGCCTGCCGTGGTTCGGCATCAGCGCCGCGACGCGCGCGTCGAAGGCGGCGCGGCTGTCGAAGCTGTTGCGATAGCGGCGCAGATTGGGCTGAAGCGAGTTCTGGCCGTAATTCCATTGCAGCACGCCGACCGAGACGATCTGCGCGTCGAAATTGCCGGTCGCGCCCGCCCAGCACCCGCCGGTCTCCGGAATCGATACGTCCCGCAAGGCCTCGAATATCTTCTGCCGGTCCATGCCGATGCGGTCGAGGCGGGCCAGCGCCTTGGCATCGATCCGGATCGCATCGCTGTCTGCGACCCGCCGGCATTGCGCATCGGCCGGCGACGCTCCGGCGAGCCATCCCCACGCGGCGATCAGAACGAGAGCGGTCCATGGTGTCGTGGACCGACAGGCGCGGCGGTGCATGGCTTCCCCCTCAGCCGAACCCAATGCTAGCAGCGCTATTATTTTTCTTTGAGTGCTACTTATGATTGATGCTACTTGTAATTGAGTTGGGCTGCAAGACATCCGTCGCGGCGAGAAAGCTGCCGGCATCAGCGTTGTGCCGGTTCGAAATCGCGGTTGACAGCCTGCTGCCGCCCGCCTGATCTGCAGGGATGACCGATACGCAACCTCCGTCCATCACCGTCGAGCGGCCGGCGCCGGGCGTGGCGCTGGTCCGCTACCATCGTCCGCAGGCGCTCAATGCGCTCAACGTGGCGGCGCGCCGCGAGCTTGCGGCGCGGCTGTCGGCGCTCGCCGATGACACCGAGGTGCGTGTCGCGGTGATCGCCGGCACCGAGAAGGCGTTCGCCGCCGGTGCCGATCTCGCCGAGATGGCGGCAGCCGACGCAGTGACGGTGCACGGCTGGAACACCGGCAAGTCGTGGGGCGAGATCGCCGCCTTTCCGAAGCCATTGATCGCGGCGGTGCGCGGCTTCGCGCTCGGCGGCGGCTGCGAGCTGGCGATGCATTGCGACATCATCATCGCCGGGCAGTCGGCGAAGTTCGGCCAGCCCGAGGTCAAGGTCGGCATCATGCCGGGCGCCGGCGGCACGCAGCGGTTGACGCGCGCGGTCGGCAAGTTCCGCGCCAATCTCTACCTGATGACCGGGCGGCTGTTCGATGCGCAGACCGCGCTGGAGATGGGCCTGGTCAGCGAGGTGGTGCCGGACGGCGAGGTCGAGGACACCGCGCTCGCGCTGGCGCGCGAGCTTGCGGCGCTGCCGCCGCTGTCGCTGAAATTCATCAAGGAGGCGGTCGCGCTCGCCGACAATGCGCCGCTCGATGCCGCGCTCGCCTTCGAGCGCCGCGCCTTCCAGTTCCTGTTCTCGAGCGACGACAAGCGCGAGGGCATGGCGGCCTTCCTGGAAAAGCGCAAGCCGGCGTTCACCGGGCGCTGAGTCATGACCGCTATGCCATCACTTGAACCATGACCGCTGAACCATGACCGACGCTCCTTCGCTGCGGCTCGGCATTATCGGCGCCGGCGCCATGGGTCAGGGCATCGCCCAGGTCGCGGTGCAGAATGCCGTTCCTGTCGTCATGCTCGATGCTGCGCCGGGCGCCGCCGAAGCCGGCCGCGCCAGCGTGCTGCAGCGGATCGACCGGCTCGCCGCCAAAGGCCGAATCGAGGCGGGGCAGGCCGACGCCGCGGCGGCAAAGGCGCTGCTGCGCGTCGCCTCCGGCTACGCCGATTTCGCCGCCTGCGACGTCGTGATCGAGGCGGTGGTGGAACGTCTCGACATCAAGCAGGCGGTGTTCGCCGAGCTCGAGACGGTGGTGCGCGACGATGCCGTGCTCGCCTCCAACACGTCATCATTGTCGATCGGCGCGATCGCGCGGGCGTGCCGGCGGCCGGCGCGCGTCGCCGGCATGCACTTCTTCAATCCGGTGCCGCTGATGCGCCTGGTCGAGATCGTGCGCGCGCCGGCGAGCGCCGACGCGACGATTGCCGCACTCACCGCGCTGGCGCAGCGGCTCGGCCGCACGCCGATCACGGTCAAGGACACGCCGGGCTTCCTGGTCAATCTCGGCGGCCGCGCGCTCAACACCGAGGCGCTGGCGCTGTTGCAGGAGAACGTGGCGACCTGCGCGCAGATCGACGCCATCCTGCGCGACTGCGGCGGCTTCCGCATGGGGCCGTTCGAGCTGATGGACTTGACGGGGATGGACGTCAATTTTCCGGTCAGCGAGATCGTCTGGAGCGGCTACTTCAACGATCCGCGGCTGCGCTCGACGCCGTTCCACGCCGCGCTATTCCGCAGCGGCCGGCTCGGCCGCAAGACCGGCCGCGGCTATTACGCCTACGAGGACGGCAAGCCGGTGGTGGCCGCCGGCGCGGCGGACGAGGCCGCGGACGGTCCGCTGCCGGACGCCGTGGTGATCGCCGAGGACGACGCGCTGCTGCGCCGGTTGTGCGAGGCCGCGGGCGTGCGCGTGCGCGATGACGACGGCCGCGCGCCGATCCTGATCGCGCCGTGGGGCGAGGATTGCACCGAGGCGGTGCGCCGGCTCGGCCTCGATCACCGGCGGCTGGTCGCGGTCGATCCGAGCGGCGATACCGAGCGGCGCGTCACGCTGATGACCGCGCCGGGCGCCGATCCGGCGGCGCGCGCGGCCGTGGCCGCGCTCGCCCGCAAGGCGGGCCGCGCCGTGACCGCGATCGCGGATTCGCCGGGCTTCGTCACGCAGCGGGTCTGCGCCATGGTGATGAATCTCGGCTGCGAGATCGCGCAGATGGGGCTCGCCGAGCCGTCCGCGATCGACACCGCTTTCCAGCTCGGCCTGAACTATCCGCTCGGTCCGCTGGCGATGACTGATCGCTGGCGGCCCGAGCGCGTCTACCGCATCGTCACCACGCTGCAGCGCATCACCGGCGACGACCGCTACCGTCCGAGCCAGTGGCTGCGCCGCCGAGCGCTGCTCGGTCTGTCGGCGCTGACCCCGGGCTGATCGCCCGCGCAGGTGGACACAAGGTTTTGACCGAACGGAACACGCCGCCGCTCCGTTGCCGTCCCAGTGGAGCCAAGGAGACGGTCATGACGTTGAAGAGGATGGTGTTGAAGGTGCTGCTGCCCGCCGGCGTGCTGCTGCTGGGCATGACGGGGATTTCGCTGGCGCAGAGCGTGCCGAATTTCGGTCCGAACTCTCCGTCGGTCGGCGACAGCTTCGGCAAGCCGTACAGCGGCGCGCGGCCGCTTCCGTCCGGCGCGCGGGCCTATCACTGGCGCCGCGCTCACGCCTATGCGCCGCCGCGCCGCGGCCATCATCGCTCCTACAAGCACCGGACCTACCGGCGCTACTGATCTTTTAACGTGTCCGGTTTGCCGGTCGGCGCCGTCCGGCGATGCCGCGCGCACGATTGCGCGCGGCTACCGGAGCCGGCCGGGAAAATTCACTGCAGAAAATCCACTGGAAAAGTCTCCGCGCCAGCGGGGATTTTTGTGGTAAAGCGGGGCCTCGCGGGTCCCGTAGCTCAGCCGGATAGAGCAGCGGTTTCCTAAACCGAAGGTCAGAGGTTCGAGTCCTCTCGGGACCGCCACGTCGTCTCGACGTCCGCGGCGGTTTCCCCGAACGCGTCGAAGCGGCCTGTCACGACCTTTTTTGAGGCCGTTCCGTCTCCGCGGAGACCGAAAGTCGTATTTGGCGAGGCCGTACCCAGGCAGCGTTTATTCAACTCGGGCAGAAACGGATCGCGCTCGCCCCGATGCGCGCGTTTCTCAAGTCGTGAGTCCGCCATCCAGCCATCTCCCGAGCGTGAGGGATGCGCATGCGCGCGGTGCACCGATCCAGCGGCGGTCAGCCGATATTCTTCCGCAAACGGAGTAGCAGCGACGCCAGTGTCTGATGCTCCTCGGGCCTGAAGCCGGCGAGCGCGTCGTGATACACCCGGTGGGCGATCGGATAGGCCTCGGCAAAGAGGCGCCTTCCCTTTGACGTCACGGAAATCTCCGAGGCGCGCCGGTCGTTGTGCTGCGGCTTGCTGCGCACGAGACCGTTGTCTTCCATGTGACGCACCCATCTCGTCAGCGTCGAGTGCGGGACGAGCGTGGCATCGCTGAGCTGGCGGATGTTCTTCGCGCCAAGCTGGGTGGTGATCAGCAATATGCGCCACTGCGCAAACGACAGCCCGATCTGCTCCAGCTCCTTGGATAGCTGCTGATTCCAGGCGGCCATGAGATGGTCGAGCAGTTGCGGCAGCCATTTATTCAAGTCGATCTCCGGGACGTCGGATTTGGAAGCGGGCTTGGGGCGGTTCATTCGCGCATCGCCATGAGTTTGTGCAGGCATGTCCAAAGTTGCTGCATTTACGACAAACACCCTCCGCGTTCAATGTTCGCGGCACTTTCGCGGAGCCGGTCACGCGTGAGGCTGCGCGCGTGTTGTCGCTTGACAGATATAACCATTTGGCGATATAAAAAATATAACCATTTAGTGATTTCGCGGACGCAACGTTTAGCGGCTGCATGAGGGCGGCGCAGATCGCCCCGAGGGAGGTGGCATTGAAAATGGCGGTGCAGCCGAAAATCGGAATCATCTTCAAATCCTATGAGCCGCTGCAATCGATCGCGAAATATGCGCGACTGAGCGATGAGCTGGGATTGAGCGGCGGCTTCTGGCTTGCCGAGGCCTATCACTGGTTCAGGCAGTACGGGCACGAGGCGCGCGGCGTCATGGTCACGCTGGCGACGGCGGCGCAAGCCACCAAGCGGATTCCGATCGGGCTCGGCATCGGTTCGCCCTATATGCGGCATCCGACCATCCAGGCTTCGGAAGCCTGTGCGCTCGATGAGCTGTCCCACGGCCGTTTCATCATGGGGATGGGCGCGGGCAAGGTCGGCATCAACTATCTCGAGGTCGACACCAAGAAGCAGTCCCCGGTGAAGGTGCATCGCGAGTCGGTGGAGATTTTCCGCCGGATCGTAAGCGGCGAGGCTTTCGCCTATAGGGGCGAGATCTATTCCAGCGAGATGCCTGCGATCGCTCCGGCGCGCCGCCATCACCGGGATGCGATCCCGGTCTATATCGGTGCGACGGGACCGTTCATGCAGAGGCTGGCCGGCGAGATTGCCGACGGGCTGCTGCTGCCCGGGCTGACGTCGCCCGGCTTCGTGCGCTACGCGCGCGAGAACCTGAAGAGCGGCTTCGCGAAGGCCGGACGAGCCCCCGGACCGGATTTCCCGGTCGGTGGCGTCATCCTGTGCAGCGTTTCGCGCGACGGCAAGAAAGCCAAGGACGCCGCCCGTCCCTATGCTGCCACCTACATCGTCAACAAGATCCGCAATATCAAGAACGACGACATTCTCGGCCGCTCGGGCGTGACCGAAGCGGAGCTGGCGCCGATGCGCGCCCGCGTTGCCGGCGGCAGCGAGGATCTGGTGGACCTGGTGTCGGACGCGATCATGCGCCGCTTCACCGTGGTTGCGGGGACGCCCGCCGAGGCGACCGAAGCCTTGCAGGATTTGATCGATGCCGGCCTCAACCTGCCGCTGATGGAGGTCGTCGGCGCCGATGAGGAAGCAAACCTCGAGACAATCCGGCTCATGGGGACCGAGGTCGTGCCCCGCCTGAAGGCAGTCGAGGCCGCGGCATGAAATTCGCCATTGTCGGCGCCGGTGCCATGGGTTCGCTGTTCGGCGGCCGGCTCGCCGACTCCGGCGTCAAAACCGTTCTGGTCGATGTCAACAGGGAGCATATCGACGCCATCCGCAGCGCCGGATTGATGCTGGACGACGGAAGCGGCGCGCGCCGGATTCCGATCGAAGCGACGTCGGATCCGGATTCCGTCGGCACGGTGGATATCGTCATCATATTCTGCAAGCACCTGCAGACACGCGACGCCATCCGGGCCGGGCTTTCGATGATCGGTCCCGAAACTTATGTCTGGACCCTGCAGAACGGCATTGGCAATGCGGAGATCATCGGTGAGTTCGTGCCGACGGCGCGCATTGCCAAGGGATTGACCAGCGTCACCGCAATCCTGACCGGACCGGGCTGTGTCACCAGCAACTTCCGCGGCGAGTCGGAAACCTTCGCGTGGCCGGTCGACGGCAAAGACCATCCGAAGCTCGCGGCTGCGATGCAGGTTCTCACCAGAGCCGGTCTCCCGGCCTATCTCGCCGCGGATATCGATTACCGGATCTGGCGCAAGCTCGTCGTGAATGCCTCGCTTACCGTGCTGTCGGCCGCCGTCAATCTCGGGATCGGGCCAGTCGGGGAATCGGACGTGGGGCAGCGGCTGCTGCGTGCCATCGTCGGCGAAGTGGTGGCGGTGGCCCAGGCCAAAGGCATCGCGCTGCAGCTGGAAGACGCGATCGGATACATGGAGGAGCTGCGCCACAAGGCGTTTGCCCATGTCGGCTCCACCACCGTCGACCTTCAGCTTGGCCGTCGCACCGAGATCGATGCCTTGAACGGAGCGGTGGCGCGCGAGGGCCGCCGCCTCGGCGTGCCGACCCCGGTCAACGAGGTGCTCGCCGAATTCGTCCGGCTGATCGAGGCGACCCGGGCCCACCGTCTTCCTCAACCGATCTGAGCCACAGGAGCAGTTCGTGCAGCTTGCATCGTTTCGTTCACCGGACAGTCGAGCGGCGACCATCGGTGTGGTGATCGATGACCGGCTCGTTGATCTGCATGCCTGCACCGATGGTGCGCTGCCGGCGTCGATGATCGAGCTGCTGCAGATGGGCGATGCCGGCCTGGAGCGCGCCCGCGCAGCGGCGGCCGACGCCAAGAAGCAGCTCTCCCGCGGAGTATCGGCTGGGCAGAAGAGCGCGCCTTGGGCGTTTCCGATCGATCAGGTCGAACTGCTCGCGCCGGTGCCGCGGCCCGGCAAGATCATCCATACCGCCTGCAATTTCGGCGACCACCTGTCCGAGTTGACGAAATGGAAGGCGCCGGAATGGCAGGCCCACAATTGGGGGACGTTCCATCACGAGCATCCGACCGGGTTTCTGGAAGCGCCGTCGTCCGTGGTCGGCAGCGGTGCCGCGGTCGCGCGTCCGGTCTTCACGCGCCAGCTCGATTATGAAATCGAGCTCGGCATCGTCATCGGCCGCCACGCCAAGAACGTGGCGGTCGAGCATGCGCTCGATTACGTCGCCGGCTACACCGTGTTCAACGATCTCTCGGCGCGCGATATTCAGGCGCGCGAGCATGCCAACAAGGTGGTGATGCTCGGCAAGAGCTTCGACGGATCCTGCCCGTTCGGGCCGTTCCTGATCACGCGCGACGAGGTGCCTGATCCGGCGACGCTGGCGATGGAGCTGCGCGTCAACGGCGAGGTCCGGCAGTCGTCCAACACCGCGCATATGCGCTTCAAGCCGGCCGAACTGGTGTCCTGGTGGTCGCTGACCACGCTCGAGCCCGGCGACATCATCACCAGCGGGAGCCCGGCGGGCGTGGCCGCGGCCATGGCGGTGCCGCGCTGGCTCGAGCCGGGCGACCGGATCGAGGCAAACGTGGAGAGGCTCGGAACGCTGGTAACAACGATCGTGGAGCCACAATGAGCGCGAGTACCTCGAAGGCCAATGGCATGAAGGCCAATGACATGGACGTGGCGCTGCCCCATGTCGATCGTGCGAAGCTGATCGAGCGCGTCATTGCTCTCGTCAACGTGCCGAGTCCGACCGGCGAGGAAGCGGCCATGGCGCGCGCCTATGGCGCAATGATGAGCGAGATCGGCATGCGTACCGTGCTGCAGCCGATCGGCGACGACCGCTACAACGTGCTTGGCTTTCTCGATGGCTCCGGCGGCGGCAAGTCGCTGATGTTCAACGGCCATCTCGATACGAGCTTCGGCGGCGAGCTCGGCGAGCGCGGCATCGGCTTCCGCACCGAAGGCCGGCTGGTGGACGACGAGTGGATCTACGGCATGGGCTCCTTCAACATGAAGAATGCCCTGGCCGCCTATGTCACCGCTGTCGAGGCGGTTCGCGCCGCCGGCGTCCGCCTCGCCGGAGACGTGGTGATCGCGGGCGTCGCCGGCGAGATCGAGAAGAGTCCGGTCGGCGATTTCGACCACCGCAAGTTTCAGGGCTATGGCGTGGGGACCAAGCATGCGCTCGCCCACGGTGCCGTCGCCGATTTCTGCGTGCTCGGCGAGCCGACCAATCTGAACCTGGTCCTTGCCCATGCCGGCAGCGCCTGGGTCAAGATCACGGTCCCGGGCATGCTGGCGCACACGGCCTGGGCCGACCCCGCCAAGAACGCCATCGTCCACGCTTCCAGGATCGTGGAGGCGCTGAACCGCTGGATCGCGGGATATCAAAAGCAACATACGCGCGGCGCATTCTATCCGCGGGTGAATATTGCCGCCGTCGAAGGCGGCTGGCCGTGGCGCGGCGCGCGCTCGCCGGACGCGTGCAGCATCTATGTGGACGTCCGCACGCCGCCCGACATGCTGCCGATCGAGGTGCTGCGCGCGATCCGCGGCGTGGTGGCGGACGTCAAGCTCGACGGCGCCGCGGGTGCAGCCACGGTCGAGCTCTATTGCAGCAATCCCGGCACATCGATCGATGAAAGCTGCGAACTCGTCTCGCACATCACCTCGGCGCATACCGCGGAGTTCGGCCGTGCGCCCGACCGGGTGGTGGAGAACTGGTACAGCGATGCGGCACATCTCAACCGGTACGGCATCCGCTCGGTCAATTATGGCGCGGCCGGCCGCATCCGTACCGGCGGCGCCGGCTGGTCCACCCATCAGGGCGAGCACGTGCATGTCGGCGACCTGCTGGCGATGACGCGCATCTATACGCGGTTGATCCTGCGCATTTGCGGCGCAGCCGTGTGAAAGGGAGGATGTTATGGGCGTCTTCCTCGGCATCGACGTGGGTGGGACCTTCACGGATTTCATCGAGGTCGATGCCGGCGGTGGCGCGCGGGTGGTGAAGGTCCCGTCCACGCCGGACCGGCCCGCGGAGGGCGTTCTCGCGGGAATCCGCAAGCTCGCCGGCTCGCATCCCTCGCTCGCGGACTATCTCGGCTCGGTTGAATTGATCGTCCACGGGACCACGATCACCACCAACGCCGTCATCACCCGCCGCTACGCCAAGACCGGATTCCTCACCACCAGGGGATTCCGCGATCTTCTCAACTCCCGCCGCGGCATCAAGCGCAACGCCTTCACCGCCAAGGAAGCTCCGCCGGAGCCGATCGTGCCGCAATACCTGGTGCGTCCGGTGGAAGAGCGGATCGATCGCAACGGCCGCGTCATCCGGCCGCTGAATGAAGACGATGTGCGCGCCGCAGCGGCGGTGTTTCGCGCCGAAGGGGTGCGGGCGGTCGCGGTCTGCTACATGTTTTCATTCGTCAATCCGGCCCACGAGGAGCGGACGCAACAGATCCTCGAGCAGGAACTGCCCCACTGCTACGTGTCGCTGTCGAGCCGCGTGCTTCCCCAAGTACGGATGTACGAGCGTGGCTCGACCACGGCCTTCAATGCCAGCGTGGGCCCGCTGCTGCGCAGCTATATCGACGACCTGATCGCGCAGCTCTCCGAAGCCGGCTTCCGTGGCCGCTTCCTGACCATGCAGTCCAACGGCGGCGTGATGTCGCCGGAGGTAGTGAAGGATTTCGCCGCCAACACGCTGCTGTCCGGGCCGGCCAGCGGCCCCGTCGCCGGCGCCTATTTCGCGCGCCCGCATGGACTGCACAACCTGATCACCGTCGATATGGGAGGCACCAGCCTCGATGCCTGTCTGGTGCAGAACGGACGCGCCAGCATCACCAGCCGCTCCGAGGTGGCGGAGTATGCGCTGGCGGTGCCGTCGCTGGACATCAACGCCATCGGCGCCGGTGGCGGCAGCATTGCCTCGGTGAGCGAAGCCGGCTTTCTCAGGGTCGGCCCGGAGAGTGCCGGCGCGGTTCCTGGTCCGGCCGCTTACGGGCAGGGCGGCACCCTGCCGACGGTCACCGACGCAAATCTGCTGCTCGGCTATCTCAATGCCGACTATTTCCTCGGCGGCGAGAAGCGGCTCGATGTCCGGCTCGCGGAAAGCGCCGTGGCGCAGCATGTCGCGCGGCATCTGGGCCTTGGCGTTCGGGAGACGGCGCTGGGAATCGTCCGCCTCGTCGATTCGCAAATGGCCAATGCGGTGCGCGCGGTCTCGATCGCGCGCGGCTTTGATCCGCGCGAAGCCTGTTTGGTCGCGGGCGGCGGCGCCGGACCGCTGCACGCCTGCGGCATCGCCGAGGAGCTGGACATGGACCTGATCCTGGTGCCGACCAGTTCCTCGGTGCTGTGCGCCGCGGGCATGCTGATGACCACGCTGCGGCAGGATTTCGTTCGCTATGCGTCGATCCGGCTCGACGATCCGCGCCGTGCTGCGGAGCAGCTCAACGAGCATCGCGCCGCGTTGCTGGCCAGAGGCAATGACGTGCTCGGCGAGCAGGAGGTTGCAGAAGCAAGTCGCCGGCTCGAATTCTCCTGCGACATGCAGTTCGAAGGGCAGTTCAACGTGCTGGAGACGCGTATCGCACTGCTCGACAGCGCCCGCGTAACCGAAGCCGATATCGAGTCCATCCGCCGCCTTTTCCACGAGCATCACGACCGCGTCTATGGCTATGTGCTGGACGGGGTTGTCGAGGAAATCCAGTCCATTCGTCTGACGGCCATCGGCCTGACGCAGGAGCCGCCGATGCGCGGCATCGAGCGCGGCGATCGCGACGCCAGTTCGGCGCGCAAGGCAGTGCGCAACGTCTGGTTCGACTCCTCTCCTTCGGAGACCGCGGTTTACGAGGGCGATCGGCTGAAGGCCGGCAACGAAATTGCGGGCCCGGCCCTGATCGAGCGGCCGACGGCGACCACGAAGATTGCACCGGGCTGGTGCGCGCGCGTCGATGATATCGGCAGCCTGCTGCTGTGGCGCAGCGACAAGAGCCTGGAGGCGGTCCTGAAGCGGCTGGCGGCAGGAGCCCTGTCATGACGCCGCGCGACCAGGCAGCAGCCGTGAGCAAGCGGTCGGATGACGGGATCGATCCGATCCTGCTCTCGATCATTCCGAACCGGCTGGAGGCCATTGCCGAGGAAATGGCGCAGACGTTGATGATGACGTCACGCTCGGGAATCTTCGCCGAAGCGCGCGACTTCGTCACCGGCATCTGCGATGCAGAAGGACGGCTGATCGCCCAGAGCCGGTATTTCCCGGGCTTTGCCTGCGCGCTGCCCTATCTCGTGCCGCCGATCCGGGCCAAGTTCGGCGATGGAATCGCCGATGGCGACATCATCATCGTCAACGATCCCTATCTCGGAAACAGCCACCTCCCGGACATGAACATCCTCAAGCCGGTGTTCTGGGACGGCGCGCTGCAGTTCTGGGCCATCTGCAAGGGGCACATGGCCGACATCGGCGGCGCCGGCGTGGCCGGCTACGATCCGCTGGGGGAGACGATCTGGGATGAAGGCGTCATCATCCCTCCGCTCAAGCTCTACGAGCGCGGCGTTCTGCGGGACGACCTGCTTGAACTGATCCTCAGGCAGATCAAGCTGCCGGATGTCGTGCGCGGCGACATCATGTGCGAGGTTGGCGGCGCCAATATCGGCGAGCGCGGCCTCAAGGCCATGCTCGGCAAATACGGCGCCGATACCGTCCGGCGCCACGTTCAGGGGTTTTTCGACTTGTCGGAACGCACCATGCGCGAGCGGTTGCGGGCCATTCCGAATGGCGTCTATCGCGGCGCGAAGGCGATCGACGACGATGTGGCCAGTGACCGGCCGCTCACCGTGCGGGTGCGGATCGCCGTGCGCGATGGCGAGGTCGAGATCGATTTCAGCGAGAGCGACCCGCAGAGCGCGCGCTA